>Ga0302278_10003242_pt1 | contig 17970 bp, 20 predicted proteins | sample III_Bog_N3_2_FD_194543 | JGI IMG/M metagenome (GOLD analysis project Ga0302278, IMG submission 194543) | Peat permafrost microbial communities from Stordalen Mire near Abisko, Sweden - III_Bog_N3_2 | ecosystem: Environmental > Terrestrial > Soil > Wetlands > Peat | place: Sweden: Abisko...
ATGAACTGGACCAGAAAAGTGAACCCGGTCAACGGGTTTCATGATGACCCGAATGGGCCTCAATCTGCGATGGATGCCCTAATTGAAATCGGCGAACCGGCGATTCCGTATTTGATAAAAAACATACTCGAGAGTAACGATGATTTGGTAGTCAATTTTTCAATGAGTGCGCTCCTTAAAATCGAAGGCGATGATGACATTGTTCAATTGCGATTGAGGAAAGCGATGGAATCCCAGACAGATGAAAAAAAAGAAGGCAAGAGTGCAATGGATTTTAAATCTGCTCGTGTCACACACACGCTGGCCACTTGGAAGCATGCCCCTTGTGAAATAATCTTTGCATAAATCTTATTTGCTCAATGTCAAACAACCAGCTTAATAAAACGCCATGAGAATTATCCCATCCACAAGACACGAATGGTTTAATTTGGTTTTGTTTCCATTTAAGGCGTATGTGGTTCTTGCTTTTCCATTCTACTTTGTGTTTCGGGCACTTTATCCGCATGGCACAGATGCCACTTTTGATGATATCGTCGTGCCATTCGCATTTTGTTTGTTGGCGCTTTTAATCGGTTCACTGATTCAGTTGATAGTCAGCGGTTGGGAGTATGCCTTCAGTTCATTTCTTTTCGTTGTCGTGCCCATTGTGCTATTTTTGGCTTCGCGTCTTTTATGATGATACTGATTTGTCGCCGGCACCAACCGCCGTTGCCGCATTTCGCAACAAAAATCAAATGACCATTGAAACCCTGCTCACGCCGTCCGATCTGCCCGCGCTCGCCCGGCGCGATTTGCGCGGCACGGCGTGCGTGGTGTTCGACATTCTGCGCGCGACCAGCACCTTCGTCACCGCGCTACACCACGGCGCCAAGGAAATCATCCCCGTCAGCGAAATCGCCGAGGCCGTCGCCCGCCGCACCGCGCAGCCGGAAGTTTTGCTCGCCGGCGAACGCGACGGCGTGAAGATCCGCGCGGCGCAGGCGGGCGGCATTGATTTTGATTTCGGCAATTCCCCGCGCGAGTTCACGCCGGAACGCGTGCGCGGACAAATCATCGTCAGCACCACGACCAACGGCACGCGCGCGCTGCGGGCGTGCGCCCCGGCCAAAACGGTTCTGGCCGCGTCGTTCCTGAACCTCACCGCCACGGCGGATTTTCTGCGCGGGGAAAAGGCCGTCCTCCTCGTGTGCGCCGGCACGGGCGAGAACCCGGCGGCGGAAGACATCCTCGCAGCGGGCGCGCTGGTGGATTTGCTTGCCTCCGGCAAGGCCACGCACGTCCACAAATCCAGCACCTCAACGGCCGCCCGCACGGCTTATGTGCAAGCCATGTTGACGCATCTGGAAAAAAGTCTCGGCGCGTCCGAAAACGGCCGACGGCTGCTCGCGATTCCCGAACTGCGCGAGGACGTGGCATTCTGCGCGCAGCGCGATGTCTGCAATCTGGTGGCGCGGATGGACGCACACGGACGTTTGCAACGCGCCTGATTTGTCCTAACCTGTCCGCATGGCTTGGTTCACTGACCGACATTTCTTCCTGCTCGCCGTCGCGTTCTACGGCTTGAGCACGCTTTACTCCGTCTTTCTCTGGCGCAAAGGTTTTCGCCGGGACGAATGGGTGAACTATTTTCTGCTCGCCGCCGGTGTCGCGCTGCACACGCTGGCCATGACCGAACGCGGCCTCACGCTGCACAGCTGCCCGGTCAACAATCTCTACGAAGCGACGACATTTCTGCTCTGGGCGCTCGGCCTCGCGTGCCTGATCTATTCGCTGCTGCCGCGTTTCAAATTTCTGGCGGCCTTCACGGCGCCGGTCCTGTTCACGGTCGGGATTTTTGCGCTGATGCCGTCGCTCGACCCGCCGCACGGGCCGAAGCCGGATTTTTCCAACTGGCTGCGCAGCCTGCACGCGGCGACGATCCTGCAATCCTACGGCGCGTTCGGCCTCGCGGCGGTCGCGGCGGGAATGTTTTTGATGCAGCAGCATGACTTAAAATTCCACAAGCTCCGCGCGCTGCTCTCGCTGCTGCCGTCCATCCAGCGGCTCGAACTCATCACGCTGCGGCTCACGCTGGTGGGATTCGTGTTATTCACCACCGGCCTGGTAACCGGCGCGCAACTGCCGCGACCCGCCGGCGACGCCTATCTGGCCGATCCGAAAGTCCTTTGGTCGGCGCTGCTGTGGCTCGTCTATCTGGAACTGATCGTGGCGCGGCTGTTTTTTGGCCGCTCCACGCGGCGGTTCACCCTCGGCGTCGCCATCACGTTCGTGTTTTTGCTGCTGACGTTCGGCATCACCAATCATTTTTCCGGCCTGCACAATCCATGAACGTCGTCGTCATCGGTCTGAGCCACCGCTCGTCACCCGTCGAACTGCGCGAACGCTTCGCCTTTGCCGACGAAAAAATCCCCGGTGCGCTCGCGGCCTTGCGCGAATCCGGGATTGCCAGCGAAGCCGCCATCCTTTCGACCTGCAACCGCGTGGAAATTTATACCGCAACCCCGCTGGCACCGGAAACCGCGTTCGCGGAATTAAAAAAATTTCTGGTCGCGCAGCACGCCTTTGAGGGCGCGCTCGGGGCCGAACTTTATGCCCTCGCCGAGCCGCACAGCCTGCAGCACCTTTTCAAGGTCGCCAGCGGACTCGATTCGATGGTCATCGGCGAAACGGAAATCTTCGGCCAGCTCAAGGACGCCTACGAACTCGCGCGCGCGCACCAGCACACCGGCGCGCGGCTGAACAAGGCGTTCCAGCGCGCGTTCAACACGGCCAAGCACATCCGCACCGCGACGAACATCCAGCGCGGCAGCGTGTCCGTGATGTCCGCCGCCGTGGAACTCGCGGAGAAGATCTTCAGCTCGCTCGCCGAGCACGAAGTCCTGGTCATCGGCGCGGGCGAGACGAGCGAGAAGACCGCGCGCGCGCTGCAATCGCGCGGCGTCAAAAAAATCACGGTCACGAACCGCTCGCCGGAACGCGCCGCCGCGCTCGCCGCCGCCCTCGGCGGCCGCGCCGTGCCGTTTGAGAACTGGCCGGAAGAATTCGAGCGCGTGGACATCGCCATCAGCAGCACCGCCGCGCCGCAGCATATTTTGGATCGCGCGAAGCTGGAACCGTTGATGAAGCGGCGCAGGAACCGTCCGCTGTTGCTGATCGACATCGCCGTGCCGCGCGACATCGACCCCGCCGTCAACGCGCTCGACAACGTCTATCTCTACAACGTGGACGACCTGCAAAGCATCGCCGACGATTATCTGAAGCTGCGGAAAGAGGAAATCGCGCGCTGCGAAAAAATCATCGCGGAGAAAGTGGCGGCGCTGCTGGCGGCAAATCAATTTTCAACCACGGATGGGCACGGATGAACGCAGTGGCCAGGACGACCCAAGCGAACTAGGAGAATCACAAAAAATAACCCGTTTCCGACTCTTGACAATTTTTGACATTTAAAACAGCATAAAACCATGAAATCGAAAACCATTTTAGCAACCATAGTTTCAGGTTTATTATTGCTGCTCATGCAGTGCAGCGCGAGTGCGGCGGATCATCCTTATTATCTGCATGCCCTGTCCGACCTGCGCGCGGCCCGGTGGATGATCGAGCATCGTCCCGGCGACTGGCAAAAGACGGATGATGAGGTTGCCGCGGTCAAAGAGATTGATGCGGCCATCAATGAGATAAAAAAAGCCTCCATTGATGACGGAAAAGACCTCAACGACCATCCGAAAGTGGATGAAATACCCGATCATATAGGGCGGCTGCACGCGGCGGTGGATTTTCTAAAAAAGGCCCGCAAAGATGTGAACCAGGAGGAAGACAATGTTTTTGCCGACGGACTGAAAGACCGGTCATTGAGACACATCTCTGAAGCGATCAAGTCCACTAAAAAAGCCATCCACGCCTAGACCGGGCATAAGGAGCCAAGGCGGGCCTCAGGCCGGGATGAGGCCGTGATGTTTTTCAGCGCCGTTGAAATATTGGCGCAGCCTGATGACCGTGAATAGCCGGATGTAGCGGCGAAAGATGGCCCGGCGCCATACTGTGACGCCAGAAAAACAACCGGATACGAAAGCCACTTTGACGGGAGGGAAAACCCTCTGGCTGGCGTGCCTGTTTGGTCTGGCCTTTTATGCCACCGCCTCCGGGCAAACTCTTCAATTGGTGCGGCCCAGCCAGACGGACCCGAATATCACCCAGTTCGACAACTACCATTACATTTATCTCAACACGAATGTGACGGCGCGACCGCAGTTGTTCGTCTTTCTGCCCGGCACCGGCGGTGCGCCGTCCGGCTATCAAGACGTGTTGAAGACCGCCGCCAACTTGGGATTTCGCGCCATCGGGCTGATGTATGATGATCCGGTGACCATGAACAGCCTGTGCGGCGACGCCACCAACGCGAACGCCTACGAACTGGCCCGGCTGGCGGTGATCAACGGCGGCACGAATGCTTTCAACGACGGCGGCACCGCAACTTCCATCAGCATCACCAGCACGGATTCCATCACCAACCGGCTGGTGAAATTACTGCTCTATCTGGCGACCAACAATCCGTCGCAAAACTGGAGCCAGTATCTCTCCGTATCCGCCGGTTTGAACTGGCCGCAAATCATCATCGCCGGCCACTCGCAGGGTGCGGGCCACGCCGGGTTGATCGGCAAAACCCAGCCCGTCGCGCGGTCGCTGATGTTTGCCGACACGGACTGGTGGACACCCAACGGCCAACTGCCCGGCCAGCCGGCGAACTGGATCACCAATCCGGGCGTGACCGCTCCCGAATATTTTTTTGGCTTCGTTCACACCAACGATCCGTTGATCCTTTACCCCGATGAAATTGCCGCTTGGGACGGCTACGGACTGCCGCAGTTTGGCAGCCCGTTGCTGGTCGAAAGCAACTCCGCGCCGTACGTCGGTTCGCATGAATTTACGACCGGCCTGACGCCGCAGGACGGCACCAATTACCACGGCGCGACCGTGGCGGACTCGGCCACGCCGCTGGCGGCGGATGGCACGCCCGCATATCAGCTGGTCTGGCAATTCATGATGATCGGCCCGCCGGAGTTGCCGCAGTTGCAGATCAGCCTGCAAACGCAAAACCAAGTTGTAGTCAGTTTTGGAACATTTACCAACTTCACTTATCAGGTGCAGACGACGACAAACTTGGAATCCTCCTGGATCAATGACGGCGCGCCGGTCGCCGGTGACGGGGCGACTAAAATCGCCACTTTCAACCTGGCCGGTCTGGCGGAATTTTTTCGCTGCACCGTGCAGTATTAAAAATCCACTTCAAAACTCGCGCGTGGCGAGGGGCGCGGCGAAGGCAAACGTCGCATTGCCGAGGCCGCGGCGCTGGGCGAGCAGAAAGCGGAGGCGCTAAATAGTCGAATCATTTTGGCGCTGGCGCGACGATCTTTAGTTCCTCTGGATTAAATGCCCGCAGATATTCGTGATAATCCACCCCATAGCGATCTAGTTCCGGCAGATATTTCGGAAGATAGCCGTCAAGCATAATGCGGTTGACCGTATCCTGGTCAATGAACGGATCGCCAAGGACGAGTGCTTGCACCCGACGCGGACTGATTTCCACGCAGAGGTTGCGTAAATCCATGACCCAGACAAAACGGGTAGCCTGTCCACCCACCGCCGGTTGCCGACCGTAAGGAGTGTCCATGAGCATGACGATGCCCGAGCGCGACGCCATCAGATCCTGCAAAACGTGCAGGAAGCCGCGCCATTGCTCGGTGGCGGCCAGTTGCCAGAGCGATTGCGCCAGCAACAGCGCGGCACTCATGTTCACAAGGTAGTTTTTCCTCGTCACAAGCCAGCTAGGAAACCGGTTCATAAACATAGCCACTGCTAGCAACGCGAGCGGCACGAGCAGATCAAGAAAGCGCGCTTCATATTGTTTGTAGGGATCAAGTTGCGCCGGCGCAAGCAGCGGCCACGCGCCCCAGAACAAAATGCCGGCACCCAGCAGAAAAATTCCAACGCGCGAGGTGATCCATGCGCGCAGTTTCGGCTGCCAGACACCCGCCAGCATCAACCCCAGCCACCCGGCTGTCCATGAAATCGTCCAGCCGGGCGAGAGGAGCACGCTGAAAAAGCCCGTCTTGAAACTGTTGGCGTTGCTGCCGGTGCAGGGATGCAGGATGCCGTCCATGGCGATGGGCACGGACAACAATAAAATTACCGCCGCGACCAGACAAACCACGCGCGGCCCGGTTGCCGCCTCGCTTTGGGCGCGGCGGAACGCAAGCCACGCCAGCACTGGGCCAAGAAACAACATGGATTCATAAGTGCGCAATAAGATCGCGGACGAAATGAGCAAGACAACTGCGGCGAAAAGCGTCAACGGCCGAACAAACAAAAGCACAAACACCACCGGCCAGAAAAAAGCGTGGGTGACAACATGTTCGCCGACAGCGACAAAGGCAGCGTTGAGATATCCTGAGCTACAGGCGAGGACGACGAGCCAGAAATGTGGGGGCGCGAGCCGGTGGCACAACCACATCGCCAGCGGCCAAGTGCAGAAGCAGCCAACGCCAAAGGCGAGCTGAAGTTTCCCCAGGTTAGTGACCCCCAGTTTGAGCGCAATAACGACAGGCAACTGATACAAATACGCCGCATGACCGCGGCTGAATAACATCTCGGTGAAGCCGCCGGCTTGGAGCACGCGCATAAAATAGTGAGTGCCATCGTCATAAAGACTGCGGGCGGTGACCACGGCGAACACAAGCGAAAGCAAAAAAACACCGACGGCAACAGCAGTGAAGTTAATGCACCTGATCCGGCACGGTTCGGATGAAGACTTGACGTTCAAACGGTTTATATCTGGGCTTTTGATGTCGGAATTTCAATAAGAAAAACGGCGCGAACTTTTGGTTCGCGCCGTTCCGCAGTTCCTCCAACTGGCGGTTCTTTGAGAATTACTTCTTGGATGGCTTCTTGGTCGGCACAGTCGCAATTGTCTGGAGGATGCGGCTGGCGATCTTGTAGGGGTCGCCCTGGGAGTTCGGACGGCGGTCTTCAAGGTAGCCCTTGTAACCGTTGTTGACAAAACTGTGCGGGACGCGGATGGACGCGCCACGGTTGGCCACGCCGTAGTTGAACTTGTCAATGGACTGGGTCTCATGCAGGCCGGTGAGGCGCAGATGATTGTCCGGACCATAGACGGCGATGTGTTCGTTCTTGTATTTGTCGAACGCGGCCATGAGCGCTTCGAAGTATTCCTTGCCGCCGACCGTGCGCATATATTCGGTGGAGAAGTTGGAGTGCATGCCGGAGCCGTTCCAATCCACGTCCTTGCCAAGTGGTTTGCAATGGAAGTTTACATCCACGCCGTATTTTTCGCAGAGGCGCATAAGCAGGTAGCGGGCAACCCACATCTGGTCGGCGGCACTTTTTGAGCCTTTGCCGAAAATCTGGAACTCCCACTGGCCTTTCGCCACTTCGGCGTTGATGCCTTCGTGGTTGATACCGGCGTCGAGGCAGAGGTCGAGGTGCTTCTCGGTTATTTCGCGCGCAATGTCACCCACAGAATCATAGCCGACCCCGGTGTAGTAAAGTCCTTGCGGATACGGATAACCTTCTTTCGGGAAACCGAGCGGCTTGCCGTCTTTGTAGAGAAAGTATTCCTGCTCGAAACCGAACCACGCGCCGGGGTCGTCAAGAATGGTCGCGCGGCCGTTGCTCGGATGCGGCGTCTTGCCGTCGGGCATCATGACTTCGCACATGACGAGCACGCCGTTTTTGCGGGTGGTGTCGGGATAAACGGCCACGGGCTTGAGCATGCAATCCGAGGTGCGGCCTTCGGCCTGCCGGGTCGAGCTGCCGTCAAAACCCCACATCGGAAGTTCTTCGAGCTTGGGGAAAGCCTTGAATTCTTTGATCTGCGTTTTGCCGCGAAGGTTGGCGACGGGTTCATAACCGTCCAGCCAGAGGTATTCTAATTTATATTTTGCCATGTGCGTGGTGTGTATTTTGATTTAGTTTTGTGATTCAACTCATGCGGGAGCATCAGTCAATCAACGGTGGAAAAGTTTGAGCAGGGACGATGCCAGCCGGCAAGAATTTTATGCAATCATACTAAAAAAACCAATTCATCAAAGCCTGCCAATGTGTTTGGCCGCGCAAAATAATTTTCAGCGCCCGCCCGCCATGCCTTCGCCGGGCCGAATTCCTGCTCGAATTTAATCAGCCTGAATAAAAAAATTCTTTTTTTGAAGCAAAGCCGCTTTGCTTCGCCCCCGGGATGGGTCATATTCACTACCCGGATGCTGAAGGTCAAAGACACATTGCGTGCGACCGTTCATTTAAGTTTTGATGGCCGGGTGGTCAAGGCTTACCACGGCGCGAACGCTTGCGAACGCTTCGACAACGAAGTGCGCGTGCTCCGGCATCTCGCAGCGCGCGGCTGCAATTTCGTGCCGCGCCTGCTGGAAGCCGACCGGGAAAAACTCCGCATCATCACCACCAACTGCGGCGGACGCGTGGAGCGTCTGGATGAAGAACGCACGCGGGAAATTTTTTCAGAGTTGGAAAAATTCGGCGTGCGCCACGACGACCCGGACGTGCGCAACGTGACGTATCGGTTTTCCGACGGGCGCTTTTGCCTGATTGATTTCGAGTTCGCCACGATTCTACCTGAGGTCAAACCGGCATGACTGCGCCCGCGTCCAAAAAAACTTCCGCGCTGAAATGGTCTGGCTGCTCCGACATCGGCAAGGTGCGAAAGAACAACGAAGATGCGTTTCTCGGCCTGCGGTTCGATGCGCACGAGGTTCACCGGCTCGGAAAATTCGGCGCGGCGGCGACAGAAAAACATGATTTCACCTTCGCCGTGTGCGACGGCATGGGCGGCGCCAAGGCGGGCGAATACGCCAGCCGGATCGCCGTGGACAAGATCACCACCCTGCTGCCGCGCGCATTTCAAAATTCTGCGCGCGGTTTGGACGCCGGTTTCGCGGAAGTGCTGACGGAGCTTTACGCGCAGATTCACAGGGCGCTGGTTTATCTCGGCGCGTCGTATGACGAATGCCACGGGATGCAAACGACGATGAGCCTGAACTGGTTCACGCCGGGCTGGATGTATTTCGCCCACATCGGCGACAGCCGGATTTATCATTTGCCGGCGAACAAAAAAAAAATCCGGCAACTAACGCAAGATGACACGCACGTCGGCTGGCTTTACCGCAACGGTGAAATCAGCGAACACGAAGCGCGCACGCACCCGCGTCGGAACGTGCTGCAAAAGGCGCTCGGCGGCGCGAATCAATTTGTGGAACCGCAGGTCGGCGCGGTGGCGTGCGAACGCGGCGATTTTTTCCTGCTCTGCTCCGACGGCCTGACTGAAGGAATTTACGACCATTGCCTCGTGGACATTTTGCGAGCTTCCGCCGAGAACGGCGAAATCAATCCTGCGCAATTGCTCGTGACCGAATCGGTGAAGAACGACGGGCGCGACAATACGACGGCTTTGGTGGTGCAAGTGTTTTAAATAAAATTGGGTTTTTTCCCTGAAGCAGCTCGCCGGTTTCAATTTAAAAAGCAAAAACGGCGGGCAACTTGCGTTGCCCGCCGTGTGATTTTTTCAGACTGGCTGAAACTTAATCGTGGTAAGCGATTTCGCCGTGTTCGGCTTCGTCGAGACCAGCGATTTCGACTTCTTCGGTCGGACGCAGACCCACCAACAGCTTGGTGATGTAGGCAATCACAACCGTGCCAATCACACTCAACACAATCGTGATGGCGACCGCTTTGAGCTGCTCTTTGACGAGCGGTTGGAACAAGGTGTCATTGACATACTTGATGCTGCCGGCGTTGAGGATGCTGCCGAAGTTCGGATTTGCCGCGTTACGAGCGAGCATACCCGTCATGATCGCACCCACCGTTCCACCGATGGCGTGAACGCCGAAGGTGTCAAGCGCGTCGTCATAACCCATCCAGCCCTTGACCTTGAAGCACATGAACCAGCAGATGGTGCCGGCCGCAATGCCGATCCAGATCGAACCTTGGGGCGTGATGTAACCGCAAGCAGGCGTGATCACGACGAGACCGGCAACGGCACCGGAGCAGAAACCGAGCACGCTCGGCTTGCCTTTGACAATCCATTCCCACATCGGCCAGACGAAGGACGCAACGGCGGTCGCAATCGTGGTGGTGGTGAAGGCGTTGGCCGCGATCACGTCAGCCGCCACGGCGGAACCGGAGTTGAAACCATACCAGCCGACCCACAGCATACCCGTGCCGATGTAAGTCAACACCAAGTTATGCGGCGCAAAGTTGTCTTTGCCAAAGCCTTTGCGCTTGCCAAGAATCAGGGCGAGCACCAAGGCCGAATAACCGGAGGTCATATGCACCACCGTACCGCCGGCGAAATCCATGGCGTGAATCTTGGCGCCGGCGTTCCAAACACCGTTCATCGCACCATTTATACCCCAGACCGCGTGACCCTGGGTGAAATATACAATCAGCATCCACAACGTCATGAACACCAAGATCGCCTTGAACTTCATGCGTTCCGCGATGGAACCGATGATCAGCGCCGGCGTGATGACGGCGAACATCAACTGGAACATCGCATAGACGTTTTCGGAAACCCAGTAGGAGTAATTCGGGTTCGGCGCCGAGGTGACGTTCTTCAACAACCAGCAAACATGCGGATCGCCGACCCAGCCCTTGACCCAGTCCTTGGTCATGTCACCGGTGCCGCCGAAGATCATGCCGTAGCCGACGAACACCCAGAGGATGGTCACGAGGCCGGTGATCAGGAAGCATTGCGCGAGGACGGATAGCACGTTTTTCTTACGCACCATACCGCCATAGAACAGCGCGAGGCCGGGCAGTGTCATGAACAGCACCAACGCCGTGCTGGTGAGCAGCCACGCATTATGACCCGCACCAGGATAAGACACATTCGCTCCCGTGCTGTTGGTAAGGTTGGTGTTGATGATGGACGGGCCTGCCGCAAAGCTGACAGTCCAGTTGCCATTCGTATCCTTGTAAGTCGCAGTTGGGTCGCCGTTTTGGAAATACGCCTCAATGGATTCAAGGCGTTGTTCCATTGATGGACCATTGGTGATAGCCGGTGCTGCAGGAGCCGCCGACGCTGCCACGGCATTGGTTGCCGCCGCCACTGCATTTGTGCTCGCCGCATTCGTGTCATCCGCACGCAGCGACAAAGTCCCGAGCGCAGTGACGGCCATCAAACCGAGTATAAGAAAATGTTTTTTCATGTTTGTTTTGATAAGTGAGTTCTGGGTTGGTTTAGAGCGCCGAATCATTTTTCTCCTCGGTGCGGATGCGAATTGCTTCCTCCACAGTGGAGACGAAAACTTTGCCGTCGCCGATTTTGCCGGTCTTGGCGGCCTTGACAATCGCACCGACCGCCGCTTCCTTCTGGCCGTCGGCGATGACGAGTTCGATTTTGATTTTGGGCAGGAAATCCACGGTGTATTCGCTGCCGCGATAAATCTCCGTGTGTCCCTTTTGGCGGCCGAAGCCCTTGACCTCGCTTACGGTCATGCCTTCGATGCCGATTTCACTTAGCGCGTCCTTCACTTCTTCAAGCTTGAACGGTTTGATGATTGCTTCAATTTTTTTCATTTTGTAATGGTTTGTTTATGTGCTCGTCTAGCCAACTACGCATTGGCTCCTGCGGCTTTAGCAACGGCGATGCCAACTGGAAAGGCCATCGTGGCAAAACGCATTTTCACCTGATTTCACAATGGTTTCGTGATCCATGATTTTTTTTGGACAGGTGCCCGGCAGCGTCGGCTTGCGGCTTTTTATCCACGCAAAGAAATTTTCGCCAGCGACAGCGACCGCCCACAAAGAGTTCAACACCGCGCTTGAGTCGCCCTGCCCCGCCACTTAAATTTCTGCCGCATGAGCACCTCGCTAAAAGACCAAGTTGCGCAAACTTCCGAGTGGATCAAAAAACTCCGCGCCGAAATCGCCCACGTCATCGTCGGCCAGGAACAACTCGTCGAGCGCCTGCTCGTCGGTTTGCTTGCCAACGGCCACGTCCTGCTCGAAGGCGTGCCCGGTTTGGCGAAAACACTTTCCGTCCGCACGCTCGCCACCGCCGTGCAGGCGAAATTCAATCGCATCCAGTTCACGCCCGACCTGCTGCCCGCCGACATTCTCGGCACGCTGATCTATAATCCGCAGGATTCCAAATACCACGTCACGCGCGGCCCGATCTTTGCGAACTTTGTTCTCGCTGACGAAATCAACCGCGCGCCGGCGAAAGTGCAAAGCGCATTGCTCGAAGCGATGCAGGAACGCCAAGTCACGCTGGGCGGCGAGACGATGAAGCTGCCGTCGCCGTTCCTCGTGCTCGCGACGGAAAATCCGATTGATCAGGAAGGCACCTATCCATTGCCCGAAGCGCAGGTGGACCGCTTCATGTTCAAGGTGATTTTGGATTATCCAAACGAAGCGGATGAAAGAAAAATTCTCGACCGCATGGCGTTCACCAGTCCGGAACAGCCGGTCAAACCCGTCGTGTCGCTCGATGAAATTCTCGCCACGCGCAAGCTCGTGGACCAGATCCACGTGGACGACCAGATCCGCGATTACATCGTGAAAATCGTGTTCGCCACGCGCAAGCCGCAGGATTTCAAACTGGACGTGAAACATTTCATCCAGTTCGGCGCGTCGCCGCGCGCGACCATCAACCTGACGCTCGCCGCCAAGGCGTGGGCGCTGCTGCAAGGCCGCGACTATGTGATCCCCGAGGACGTGAAAAGCATCGGCCCCGACGTGCTGCGCCACCGCATCATCCTGACCTACGAAGCCGAGGCGCAGGCCGTGACGACGGACGCGATCATCAAGAAAGTGTTCAACGCCGTGCCGGTGCCGTGAAGCCCGCGCTTGAATTGGTGAAATAAATCAACTAAAGTTCCACCATGACTACGGTAGAAGAAATCGAACGAGCGGCCGAGCGGCTGGCGCCGTCCGACTTTGACCGGCTGGCAGCGTGGATCAGCGCGCGCTACCACGATCTTTGGAGGCGGCAGATGGACAGCGACGCCGCGTCCGGCAAGCTGGATTTTCTTTTCAACGAAGCCGACGCCGAACATCAGGCCGGTTCGCTTCGCGATTGGCCTTCCGACCAGCAATGACCTCCCGCGCCACGCGCCGGTTTTGGAAGCTCTATCAGGAGTTGCCCGAAAACATTCAGCGGCTGGCCGTGAAAAATTACCGGCTCTGGCGCGACAACCCACGCCATCCTTCGCTTGATTTCAAGAAACTGGCCGGTCACGGTGAACGCTTTTCCATACGCGTGGGCGACCACTACCGCGCCTTGGGCCACAAAATCAGTGGCGGCTATGAATGGGTCTGGATTGGCACACATGAAGACTACAACAAACTGCTCAACTGAATCCAGCACCGACATGCTTAGAAAACCCTCTATGGTCATTATGTCATTTTTATAAAAATCCAATATGGGTATTTTGAATAAATGCAGTTTGCTGATTCGGTTTACCTTGTGCGGCATTGTCAGCCTTCTCGGCGGATTCGGAATTGGATTTCAAGGCAACGGCAATTTGATTTTGAGTGGTTTGCTGATTGGTGTAGTTCTAGGTTTAGCTTGGTCTATCTTGCTTCTTTTTGGATTGCCAGCATTACTCCGAAATTTTCATCTTACAGCAAGGTTTCTTTTTTTAGGAGCTTTATTACTCGCGGCACTTATTTCGTTTCCAATTATTTGCTATCGATACTGGGGATGTGTTTTCCGTTCATAATCATTCATTGCACACTGTAATTTTATGACCGTCACCGAACTCCTTGAATCCGTCCGCCGCGTCGAAGTGCGCACGAACCGCCTCGTGAACGACACGATGGGCGGCGCGTATTTGAGCGGCTTCAAGGGGCGCGGCATGGACTTCGAGGAATTGCGGGAATATATGTTTGGCGATGACGTGCGCGACATTGATTGGAACGTCACGCATCGCCTCGGCCGCCCGTTCGTGAAACGCTTCCGCGAGGAACGCGAACTCACCGCCGTCCTCGCCGTGGACGTGTCGGCGTCGTCCAGCTTCGGCTCGGCCAGCCGCACCAAGCGCGAATTCGCCGCCGAAGTCGCCGCCACGCTCGCGATGTCTGCCGCCAAGAACGGCGACAAGGTCGCGCTGCAGCTCTTCACCGACGAAGTGGAATTGTTCGTCCCGCCGCGCAAGGGACGGCGGCACATTTTGCGGCTCGTGCGCGAAATGTTAATGTTCCAACCGAAGAAGCGCGCCACGGACATTTCCCGCGCACTCGTTTTCCTGAATCATGTTTTGAATCGGCGCTCGATTGTTTTTTTGCTCACAGATTTTTTGCACAGTTCGGTTTCAAAGAGTGAAAGTTCTCGCGATGTCGTGCAAGAACTCGGCCTCACAAACACGCGCCACGATGTCGTCTGCCTGCACTTGCATGATCCGCGCGAAAGTATTTTGCCGGACGCCGGACTCGTGACCATTGAAGATGCCGAAACCGGCGAACTGCTGGAACTCGATTCGACTCGCAACGCCGTGCGCGAGAAATATGCCAGCGTCAATGCCGGACGACTCGCGGAACTGGATCGCGCGCTCATCCGCACCGGCGTGGACACGTTGCGGCTCGACACCACCGAACCGTTCGCGCCCAAGCTGCAACGTTTTTTTGAAATCCGCCGGGGACGAAGACGTGGATGAAATTTCTTCCCGCAATATTTTTACTGTCGTTCACTTTCGCAAAAGCGGCGGACACAAATGCCCTGCCCGCGCTCGCGCCGGCTTACGGCGAAATGCCGCCGACATTTTGGGAGCAGCACGGAACGTCCGTCATCGTTGGCGGTTTTGCGTTCGTCATTTTGGCGATGCTGGTTTTGTGGAAATTATTTCAGCCGAAGCCGGCGGTGATTTTGCCGCCTGAATTTTTGGCGCGCGACGCGCTCGCAAAATTAATTGGCCGGCCTGAAGACGGAAAACTTTTAAGTGACGTTTCGCAAATCCTGCGCCGCTACGTCATCGCCGCATTCATTTTTCCTGCCGCCGAACTGACCACGGCGGAATTTTGCGCGGCGCTTGTCGGCAACGAAACAATCGGCACGGAACTTGCCGGATCCATCTCAAATTTTCTGCGCGAATGCGACGAGCGGAAATTTTCGCCGACAAAATCAGCACCGCCAATCAACGCGGCGAGTCGCGCGCTTGAATTGATTGCGCTTGCCGAAAAACAACGGGAACGAGTTCAGGGAACCAAATGACCGGCGAATTTGAATTTCAATTTCCTTGGCTGCTGGGGTTACTCGGCTTGCTGCCAATTTACGCGCTGCGCAGGGGAAAAACTGGCAAGCTGTCGGCCCTAACGTTTTCCAGCGCGGACATCGCGCGCGAAGCCGGCGTCAGGGCGCATTCGGCGGCGGGACGTTTTTTATTTTTCCTGCGCCTAGTCGCGGTCGCGCTCGGCATCGTCGCGCTCGCGGGGCCGCGACTGGCAAATTATCACGTCGAAACGGAAACGCCGGGCATTGACATCATGCTCGTGTTGGATCTGTCGTGGTCCATGGAGGCGATCGACATGGGCAAGCCGGCGGAAAAACTGTCGCGCTTTGCCATCGCGTCCGGCGTGCTGAAAGATTTCATCCAAAAACGCCAGAACGACCGCATCGGCCTCATCGCGTTTTCCGGCGTGCCGTATCTCGCCAGCCCACTCACGCTCAATCACGACTGGCTCATCGAAAATCTCCAGCGCCTGCACATCGGCATCATCACGGATTTGGGCACGGCCATCGGCGATGCCGTCGCCGTCGCCGCCAAGCGGCTCAAGACTGTACCAAACGGCAAGAGCCGCATCATGATTTTGCTGACCGACGGCGACAACAACCTGGGCAAGATTGATCCGCTGCCCGCCGCGCAACTCGCCGCCGCACTGGGCGTGAAAATTTACACCATCGGCATCGGCATCGAGGCGCCGTGCAATATGCCAGCGTTCGATCCGGCCACGGGAAATTTCCGGCTCGATGCGAACGGTAATGTCATTCCGACGCTGCTGCTGCAGCCGGCCAATTACACCGTGCTCGGCAAAATGGCCGCGCTGTCCGGCGGACAATTTTATCGCGCCAAAAACCAGCGCGAGTTGCAGAACATTTACAACCAGATTGACCACCTGGAAAAATCCGAGGTGAAATTGCGGCGGTTCGCGACTTACGAGCCATTGTTCGAATGGCCGCTGCTGGCCGCGTTCGGAATTTTGAGTTTGGAAATTATTTTGGCGAACACACGATTTCGCCGCGTGCCATGAACTTTGCCGATTTTCATTTTGCCGAACCGCGCTGGCTGTGGCTGGCAGCGGTCGCGCCGATTTTTTTGGCGTTGCTTCACGCTCACGCGGCGAAAAAACGGCGCGAACAACTGGCACGCATGGCGTCGCCGAATTTTATTCAACAACTCACTGCGTCGCACAGTCCGGCGCGGCGGCGGTTCAAAAATATTTTACTACTGCTCGCGTTTATTTTTGCCGGCCTCGCGCTGGCGCGACCGCAATGGGGCAGCGTCGCGACCGACAAAGCGTGGCTCGGCGACGATGTGGTGTTTTGTCTGGATTGCTCATTGAGCATGACGACGAGCGATGTTTTGCCGAGCCGTTTGCAGCGCGCGAAATTTGCGATGCTCGATTTTGTGCGCCGCCAAAGTCATGGTCGCGTCGGCCTCGTCACGTTTGCTGGCAGCGCGTTCATCCAATGTCCATTGACGTTCGACGTGGATGCGTTTGAAGAAACACTTTTGTCCGTGGACGAAAAAACCATGCCCATTCCTGGCACGGACATCGGTCGCGCGCTGGACGAGGCGTATCGCGCGATGGATAAAAATGCGAAACGCAAAATCATCGTGCTCGTGACGGACGGCGAGGACTTGGAAAAATCCGGCGTCGCCGCCGCGAAAAATCTGGCGACGAACGGCGTGGTGGTTTTCACCATCGGCGTCGGCACGCCAGCGGGAAAAGAAATTCAAACCGTCAATGCCACCGGCCAGCCGGAACTGTTGCGCGATGACAAAGGTGAAATTGTCCGCAGCCAGCTTGACGAAACGACGCTGCGTGAAATCGCCGAGGCCACCGGCGGCAGCTATTATCCGCTTGGCGCGCTCGGCGAAGGCCTGACGAAAATCCGTCCAGCGATTCACGCGCTCGATCGCGCGGGCGGCCTGCGGCAGTCCGCAAAAAACGGCGTCGAGCAATTTTATTGGTTCATCGCCGCCATGCTCGTGCTGCTCGTCGCCGAATCGCTCATCGGCACGCGACGAAAAAATTTCCCGGCCACGCCATGAATTTTTTTGCGACATTAAAAATAATCGCGCTGCCGCTCGTTTTCACGATTAGTTTTGGCGCGCTTGCGGCGGACGAAACCAATTTTGTTGCGCCCGTCACCGCCCGCGATTTTTACAATGCGGGAACGAAATTGCTTGCCGCCAAAAAATTCGCCGACGCAGAGTTGATGTTTCAATCCGCGCTGGCCGCGCAGGATGAGCGCGTGCAGTCGCCGGCGCTTTACAATCTGGGGCACACGCGATTTGGCGAAGGCGTCGAGTTTTTGAAAAAAAGGCCGGACGCGCAAAAAGTTTCGGCGCAGGGCAACGCGGCATTGGCGGCTGGACAAAATGCTTTGCGCTCCGGCGAATCCGCGCTCGCGCAAAATGATTTGGACAAAATGATCGCCGCATATCTCGAAGGTCGCGGCGCGCGGCATGAATTGCGCGACGCAGAAAAAGCAGTTCAAGCCGCGATGGAAACCTACGGAAAAACTTTATCGAAGTGGCAGCGCGCGGCGGATGATTTCAAAAGTTCCGCTGAATTAAATCCCGCCGACACGAACGCGCCGCGCAACGCGGAAATCGTCGAGCGCGGTATCGCGAAACTCGTGGATAGTTTGCGCCAGATGCAGGCGATGCTCGGCGCGCTGGGCCAGCAGCGGCAGGATTTGGCGAAAATGTTGGGCAAGCT
>Ga0302278_10003245_pt1 | contig 17962 bp, 20 predicted proteins | sample III_Bog_N3_2_FD_194543 | JGI IMG/M metagenome (GOLD analysis project Ga0302278, IMG submission 194543) | Peat permafrost microbial communities from Stordalen Mire near Abisko, Sweden - III_Bog_N3_2 | ecosystem: Environmental > Terrestrial > Soil > Wetlands > Peat | place: Sweden: Abisko...
GTCACGGAGCATGGTTTTATTGTACGGGGAGGGGCGGGCGTTACTTCGGCTCGATAACTTTGAGGCCTTTTACTTGGGAGAAGTGGCGCACATTGAAGGTGGCTACGGTGCTGCCACGTTCAATGGCCGAGGCTGCGACAATCAAATCGTGGTAGCCAATCATTTTGCCGCTGGATACCAACGACGCCCATATGTGAGCGTGAATTTGCGCAGTCATATCGGTATAGGGAATGATCGAAAACGTATCGAGAGCGTTTTCAATATATTTCCGGCATTTGACCTTCCGTGCGCCTGATGCCCTTTCAAAGCCATGCCATAGCTCAGCTAGGGTAATGGCGGCTAGCTCGAATCGCTCTTGCTCTCTCGCAAGCAGCCAGCCTTGCAGATCGAAAAATCCCCGCTCGTTCGCGATGAGCACATCGGCATCAATCATAATTGCCATTTGTCTACCGGTGGAAGCAACATCTCGCGTGCCGTTTTGAGATCGCGGCGCCATTCAGCGTAATCTTCGTCCGTTAGACGCGCCTTGGCAAGCGCCTCTGCGATGGCGCGTCCAGTATTGTCTTTCTTAGTGTCCGGCACTATCCGGGCTACGGAAACACCATTTTTATGCAGTACGAAAGTCGTGCCCTGATAGCGGACACGATTGACGCAATCGGAGAAGTTGCGTGCAGCTTCGGTTACGCTGATGACCTGTTCACTCATATAATCAGATTATCATAATTTATGATTCTAGCCAATAATCGACCGGCGGAATCAGGTTTTTGCGGGATTCTTCAAGGTCATGGAGCCATGCCGTGGCCTCTTCCTCGCCGAGATGAACGTCCTTGAGCGCCACCCGGAGCGCAGCGGCAATCTCCCGGCCGGTACGTGGCTTCTGCTCTTCCGGAACAAGCCGGGCCACGGGCACACCGTTCTTTTGTAGCACGAATGTCGTGCCTTGATAGCGGACTCGGTTGACGCAGTCGGCAAAGTTGCGCGCGGCCTCAGTGACGGTAATGGCCTTGGTACTCATAGAATCAGATTATCAGATTTTGCGTATTATTCCAAATGCTAGTTTACGTTGGTGTTTTCAGCAGCAGGTAGCCTCCCACCAGCCCGAATAATAGATCCGAGGCCCAGGCTGCCAGTGCGGCGGGCAGGTAGTTCACGCCTCCCAAATTCTCAAAGAGGTCGTTGAGGACAATGTAAGTGAGGGCGACGGCGATAGCCACGGCGATGCCGGTCAGCGAACTGCGCCGTCCCATAAAGAGGGAAAAGGGAATGGCGAGCACCGCAATGACAACAGCCATGAGTGGATAGGCGAGCTTGTGCCATAGCTCGACACGCAGGCGCATGGTGTCAAAGCCGCTCTGGCTCAAATCGCCAATATAGCTCTCGAGCTGGCCGAAGTTCATCTCCTGCGCCTTCTTGCTTTCCTTTTGGAAGTAGCTGGGGGTTTCGTGAATCTCCGCGAAGGAGGTCTTCACGAACTCACGGTAGTCGCTGACATTGGCGCCATCAATGTCGCGTTGCCAGCCGTTCATGAGCTGCCAGGTAGAGGTATCGGAGTCCCACGTGGCGCGGGCGGCAAAGATGCGCCGCGAGAGAGCAAAGGTGGCAGGGTCGAACTCGAAGATCGAGAGATTGGCGAACTCTTTGCGCCCGGCGTCAAAAAACTGGTAGTAAAAGATGCGGTCGGGCTCGCCGGGATTAGGCTGGCCGAAGATCCAGTTCTGTTCGGGATGCAGAACGGTTTGCGGCGGTTTTCCCTTGATGATGTTGCGCAGAGCCTCCTGCTTGCGGTTGGCCTGGGGCAGATAGTACTGGTCGAAGAGAAAGAGGCTGAGCGACAGAATGGCGGCGATGGAAACGATGGGAACCACCAGCCGGTAAAGACTGATGCCGCAGGCCTTCATGGCGATGATCTCCGAGTTGCGATTCAGCACGCCGAAGGTGACCAGCACGGCAATCAGCACGGCCAGAGGGGTGGTCTGGTAGAGAATGCTGGGGGCCAGGTTAATCAGGTACTGGCCAACAATGGACCAGGCGATGTCGTGGCTCAGGATGTCTTTGAGCAGATCAAAGACTGTGAAGACCAGAATGAGCGAGACAAAGCCGGCCAGCACCAGGAAGAAGATCTTGAGAAACTCTCGCACCACGTACTTGTCGAGAATGCGCGGGAGAATCGTGCGGGCCCGGACTCGCCGGGGACGCGACTGAAACCTGGCTATCAGGCCGCTCAGGGGGGAATAGAAGGACTTTTTCGGAACGGCGGTGAGCGAATCCTGCAAGCTTGAGATCCAGGTGGTGATGGTATTCAGAAAGCGGCCTCCGAAGGCCATCTGCCACACAAGGAAGATGCCGCCGGCGGCGAAGATCAGGTTGGCCATCCATACCGCAAGAAACGCGGAAATCCAGTTTTGCTTGCCCAAAGCAATGCCAATCAGGGAGAGCGAATAGTAGAAGATGACCAGAGCCAGGGTAGCCACCCAGGCGGAACTCTTGCCACCGCGCTTCGAGGTAAAGCCCAGGGGAACGGCGACCAGCATCAGCACCAGACAGGCCGCCGGATAAGCGAAACGCTTGTGCATCTCGATGAGGAACCGTTTGGCCTCCGGACCGTGGGTGCGCGCACGCAGTTCGTTCATGCGCAAGGCATAGATCGCGGTGTCCATGCGTCCCAGATGCCCTTCGCTCTGCTGGCTGGCGGCCAGAGGCATATCGGTAAAGTCAAAGGTGGAGATGTTGTACTGTTGCGGCTGGCCGGGCACCGTTTCGTGTCGTGCTCCGTCACGCAGCCGCATGAGCAGTTCCTGGCCGGCATCGTTGGCCACCGTGGCCGAGGCGGCAGTGATGATCTGGGGATTAGTGGAATCCGTGGTGTCGGCCATGAAGACTTGCCGCCAGTTTGCCGCGCCGGTTCCGGAGCGCACGTCCTGCACGTAGAGGACGGAATTATGAAAATCCTCATCGAAGACGCGAGGCTCAATCTCGTAGGAGGCCTGCATGGCAAGGGCCTTGTCCATCGCCAGAATGGCCTGATTGGCGCGCGGCGCCAGATACAGTGAGTTGAACAGCCCCAGCGACGTGCCCAAAACGGCCACGATGGAGGCCACGCGCACAAAGTATCCGATGCCCAGGCCGGAGGCGCGCATGGCGATAATTTCATTGTCCGCGGCCAGGCGGCTCAACCCCAGCAGCACTCCCACCAGCACCGCCATGGGGATGGTGATCATGAAGAAATTGGGCAGCATGAAGAGAACAATTTTGACAACGCTATTGAAGCTGGAGCTGTTGTGAACCACCATCTCCAGGATGCGGGGCAGTTCCTTCATGAAGAGAATGAAGGTGAAGATCACGCCGCCAATCACCGCGTGGGAGAGTATTTCGCCGGTAATGTAACGGGTGAGTATGCGCACGGCTAAAGCTAGTTTATCGTGCCGGGGCGACTGATGCGCCGGGCGGTTGCCAGCCGCGCAGGCGCAGGCTATTGGCCAGCACGCTGACGGAACTGAGCGCCATGGCAGCGGCTGCCAGCCAGGGGCTGAGAAGAATGTGGAAGCTGGGATAAAGCGCGCCCGCGGCCAGCGGAATGCCCAGCAGGTTGTATGCAACGGCCCAGGCAAGATTCTGGCGCATGACGCGGAGAGTGGAGCGTGCCAAATCAAGCGCCGCGGGAATGGCGTCGGGACGCGCGCGCAGCAGCAGCACATCGCCGGCCTCCTGCGCCAGATCGGCGCCGGTGCCCATCGCGATGCCGGCGTCGGCCTGCGCCAGGGCAGCTGCGTCGTTGATGCCATCGCCCACCATGGCCACACGCAGGCCGCTCTGTTGCAGGGAGCGTATACGGGCCAGCTTGCCGGCGGGATCGAGGCTGGCTTCAATTTCGGTGATTCCCGCTTGCTGGGCGATGGGCGCGGCGGCGGCAGCCGAATCGCCAGTGAGCATCAGCACCCGCAGACCTGCGTGGCGCAAGGCGGCCACGGCTGCGGCGGCATCGGGACGCAGTGTGTCGCGGGCGTCGAAATAGCCGGCAGACACTTTGTCCAGAGACATCCACAAGCGCGTTACGCCTGGGTCTGGCGGAGGTGCATCTGTTGGCAGCGCGATGAAGAACTCCTTGAAGAGCGCTTCGTTGCCCAGCACACAATCGCGGCCTTCGACCTTGGCGGTGAGGCCGCGACCGGGTAAAACCTGCACGTCGTCGGCGGAGGGCCAGGTCAGGCCACGCGATTTTGCGGCATCCACGATGGCGTGGGCCAGCGGATGGTTGGATCGCTCCTCGGCGGCAGCTGCAAGGCGGAGAAGATCGTTTTCGGCATAATCGGCGAGCGGATGAACGGCAGTCAGGACAGGACGGCCCACGGTCAGCGTTCCGGTCTTGTCCAGCACGACTGCATTTAACCCGACAAGACGTTCGAGCGCCTCGCCGCCTTTGAAGAGGACGCCCAGTTGCGCGCCGCGTCCCACGGCTACGGTGAGCGCGGCAGGCACGGCCAACCCCATGGCGCATGGGCAGGCGACCACCAGCACGGCAACGGTGGCGGCCAGAGCCATCTGCAGCGAGTGTGTGGAGAGAAGCCAAATTACAAAGGTGAGCGCGGCCAGGGCCAGCACAATGGGAACGAAGATGGAGCTGGCGCGGTCGGCCAGCCGCTCCATGGGCGCGCGCGAACTCTGCGCCTGCTGGGCCATGCGGGTGATCTGAGCCAGCATGGTTGCCTCGCCCAGGGATTCGGCACGGCAGGTTACCGCGCCTTCGTAGTTGAGCGAACCGGCCAGCACGCGCCCGCCGGGTAAGCGTTCCAGCGGCGTCGACTCGCCGGTCAGCATGGATTCGTCCACGGTGGTGCGGCCTTCCAGAATCGTCGCGTCCACGGGGAAGCGTTCTCCGGGGAGGATCAGAACACTGTCGCCCGGCTGAATCTCTTCGAGTGGGACGATGGTCTGAACACCATCGCGAACGCGGCGGGCGGTGGCGGGGCGCAGTCGGGAGAGCGAATCCAGAGAGGCCAGGGCGCGGCGTTTGGCGCGTGCTTCCAGCGCTTTGCCCAATAAGAGAAAACCAATAATCAGCAGAACCGCGTCGAAGTAAACCTGGCGACCGGGCGCGGGCAAGATGGTGGCGTAGGCGGAATACGCAAAGGCCACGCCTGTTCCCAGGCTTACCAGCGTGTTCATATTCGTAGCGCCGTGGCGAAGGCTGCGCGCCGCGCTCAGATAGATTCCACGTCCCGCCCAGACCATCAGCGCCGCGGTGAGAATCAGCAGAAACCAGCGCAGCAGATTCGGTGGCAGCGCAAAGAGCCAGGGAAAGATGCCCATCAGCGCATGGTCCAGAGAGCCCTCATTCATTCCCAGCGGCATGGACAGCAGCATGGTGACCGCCCCGGCGATGATTGTGGCGAAGGCTTTGTGTTCTGCTCCAGAGGTGAGCGAGTCAGAGGAAGATTGAGCAGGAGCATCGGGGCGGGGAAGCACGGCATCGTAACCGGCCGCGCGAACGGCTTCGACCAGAGCGCCGGGCGTGGCGATCAACGGATCGTAGTCCACCTGGGCGCGATTGGCGATCAGATCAACGTGTGCGGATTTGACTCCGGATGTGGAGCGCAGAGCCTCTTCCACGTGATGCTGGCAGGAGGCGCAGGTCATGCCCAGGATGGGCAGCGTAAGTGATTCTGTCGCAGGCATGGGCATCGTTTGATTCATGTTTCCAGATGCGCCGTGTAGCCGGCTTTGGCCAGTGCCGCAAGGGCAAGATCAATGGGCGCGGGGTTCTGGCTGGAGGTGAGCCGCGCCGCCCCCACGCGCACCTCGTTGACGACGATGCCCTCGACCGCGTTCAGCGCCTGAGTGACGCGCTTGACGCAGGCGCCGCAGTGCATTCCATCGATGTGCAGCATGAATTCCGCCATGATTCTCTCCTGTTTGTCTTTGATGATACGCCGGGTGAAAAGTTGCGCTATCGTAGAGGGTTACGGCATTTGGGGGATTATGCAGAGAGAGTTTCCAATGGCGCCGCTGGTGGGCGTGGGCGCGGTGATTGTGAGCGAGGGCCGGGTGCTGCTGGCGCGGCGGGGAAACGAGCCAATGAAAGGCCATTGGACGCTGCCCGGCGGCTTGCTGGAACTGGGCGAATCGCTCAGCGATGGCGTGATGCGCGAGGTAAGGGAAGAGACTGGGCTGACCGTTGAAGTTAAGGAATTGATTGAGCTGGTGGACCGTATTCATCATGAAGCCGAGCGCGTCCGCTACCATTATGTGATTGCGGATTACCTGTGCCGCGTGACGGGCGGCCATTTGCAGGCCGACTCCGACGCCGATGCGGTGCGGTGGGTGGAGCGGGAAGAGTGGAATGGGACCGGCGCGCTCCAGATTGATCCGATTACCGCGCGGGTCATCGAGGCCGGCTGGCAAAGGGCGAAAGAGTTGGAGGGAAGATGAAATCCATGAGGTGGTTGTTGGGTGTTGTGGCCGGACTGATTGTGGTTGTCGGGATCGGCTTCTGGGCGCGCCCGGTTAGTTTCTACAACGAAGCGGTTTATTTGCACGAGTGTTATTCGGGTGTGGAGAGCAGCAACGTTCAGGTTGCGGGCCATCGCGTGCATTACCTTGCAGAGGGGCCGGCGGCCGGGCCGGTGGTGGTGCTGGTGCATGGGTTGGGCGGGCATAGTGAACAATGGCTCAACCTGTCAGCTTATCTCGTCAAGGCAGGTTACCGCGTTTATATCCCTGATTTGCCCGGCTATGGGCGCAGCGAAAAGCCCGCGGACTTCTCCTACTCGGTTCACGATGAGGCCGAGGCGGTGGTTGGCTTTTTCGATGCACTGGGGCTGAAGCAGGTGGACCTGGGCGGCTGGTCGATGGGCGGCGGAATCGTGCAGCACGTCGCATTCAGGCATCCGGAGCGGGTACGCCGCCTGATGCTCTTTGCCAGCATTGGCATCAAACAAGCGCCCACATTTGATGTGCGGCTATTTACACCCAGCACGCCCGCTGAACTTGCCCAGCTTAATGCGCTGCTGATGCCCAATCCACCCAAGGCGCCGGACTTCGTTGCGCGAGACCTTTTACGCATCTCGCAAGAACGCGCCTGGGTGATTCAGCGCGCGCTCGATTCCATGAGCACCGGGCAGGACGCCACCGACAGCTTGCTGCCGCAGCTTAAGATGCCGGTTCTGATTGTGTGGGGAGATAAGGACCGGATCATCCCTCTCAACCAGGGCGAGACGATGCACCGCCTGGTCCCGCAATCTGAGCTGGATGTCATTACCGGCTGTGGCCATCTGGCTCCCGTGCAGTGCTCGGCACAGATTGGCCCCAAAGTGGTGGAGTTTTTGAAGCGGTAGAGCGAGCTGCTGACTTAGTATGTGGAGATGGCTTTGCAATCTATTCTCACGGCTCGACTCAGGCTGACGCCCGATACGCGGGAGTTGCTGCGCATGGAGTTGGACGATCCTGCCGCGTTTGCGACTCACCTCGGAGTTTCTCTGCCCCCGGACTGGCCTCCTGGTGAATATGACCGCGATGCGATTCAGTTTTTCCTGGAAAAGTTGATTGAGGGCGGACAGGAGGCTGTTGGCTGGTATGGTTGGCACGCGATTCTGAAAGGCGGCGAGTCGGCTGCTCTGGTTGGCTGCGGCGGTTATCTGGGGCCGCCCGACGAGACAGGCTGCGTGGAGATTGGCTACTCCATCTGCGAGCAATGGAGAGGCCAGGGGTTGGCCCAGGAGCTTGTTCAGGCTCTCGTAAAGAACGCATGGGCGCAAGGCGCAAAGAAGATCGTGGCGCACACCAACGAGGTGAATCCAGCCTCCATCGCGGTCTTGCGACGCAGCGGATTTCATCTGGCTTCAGGCTCTGAGCCAGACCATTTGCAGTTCGAGATTGCACTCTGTTGACTTGCTTGTCGTCAGAGAATTTTCACTGTTCTGGTAATTGCGCATAGAACGCCATTGCAATACGATGTTCTACACGCCGATGACGTCGCAGAGTTCCTTGACGGCGGCGGCGCTCTTATTCAGTGCGGCGCGTTCTTCATCGTTGAGCCGGATCTCGACGATCTGTTCCAGGCCGGCTGCGCCCAGCTTGCAAAGCACGCCCATGAAATAGCCGTTGATTCCGTACTCACCTTGGAGATAAGCCGCGCAGGGAAGAATCTTCTTCTTGTCCTTGAGAATAGCCTCGGCCATCTCCACCGCCGCCGCCGAGGGCGCGTAGTATGCGCTGCCGGTTTTGAGATGCTTCACAATCTCGCCGCCGCCTTCACGGGTGCGCTGAATGATGGCGTCGATGCGCTCCTTGGAAAGAAGTTCGGTGATGGGAATGGAAGCCACAGTGGTGTAGCGGACCAGTGGAACCATCAGGTCGCCGTGACCGCCAAGAACGAGGCAGCTCATGTTTTCCACGCTGACCTTCAACTCCTGGGCGATGAAGCTTTTGAATCGGCCAGAATCCAGAATCCCGGCCATGCCGAGAACGCGTTCGCGGTTGAAGCCCGACAGGCGATAGGCGGCCTGCACCATCGCGTCCAGCGGGTTGGAGACGACAATGAGAATCGACTCGGGCGAGTAGGCGACCACGTTCTTGACCACATCGGTCATGATTTTGAAGTTGGTGTGCAGCAGGTCGTCGCGGCTCATGCCGGGCTTGCGCGCAATGCCGGCGGTGATAATCACCACGTCGCTGTTGGCCGTGTCGGCGTAATCGTTGGAGCCGGTGATGTGAACGTCGGACCGCTCGATGGGCAGCGCCTGCTGCAGGTCCAGCGCCTTGCCCTGCGGCACGCCCTCGACTACATCGATCATCACCACATCGGCCAATTCCTTGGCCATGAGCCAGTGTGCAGCGGTTGAGCCGACATTGCCGGCGCCGATAATGCTTACTTTCTTGCGCATTGCATTCCTCCTTGGGGAATGGGTGAAGCAGGGGTTAGGGATTAGGGGTTAGGGATTAGAAATTCGGGATTCGGGAACCTCGACTCTCCGTAACAGACTCGAAACGGCTGCACGATTCTCACTGCCGAACTCCTACTGCTGCCCGACAACTAACCCCTAACCCCTGATCCCTAACCCCTGCTTTTACATGTTGCCGATGATGCGGGTGGCGAATTCGCTGGTGCCTACCTTGGTTGCGCCGGCGGTCTGGCGTTCAAAATCGTAGGTTACGAACTTCTGCTGAATCGTCTTTTCCATGGCCGTTTCGATGAGATTGGCCGCTTCTTTCCAGCCGATGAACTCCAGCAGCATGACGCCGGAGAGAATCACCGAGCCGGGGTTGATGACGTCCTTGTCGGCATACTTGGGAGCGGTTCCGTGCGTAGCTTCGAAGACGGCATAGCCGTCGCCGATGTTGGCGCCGGGCGCGATGCCCAGGCCGCCCACCTGCGCAGCGGCCGCGTCGGAGATGTAGTCGCCATTGAGGTTGGTGGTGGCCAGAACGCTGTAGTCCTCGGGCCGCAGGATGATCTGCTGGAAGATGGAGTCGGCGATGCGGTCGTTGATGAGCAGCTTGGACTTCCATACGCCGTTGCCGTGGGATGGGCCGATGGTGCGGAGCACGCCCTCGATCTCCTCATAAACCGAGTCGCGGTAGCTCGGAGAGCCTAATTCGAGGCCCGGCTCGATGAGGGCGGCATTGTCCTCGACGGTAAGGCCGGGGTGGGCATCGTTGTTCGCCAGAATCCAGCTCTCGCGCTCGGTGATAGTCTCGGCGCGGAACTCCTGCTGGGCGACCTCATAGCCCCACTCGCGGAATGCGCCCTCGGTGAACTTCTGAATGTTGCCTTTATGCATCAGCGTGACGGTCTTGCGGCCGGATTCAAGGGCAAATTTGATGGCGGCGCGCACCAGGCGCTTGCTGCAGAAGATGGAGATGGGCTTGATGCCCACGCTGGAGTCGGCGCGGACTTTTTTCTTGGTATTGGCAAGCAGATCGTTGTTGAGAAAATCAATTAGCCGGGCGGCGTCCGGCGAGCCCTCTTTGAACTCGATGCCCGTGTACACGTCCTCGGTGTTTTCGCGGTAGATGACAATGTCCAGCCGCTCGGGGTGCTTCACCGGGCTGGGGACGCCCTGGTAATACTTCACCGGCCGCACGCAGGCGTAGAGGTCGAGCGTCTGGCGCAGGGCTACGTTGAGCGAGCGAATGCCGCCGCCCACGGGCGTGGTCAACGGCCCCTTGATGGAGACTCTCAGGTCGCGCGCGGCGGCCACCGAGTCGTCGGGCAGCCAGTTGCCGAAGCGCCGAAAGGCCTTTTCGCCGGCAAAGATCTCAAACCAGCGGATGGCTCGCCGGCCGCCGTAAGCTTTTTCGACTGCGGCGTCGAAGACCCTCTCAGAGGCCTTCCAGATGTCGCGCCCCGTGCCGTCGCCCTCAATGTAAGGAATGATGGGATGGTCGGGCACGTCAAACTGCCCGTTCTGGTATTGGATCGGCTGGCCGTTCTTGGGCAGTTCCAGGCCGTTATAGGAGGTTTGCATGGTTTTTGTGATTCTCCTCACATATTGTAAGTTTAGAGGCTACCACCTGCAAATTGGGGGTGGCAATGGCGGGGGACCGGCGCGGGATTGATTTCGGAGAGGTCGTTCCCGAAATGCTGCAATATTCGGCTAAGGGACAGTTTCCGAGTAGCAACACTACACCAGCAACTTATTCTTGATAAGCTTCAGCGTGGGTGCCGTAAGAGAATATGGTTGTAATTCGGAGAGTGAATATGCTTGACGATATTTTTAGCCTTCGAACACAGATATTTCTTCACAGCCTGAATATGTGCGGTACATAATTTTCACCCGATTTGTTGTTCGATGAACAATAATATGCAACATTTTGTCGCATACGGCGTTTATTAGATATATGGAAGACAATCAGATGCCTATAAGAAAACGCCTCACCAGAAAAACCCTCGTTCTTCTATGCCTCGTTGCATGCGGCGCTCAATTCTCGCTCGCTGAGACTTTTACCCCTCCCAAAACCTGGTGGCCCGACCCAAAGACAGGACTGATGTGGACCGGTCAGACGCCGCAGAAAAGAGGTATCGGTAATCCGACTATGAACTGGAAGGATGCGAATGGGTATTGCGCTTCTCTAAAAATAGGAGACTTTTACGGATGGAGGCTCCCGACGCTCGACGAATTGTTGGCGATCACCGTGTACCCTCAGGTTAGCGGCATACCCGAACCATCTATTACTCTTAACTGCTGTCATGGCAATCTTGGTTATACAGAATGGGAATCAGCAATGGAGGCTCAGTCCCGGCCCTCGCACCAAACAATGGCATTCAAAGGCGGAATTTCAGTTAATTTCCCGCTTTCAATTTGGTCTTCGACTCGCGTTGGAGATGAGCAGGCATATGTCGTGACTCCGGCAGGCAATTGGGGGGACAAGTACGACTACTTTGCGCGCGGCGGCAAAGTATTACCCGTCAATATGGCGGAAGACCACGCGAATTTATTGGGATTGCACGCCCCACCCACCTATGTCTCTGCACTCTGCACACGCCCCATGGAAGCCGAGATTCTTCAGATCGCCAAGGATGCCCAGGCGGACCGTCCAGTTCCGGATGTTTTAACGCTGAAAGCCGATATTCCGCTCGCCAAAGCGCGTATGAACTATCGTATACGCCGATATCATGAGAGCATCATTCAGGCGAGAAATGCCATTTTAATCAAGCCAGACTTCGCGCCTGCCTATTGGGCTATTGGTATCTCCTACGGCAGAATGGGCCAGTGGGATTTAGCAATCGCCAATATAGAAACGGCTCTCAAAATAGACAAAGGCTTCGATGATGCGAAGGACAGCCTGAAGTGGGCGAAGGCAGGCCGGAAGGCCGCAAAATCAGGGGACAGCCTGAGAGTGCAAGGTCCGCTGTGGAATTGATGCTCGAATGACCATTGTGCAAAGAGTGGCAGCATAAGATATGGGATTGCCAGAACTGAGGTTTGGCTGCAACGAGGCTCTGTCAAGCAACGCCTCATGATTCCTAACCGTGAAACCACAATGACAAGAAATTGCATGCCCTCATTGCATGACTGAATTGCAGCAACTCCTGAGTGACCGGCTAACCGGAAGTTAACCATTTTCAGGCCTCTGGGACACTTGACATCATGATGCCTTCGAGGTTAGCATCATGATGTGCGAACCACTCTTACCATTGACGACGACATTGCCGTGCTCGTGGAGCAGGAGCAGCGGCGCTCGGGCGACTCCTTCAAGGGCACGGTGAACGGCCTGCTCCGCCGGGGCCTGACCGCTGACCGCAATCCTGAGCCAAGAAAGCGATTTGTGGTCACCCCAATCGCAATGAACACGGGCTTGGGAACGCGCTATCAGAAGGCCGAAGACCTGATTGAAGCGCTGGACGGGCCGATGCATCGATGATTGTTCTCGATGTGAACCTTCTCATCTACGCATACGACAAGACCTGCAACGAACACGAACGGGCGCGTGCGTGGGTGGAGGAGGTTTTTTTCGGCAACGAGACGGTTGGATTGCCATGGCAGACGATCTCAGCGTTTCTCCGCATCCTGACTTATCCGGGAGTGATGGGCGAGCGCTTTACGATGCCGCAGGCGCTCGAAATTATTGAACAATGGCTCGAATATCCCCATGTGCGGGTCATTGCGCCGGGAGAAGATCACTGGCGGCTCTTCCGTGAGATGCTGCTTAAGGGTGATGTGCGCGGTAAGATGACAAGCGACGCAGCTCTGGCGGCGCTGACCATTGAAAGTGGTGGTGTGCTCTACACAAATGACCGCGATTTTGCCCGATTTCCGGGGCTGCAGTGGGTCAATCCGCTGCTGGAATCCTGAAATTTGTCCCTCGAATTGCGGCGGCTCGAAATGATCCTGGTCGGGGCAGCCTTCGGCGGGCGGGACTGATCCGCACTGCTGATCCGGCCCCATAGAAATGCAACACTCCCTCCCACCCATTAATCACCCCAACGACGAAGACCTGTCGTTGGGGACCACGATACCGCAAAAAGCGCGTAATGGATGGGGCACAGCATTTCAAAACTTCTGGGCCGGATCAATAATGGTTGACAAATTCCGCGCAAATCCTGTTGACGCCCGTCCAGATGCGATAAACTCATGCGGGTACTCTTCACAAGAGGCCCCATTTTCACCCCCAGGGAGGACACATCGAAATTGGGAAAAAGCATGGTCCCGAAGAAACTGTTTTTCACCAAGGGCGTAGGTAGACACAAAGAGCGTTTGAGCTCCTTTGAGTTGGCCCTCCGGGATGCGGGAATCGCCTCGCAGAATCTGGTGCGCGTTTCCTCCATCTTTCCGCCCAACTGCAAACTGATACCGCGCAAAGAAGGCCTCAAGTACCTGAGTCCCGGCGAGGTGGTTTTCTCGGTCATTGCGGAGAACTCGACGCGCGAACCGCACCGGCTGCTGGTTTCCAGCATCGGCGTAGCCATCCCCGCGGATAGAAATGCTTATGGCTACCTGAGCGAGCATCACAGCTTCGGCGAGACCGAGGATCAGGCCGGCGAGTACGCCGAGGAACTGGCGGCGGAGATGCTGGCCACTACCCTGGACGTGGATTTCGATCCGGACAAGAGCTGGGACGAGAAGAAGGAGATTTATCGCATCTCCAACAAGATTGTCCGCACCAGCAACGTGACGCAATCGGCCGTGGGCGACAAGCGCGGCAAGTGGACCACTACAATTGCCGCCGCGATCCTGATTCTGGAAGAGTAGGGTTTGTATCCAGCGGAGTTTTGAGGCCAATCCCGCTGATGGGGTTGGCTTTGCCGCATGGCTGCGGTGGAATGTTCAGCGATCCATGGCAAAGACGCGCAAATACATGGAGACAGATCATGTATCAACAAAAATCACCTCCCATGACATTCTTAGGACTCGAAGCTCCGCTATCAGATTTTGCGAATGCCAAAGTTCTGGTGTTGCCGGTCCCGTTCGAAAAGACGGTGAGTTACGGCGCCGGGACGGGTGAGGGACCGGCTGCCATCCTCGAAGCTTCTCGATATATCGAACTGTATGACGAAGAGATTGGTGGAGAGACAGCGCAGATTGGAATTCATACGCTGCCAGCTATGGATGCAAATTATGAACCAGAAGAGATGATGCCGCTTCTCGAGCAACGCGCGGTGGAGCTGATAGCGACCAACAAATTTCTTTGTATGCTGGGAGGCGAACACTCCGTTTCGGCGCCTGTGGTCAGGGCGATGTTTCAGAAGTATCCACGCTTGTCGGTCCTGCAGATTGACGCTCATGCCGATTTGCGTGACTCCTACGAAGGAACTCCCTTGAGTCATGCATGTGCCATGCGCCGGATCGCGGAGGTATGCCCCGCAGTCCAGGTCGGCATCCGGTCTATCTCCACGGAGGAGGTTCTTGCGGTTCCGACCCTCAATACACAAATCTTCTATGCCAAGGACATGACGGGCCGGTCAGACTGGGTGGACAGCGCTGTCGGATCACTTACAGAGGACGTATATCTGACGATTGACATAGACGGACTTGATCCCAGCCTTGTCCCGTTCACGGGGACTCCAGAGCCCGGAGGATTGCAGTGGTATGAGGTCTTGAACTTGATCCGACCTCTTGCCCGCTCGCGAAACATTGTCGGAATGGACCTGGTGGAATTGTGCAGGCCCAAGGGAAACAACGCCGCAAGTTATCTTGCTGCGAAGCTGATTTACAAGACGCTGGGGTTTATTTTCGAGCGAGAGATTCCCCGAATTCACAAACGATAGAGTGTTTTATCCTTCTCATAGAACCATTGCGTTGGCTGAAAATGCTTGTTTTTCCGCCGCCTGGACGAATATTTGTGCGTTGTACTCGCTTCAGGAATCAGCAGCCAGGCGGCTTAGTTTCTGCATAGACATTCAAGAAAACGCTGTAACATCGAATCCATGATGGACGACTTAGAAGCCATGCAAGCCGCACTCGATGAAGCCCGCCTGGCCGCGGAGGGGGGCGAGGTGCCGATAGGCGCTGTCGTGGTCAGCGATGGGGCTATCGTGGCGCGCGGGCAAAATCGCGTGCTGCGCGACGTGGACCCCACGGCCCACGCGGAGATTGTGGCATTGCGTGCGGCGGCGGCGGCCATCGGCAACTATCGGCTGATGGGCTGCACGCTCTTTGTAACGCTGGAGCCCTGCTCGATGTGCGCCGGGGCGATGATTCATAGCCGGATTGACCGATTGGTTTATGCCGCCGCCGATCCCAAGGCGGGCGCGGCCGGTTCAGTGCTTGCGGTGCTCAACCATCCGCAGCTCAACCATCAGATGGAAGTAGAGCAAGGAATTCTGGCCGATGAGGCGGCGGAATTGCTGAGAAATTTCTTCCGCGAGCGGCGATAGCGGTAAACTATCCGCATGAAGGTGCAAATGTATGCCACTTCCTGGTGCGGAGATTGCCGGGCGGCACGGCGGTTTCTCGACGCCCACAGCATCGAATACTCCGAGATCGATATCGATAGCGATTCGGCGGCCTCGGCCGAGCTGGTGCGCCGTGTGGGCAAGAGGGCCGTTCCGCAACTGGTGATCGACGGCGAGTGGTTCCAGCCCTATAAGCCGGGTTACGGGTTGCTGACGGATGAGTTGCACACACGGCTGGGAATTCCGAGCGAGTAACTATCTTTCCCTCGTACAATAAAGGGTTGGGGCAGGGCTACCGAAAACGGCTCTGGCAAGGAGTCTCCCTTGATCGACCGCTATACCCGTCCGGCGATGGGCCGCATCTGGAGCGATGAGAAAAAATACCGCTGCTGGCTTGAAGTGGAGTCGGCGGCAAGCACCGTGCTGGCTGAAGACGGCGTGATTCCCGCCGTCGCGGCTGAAGCCATTGCCAAGGCCAGCTTCTCCGTAGCTCGCATTCAGGAGATTGAGGCGGAGGTGAAGCACGACGTGATCGCCTTCACCACCGCTGTGGCAGAATCCCTTAAGAGCCAAGGCCTGGACGCTCAGTCGCGCTGGCTGCATTACGGGTTGACCTCGACAGACGTGGTGGATACGGCGCAGGCGCTGCAGGTGAAAGAGGCCTCGGTGCTGATCCGCGCGGGCTTGATGGAGCTGCTGGGCACGCTCAAGCGGCGGGCAGTCGAGTTCAAGCACACGCCAACGATTGGCCGCACGCATGGGGTTCACGCGGAGCCCACGACCTTCGGCCTCAAGCTGCTCAACTGGTACGCCGAGATGGAGCGCAGTCTATCCCGTTTTGACGCGGCAGCCGAGGATATGCGCGTCGGCAAGCTCAGCGGCGCGGTGGGGACATTTGGACACCTGAAGCCGGAGCATGAAGAGAAAATCTGCGCGCGGCTGGGGCTCAAGGCCGCGCCGGTGTCCACGCAGGTGATTCAACGCGATCGCCATGCGGCCTACATTTCCACGCTGGCGATTATCGGCAGCACGCTGGACAAGATCGCCATCGAAGTGCGCCACCTGCAACGCACCGAGGTGCGCGAGGCGCAGGAGTACTTCAGCGAGAAGCAAAAAGGCTCTTCGGCGATGCCGCACAAGAAGAATCCGATTACGTCGGAGCAAATCAGCGGGCTGGCGCGCGTGCTGCGCGGCAATGCGCAGGCGGCCTTTGAGGACATCGCGCTGTGGCATGAGCGAGACATCTCGCACTCCTCGGTTGAGCGGATCATCTTTCCGGACTCGACGATTCTGGTGGATTATCTGCTGGCCAAGTCGAGCGATCTGATTGGCCGCCTGCTGGTCTATCCCGAGCGGATGAGGAAGAATCTGGAAAGCACCGGCGGACTGATCTTCAGCGGGCAGTTGCTGCTGGACCTAGCCGAGGCCGGAATGTTGCGCGAAGAGGCTTACCGGCTGGTGCAGGCCCACGCCATGCGCGCGTGGAAGGAAGAACTGAACTTTCGCGATGAAGTTGCAAAAGATGCGGCGATTACTGCGCTGCTCAGCCCGGAAAAGCTGGCGAAAACCTTCGATTATTCGCGGCAATTGGGCAATGTGGACGCGATCTTCAGGCGGGTAATAGGGGAATAACGTGAAATCCGCAAACCTCACCCTCGCAATCACCGGCGCATCTGGCGCGGTCTTTGGCCGGGAGATGCTGCGCGCGCTGGAGGCCGATGAGCGCGTGGCTCGCGTCCACTTTGTCGCCTCGGAGAACTCGCTGCGCGTGCTGGCTGAGGAGCTGGGCGTGCGTGGGCGCAACGATCTGCTGGAAAAGCTGTTGGGCGCAGCGCCGGTGAAGACCGTGCAGCTTTCCGACGCGGACATTGGCGCGGCCATCGCCTCGGGCAGCCATCCCTCCAACGGCATGATTGTTTTGCCTTGCTCGATGGGGACTCTCGCGGCTATCGCAAACGGCCTGGCCAATTCGCTCATTGCTCGCGCTGCTGACGTCACTCTCAAAGAGCGCCGTCCGCTGCTGCTGTGCGTGCGCGAGACGCCCTTCAATCGCATCCATCTCAGAAACATGACGCTGGCCGCCGAAGCCGGCGCGGTCATCTTCCCTTGTATTCCGGCCTTCTATAACCACCCCACCGACTCCACCGAGATGGCGAGACAGTTTGTCTGCCGCGTGCTGGCCCACATCGGCCTGCCTCAGCCGGGAGCCAGCGTGTGGAAGGCGGAAGAGTAAATGAGCAGGGAACAGGGAGCAACTCCTGGCTATCGCTTCCTTCCAGAAAGCTGCTTGCCGGGAATTTCATCTGCGGACGACTCAATATCGTCTTCCGGACCTTGCAAAGAGATGCGTTCCGCCGTAATCCTGCGCGCCGCCATCAGCTTGCGCTGAACGCGCTCCATCTGATAGGTGCGGAAAGCTTCGCGGAAGAGTTCGCTGATCGTGCGGCTCTCCTCAGCGGCAACGGAAACCACCTGTTTTGCCAACTCCTCGGGAAAGCTAATGGAAAAGACGCGGGAAGAGCGGGTGCGCGAAGCGTTCATCCCATTATTATGACATATTAATACAATGTCATACAAATGCAAAGATTCCAGCTTCCGATGCCCCTTTTCGCCTCCATTGGTTGCGCTGCT
>Ga0302278_10003248_pt1 | contig 17948 bp, 19 predicted proteins | sample III_Bog_N3_2_FD_194543 | JGI IMG/M metagenome (GOLD analysis project Ga0302278, IMG submission 194543) | Peat permafrost microbial communities from Stordalen Mire near Abisko, Sweden - III_Bog_N3_2 | ecosystem: Environmental > Terrestrial > Soil > Wetlands > Peat | place: Sweden: Abisko...
CACTTTTTGCGCACAAAACTGGATGGGTAAACGTTTACAAAGGAGGAAAGTGCTAGCACTGATATCACTTCAAGCTGTCAGCGTTCAGCTTTCAGCTTGAGACTGAGGGTTGGTGGCTTGGACAGGATTCTATACCTGATCAGCCTTGGCCACGTGCCTGTCCATTCGCACTGACTGTCGTATAGCGTAGCTATACAATCGGATTGATGATCAGGAGCTTCAGGCACGCTGGGCTGGAGAGGTTCTTCCTTACCGGAAGCAAGGCTGACATTCAGCCCGCGCATGCCAAGAAGCTACAGTTGCAGCTAACCTCTTTAGACGGAAGCACGGAGCCACGCGATATGGGCATTGCCGGCTGGCAGTTGCATCCACTTGAAGACAACCTGAAAGATCATTGGTCAATCAAGGTCAACGGCAACTGGCGAAAGCCATTTCGCTTTGAAGGCGGAGACGCAATTCTTGTCGATTATCGGGACTACCACTAGGGGGGCACTGAGATGATGTTCAATCCAGCCCATCCGGGCGAGATCATCCGGGAGCAGATGGAAGGCCTTGGGCTTACGATTTCGGCCTTGGCTGCGCACTTGAAAGTGACGCGGGCGGCGCTGTCGCGCGTTATCAATGGCAAGGCGGCAGTTTCCGCCGAGATGGCGCTCCGCCTTTCCGAAGCGTTTGGCACTTCCGCCGAAGTGTGGATTCGGGTTCAGTCGCAGCACGATCTGTGGAAGGCAAGCCAGGGGCAGCGCGTCAGGATTGCGCCCATTGCGACGCGGGCCGCGTAGTCTCAATCCATGCGGCCGCGTGGGGCCGGGCGCCTTTTGCGGGTATTTGAAGGGTGGGCCACCTGCCTAGGACTTTCGACCTGCTTACTTCCGGCTCAGCGGACGATTGTGGCGCCCGATGGGGTTCTGATTGAGGTTCGCGGTCTGCCGCGCTTCGCCAGATAGAAGCGATGGATGGCCATCCACGCTTTTTGGGTAATCGAATGGGTGGTCCACCCGCCACTATGCGGGGGAATAGGTATGATGTCCCCCTTTTACACGGCACAGTAGAGCGCGTTTCAAAAATGGTTGCCTCACGATTTATTCGATTGGGCGCGGCAGAGAGCAGCCGTCAGTACATTAATCAGTTTTCCGTTGGCTTGGTGATGTGGTCTATCACCAGGTTGGGGACGGACTCGTGGACGGCTTCGAGCTTGAGGCCTAGCTGTTCCTGCACGGCGGTGAAGATGGAGGGCCAGCTATCGGGATCGTGCGCGGACCACTCGCGGCCAAACTGAAGGGTGTAATTGTAGGCGCCGGTGAGGCCGGTCTGGTCAAGGACGGGCGCTTCCACCATGGAACTGAGTGCGCCGGTGATGGACCGCATGGAGGCATTCGATCCGACGAACTCGAGGCCATGCTGCGAGCCATGGGCCTGGACGTCGGCGGGCGGCGGCAGAGGCGGCGGCTCTCCATTGGCGGGCGGCGGAGGCGCGGGCGCAGCCTGCAACTTGACACCGCCTTTGGCCACGACGAGGTGATAGATAGAGGTGTTGCGAGTTTCAAGGTGCGACTTGAGGCCCAGGCGGTCGGCCAGCAACACGCGGATGGCGTTGCGCTTTTCGAGGCGGACCTCGTTATTGGTGAGCTTGGCGAGGCGGGCATCGGCGGCTTCGTCGGAGCGAGCCTGGATGTTGTAGAAGGTGTCGGTGACCCAGCCGGGCGCGTCGACAACCGGAGCATCGAAGCCGTAAGCGATTTGGAGAAGGGCCTTGATGGGAAGGTTGGTGGCCTCGAAGCGGCTGGAGTGCGGGGGGCTGGAGACGGATACGTGGAAATTGGCGTCGGGCGGCGGCGCCTGGCGGACGCTGGCAATGTCGAAGGTGAGTGTGGGGGTGTAGTTGGGTTCTTCCAGGATGGGGGCCTGCGCGTAAAGGCACGTGGCGGACAGAAAGACGAGAAGGGCCGGGAGCAAACCGATGGGGCGCTGAAGGATGCGGAACATGGCGTCAGACTCCTTGTGGAGATGATACGGGGGAACGAAGGGCGCAGTTCCCGCATTGATGCTGAAGGATTGTTTTTCATTTCGTGCTTTGGAACGCGGGGCGGCGGTGGTTCAATAGGGTATGCCCGGAACCGGAGCTTTGATACTGCTGGCGTTTGCCGCTGTGGTGGTGGGGGTGCTGCTGGTGCTGCTGCAGTTGACGCGGCTGGGACTGCTGGTGCGGACCACCATCCCCGACCGGCCTAGGCGGCGTAGTTTTATAGCATCGCTCTCATTCCTGATTACGTTTGCCGGTGTTCGCTTGCTGGTGAGCACGATTGTTCGCAAAGCGGGGCCTTTTCAGTGGGTAACTGTGGGCGGCCTTCATATCCATCACCTGGTATGGGGCATACTGATTCTGCTGCTGGTTGGCTATGGATGGCTGCTGGATTTGGGACAGGGGCATACGGAGCTCTCCATTTTCCTGAGCCGGCTGATGTCGATCAGCTACGGTGTGGGCGCCGCGCTCACGCTGGACGAGTTTGCGCTGTGGCTCAACCTTGAGCCGGACGCTTACTGGTCGCGCGCAGGCCGAGTGAGCATCGACGCGGTAGTTCTGTTTGGTTCCATGCTGGCGGTGGGCGCGTGGGGCGCGCCATTCTTCCAAGGCCTGCATCGGATGTGGATGAAGCGCAGCGTGGTTGGGAAAGGACTCGGCAGGGGCCTTACCTATCCAATTCGCCGCGCGCGGTCGCTTCGTCCGCGTAAAGGGCGTCGATGAGGGACTTGTAGCGCGCGTTGATTGCGCGGCGCTTGAGCTTCATGGACGGGGTGAGTTCGCCTGACTCCACCGTCCACTCCTCCGGCACGACGCGAAACCGCTTTAGTGTCTCAAAGTTGGCCAGGCTGCCGTTTACTTCACTGACAATTTCTCCGTAGAGCGTAATGACGCGACTATCGGCCACCAGCTCGGCGCGGGACTTTGTCTCGATGCCGGATTGGCGCGCCCACTCCTCCAGCGCAACAAAGTTGGGCGCAAGCAGCGCGGAGATGAACTTGTGCCTGTCGCCGATCAATGCGGCCTCGGCCACCAGCACGTTGTTCTTGAGCTTGTTCTCGATGGGTTGAGGCGCGACCATTTTACCGCCGGAGGTCTTGAGCAGCTCCTTCTTGCGGTCGGTGATGGAAAGATAACCATCGGCGTCGAAGTGAGCGATGTCGCCGGTGCGGAACCAACCGTCCTGGTCGAAGCATTCGGCAGTGGCGGCGGGCTTTTGCCAGTAGCCGGGAAACACCGATGGACCGCGAACCAGGAGTTCACCGTCCTCGGCCAGCTTCAACTCGACGTTTGGCAGGGGCCGGCCGACGGTTCCCATGCGCTGGTGTAGCGGCGTATTCAGCGCGATTACGGGCGAGGTTTCGGTGAGGCCGTAACCTTCCCAAAGGGCAATGCCGACCGAGGTAAACCATCGCGCGGTGTCAATGCCGAGGGGCGCGCCGCCGGAGACGAAGATTCTGACGCGGCCGCCGAATGCCTCACGCACCTTGGAGTAGACGAGCTTGTTGGCCAACTTCCAAGCGAGCGAGTTGGGGCGGCGGCCGCTGTATACCGTATCGGAGTGCCGCGCGCCTACACGGATTGCCCAGGCCAACATTCTCTTCTTTACGGCGGAAGCAGCGGAGCGACCCTCGACCGCCTGGCGAATCTTCTCGTATACGCGCGGCACGCCGACAATGACGGTGGGCCTGATCTGGCGCATGACCTGGGGCAGCTTGTCGAACTTTGAACAATAGGCCACCTGCGCTCCATGAAGGTACATGACGTAGTCCAGAGCGCGGGCGGTGATATGCGAAAGAGGCAAAAAGGAGATGCAGGCATCGGTTGGATTGAAGTCGAATTCCGCGGCGGCAACGCATTGGTTCGGTGCAATATTACCGTGGTTGAGCGCCACTCCCTTGGGCTCGCCGGTGGTACCGGAGGTGTAGATGAGGGTGGCCAGGTCTTTGGGCTCGACGGCGCGGACAAGGGCGTCGAAGACGGGGTCGCGCGAGGCGCCGCGCTCGTCTGCCGCGGCCACCAAGGTACTGAAGGCGATGGCGCCTTCGGGAGGAGCGGCGGAGTCCATGATGACGATCCGCTCCAGTTGCGTTTTGCCGCGCACGGCGTTGAGTTTGTCGAATTGCTGGCGGGTGGAGACCACCGCGATGCGGCAGGCGGCATCGCTAATGAGCGCCGCTACCTGCTCGCCGGTGAGCGTGGGGTAGATTGGCACATCGACTGCGCCAATGGCCAGGGTGGCAAAGTCGGTGATGGCCCACTCCCAGCGGTTCTCGCCCACCAGCGCGATGCGATCCCCTTTTTGCACGCCCCAGGCGAGAAACGCTTCGGAGAGGGCGCGGACCCGCTGGTAGATTTGGTCAGAGGAAATGGGTTGCCATTGCTCAAACTCGTCTTGCCATAGAATGGCGCGTGGGTTTGCGGCCGAGGCTACTCGGCGAAAAAGGTCGTTGATGGTCGAGATTGGGGCGATTGGTGTCATTGGATTCAAATAGGTCTCTGACCGCTTGATGCACGTTCGTTGAGGTTTGTGGCTTCCCACCCATTCGCCAGAAAAAAGCGAATGGATGGGGCACGGGACTGATACAGACTCACACGGTCATAGGCGCAGGGGACGCGAACTCACGCGCACCACGGCCATTGGAGAGTGTATCAGCGCGGACGGAGACTCGATTCGCCGGCAAATTGGACTTCCCTTCCCCGCTGGAATCGGCAGGCGGCTGAACAGGCAGAATACAGGGTTTAAGCAACGAAGTGTAACGCGATACCATTCCAATAGAACGTTGCCAGTTGTCGGTAGTAAGTTGTAAGTTGTCCAGGCTCGTTTGAAGAGCCCCACGTGCTTTCCCGCACCGATCGCTGGACAAGTTTTTGATCTGGGGACTTGAGGTTCCCTGCCCTTCAAAATGCCTAATCGCTTTCTGGCTTTATCTCCCACGGAACCCGACCCGGCCCTGCTAAGGAAACTGGCGTTGGTCAGGCGCGTTTTTTTGGCCGTGGTAGGACTTATCGCGGTGGGCACGATGGCGGGGTGGCTGATTCCGGGCGTGGGAGGGATTCTTCCCGATGGCTGGAGGCTCATGACGGCACAATCGGGGTTCGCAGCGTTTTGTGGCGCATTCAGCTTCTGGTTTGCCGAGCCTGGGCGTTCAAGACGAATGCGCCGGCTCAGTCCGCTCTTTGCCGGCCTAATTGTGCTGCTGGCCATCGCCGTTTTGGCCGAGTATGTGTTCCGCATCTCCCTGGGCATCGATACGTTCCTCATCTTTGAGAGAAGGCCCCCGCCTGGGATGCTGGGGAGAATGTCGCCGCAGACAGCTATCGGGTTTACGCTGCTGGGAATCGAATTGTTTCTGATGCGGGCGCGGAGGCATTTTGCTTCGCGCGCAGCCGATCTGGTCGCCTTCTGCCTGTGCCTGTCGATCCTTATTCTGGTCTCCGGGTACCTGTTTGGGGCGATGCGTCTGTTCAGCATTTCCCCGACTGTCAAGGTTGCGCCGCAGACGCTTATTTGCCTTGCCTTCCTGACTTTTTTGACCGTCTTGTGCCGGGCAGAAAAGGGCGTATTCGCCATCTTTCTGGGGCGTGGAATCGGCGGCAGGCTCGCGCGGGGCTTCACTCCCATTCTGCTTGTGATGCCGTTTATTCGCGAAGTTGCCAGAGCTCATATGGTTCAGGCGCAACGGATTCCCGAGCACTATGCCACGGCAATTCTTGCCTCGATTGCAGCGATGCTGTCGTTTGTCCTGCTGATGATTCTTGCCTGGTATGTCAACCGCATGGAGGTGAAGATTCGCGACCTTACCCTGCGCGACGAATTGACCGGCCTCTACAATCTCAGGGGATTCACCATTCTGGGTGAACACGCAGTGCGCGTGGCGCAGCGTTCGCAACAGCCGCTCTCGGTGTTATACGTCGATCTTGACAACCTGAAACACATTAACGACACGCTCGGCCACACCATCGGTTCGGCATTTCTGCATGAAACAGCGGAGCTGCTCAAAGGGACGTTCCGCGAGACGGATGTGATCGGGCGAATCGGCGGGGACGAATTCGCCGTAGTGTGCCAGTGCGCCCATGTTGCCATCTCGATTGCCGCCGAGCGCCTGCAGGAGGCATCCAGGGAGCGAAACGCTCAAGGCTCGCATGTATTTCCGCTAACATTCAGCATTGGGTACGCCACCGCGGAAGAACATGGGCAACAGACACTGAACGAGTTGATGACCGAAGCAGACCGGGCGATGTACGAGCAAAAGCGGGAGAAGAAACTCCTTCGGAGCTGAACGGGACTCCGCAGAACTAAAGTTGTTTTTTGTGCAACCCTCAAGAAAGGCGTAAGGCCCGGGCCTGAAGGCCTTGTCGATTTGCCGCGTTTTCAGGGGGTTGAAACCCCCTGCTCCCTCCGGAGCTTTCGATCTACAAGTGTAGTACCAGCACCCGGCCGGGGAGCTTATTCGTACCTGAGCGCTTCGATCGGATCGAGGTTGGCAGCTCGGATGGCGGGGATCATGCCGCTGACCAATCCCGTGACGATAAGGATCAGGCTGGCTACAACCACCGAAGTGGGCGAGATGATGAGGCGGATGTCGGCGCTCTCGGCATTCTTGGCCATGGCGCTGTAAAACGTGATGCGGCCCACCAGCGCGGAGACCAGATAGGCCAGGGCAATGCCGCCGGCTCCTCCGACGGCGGTGATGGCCATGGCCTCGGCAAGGAACTGAATAAGGATGTGATGCCGGCGAGCGCCGAGAGCCTTTTCGATACCGATTTCGCGGGTGCGCTGCTGCACGGCTACCAGCATGATGTTCATGAGGCCGATGCCGGCGATGCCCAGAGTAAGCGCTCCGACGAGGGTAAGCAGGATGGACAGCGCGATGGAGAGCAGCCGAAAGACGATGACCTGGGACATGAGATTGGCCACGCCCATGGCGTTGTGATCGGAGGGGCGGAAGTGATGGGCCGCGCCCATGGTTTCGCGCAGGGCCTTCTCGACTAATTCGTGATCGCCGCGATAGTCGAGCCAGATGCTATCGAGATATTTGGTGTCGACAAAGTCGCTGATGGTATTGAAGGGAATGTAGATGTTCCGATTGCTGTCGTCGCCGTCGCCCTCCTGCATTTTGGGCTGCATGACGCCGATGACGGTGAAGGCTTCGCCATTGAGGCGGATGGTTTCTCCCAGCGCCCAGCCGCCGGAGAAGAGCTTGGTCTTGTTTTCCGCACCAATGATGCAGACATGGGCGCGCTCCTGATCCTCTGCTCCATTGAAGAAGCGGCCCTGGTCGAGGTTGAGCTTCCATATCTCCTGATAGGAGGGCCGGACCCCGTTTACGTTCCATGTGTAGGTGTGGAGGTCATTCTGCACGGGAACGCTCTTTTGAGCCATGGGTGAAATATGCAGGATTCCGGGAACGGCGTTGGAGACGCGATCGACGTCGTCGAGGGTAAAGCGCACGCGCACCCCCGCTTTATCGCCGCCTGCCTGCTCGCTGGTTCGGTTACCCCAGAAGATGATGGTGTTGGTTCCAAATTTGGAGAAGATGGTCTCGATGGCGGCGCTGAATCCCGCGCCATAGGCAACGAGCAGTACGACGGTGGCGATGCCCCACGCCATGCCCATCATGGTGATGGCGGTGCGGCGGCGATTGTAGACCATCGCTTCCCAGGCTTGGGCGAGAATGTCTTTGAGCATGGTGGCCTCCGGGCCAGTTCACAGTTCGCAGTTCTTATTTCACAGTTCTTAGTTGGCGGCAGTCGCACTTCAGTGAGCTTGGACCTGTGCGACGCTGCGCGGAGGAACCTCACTTAGGTGGATGAAAATCAACGATTCAGATCTTTTGAACATCGGCATCGGACCGCTCCCACAAAAGCCTGCGGCAACCGACGAGCGCCCCTGACATTGAACCTCCGAAGACTGTGAACTAAGAACTGTTTCAACCTACTCTCTTCTCAGCGCTTCAATCGGATCCATCGCGGCAGCTTTGCTGGCTGGATAGAGGCCGGCTACCACACCGCAAAGTACTAAGGAGACGAGCGCGAGGGCGGCCGACCAGGGTACCAGGCGTGGCGGATCGAATCCCGGCACCTTGCCGGTGAGCAGTTCCTGAAGCACCCACATGCCTCCCGCCGAGACCGCGATGCCGATGAGGCCGCTGACGGCGGTCAGCAGCAGGCCCTCCCAGAAGAATTGGGCTAGGATGCTGCGTTTTGTGGCTCCGATGGCCTTGAGCAAACCGATTTCGCGGGTGCGCTCGGTGACTGAGACGAGCATGATGTTGATGATTCCCACCGCGCCAAGAGCGAGGGTGACGATGCCGACGCCTCCCAGGAAAATGTCCATGGCATTGAAGATTGCGCCGATCATGTGTTCCTGCTGGATGGTGTCCCACTCTTCGAAAGCGTCTTTAAGGGAGGGATCGAAGCCGTGCCGCTGGGCAATGACGCGATGAACCGCGGGGACGGCGGCGGTGGTGTCACCTTTGGTTGCGGGCTGGTACTGGATGGAACTAAGCGCATCGCGGGCAACGTTGTCGCCCTTCATGGCGAAAAGTTCCTGCATGATGGTGAGCGGGATGTAGACCTTCGAGTTGTCGCTGTCGTTGTTGCCGCGGCTGATGGAATCCACGCGGCCAATGACGGTGAAGGTGACGTCGTTGATGTTGATGGTTTCGCCCACCATGGGGTGGCCGGGAAACAACAGGGTTGCGCTCTTTGAACCGAGCACCACGACGCGGCGGCGCTCGGAGAGATCGGACTGGTCGATAAAGCGGCCTTCGGCGATGGGGACAAAGCGGACTTCGGCGTAATTGGGCTCGACGCCCATTACCTGGCCGGACGAGTTTGCGTAGGCGCTTACTTCATAGAGGTCGTTGCGGTTGAGGAAGCCGGTGACGGCGCGCAGTTGGGGAAGAGTCCGAAGAGCCGCTTCGTCGCCGGGGGTGAACTGGTAGGGCCTCATGCCGGTGTGCTGGTTGGCAAGAGCGGGGATGGTGCCGTTCCACATCATCACCACATCGTTGCCGAAGGTTGCCAGTTGGCGGTGCTGTCCGCTGCGGAAGCCCTCTCCCAGGCCTACCAGCACCAGCAGCGAGCCGACGCCCCAGGCGATGCCGAACATGGTCAGGAAGCTGCGCAGTTTGTTGGCGAGGATGGCGCGAAAGACCTGGCCGAGAGTGTCGGAGAATGCCTGCATGACGGTTGGACGCCGAGGGAGGGCGCTTGGAGAGTTATACGCGGGGGGGGCGAATTCCGTTCCAACTCGTTACCAAAATGGTCAGCGAGACGGTCTTTTGAACACTGCCCTCTCCAGAATGGACCTGTCTCGGCTTTCCAAGTCTTCGCGATGACGCTCCTCGGTAAAGAAGCACGGTCTCTGCGCATTTTGTGCTCGCGTATGAAACTCACAATTAGAGCAGATGAACCAAGTCCGATAAAAATCCGCGGCAGGATTCGTGAACCATACACACCTTCTCCGCATGGCAGCTTGGGCATTCAAGATCCTCGCATTGGCCGCGCTCGGCTGCCAATGCGAGGCGGGAGAGCTCAGCGATGTAATCGGGATTGGGGCTTTGGCGCGTCAACTCCAGCATTCAGAGCAGCCTCATACCCGCGAACTTACACGCATCCTGATCGAAGGTAACCGTTTCCCTGCATCCCGCGAGCGCCCCTAATCGCTCGATCAGGCAATCGGCAAAATCGGCTGTTGAAGCCTTGAAGCGTTGTAGTGCCTCACTCACTGCCTCCGCCCCTTCCATCGTCAATTCGGGGGCGTCCGATAATTCCTGGACGAATCGGACGATGTCAGACTTAGACAAGTTGTAACGTTTCCCCAACACCCACACCGACTCAATCAGCGTAACGAGCGAGATAAAACCAACTTCCTGCCGCGACAGGCTGGCCAGGAACACGTCCACCTTGGCGCATTGAATGGGATCGTCCTGCATCGCCAAACGAATGAGGAGGTTGGTGTCGATCCCAATCACTCGCTTCTCTGCCTCTCAAATCGCGCCCAATCTTCCAGGATGTGCGTTGCGATGGATTCGTCCATCTCTTCAATCGAGACAGGCTTTCCCGTCCACTTGAATATGCCATGCAGGTTCATGATGGATCCCTTCTTGGGCCGGATGAAGTACTTGCCGTCTTCCATCTTGACAAACTCAATCCGATCATGGGCTTTCAAGCCCAGATCTTGGCGGACCTCGATAGGGATCGTGATTTGCCCTTTTGAAGTGACCGCCGCAGTCGCCATTGGAACCCCCGTGCCTACAATCATACCCTCAATTCCTTACTCTTGGTAAGGAGAACTGGAGTAACTCAAGCTGCTGCCTATCAAACCCCTACTTCTCATAGCTGTAGAAGCCGCGGCCGGATTTCCGGCCTAGCCAGCCGGCATCGACCATGCGGACCAAGAGCGGACAGGGGCGGTATTTGGGATCGCCGAAGCCCTCCTGCAACACGCGCAGAATGTCCACGCAGATATCGAGGCCGATGAAGTCGGCCAGAGTAAGCGGGCCCATGGGGTGGGCCATTCCTAGCTTGAAAACCTGATCGACCGCCTCCGGAGTGGCTACGCCTTCCATCACGGCGAAGGCGGCCTCGTTGATCATCGGCATCAGCACGCGGTTGGAGACGAAGCCAGGCGCGTCGTTGACGGCAATGGGAGTCTTGCCGAGCTTGAGGGCCAGGTCGTTGACGATTTCAAAAGCCGCATCGGAAGTGGCCAGGCCGCGCACGATCTCGACCAGCGGCATGACCGGCACGGGGTTGAAGAAGTGCATGCCGATGACCTGCGCCGGACGGCTGGTTTGCGCTGCCAGGCGGGTAATGGAAATGGAGGAAGTGTTGGTGGCAAGGATGGTGTGCTCGGGGAGAATCCGATCGAGGGAGGCAAAGATCTCGGCCTTCAGCTCGAATCGCTCGGAGGCTGCTTCAATGACGAAATCCGCTGCGCTCAGGGTCTCGCGATCCACTGTGTCCGAGATTCGGGACAATGTCGGCGCGATTTCGGCATCGGTGAGTTTGCCTCTGGCGGCCTCACGGCTTAGGTTGGTGCGGATCCGCAAGAGCGCGTTGACGAGGGCGTTCCTATTCACATCGCACAGCAGGACGCGGAAACCGGAGCGGGCAAAGACGTGGGCGATTCCGGAACCCATGGTCCCCGCGCCCACCACTCCAACGGTGCCGATCTCCGAGGCTATCTCCGCCATTTGCAACCCCCTCTCGAACGGGAGTGTAGCAGGCCGGACGCGCCAGATGCGTTAGCTGCCTGGCGCGTCTGCCGGAGCCGGAGTAAGGCTCAGCGTATCGGTAAGCGTGAACCGGAGGATTGCGCCCGGTTCAAGTGTGGCCTGTGGATGGTCGATGAGCAGATGGGTTGTGACTGCGCCTGCTCCAATTGCCCCGCCGGCGACTGCGCCAACCGGGCCGGCAAGAACCCCGCCGGTCACTGCGCCGGCTGCAACTACGCCGGTATATTCAATTGCGTCGCGCTTGATGCGCGATGCGGGAAGGATGGTTCCCTCATCCCCAAGACGGGTTCTGGAGCCTGGAGTTCCGGTAACCATGGCATGCAGCATGTAGCGGCTTCCGTCGGGCATGATCACCGCCTCGGGCCGGAGACGCATGGAGCCGTGTCCTCCCAGATGACCGCTTGAAGCCTCAACCACGGTGCCGTCAATTTCGGTTCCGGCGGGAATGACAACCTGGCCGCCCTGCAACACGTCTTCGGCAACCTGGCTGCGGAATGGTTCACCCTTTTGGCTATCCCAGGTTGAGAGGCGGTCAAGCAGCTTGACGGTTATGTTGGTGCCATCGCCCAACTGGCCGGGACCGAGCGGGGCTGGATGCACGATGTCGCCGTCCGGGTCGGCATCGGGGGCGCGCGCTGCCAAGACTGGCGCAGGCGCGGGCGGCGCCGCGGAGTAGGACTGAGCCGGCGGTGGAGCGGAAGCTGGGGCGGAAACCGGGCCGGCATCGGGATCGCTCGCCGCGGAAGCGGGCTGGGTGGGCTGCGCCTGAATTGTTACATCGACGGTGGGCGCGGATGCTGGGGTTTCCGGCTGAGCAGCAACGGCCGGAGTCGGCGCGGCTGCGGGAGCATTCAACGGATGCCCTGCCGGTGGCTTGGGCCGCGGGGTGGTGGTGGTTACAATCTGGTCATCCTTGGGCGGACTCGAAGTTCCCTCGTAAGGGCTGGACTGGCTGGCCTGCTGCGCTCCCAGAGCCGCAGAGGCTGCGAGAAACAACGCGCACGCGAATAGGCGACGGTTCATCCGAATCTCCTTGGGCGGGCATAAGAATCCCTGCATGTTCAAACCCCGCTTGTTGCGAGGAGTTTCGCGTTGCGATAGAAAAAAGCACACCTGCGCGGAAACTCATCCACATTCAGGCTAGCGTGATTCCGGTGAGGCGGGAACCGGCGCTTGCAGCCGGGGTGCCATTGACGGCACGAATCAGCGAAGGTACCCCCGCGCGGCGCAGGTTTTACGTTTGCAATCACTTAACCGCAGTGTGACCGCCATTACACAGTTTGACGCCGCCCGGTTTGTTAGAATCCGTAGGTTGGAACAAGATTGAAGAGCGTTGGACGGAGAGGAGAATCCCTACGTGCACGAGCTTTTGGAAACCATTCAAAGCGCCGCCGGAGAAACTCTTGCCGTGGATCGCCGTCCGAAACTGAATGACCGGCTGCAGCACCGCATTTTGAGGAGCGATATGACTGAGATTGTTGCCATACGTGCCCGCGAAGTCCTTGACTCGCGCGGCAACCCGACCGTGGAAGCGGACGTGATTTTGGAAAGCGGCGCATTGGGCCGCGCCATTGTGCCTTCGGGCGCCTCAACCGGCGAGCATGAAGCCGTGGAACTGCGCGACGGCGACAAGACACACTTTATGGGCAAGGGCGTTCTGCAGGCCGTGGAGAACGTGGAAACGGTGATCGCGCCGGAACTGGAAGGCCTGGACGCCGCCAATCAAAGGCTCATCGACCAGACTATGATCGCGCTGGACGGCACGCCGAACAAGGCCAAGCTGGGCGCCAACGCCATTCTGGCCGTCTCCATGGCTGCCTCGCGCGCCGTGGCGCAGACGCTTGAGATTCCTTTATACCGCTATCTTGGCGGCGTAAACGCCAGCATTCTGCCCACACCCATGCTCAACGTGCTGAACGGCGGCGCTCATGCCGATTCGAACGTGGACTTTCAGGAATTCATGATCATGCCGGTGGGCGCGGAGCGGTTTTCCGATGCGCTGCGGTGGGCCGCGGAGACGTTTCACACGCTGAAGGGCGTGCTGAAGAAGAAAGGTTACAGCACCGCTGTTGGCGACGAGGGCGGCTTTGCTCCTTCGCTCAAGTCCAATGCTGAAGCCATCGAACTGATTCTGGAAGCCATTGAGGCGGCCGGCTACAAGCCCGGCGAGCAGATCGCCATTGCGCTCGACCCGGCGTCGAGCGAGTTTTATGACAAGGAAAAGAAAAAATACGTCTTCAAGAAGAGCGACAAGAGCGAATTGTCCAGCGAGCAGATGGTCGACTTCTACGACAACTGGATTCGCCAGTACCCCATTGTTTCGCTGGAAGACGGTCTGGCGGAGGACGACTGGGAAGGCTGGAAGATACTGACCGACAAATTGGGCGGCCGGATTCAGCTTGTTGGCGACGACATTTTCGTAACCAACGTGAAGCGGTTGCAGCGCGGCATTGAAGAAGGTGTGGGCAACTCCATCCTGATCAAGGTGAACCAGATCGGAACCGTGACCGAGACGCTGGAGGCGATCGCCCTGGGCGCGCGCTACGGCTACACTTCGGTCATCTCGCACCGTTCGGGCGAGACGGAAGACACGTTCATCGCCGACCTGGCCGTGGCCACCGGCGTGGGCCAAATCAAGACGGGTTCGGTGAGCCGCACCGACCGCATCGCCAAATACAACCAGTTGCTGCGCATCGAAGAGGAATTGGGCTCGGGCGCGGTGTTTCTTGGGCTGGAAGGGTTGAACTACAACGACTGAGCTCTTTGAGCTCACATTTTGGACCGCGTAAAAGGGGGGGGTGAATCCCCTCCTTTTGCATTTGGAAGTGACCGGAAGACCACTATATTCCTTTTATGGTATAGTTCAATGGTAAGAAATCCCGAACTACCGCTCATCTGGATCGGAAGTAGCAAGAAAGACCTGATGTAGCTTCCTGTCCTTATGCGGAAGTTCTTTGGACACGCTTTGCATTTTGCTCAGGGCGGTGAGCGGCACAACTCAGCCAAGGCTCTCAAAGGCTTTGGGAGCGCCGGAGTGTTAGAGGTAGTGGAAGACGACGCTGATGGGACCTATCGTGCCGTTTACACCATTCGATTCCAGGAAGCAGTCTTTGTCGTGCACTGTTTTCAGAAGAAGAGCAAGAGCGGAATCGCCACGCCGAAGAAGGATATGGAGATCATTCGCTTGCGGCTCAAGGCGGCAGAGGCGATGGCAAAGGAGATTCGAGATGGCCAAATGCGCGGTTAACGGCATTCAATTCGAGATCAGCTCTGGAAACGTCTTCGCTGACCTTGGACTTCCAGACGCTGTGGAGTTGAAGATCAAGTCCGGACTTGCCATCGAGATTACCCGGGCAGTGCGGCGGCTCGGCCTCACCCAACAGGAAGCCGGGCGGCAAATGGGCATCTCACAGGCGAAGGTTTCGAGCCTGATGCGCGGTGACTTTTCCAATCTTTCGGAGAGCAAACTGATGGAATGTCTGAATCGTCTTGGATACGACATCGAAATCAACTTGAGACCCGCAAAGAAGGCCGTCGGACGGCGCACCCTGGCAATCGCCTGAATCGGTTTGCACCGATTGAGGTTTGTGGCCGCCCGCTGTGAGATACAGCACACCGATCATCCTTACCGGCAGTTTATCCTTAATAGGAAAAGGACACACAGACTCGCCCATTTTTCTTCTTCAACAAGCCCTGAATTCAAGAAAGAGAGAATTGAAATGTACAAAGTCGTTCTGCTGCGCCACGGAGAGAGCATTTGGAATAAGGAAAACCTTTTTACCGGCTGGACGGATGTTGATCTTTCAGAGAAGGGCCGGGAAGAGGCCAAACAGGCTGGCGTGATGATGAAGGATGCTGGGTTTTCTTTTGACCTGGCATACACTTCGGTACTCAAGCGCGCCATACGCACTCTGTGGATCGCGCTGGATGAGATGGACCTGCTGTGGATTCCCGTGGAGCGCGACTGGCGGCTGAACGAACGGCACTATGGGGCGCTTCAGGGCCTGAACAAGGCTGAGACTTCAGCCCAGTATGGGGCGGACCAGGTGAAGATCTGGCGCCGCAGCTACGACATTCGCCCGCCGGCGCTGGAAGAGTCAGATTCGCGTTATCCGGGGAAGGACCGCCGCTATCACAATCTGTCGAAGGAACAGCTTCCCTTAAGCGAATGCCTCAAGGATACCGTTGACCGCTTTCTGCCGGCCTGGCACGAACTGATCGCTCCCAGCGTCAAGTCGGGGAAGCAGGTGTTGATCGCGGCGCACGGCAACAGCCTGCGGGCACTGGTGAAGTATCTGCAGGACGTGCCGGATGACGAGATCGTCGATCTCAACATTCCTACCGGCGTGCCGCTGGTACAGGAGCTTGACGAGAATCTGAAATCGGTTCGTCATTATTATCTGGGAGACCCCGAGCTGATTGCGCAGGCGGTGAATAAGGCTGCGAGTACGGGGGGAGCGAGTCATTGACGTGCCAATAGACGGCTGGCTGCGCGAAATCTAGCCGACAATTCTCACCATTCTTTAGCGAGGCCTGCCGCAGCAAATGAGGGGGGCGATCTGCGAATGCTGGTGACGAAGTAACTCCGGTCGTGTCGAGGCTCCGCGAAGGCGCATAATGAACGCACGAGCAATGGTTTGACGACCACACCTCAAGACCGGGCCTCTTCAACCGACTTCTGGTCTGAGTGGCTGCTTCACCGCAGGCACGGCGGCGACCCCCAATATGGGCGGCTAGTCGATCACCAGGTGCAGCGCATTCGCGACCGTGTGCTTGACGGAGCGGGACCGTTACCTGGAATGGTTCTCGTCGATGTTGGAGTGGGCGACGGTCTCATCGTCTTCGGGGCGTTCGAGCGAGCCGGCCCCTCACTGAAGGCTGTTCTCGTCGACCCATCCGCTGCTCTGCTGAGCCGTGCGCAACAACGATCTGTTGAGTTGGGCTTGTTGGAGTCTTGCAAGTTTCTTCAGGCATCCGCAGAGCAGTTAAATGGCATTGCCGACAAATCCGCTGACGTTCTAACCACCCGAGCGGTTCTCGTCTATGTCGCGGACAAGGCCGCCGCTGCCCGCGAGTTCTTCCGTGTGCTCAAGCCCGGCGGTCGTCTGTCCATCGCAGAACCGATCTATCGCGACGAAGCCGTTCACCTGGCTGCCTTTGCAAATCTTCTGACGTCCCAACCGGAGAATAAATTCCCTGCGCCAGTCCGGCACATGCAACGGTGTCGAGCGGCACAGATTCCGTCCACGATCGAGGATATTCAGAGCAGCCCTCTCACAAGTTTCTCCGAGAGGGATTTGATTGTTTTTTTTCAAAAGGCGGGATTCTTCGAGATTCATCTCGAAATGCACATCGATATTCGCAAAGAAGAAGCGATGCCATGGGACACTTTCATTGACATTGCTCCGCGTCCCGGCGCCCCGACACTCCGGGAAATCTTTCCTTCCCACCTTAGCGGCGCAGAACAGCTCGAACTCGAAAGAGGCATTCGTCCAATGGTAGAAGCGGGTTTGTTGATAACCCGCAGCACCATCGCCTATCTAACCGCGTCCAAGCCTCAGCCGAAAGCCGTAAGTACTGCGGTTAAATCAGCCGATATGGTCCCATGAACTTATAGCTGAATTCATTCGGATGTCTTCGCGACCGAATACGAATCGTGGAAATGGCGAGCGCACCTCACATACGGAATCGGCTCCTAGCCTGCTCGGCGCGCATCGAAAGGTCCCTTCCTTTGACTGGGTCTCGGCTCTCGGGTTTAGTGCGAGTCGCCGTCGTGATCGACGTCGCCGGCCTTTGATGCATTTTGAGCAGCGGCGCTCAGCGTAACCGTGTCAGTCGGCAACGAAGGAGCGGCCGACCGTGATGCAATAGGTAAAGAGGTTGATTTCTGGACTTCCAATTGGGTGGTTGTTGGGACAATGGAACCGATTGCTGAAATGCTCATGGGTATTACCTCCAATTGCGTTATCGGCTTCCCGTTGCCTGTTCTCTAGTGCCAATGAGATGAACTTTTCGTCATCCTTCAGATGAAGCAAAATCAAGGCGATCACGTTGACAAAAATAGCATTGGCGCCTCTCTTGCCCAATCCGACGAGAATCACCAAGCGGTAGCCTTCACAAGGGATTACTTGATGGCCGTCGCGGGCGGGGCCGGAGCGCTTCCCTTCGCCTTCATCTCTGCGCTGAAGAACTTGCCTTCGCCGGTAAGCTCGAATGTGTCCCATGAAGAGATCATGCTCGGTCCCCATTCCGGATCGAAGCACCAGACGGTCCAGCCGATGCCTTTGGAGTCGAGGTATTTTGTAATCTCCGCGCCGTAGGCATCGTTGTCGGCCTTGGAGCCGTAATGGTCGCTGAAACCAATCTCGGTGGCAATCATCGGGTAGTGTCCAGCGGCAAAGCCGAAGTCCTCTTCCCACTTAGCCGGCCACGGCTGGCTTCTCTTGTTGGGATAGGGATGGGTCACGTATCCGATTCCCTGGGCCCGCACCGGACTGTCGCGCAGCGGAGCAAGGTCGTATGCCCAGTCAAGGCCGGCGACAAGCGGGATGGTTTCTTTGTCGTAGGCGCGGATCAGCGAGATCATGTCTTCGTTGATCTGACGCCATTCATCCCATGTCATCGACCCGAGTTGGCCTCGGAAGAGCGTTGGCTCATTGAATAACTCGAAGAATGCA
>Ga0302278_10003250_pt1 | contig 17946 bp, 21 predicted proteins | sample III_Bog_N3_2_FD_194543 | JGI IMG/M metagenome (GOLD analysis project Ga0302278, IMG submission 194543) | Peat permafrost microbial communities from Stordalen Mire near Abisko, Sweden - III_Bog_N3_2 | ecosystem: Environmental > Terrestrial > Soil > Wetlands > Peat | place: Sweden: Abisko...
GGGCAGATGCCGGTTTGCTACGCCAGAAATCCACTCTGCAGCAGGGCCTCGCCGCGCAGGCGGAGTGCGAGACCAGCCTCGCACGCTTCGTTCAGGAAGGGAAGAGAAGCCGCCGCCTGAGCGAAGCGCAGGCACTAAGCTGCGTGGCCCACGCTATTTTGCGTTCAGCCCTGGCCCGCACCGAAAGCCGCGGCGCGCATTTCCGCAACGACTTTCCGCAGCGCGACGACGCACAATTCCGCAAGCATTCGGTCTTCTCCAATACCGGCAAAATCAGGTTTGAGGAGTGGTGAAACAGTTGTCAGTTGTCAGTAATCAGTGGTCAGCCCGAATGGAGCGCAGGCGAGCCTGTACCTTAGTCCCTGAGTCCCTTAGTCCCTGATCCCTGATCCCTGTTCCCCGCCATCCACGACACCACCGCGCATACCGTGAGAATCGTGCCCATGATGGCGAGCGAAAGGACGATGGGCACATCGATCCAGCGCGCGGCCAGCATCTTGAAAGCCACAAACGCCAGCATCGCGCCCAATCCGTAGTGCAGGTAGCGGAAGCGGTCGAGGAGCGACGCCACCGCAAAGTAAAGCGAGCGAAGGCCAAGAATGGCAGCGATGTTCGACGTGTACACCACGAAAGGATCGTGGCTTATGGCCAGCACCGCGGGAATCGAATCGACCGCAAACAGGATGTCGGTGATTTCGATGGCCAGAATCACCGGCAGCAGCGACCCTTTGGCTGGCTGCAGCTTGCGTATCCACTCCGGAATGGCCGCGTTCGCTGACCCGCCGCGCACCAGCCGCCAAGCGGCATAAAGCAGAAACAGTCCAAAGATCCACGTGATCCACTCGAAGCGCCGGAGCAATGCAATGCCGGCCAGAATGAACAGCGCCCTCAGCACCACTGCCCCGCCCACGCCCCACAGCAAGGCGTTGTGCTGGCGCTGCACGCTGATGCGGAATCCCTGAAAGATCACCAGAAAGACGAAGAGATTGTCGACGCTGAGCGAGGTTTCGATCGCGTAGCCGCCCACCCACTCAAGCGCCGTTTGCCTTCCATGCGAAACGGCGATCCATGCCGCAAAGCCGGTAGCAGCCAGCACCAGGAAGGCCGTCCAGAGCCACGCGAAGGTCTGCGAGTTCCCCGATTCGCGGCGATGGCCAGGCAGCTGCGAGTCGGCCAGCAACAGCGCCGCCACAGCAGCATGGAACCCCACCCACCAGACCCATGAAACGCCCGCAATCATTTCTGGATGGTATAGAAGGCAGTTGTCAGTTGTCAGTTTTCAGTGCGCTTCCTGGTCTATTCCAGCACCAGCACGTGCTTACTCAAGTTTGGCCCTGCCATCGAACGGATCGCCTTATCCAGAGTGACGAGGACTCCGCCTTCCTTCACGGCGAGTCCGAGCAGATAGGCATCGGTAATTTGCTGGTGCCCGAAGATCCTTCCCTTGAAGGGCGCGGTAATCGAAGTCCAGTTGGCCTCGATGGGCCAGTACCGATAGCCCGGACGGTTTATCAGGCTAGTTAGCACATTGGTTGCTTCTTCAAGCGAGTAAGAACCCAGCTTTGGATTCATTGCTACCCGAAGAAAGCCAGCTTCGGAAAACGCGCAGAGCCCCCAGTCGAGGCCGGGAGCACCAAACCACTTCATCGCAATTCCAAAATGAACATGCTTTAGCTCTGTAAGAGCGATCAAAACATTCACGTCGAGCAGATATCTCTGCTTGTTCAATCGTCGTCCTCTTCCAGGGCCGCTTTGACCATTTCGTTGGTAATGACTCTGCCCGTGCTGGCAAAGACAAGCATCCCATTGGGTAGCCTCTTGAGCCGCGGTGAAGGCGACGGCTCCGCAAACCGCGCTTCCTGACCCTTGCGCACAAACTCGCTGATGGCTGCACCCAGTGTGATTCCCTTGCCCTTGGCGCAGAGCATCGCTACTTCGTAGGCGTCGTCGTCGAGTGTGACGGTAGTTCTCATGGATATAGTATGCATCAATCTGGAAACTGATGCAATTTCTGGAAATGATGCGTATCCTAGCTAAGAACATCAAGAATGAGTAACGGACCAACGGGCCGGCAGCATCCACGCCGTCCGTTTCATCGCGCGTTGATTAAACGCATCGTCTCCATGAACACGTCGCCATCGATCGTCAAACTGCGGACGCTGATCTTGTCCATGGTGTCCTGGGCGGTGTGGTGGTAGCTGTTGTTGGGGCCATAGTCGAGGTCGATTACGTCAATCGAAGGAACGCCGCGCTCGACAAAGGCCAGGTGATCGTCTTCAACCGCCTCTTCCGTCTGGAAGAAATACTTGTCGTAGCCGAACTTGTGGGCCGCGTGCCGCACCAGATCGACCAGCCAGTCTGTCGATTGGTTTTCATGCTGAATGTCGAGGTCCTTGTCGCCGATCATGTCGGCTAGCATGAATGCCTTGATCTTGCTCAGCGTGCCATCCCGCCCCCATTTTGCCGCCAGATGCCTGCTGCCATAAGTTGAGTCCGATTTGGACCAGGTCTGAATCGCTTCTTCGCCGTCAAAGAAGACCAGCCACACCGAGTAGCCGTCGAGAAGCTTGCCGCGTGCCCCATCACTTCGTAACTGGTCCGCGATGGCAAGCAGCAGCCCGGTCGTCGATCCGCCATCGTTGGCTCCCACAAAGTTGATGGTGCGGAGCGGGTAGTTGGTTTCGTAGTGCGTGCTCAGCACGATCACGCCGTCTCTCTTGCCCGGGAAGCGGACGATGAAGTTACGCATGGCTACCGGACCGATGGGCGTGTTGGCGGTGAACGTGTCTTCTTCTAGCTGATCCTGCCTGAAGTGGCTGCGCAGAAAATCTTCGGCCTTCAAATGACCGGGGCTGGTGGGCCAGCGCGGGCCGATGGCTACAAACTCGCGCGCGTACTCCATAGCCTTTGCGCCGTTGAAATGCTGTTGAGCAAATCCTGGCTGCGCAAAACCAAATGCAGCCATCAACAAGAACAGGGCTGCTGCTCTTCTCAAAAGCGCAATCACTTCGCAGCCTCTTTGGCTTCCTTCGCTTTGCGGCGCGAAGGATGCACCCACCACGCCACGCCGATGCCAATCAGGTAGAGCGCCAGCATGGGAACCGCGTAGATGCACATCGTCCACGGATCGGGACTCGGGCAAATGAAGGCTGCCACCAGGAAGACCGCGAGAATCGCGTAATTAATGTTCTTCCACAGGAACCTGGGACTGACGATGCCGAACATGGCCAGAAAGAAGATGAGAATCGGCATTTCAAAGCTGATGCCCAGGCCCAGAATGATCGACAAAAAGAAGCTGGAGTAGTCCTCGATCGTGACCATCGGGGTGAAGTTGTGGCCGAAGTCCACGATGAGGATTTTGAGCGCGCCGGGCAGCACATAGTAGTAGCCGAAGGCAGCGCCACCCAGAAACAATGCGACCGTAGCGGTCATGAAGGGGATCACGAAGCGCCGCTCTTTTTGGTAGAGCCCCGGCGCAATGAACAGCCAGACCTGGAAGAGTATGAAAGGCGATGCCACGATTGCACCGCCCACCAACGAGACCTGCAGTTGCAGGTTCAACGGGTCCATGGGGTGGGTGAAGACCAGCGTTTTGCCGATTTTGACGAGCGGCGCCTGAATAAAGGCTACAAACGGGTTGCGAAAGATCCAGGCAATAATAAAGCCAGCGCCGAGATACAGCATGGAGTGAACAAGGCGCCGGCGCAGCTCGTCGAGATGCTCCATAAGGCTCATGCCGGGGAGTTCGGCGCGCTGGGTTACCGCTGCCCGCGCTTTGCCGATTGCGTCCGCTGGATCAACCATGGTGGGTTTCCTCGGCGGCGGCTGCAGCCGGATCGTCTTGGGCTGGATTGGGTTGGGCTGGAGCTACGCCGGTTGACACGTTAGAATCGGCGGCGATCTCCGGCTCGGCGCTTGCAGCCTGGGTGGGCGGGCACCATGGCCGCGCTGCCGGAACAGGTTCGCCGGTCGATGGCGGCTGAATCTGCGGAACAGTTTCTTCCGCCTTGAACTCCGCTGAATCTACAGGAGATTGCACTGCGACGGGGTCAGGCGATGCAGCAGAGGACTCAGCGGTCCCAGGCATCTCGATAGCGGTTGGCGCCGGTGGTGGCGCGGCCAGAGCCAGCGCTCGCAGGCGTGCCTCTTCCTGCTTGCGCCGGTCGGCATCTTCGGCGTTGCGCAGTTCCTCTTCCATCTGAAACTTGAAGTCGTTCGAGGCCTTGCGGAACTCGTACATCAGCTTGCCGATCTGGCGGCCAATCTGCGGCAACTTGCGTGGGCCAAAGAACACCAGCGCTATCACCATTATGATCAGCGAGTCAGCCATGCCCAGGCTGGCAAACTCAATTGTCGGCGGGATGCCCATCGTGAGCAATCATACCTTTCCGTGCTGGACGGTCACAAACCGTGCGGATCGGGACTGCCGTCGTCTATGGCGGCGTTCGATCTCACCAGGTATAGCCTCCAGACGGTGGCGGCCAGCTTCCCAGCAATTGCCGCAGCAGCACGATGCGTCCAAAATGGTACGCATTGTGGGCGCCCAGGCTCTCCAGTTGCTCGCGGGCGGTCATGGTGCGCGCAGGCTCGCCGGGACGGGAGGGGCAACGGACGACGCGCTCCAGGTGTTCGCTGTCCCGCGCGGCAGCGGCCGCCTCTATATTGGTACGGAAGAAACGCTGCCGCAGTTGGTCCCAGTCTTCCTGGGCTGCGTCGGCCTCGGAGGGGAAGCCGTCTGACGGGCGAGCGGGAAACGGCGTTTCGATGCTGAGAATCCAGTCCAGCGTTACCTGTTGCCAGAAAACGATGTGCCATAGTTCCTCATAGATGGTGTGCGGAGCGCCCGAGACGGCGCGATGGGCCAATTCGCCGGGCAGGCTTTCAAGAATGGTTGCCGGCGCGGAGTGGGCGCTTTCGCCGGCCAGAACCTGCTCAAGTTCGTTCATGATTGCTCCTTTGCCATCGCCAGTTTACGGGAACCCGGTAACCGAATCTCGCCGCAGCGGCCTCGATTCGCATCCGAAGTTGACCTTCGGTTAAAATAGCTTCAGTTGGATGGGTCTGATCGGCGCTTCGACTGAAGCGTTCCGGGTTCGGAAATCATCCAATGGAACGAAAGGGCTGCAACATCCCCGTGGATGGGGGCTCTCCTGGAACGTCCGGCGGCAGCGCCGGAGAAATCGGGAGATTCAGCGCATCCACTGCAGGCCACCATGCTTTCAACATCTCCGTCCGCCGTTCTCACTTCGGATTGGCTGGACTGAAGGCGGAACAAAGTGAACCTGGTTCTAGAAGACGTTACGGCGGTCTCGCCGGAGACTGCAAATGCCCGCTACTCCGAAGATGCCTGCAGCCTTGAAAACTACCTGGCGCTTCCCGATCACACCATGGATGCGCGCATTGCCGCGGCGCGGGCCAAGCTTGGCGCCACAACCATCCTGCTCGGCCACCACTATCAGCGCGACGAGGTGATCCGCTTCGCGGACTTTACCGGCGACAGCTACAAGCTCTCCAAGATTGCCGCGGAAACCGGTGCCAGGTACATCGTTTTCTGCGGCGTGCACTTCATGGCCGAGAGTGCGGATGTGTTGGGGCGCCCCGAAGGACCGGAACAACAAGCCCAGCAGGTGATACTGCCCGATTTGAATGCCGGCTGTTCCATGGCCGATATGGCCGAAATCTCCCAGGTGGAAGCCTGCTGGGAAGCGCTTGCGCGGCTGGGGCTTACGGACGATATGATCCCGCTGACCTATATGAACTCCACCGCCGCAATCAAAGCGTTTTGCGGCGAACATGGAGGGCTGGTTTGCACCTCTTCGAATGCGCGCGCGGCTTTTGAGTGGGCCTTTGCGCGCGGTAAGCGGATTCTCTTCCTACCGGACCAGCATCTGGGCCGGAACACCGGGTATGCGATGGGGATTCCGCTGGAAGAGATGGCGGTCTGGGATCCGTGGGCCGTGCAACTCGGGTCTGGCGCGGGCGGCCAGACAAAAGAAAAACTCGCGTCCAGCCGCGTCATTCTGTGGAAGGGCCACTGCGCCGTGCATCAGCGCTTTCTGCCCAGCCATGTGGACCAGGTGCGCGCCAAGTATCCCGGCATCCAGGTCATTGTTCATCCCGAGTGCCGCTGGGAAGTTTGCCAGAAGGCGGACGCGCTGGGCTCAACGGAGCGGCTGATCAAGATCGTGGAGGACGCGCCTGCCGGTTCCATGTTCGCCATCGGGACGGAGATTCACCTGGTCAACCGGTTGGCAAAACGCTTCGCATCGAAAGGCAAACGCATCATCACGCTCGATGACACCGGATGCCTGTGCACCACCATGTATCGGATCAGTCCGCATCATCTTGCGTGGGCCCTTGAGAACCTGGTTGAGGGCCGCGTGGTCAACCAGATCAAGGTGCGGAAGAGCGTGAAAGCCTGGGCCAAGGTGGCGCTGGATCGCATGCTGGAGATTTAAAGGCAGAGATCAGAAACCAGGGATCAGAAGCCGGTTGACTGCAAGCAAAATCCTTGGCCTATTTGCTCGCTTTGGCGCGGAGCGGCATGAGTATCACCGGCGTCAGTAGCGGAACTAGCGTGGGGATTATGACGCACACGATCCGCGGGTGCGGAATGAGGAAAACGGCCGCAATATCAAGCGCGCACACCGAAACCAACACGATGGCCATTCTTATGGCGGCGGTGCGAGCGGGCAAATTCTCCATGATGATTGCTCCTCCCACGATCCCTGGCTGGAGAATACCACGGTTGAAAGAAACCTTGTCTGGAAGAAACGCGCCGATTTTCTGACACATATTGACCATTGCTCCAATTCCGATTCGTCGTATCCTATTAAAAAGGGCATTTTCTATGAAGACATTCACTCTCGACGAAGCGCAGTCTCTGGTTCCGGTGCTCGAATCGCTGCTCAAGCGCGCAATCGAGGCCAAACAGGCTGCGGATGCGGTTGAGTCCGAATTATCTGATCTGGCGCGCCGCATCTACCTTTCGGGCGGCATGAGGGTGGATACGGCTAAAGTGGCCAGGCAGCGCGCGGAAATCGAGACGCACCTCAAGCTTGCCCGCGAGAGCATCGCCGAGATCGATTCCATAGGCGTTCAAGTGAAAGATATTGACGCCGGTCTCCTCGATTTTCCCTGCAATCTCGACGGTGAAGTCGTGCTGCTCTGCTGGCGCATGGGCGAGACCTCGATCGAGCATTGGCACACAATGGATTCGGGTTTCCAGGGCCGTCAGCCGGTGGATGAGCGCTTCCGCCGCCGCACCAACTCTGGCGGCAGGCCGAACTAAGAGGCAGTTCTTAGCTTTTAGCCTTCAGATCTTGGCTTTCTCTGTCCCCTGATCTAAGCTGCATGTCCGTCCGGACCATTTCTCATTCATGAATCCGGAGAGATATCCTGATTCAGTCCATGTACATCCCCGAACAAGAAGTTCGCGCCGTTCTCACTTATGAAGCGCTGATTCCAGCCATCCGCCAGGCGCTCATCGACTACTCCGCCGGCCTTGTTGAGCAGCCGCCCCGGACCATCCTTCGCGCCGGCAACGCCGAGGGCTTCCGCAACGGCTGGTTTGCCGTAATGCCGGTTATCGCGGGCGATGTGATGGGCGTCAAGACCGTCACCTTCTTTCCCGGCAATGCCGAACTAGGCCTGCATACACATATGGCGGTCATTGAGCTTCTGCGGCGCTCTACGGGTGAGCCGCTGGCTGTGATGGATGGGCGCCTCATCACCGAGATGCGCACCGCTGCTGTCTCCGCCGTAGCTGTGGATGCGTTGGCGCCGAAGCAAGCCACAAGTCTTGGCATTCTGGGCAGCGGCGTACAGGCACGGTCGCATATCGCCGCGTTCCGTATCGCCCATCCCAACCTCAAAGACATCCGCATCTGGAGCAGGACCGCAGCCAACGCCGAGCGGTTGGCAGCTGAGGCCGGCGCACATGCGGTGACGATTGAGGTGGCAGCGGCGGCGGAAGTAGTGCTCACCGTAACCGCATCGCCCGACCCTGTTCTGAAAGGCCGCTGGCTCGCGGCGGACGCGCTTGTTTTGGCCGTCGGCGCCACGGGAACAACTCTCCGCGAGTTGGATGACGAGGCCATGCGGTCAAGTTATGTTGTGGCCGAGTCGCGCTCCTGCGCCGAGCGCGAATCCGGCGACGTGCGGCTTTCCGGCGCGAAGGTACAAGCCGAGATCGGCGAAATACTCTCCGGTGCAGTAGCCGCGCCAACCGGGCGGCGCATCGTCTTCAAGTCTGTGGGCATGGCCATTGAGGACCTGACAGCCGCGCGTCTGGTGTGGCTGGCGCATTCCGAACACCCACCCGCATGAGCGAATCGCCGGCCTGCGCGTCTCTTGGTTCAGGCCTTTGAACACCTGCCTACGTCCAACAGTGTGAACAAGTATGACGGTCACAAAGGCTATAGTCTTCTTAACAGGAACGGGTTGTAAGGGCAAAGGATTAGCAATGAAATCCGGAAAATGGGTACGGCTGCTGTTCGTGGCGGCTCCGCTATTGGTCGGTTTTGGGTCTGGGTGCGGAAACTTCTGGCAGGCGCCGAGCGGGGGCGGAGGCGGAGGCGGCTCAACATCCACAACCACGCTCTCCAGCGGCATCTTTTACGTTCTGAATGCGGAGACGAACCAGGTGGTGGCCATGAGCATCAACTCAGGCGCGCTGACCACGGTCGCTCCCTATGCTCTTCCTGCCAAACCGCTGGCCATGACCCTCTCGCCCAACGGCAATTTTCTCTACGTGAGCACGTTTAGCGGAATCTTCCTTTATACGGTTGGATCGGGCGGTGTTCTCACTGAGGCAAATGGGAACGCGGCCATCAGCTCCGATCCTGCCAGCACCTTGCAGGTGGACGCGACCAACAGTTGGCTGATCGATGGCGTATCCGGCGTAGCCCAACTGAGTGCCATCGCCATCAGCCCCAGCACCGGCCTGCTGGCCACCGCCGGCGAGAAGGAACAGACCGTGGCTCTTCCCGCCACTACAATCACCGAACTCGCCATCTCCCCCACTGACTCCAGTTCGTGCAACTCCTGCTACGTCTTCGTCGCCCTGGGCATCGGCGGCACGGAACTGGTGGACTTCAACCCCGGCAACCCAGATCCCTTCGGAGGCACCGGCAACCGAGCCGTAATCACCTCCGGCGGCGGCGCCAACACCGTCGCCATCGACCCCACCAACCGCTTGCTGTATGTGGGCGAATCCGATGCTCTTGCGTCCGAGACGCAATCCGGCGGCCTGCGCGTTTTCACCATCGGCTCCGGTGGCATCACTGAAATCTCAGGCTCGCCCTTTACAACTGGCGGCACCGGCCCCTCGGCGATTCTGCCCCAGGCCGACTACGTCTACGTGGCCAACGAAGCAGTCGGCGGCAGCTCCACTGGAAACATCGCCAGTTTCTCTCTTGACTCCACTGGAACCACCTCAGCGCCTGCCTACACAGTGAAGTCGATCGGCACCGTGGGCGCGGGCACAGCTCCTCTGAGCCTGGCGGCGGACTCGACCGGCAACTTCCTGCTGGTGGTGAACAGCGGCGGCCCCGACCTGGAGGGCTATACCATGAGCGCGGGCACGCTGACATCGGTGCTGACCGGGGCGACAGGGACCGATCCAGTCGAGGCGATCTCGGTTGCCGCAGCGCCGTAAAAAAGCAGTTGTAAGTTTTAAGTTGTCAGTTGTCAGAGCCCTGCTACGCCCTCGAAGCACGCTGTCAGCGGGTCGCTGACAACTTAAAGCTGACAACTTAAAACTGGCAACTCCCTCTCAGTGCTATCCTCGAGAGGACCGCCACTGGCTGTGCGAACGCGATCCCCAATCCTCCTCGTCTCCTCCAAATGCCGCCTCGCGGCCTCCGGCTTTTCGTTGCTACTGCTCGCGGTGCTTGCGCTCGCGTGCGGATGCGAGCGATTTCACCAGGCGACCCACGAGACGGTCTACGTCTCCGCGCGCCAGATGTACATTCATGACCGCGTAGCCGCCGTCTCCAATCGCGTTGCCGAGGTCGTGAATGGGCAGCCGCTTGAAGTGCTGGAGCACGGGCGCCGCTTCCTCAAGGTCAAAACCCGAAAAAACGAGATTGGCTGGATTGAAGAGCACGCCGTGATCGACGGCAAGACCTACGACGCGTTTATTCAACTGGCGGACAAACACAAGCAGGATCCGGTGGTCGCCACGGCTACAGTGCGCGACGACATTTATCTGCACCTGCTGCCGGGACGGGAGACGGAACGGTTCTATCTTCTCGCGGCGAATGCCAAAATCCAACTGCTGGTGCGCGCCTCGGTTCCAAAGACGCCTGTGCCTGGGTCGCTGCCCGCGCCGGCTGAACGCAAACCTGCGGATGCGGCAAAGAAGCCTGCTTCGACTGCGGGGACGCGAGTGGCCGGTGCGCGGCCGCCCGAGTCTGCGCCGATAGAGGCGTCTCCCGTTGCAATGGAAGACTGGTGGCTGGTGCGGGATGAGCAGGGGCACGCTGGGTGGATGCTGGCGGGGCGTCTGGACGTGGATGTGCCCGACGAGATTGCGCAATATGCCGAGGGCCAGCGAATCGTGGGCGCGTATGTTCTCACAAAGGTCTCAGACGACGAGGCCACCACGCCCGACCACGAGGTTCCCGAATATGTGACGGTGCTTAGCCCGCCCAAATCCGGGCTGCCCTTCGATTTTGACCAGGTGCGCGTGTTCACGTGGAGTCTGAAGCACCATCGCTACGAGACGGCTTTCCGGCTGCATCCCATCCAGGGATTTCTGCCGGTGAGGGTATCAACGCAGCCGGGGCCGGGAGGCAATGTGCCGGTGTTCAGTTTCGGGCTTGCGAACGGCCCCGACGTCAGCACCGATCCGGCGACGGGCATCACGCGGCCGGCCTCCGCGCGCACCATAAACTACGAGATGCTCGACACGGTGGTGAAGCGCATCGGGCCTGATATGGGACCGATTCAGGTGGGGCACCTGGAGGGCGAGAAGGCGAAGACGGGGAAGAAGAAGGGCAAGCCATGATGGAGTACAGGGTTATGCCGCCGGCCCAATCGATTTCGATCCCGAGGACAAGACGTTTTCCGGCACAGTCGCAGGGCTTCGAGATGTGATTCATTTTGAGGGAAGGACGGCCGCGGAGCTGGAGCGCGCCTTCCGCGGGAGCATCGACAGCTATCTCAGCCGCGGGATCGAATCTGTCCAGCCAACCACGACCTGAGCACCTCATCCGCGCGGCTCTGCCATCCATTTCCGGTAGCGCGCAGCCCCTCCGCCACGTCTGGAGAGAGCCGGATTGAGATGGGGACCTTCCTCGGAGTTTTCTGCGGCCCGCGTTTGCGGAGCTTCAGCAGTATCTTCTGCTCCGCCTTCGGCAGTGCGGAGAAAGGCTTGAAGAGGGCAACGTCCTTGGCTGTGATTTCTCTTACCTCGCCGTCCTCATCAATCAAGGGTTTGCGGTTTGCCATAGAGTTTTGCCTCCCTCTTGTTGGTTTTGCGGAAACTGATCACGCGGATTCCGCCCGGGTTGGGGATATAGCAGAGCAGATGCAACCGCTTGTCCAGATACCCCACACCAATGCGTCGCATTTCGCCGTTCCGGAAATAGTCCGCGAACACGGCATTCTCGAAATCGAAATCCGCCGCCCGCTCGAATGAAAGCCCACGCTCCTTGATGTTGCGCTCATTCTTCGCGGGATCGTACGTGATTCCCATAGGTTTATTGTATATACTATCTGGTGGAAGTCAAGCGCGTTGGACGCAGCCCTATAACTTAAAGTGGAGTCTCAGATATACGGATTGGGAACCGGGAGGACTATGGACTCAGCAATCAGGTCGTGAGGTGCCTGAATATCAAGTCTGCCTCGGCCTGATCTTCGGAGAAGGCAGCGAATTTCGCGGCCATGAGCTTGCCTTTGATTTTCTCGTCTGCCTTGCCGATCTTAAATTCCTCGATTACGGATAGAAGGATGCTCTCGTAGCTGTTGGCGCTAGACGCGATCGCAACGCCGCACATAGCGGTGAAAGTCTCCAACTTCAGATTGACTATGCCGGTCAGACCTGAGTGCACCTGCCAGCTGAGGCGCGGTTGTTCGACCTCATAAATCTCCTCGTATCTCGTTCCCAATAGTTCAGCACGACCCCTTACCGTCTTCTCGGACCAATGGTCAAGCCGACTTACGCCGGGCCAGAGTCTTGCCTTCATGGAGTCTATGCGGGCTCCTTCAGATGCGATGTATGACTGGTAAATCGAGTCGTCGCGTGCGATTGTAGGGTGTGCTGCCTTGAATCGGACAATCTTTCGAGCGCATCGGAGCTTTTCGACATCGATAAATCCGATCATCTTTGGAACCGCATCGAGGATGATGTCAATCAGCTTGATATCCACCAAAAGTTCGAACAGATTTCGCGTGATCATCGAAATTGCCTGGAAGTGTTGGCGGTCGGTAAGGACTTTTAACGACGCAATATTGGCGACACAGCGGTGATAGACGAGCTGAAAGCACATCTCACGCTCCGTCGGTAAAATGATCGTGTTGACAATCCCGCGAACTTCGATCTTGTCGAACTCGCTGACGCTCTTGAGCATGGCGAAGAGCTGCTCAACATTCTTGTTCGGATCTCTGGATACAATTCCTGTTGCCACAAAATGCCTCCCGTAGAAGCATTATGCCGAGCGCCCCAGGTCCCGCTTTTGGGACCTGGGAGTCCGAACTTGCCTTACTCGCTGCTCATGGCCTCTTGTGCAGCCTTGGCAAGGAATCCGGAACGGCTCAGATGACGAGCTTGCGCGTAAGTATCGATCTGCGAGAGCAATGAGCCGGGCAGGGAGATATTGACGCGCTTCGGCGCCGGATCGATGCGCGATAAATCGAGGTCGACCAGCATCCACACGCCACCTTCGTAGCGCGGGTCGGCGGCCAGCTTTTCCAGAGCGGTCGGCGCGGGGATGGGCAGCTTCTCGCCCGCCATGTGGCATTCCACGGCCTCCTGCGCCATCCGGTTAATCTCCTGCCAGTCGTCCGCGGCGGAAAAGCACCCCGGAAAATCAGGAAATTCGATTCCGTGCGCGTGCTTCTTGTCGCCGACGTGAACATAAACCGGATAGAGCATGTCTCACCTCCACTGCCAGCCAGCCTGCCGATAGATGCTGCGCAGCGTGCCTATGGGAAGGTCTTTCTTCGGATGCGGAACGGTTACGGCGCCAGGTTTCTCCGGGTGCTTGAACTTGATGTGGCTGCCGGCTTGATGCGCCTTTTGCCAACCCTCCGATTCAAGCCTGCGGACGACCTCCGCGCTCTTCATGTGTGTAATTATACACAAAATAGGCTGTGTGCATCTTTCGGTTCAAGCCGGGAATCTCGGCCCGTCTTCACCCTCGCCGGCGTAACTCCAACTCCACCACGCGCTGCATCTCTGCCTCGGGAGCGGGCTTGCCGGTCCAGATTTCAAACTGGCGCGCGCCTTGCTGCACAAACATTTCAAGGCCGGTCACCACGGGAATTCCGCGCGATTTCGCCAGTTTCAGCAGCGGCGTTTCCATCGGGTTGTAGACCATGTCGAAGACCAGGCCGGCGTTCAGTTCGTTCTCGGCTATCGGCAGCGATTCTTTGTTGTCCGCCATGCCGCATGGTGTCGAGTTGAGCAGCACATCGAAATGCTGCTTCGCGAATATCTCGTGCTTCAGCGATTTAGCCTTCGCTTCCCTGGCCAAAGCAACGGCCTTCTCATGGGTGCGGTTGACTACAAAAACCTCCGCGCCCTGATCGACAAGCCCAAACACGGCAGCACGCGCCGCACCGCCAGCGCCCAGCACGGCAATCCGCGCTCCCTTGAGCCGGATGCGCTTTTCAAGCGGCCGCACCACGCCGGCCACGTCGGTATTGAATCCGTCGAGCTTGCCGTCGGCGCCGGTGCGCAAAGTGTTGCAAGCCTTGATGCGCGCGGTGAGGGGGTCCATGTTGGCCAGGTGGGGCAGCACTTCCTGCTTGAGAGGCATGGTCACGGCGACGCCGCTCAGCGGTAGCTCGCGCACCACGGTCAGCAGGTCGGCCAGCGCGCGAACCTTCAGCGGCAGTAGCATGCCGTTCACGTTTCCGCGGCGGAAGGCGGTGTTCTGCATCAAGGGCGAAAGCGAGTGGGCGATGGGATTACCGGCCACGCCGAAGATGCGCGTAGCCTGGTCGAGATGCTCGATGCGGTAGAGGTCGTGCAGGGTGCGCGCGGTCACCTGGCCCGTAGCGGTCGCGCCGGCCTCAGAAGACGCTGCGAACGTGAACGCGGCCCCGGCCCTCGGGCCCAGCACGCGGCTCAGCAGGCCCTCTTCGCCCATGGCGATGCCTACAATGTGCGCGGAGAGCGACCGGTCCTCGATCAGCCGCAGCACGGCAAGGTTGTCGGCCAGCGTTCGCGCCGTTGAAACCACCTTGACGAAGTCAGGGGCAAAGGCCTCAATGCGCGAGGCTGCCTGCTCCAGCCCCTTGGTCCGCGTAAAGTCGTGAAAGCTCACCAGGAGAGCCGCGCCCGTCAGCCGCAACTTGGTCAACTGGGCGGGACGCGCTTCCTCGGCCGACTCAACCTCGAGATCCACAATCTGGCAGCCGGCCTCAGCCGCGGCGGACAATACCTCAATCTCCGCATTCAACGATCCGGCGAAGTTGCCGCCATTGTTCCTGCGCCGGCAGGTGGCGATCGCCGTAACTTCGCGATGTTCGGCGAGGAATTCCTTGAGCCGGGGCAGAGCGGCGGCCGGTTTGGGAAGGGAATCAAGCCGGAATTCAAGAAACTTCGAGTCCTTCAGAGCAGCCTCGGCCCGCTCCACCAGTTCCGCCGGAGAGCCGCCCTGGACGGCGACGCAGACCTTTCCCAGCCGTAGCCGCAGGACGGCCGGCGGGGGGATCATCGGGATGGGAGCTGCCTGGGGCATGGGCATCAATTGACGCATCTTAGATGGGATGCGCGACGGATGCAATAGAAGAAGTGGCTACTTGCACAGTGCCGCCCTTCAGCGCAGCGCTCACACACTCCCAGCGCAATCGGCCTACCTGGGATTTTCGAAGCGCCTGAAGAAGCTCGAATCGAGGTAATGCGGCCTGCCAGGGTCGTCGGCAACGGCCCGGCCGAGGTCCGCAAGAAAGTCGTTGAATTGGGCTGCCGCGGCTTTCTCGAATTCCTCGCTGCCCGTCTGCCTGCCCTTCATCGAGGGGTCGGCAAGATATTGCACATGGGCCCACCAGGCGCGGCCGCGAGCCTCATCGTCCGTGGTCGATGCGTTTGCGGTTGCGGGCGGTCCGCTCGGCGGGGCGACAGCGGCCATGAAAATGATTGACAGCGAGACAATGGCGGCGATCGAACTCATGCGATTGAGTTTCATGTGCATCTCCAAAAGGGGATCGGAACGAGTGACGGCGGATCAATGTGGCAGGAACGGGAAGGTCCGCCAGGTTCACAAGCGCCGACACACTGAACTTAAACCACCGCGGAGACTTTGCTGACAAGAAACAGCATGGAAGGCCCGCGAAGTTGCCCCAGTAATGGTGAAAAATGGCGGTTTTCCGCAATTGCCCTATCTGTAACTTGTTTGTTTTCTTCAGCTAAAAATTGGCGGAAGGGTTAAGTGCTTTGTTTTCATAGAAACGGGGAGGGGGGGTAGGGGGGTACGTGGAGGGGTACGGACCGGGAACATCGCTGACACGCTGAACGGATGCCTTCCGGACTCGCCTTCATGATTTCAATTGTGCGCTTTTGGTGAGAAATTATCGGCAAAACTACAGAACAATTCTTTGGGAAAAAAACTGTCGTGTGCGGCGAAGGGCCCGTGGCTGAAGCCATGTTCGGCGGAGGGCGGTGTTGCGGGGCATAAGCGCTAGGTTAAAGCAGATTGGACTTAGTATATACGCGTCGTATATACGCAATGTATGCGGTCATCCAATTGGTTAACTCCAGGGGTGGGGCTTGATCGGGCAGGCTAGAGCGAAACCAGGGTTACCGTGTCCTGTTCAGTTTTGAGCGGGGTTGCCGCTCCCTGCTGGTCGCGTCAACTTTGCGGCGAGTGCTTTCGGGATACAGCATCCCTGGTTTCGCAATAATGACCTAACTTAGCGCCTATGGCGTTGAGGGGTCTCGACCCACGTTGCGGGTACTCCGGCCCCTGATCCCTCCATACCGCCTGCCGCCTCCGGTGGGGCAGGCGGCAGGCCATTGGCCCGCAGGAATTCGCTAGCAAGAAACGGAATAGAAGGCGCGAGAAACCCGATTCCGATGGTTGGCCTTTGAGGTCTCCCACCCATCGAGCAAAAAGACGCTCGATGGATGGGGCACCCGGCCAAAAGTCGAGGCTCAGTCCGAAGGCGCCGCTCTCCCGACTAGTTGCATGATCATGTCGCCCGGTTCAATCAAACTTCGTCCCAGAAACATCGTTTCCCGAAAGGTAACCGACGTGTAGGCGATAAGCCAGGAGTAACTTTCGGTCGAGACAGAATAAGTCCAATGCCATCGCAAATGATTTAACCTAATTCGCATGAAGGAAGGGTTGGTGGCCACACGCCCGAATTCTCTGGAATCCAGCGGCAACGGCTGGAAACTATGATGATTTGCGAAAGCGGTGGAAAAATGGCGCGAGGGAGATGGTACTGCCTTGCACTTCTTTGCGCAGTGATTCATGCACCCGCACAATCTGTTCCAGGTGACGGCACGGCCAGTCCTAAGCTGATTCCTCGAACAAAGGCACAGCGTGAAGCGCAATACGCAGCCAATCACCGGATTTTGCTCAACGTGCAGGTCACCGATCCTTCAGGGCATGCCGTTACCGGGCTGGACGCGCAAGACTTCACGCTGCAAATCAACCATCAGCTGGAGGCGATTACCTCTTTCCAAGCAGTTAAGGACGGAGGAGCGACGGCACACGCCCATGCATTCTTTGTGATCGACATGTTGAACAACTCAACTCACGATCTTGCCAATGCACATCAGGCAATAGAAAAGCTGGCTGGCTCAGCCAAGCTGCTTCCATTGCCAACTTCCCTCGTCGTTCTCACTGAGAAAGGAACGCAAGTGAGTAGCGCATCGAGGAACGCGGAGGAGGTTGCCACCGAATTGGAGCGGGCCACGAGGAACTTTCATTTGATCGATTGCACAGCAGACTGGAACAATGCTGCTTTGGGTACGGCCATTTCCATCACATCGCTAGACGACATCGATCGCGCTCTCAATCGGGAAAAAACCGCCGACTGGATCAGAAACTGTCTGAACGAGAAGTACCAGCTTTCGTTCACTGCGCTTCTGGATTTTGCACATCAGCAGCATCGTGTGCCTGGGCGTTCCATCCTCATCTGGATCGGGCCGGGATGGCCGATCCTTTCTGGACCAGAGTTCATTCCGGACACGCCAGACGTGCGCCAAAGCTTCTTCGCGAATCTCGTGCAGGTATCGACCGAACTGCGCGAGGGACAGGTGACGTTGGATGCGGTTTCGTGGCCTGCTTCGTCACCGATCGCCAAACTGAACTCCTCCGATTTGGAAACTCTGATGCGCGGCACATCGACCGCGGCACAAGCCAGCGCAAGCAGTGTCGCGATGCCAGTGTTGGCGCATATCAGCGGAGGGCGAGTTTACATGCATGAGAAGAACCTGACGCCAGAGCTGGCCGCGTGCCTTGCGGATGCGAACTCCTATTACGTTCTGGGTTTCGACTCGGTACCTTCCAAAGGCCCCGATGAGTTCCGTGCCATCGAAGTAACCGTCAATAAACCGGGAGTTACGCTCCGCACCAACACCGCATATTTTGCTCAGCCGTGAGCAACGGCAGAATCATTGTTTGTATTGCCGACCATGTGCTTTGTGACGCCGCTTAACAGCCTGTGGTGAAAGTCCAAATTGCCTAAAAACATCCCTCAGGGGCTAAAGCCCATCGTTTGTAATCAATCGTTTGCGGCACGACTAAAGTCGTGCCCTTTCAAAAC
>Ga0302278_10003251_pt1 | contig 17946 bp, 18 predicted proteins | sample III_Bog_N3_2_FD_194543 | JGI IMG/M metagenome (GOLD analysis project Ga0302278, IMG submission 194543) | Peat permafrost microbial communities from Stordalen Mire near Abisko, Sweden - III_Bog_N3_2 | ecosystem: Environmental > Terrestrial > Soil > Wetlands > Peat | place: Sweden: Abisko...
CGACGATCATCTACGACTTCCCGCTGGCCATCTCGCCGCTGAGCAAGAACAAGGCGAGCGAGCCGGACTTCGTCGAACGCTTTGAGATCTACGTGGCCGGCATGGAGCTGGGCAACGCCTTCAGCGAACTCAATGACCCTGAGGAGCAGCGCCGCCGCTTTGAGCAGCAGCTTGGCGAGCGCGAACGCGGCGACGACGAGGCTCACCAGATGGACGAGGATTACATCCGCGCCCTCAGCTACGGAATGCCTCCCACGGGTGGCGAAGGCATTGGCATTGACCGCCTGACGATGATGCTGACCGGTTCGACCTCCATCCGCGACGTCATCCTCTTCCCGCAGTTGCGGCCGGAGAAGCGCACGGAAGAGGAGAGCGCCGCCAACAAGGATGAAGCCGCAAAGTAATCCGGGCCCGCCCTGCGCCACAAGTACTTTTGTGGCAGTACGGGCGGGCTTTCTCGCGCCTCCGCTTGCCCGTACCCGCGCCCCGGAGCATGATGCTTGGATGCGCGAAGTGATTGATTTCTGGTGGGAAGTTGTTCTTTCCTGCTAAAATCAATCGGTTGACTTGATACCATCTGACCCCGGCCTTTACGCTTGGGGAGTCTGCCTTTTTTCACTCCCCCTGGTATGCCGGAAGGCTCGGATATACTGGAAGTTCTGACTCATGGCTAACGGATCATCGAACGGCTCCAACGGCACAACTGGCCGCCCCTGGATCAGGATCACGACGATTGTGGTGCTGGTTCTAGTGCTGATTGGCGTTTATGTGCACTACCGCCACCGCCGCATTCGCGTCACGGTGGTCAAGGCCGCCTACCAGGCGCTCTCCAGCTCCATTGCCACCAACGGTAAAGTGGAACCCGTGCAGGGCTTTGAGGCCCATGCCCCGCTGGCGGTCACCGTGCGCCGGGTGCTGGTCAAGGAAGGCTCGCAGGTAACGGCCGGTCAGCTTCTGCTGGAGCTGGACGACGCCCGCGCCAAGGCCGACGTCGCCACGGCCGAGACCCGCGTGAAATCCGCCGAGGAGCGGCTGGCGAACCTGAAGTCCGGTGGAACTCCACAGCAGCTTTTGTTGCGCCGCAACGACCAGGAGAAAACAACCTCCGAGTTACAGACCGCCGAGCGCCATCTTGCTGCCTTGCAACGTTTGCAGCAGAGCGGCGCCGCCAGCAGCGAGGAGGTGGCCGCCGCACGCGACCGCCTGACCCGCGCCCAGGCCGACCAGGAGCAGTTGCAGGCCCCGGTGCGCTACTCCACGCCGGAGTTGACCCGCGCGCAGGGCGAGCTGAGTGATGCTCGCGCCGCGTTGCAAGCCTCCGAAGACGTGCTGCGCCAATGCGACGTGCGCGCTCCTTTTGCCGGCACCGTGTACTTTTTGCCCGCCAAGGCCGGAGCCTTCGTCCAGATCGGCGACCTTCTGTTGCAGGAGGCTGACCTTTCGCAGTTGCAGGTACGCGCCTTTGTGGATGAGCCTGAGATTGGACGCCTGGCGCTGGGCCAGACGGTTCGCATCACCTGGGATGCCTTGCCGGGTAAATTCTGGCAGGGCACAGTGGCCTCTCTGCCCTCCACGGTCATCAACCGCGGCTCGCGCGTGGTGGGCGAGGTGCTTTGCCGGGTGGACAATACGGCGCGCCTGTTGCTGCCCAACGTCAACGTCAACGCCACCATCGTCAGCGTCAGCAAGGAGAATGCCCTGAGCGTACCGCGTGAGGCCGTGCGCGAGGATGCCACGCACAGCTACGTCTTCGTGGTGGAAGGCGGTGAACTGCGCCGCCGTGATGTCACCCTTGGCATCGCCAACCTTACGCATGTTGAGATATTGAACGGCATCGGCGTCCGGGATGTGATCGCCGTACAATCCCTGAGCCCCTCGCCGCTGGCCGATGGCGTGGCGGTGAAGATCGTTGAGAACCCCTCCTGATGGCGATGGCGCGCGCGGCTTTCACTTCGAGCTTGCGGCGGGCGCCGCTTGTGGCCTGCCTGCTGTGCCTGGTCTGCACCGCGGTTTTTGCCCAGGATGCCCAGCAGCTTCTGCAGTGGGGGCGCGCCGATGAGGCGATCCGCCTGTTGACGCCCGCAGCGGGAACGAGCCCTTTGGCCGCCAACCAGATTTGCCGCGCCTATTTCTCTATTGGCCAGTGGGATAACGCCGTGCACCACTGCCAGCGCGCCGTGCAGATGAACTCGCGTGATGCGAGCTTTCAGCTTTGGCTGGGTCGCGCCTACGGTGAAAAAGCGAATGCCTCCTCTGCCCTGTCGGCTTTCTCCATGGCGCGCAAGAGCGTGGCCGCCTTTGAGGCCGGCCATGCGCTGGACCGCCAGAACGAGGCCATTGCGCGCGACCTGGGCGAGTACTACATTCAGGCTCCGGGCATCGTCGGCGGAGGCATGAGCAAGGCCATGGCTCTTGCCAACGAGATGGCGCCGCAGCATCCTGTGACCGCGGCGTGGATTCGCGCCCGGGCGGCAGGCAAGCAGGGCGACCAGGCAACGGCCGAGCGCGAGTACCTGGAAAGCATCCGATTGAGCGGCGACTCAGCCGAGATGCATCTGGAATTTTGCCGCTACCTGAACGGCCAGAAGCAGTGGGACCGCTTCGACCAGCAGATCGCCGCCGCCCTCGGCTCGCCGCGCCTGCGTCCACAGGACCGGTACGACGCCGCCGAACAGTTACTGCATGCCGGGAGGCAACTGCCACGGGCCGCGGAACAGATGCGCGCCTATATTGCGAGCGGCCATCCCAATGAGGAGTCGCCGCTCTTCCGGGCGCATTTCCTGCTGGGAGAGATTCTTCGCGGACTGGGGAAACCCTCCGACGCTGCCACCGAGTACCGCGCCGCGCTGGCCCTGGCCAGTGCGTACCGCACGGCACAGGATGCACTGCGCCGTCTGGAGCGGCCTTAGGGCCTGTGGGGCTGATAGCCACGGCCAGCCGCCTACAAGAGATCGAGAGACGATGACGACGAAACACAATTCGCTCCGCTGCCTCCGCCATTTCCTTCCCAGGACATTGCTGGCCATGGCCTTTATGCTGCCGCTGGCCGCACCGGCCGTGGCGCAGCCCGTGGAGTTCCGTACCGCAGTGGACTTGGCCTTGCGGCACAGCGGCACAATTCTTGCCGCCAATGCCGACCGCGCCCGGGCTGCCGCGCGCTATCGCGAGGCGAAAGATGCCTATTACCCCACGGTGATCTTCGGCTCCGGGCTGGGCTACAGCGTCGGCATGCCGGTGGCTATCGCCGGGCAGGCACCGTCGCTGTTCAACCTCACGCACACGCAGACGCTCTTCAACCTCGCCACTGTTGAGGCGATCAAGGCCGCACACAGTGACAGCCTGGCGGCCGGGCTGGACTACACCGACAAATCCGACCAGGTGCTGCTGGACGCTGCGCTGCTCTACATTGAACTGGACAGCACCACGCAGCGGCTGGCGGCGGCCACCGTGCAGAAGCAGGCCTCCGACCACGCTCTGTACATCGCACAGCAGCGCGAGAAGGAAGGCCTGGGCAGCCATCTGGATTCCAAGCGCGCCGAGTTGGACTCCGCCCGCGTGGAGGCTCGCCTGGCCGAGCTGGAGACGGCACGCGACGTGGCACGCGAAAAACTCTCCCGCGTCATCGGCCGTCCGGCGGCGACCCTGGAGACGGTCAGCACCTCGATTCCCGATGCGCCCGCCCTGCCCGGCGCCGACGACCTGGCGAGCGTGGCCCTAGCCACTTCCACAAGCGTGAAGGTGGCTGACGAACGTGTGAAAGCCGCCAAACTGCGCGCCAAGAGTGAGCACCGCATGAAGCTGCCTTCCGTGGACTTTGCCGGCCAGTTCGCCGAGTTCACTCAGTTCAACAACTACGCGCAGTATTACAAGGAATATTCGCCGCACAATTACAGCTTCGGATTGAACATCCGCATCCCGGTGCTGAACCTGAGCCAGAACGCCGCCGCCGCCGTGGCCGATGCCGAAGCCCTGCGCGCCGAGGCCGATGCGCAACTACTGCGCGACCAGGTGGCAGCCGAGGCCGTACGCGCCCAGCATACGGTCAGCCAGTTGCAAACGGCGGCCAAGGTCGCCCGCCTGGAGTACGAAGTGGCGCAGGCGGAAATTGATGGCGTGGAGTTGCAGGTGCAGAACGGAAAAGCCAACGCCCGCGACCAGGAGATGGCTCGCGCCGGAGTGGCATCCCATCGGGTCACCCTGCTGCAAACCCAGTTCGAGTTTCTGCGCGCCCAGTTGCAACTGCTCCGCCAGACCGGGGAATTGCGCTCGTGGGCTCTGGGCAAGTAAGCCAAGTAGTGATTAACAAAAGAGGCGCGCGATGACCCTGCGAAAATATCTGGTGCTTTTGGCCGTCGTCGCCTTCGGCGCCACAGGAGACACCTTCCTGGCGCGAGGCATGAAGCAGGTTGGCTCGATTGACGTGCAGCACCTGCCACAACTGCTGCACGCCCTGCTCAACCCCTGGGTTTTCGTCGGCATCTTCTGCCTGCTCGGCTTCATGTGGAGCTACATGACGGCGCTCAGCTTTGCCGACCTCACTTTTGTGCTGCCGGCCACGGCCGTTGGATACGTCGTGATGGCCCTGCTCGGGCGCTTCTGGCTGCACGAGCACATCAGTCCCCTGCGCTGGTTGGGCATCGCGCTCATTGTGGGCGGCGTGGGACTGGTTGCCGGCGGACCTTCGCGCACCGAGCACCCTGGCGACTCCTCTTCGGAGGGCGGCCAATGAGGGTCCTTTACACCTGGGTCTGCATCGCCATCACCGTTTGTGCGGCTGCCGCCGGAGACGTGTTCCTGGCCCTGGCCATGCGCCGTATTGGCGATCTTGGCGAGTTACGCAAACAGCATGGCTTTCGCGCGGTCCTAGGCCGCGTGCTCGGCAGCAGCGCCCTGTTTTGCGGCATCTTCTTCATGGCCGTGGCCTTCTTCAGTAACCTGGTTGGCCTCAGCTGGGCAGACCTGACGCTGATGGGGCCGGCCTCGGCCGCTCTGACCTTCGTCACCAACGCCTTGGGCGCCAAGCTCTTTCTTCATGAGAACGTGGACCGTCGCCGCTGGATCGCCACCATCTTCGTCTGCCTGGGCGTTCTGCTGCTGACGCGCAGTTAGAGCCACGCCTGGCCCGCGGCTGGTAGAATGAAGGCAGTGATGTCCATCAAGCGCTCCGCCAAATCCTCATTTGCTCCTGCCCCCAAGGCCGCTCCGCGCGTGGGCTTTGTCAGCCTGGGTTGTCCTAAGAACCTGGTGGACAGCGAGGTGATGATGGGCATGCTCTCGGCCGGTGGAGCAAGCATCACATCGCGTGCCGAAGATGCCGACATCATCGTCGTCAACACCTGCTCGTTCATTGACACGGCCAAGCAGGAGTCGGTGGACACCATCCTGGAAATGGTGCGCCACAAGACCGAAGGCCGCGCCAAGAAGCTCATCGTCGCCGGCTGCCTTGTGGAGCGTTACCGCGACGAGATTCAGAAGAACATTCCGGAGATTGACGCCGTCATCGGTACCGGCGAACTGGCAGATATTCTTGCCGCTGCCGGGATTGCGCCGGCCACCGAACCGGCATCGCCGTTCAACATCCTGAAGGGCCTAGGTGATACAAACACTGGCGAGCACCCACATTCGAGCGCCTCGCAGCAGCTCAAGAGCGGCATTGCGCAGCCCTCGCGCCCAGAAGGCGACGCCCGCGAAAAAGCCGGACGCTTTGCCCGTGACGGCTGGGATGGCGCAACCGCGGCACTGCCCACCTATCTGTACGACGAGAACACGCCGCGCCTGCTGGCCACGGCCAAACACTCGGCGTATATCAAGATCGCCGAAGGCTGTGACCACCCCTGCTCCTTCTGCATCATTCCGCAACTGCGCGGCAAATTCCGCTCGCGCCCCATTGCCAGCGTGGTGGCTGAGGCAACGCGCCTGGCCGAACAAGGCGTGCGTGAGATCAACCTGATCGGCCAGGATACGACCTGCTACGGCGAAGACCTCGGCATCCAGGATGGGTTGGCGAGTCTGTTGGAGGCCCTGGCCGGCGTGGAGAAGTTACGCTGGGTGCGCTTCCTCTACGCCTACCCGAACAAGATCACGCCGCGCTTGCTCCAGGTGCTGGCGCAGCACGCCAAGCTCTGCCCGTACATTGACGTGCCCTTGCAGCACGCCGCGCCCGCCGTGTTGAAGCGCATGAAGCGTGGCGGCTCGGCGGAGATATTCCTCAAGCTGCTGGCAAAGATTCGCCGCGAGGTTCCGGGCATCACCCTGCGCACCTCGTTCATCGTCGGCTTCCCCGGAGAAACAGAAGAGGACTTCCAGCAGCTCTGCGACTTTGTGGAGGCTGCCGAGTTCGACTGGATGGGCGTATTCTCTTATTCCGACGAAGATGGCTCGCCGGCCTACCTGCTGGACGAAAAGGTTCCCGCGCGCACCATTGAGCGCCGCCGCCGCAAGCTGATGCAGTTGCAGAAGAAGATCAGCCGCCGTTTGCGCAAGCAGTGGATTGGCCGCGAGATCGAAGTGGTGCTCGAAGGCCCCAGCGAAGAGACTGATCTGCTGTGGGAGGCGCGCACCATGGCGCATGCTCCGGAGATTGACGGCAAGGTCTTCATCAACGATTTTGGAGAACTCACCAACCCACGAGCCGGCACGTTTCATCGCGCCATCGTCGAAGAGGCGCATGACTACGACCTGGTGGCCCGGCTGTTATAGAAAGTTATGGCGAAGAAGAAAACCATCTCGCTGCGTTGTCCTACCTGCCGCCAGATTGTGCTGGCAAAGGATGAACACTTCCCTTTTTGCAGCAACCGCTGCCGCGTGATTGACCTGGGCAAATGGATCAGCGGCGGCTATGTCATCTCAACGCCGGTCAACGATCCGGAGAGCGGCGGCGAGGCCGAGTACACCGACGGGCGCCAGCACGCGAGCGGCGAAGGCAGCGCGCGCAGCAATCCGTCGTCCCAACCTGGAGAGAGCGATGTCCGCAAGCCAAACTGAGCCACCGGCGCACACCAAGAAGGGTTCCGTGCGGCCGACGCGGCCCTATTGGGCATGGACGGTCTCCACGTTCTTCGGCTTTGGCGCACTCAAGCCCGGCCCCGGCACGTGGGGCTCGGCGGCGGCCATGCTGAGCTGGTTTCTGATTGCGCGCCACCTGCCGGAGGCGATGCACATCCCCGGAGCGCTCCTCTACTGCGCGCTGGCCACGGCCATTGGAATTCCCGCGGCCACGCTGACCGCGCGCGCCTGCCATCGCGACGATCCCTCGCACGTGGTGATTGATGAGGTGGCCGGGCAGATGCTGACCCTGGTCGCCGCGCCCATCACCTGGAAGGCGCAAATCGCGGGCTTCATTCTTTTTCGCGCCTTTGATATCTTGAAGCCGCCGCCCATTCGCTGGCTCGAGCGTCTGCGCCCGGAAGGCGTTGGCATTGTGGTGGACGATCTTGGCGCCGGCCTGTATGGCCTGATCGTTCTGCAACTCATTTTGCGCACCGGCATCTTAAGCTAGTAGCTATTCCGTTGAATCGCGTTTCAGCCGTGCTTTCTCGACGCGGCATAAAGGTCATCATGAGTGCTAGCCCTGAAGCTCCCGTTGTCTCGTCCGTGGAACCTTCGTTTGCCCTGCCGGGCGGCGAGATGGTGGTGCATGGCCGCGCGCTGCTGAACTCCGTGCATGAAACCACCCGCGTTGTCTTTGGCAATGTCATCGCCAACCTGGTGTTTGCCTCGCCCACCCGGCTCGTGGTGCAGGTGCCGGACGCAGCTTCCGGAGCCGACACCATGACCATCGCCACCGCGCATGGTTCGGTGAATGTGCCAGTGACGGTGGCCACTCTGCTTGGCGAGGAGCTGCACCCGGTGGCCAACCCCGCCGTCGATGAGCTCTCGAACATCTACATCACCTTCTCCGGCGGCCGCGGCCAGAGCGTGCCTACGCCGCTCTATCGCATTGACGACTCAAGCATCGTGCATCCCCTGGTCGCCGAGGTGATGAATCCCACGGCGCTGGCGCTTGATGCCGCCGGCAATCTCTACATCTCCTCGCGCCATGACGGCGCCGTCTATCGCCTCACTCCCACCGGCGAGCTCGCCCCCTACGCTGAAGGCATGGGCGTGGCCACCGGCATGGCCTTTGACGCCTCCGGCAACCTCTACGTGGGCGATCGCAGCGGCACCATTTTCAAGATCGCGCCCAGCAAGGAGATCTTCGTCTTCGCCACCTTGGAGCCCAGCGTCGCCGCCTATCACCTGGCCTTTTCGCCCAATCGCAATCTCTACGTCACCGCGCCCTCTACCTCCTCCAACGATTGTGTCTATGAGATCACTCCGCAGGGCATGGTCACCCGGTGGTTCGAGCACCTGGGGCGGCCGCAGGGCATGGCCTTTGACGATGCCGGCAACCTCTACGTCGTCGCCTGCTGGCAGGGCCGCCGTGGCGTAATGCGGGTTACTCCGCAAAAGCAGGCCACCCACGTTATTGCAGGCTCGTCGCTTGTCGGTCTGGCCTTTGACGCGGGCCGCTCGCTGGTGCTTGCCACCACTTCGGCAGCCTACTTTATTCCGTGGCAGGTCCAGGGATTCATCCACCGGCCGCTGCTGCCTTAGACGTCGCACGCGTTAGCTTCACGCGCAGATCTGTCTCGCACAACGCTCTGCCACAAGAAAACAGCGCACCCGTGACGGATGCGCTGTTATGTGTTCAATCCCTGCGGCGAGCTAGTTGACCTCGAGCAGCTCCACGTCGAAGAGCAGGTATGCGTTACGTGGAATATCCGGCGGTTGACCGCGATAGCCATACGCAAGCTCAGGCGGAATGCGCAGCTGGCGCTTACCGCCCACCTTCATGCCCACCACGCCGATGTCCCAACCCCTGATGACATCGCCGGCGCCGACGGTGAACTCAAGGGGCTTGTTGCGGTCGTAGGAGCTGTCAAACTTCGAGCCCTGCTCCAGCAGCCATCCCGTGTAGTGCACCCTGAGCTTGCTTCCCTTCTTTGCCACTGCGCCGGTTCCCACGCGCAGCTCCCAGTAGGCCAGCCCGTTGGGCAGAGTGACCGCCTCCACGCCATCCACGCTGTCTGGGTGCAGCGGCGCGGCCGCCTGCGCCTTGCCCACCGCGGGTAGAATCGCCAGCAACAGCGCGGCCATGGCCAGGTTCAGAACCAAGCGGCTTGTACGAACTTTCATCCCAACAATCTTCATCTCTCGAATCATGATCGCTTTACTCCTTCGCCGTGGCGGACTTCACCGTGGTGTGCGCGGCGTGCAACTCCTGCAGGTTCAGCACACTCACCTCACCGGCCTGGAGCACGGGAATCGCTTCAATTACGGCCCGCGCCGCCGAGAGCGTGGTGATCGTCGGAATACGCGCCGTGATGGCCGCGCGCCGAATCGCCTTCTCGTCGAACCAGGGCTCTCCGCGCGCCTGTGGCGTGTTGATGATGAGCTGGATGCGGTCCCCCTTGATGAGATCCACCACGTTGGGGCGTCCTTCTTTCACCTTGTATACGCGCTCCACGCGCATCCCGGCTTCTTCCAGTGCCTCGGCCGTACCATGCGTGGCCACCAGCTTGAAGCCCATGTCCACAAACATGCGCGCCACTTCGGCCACCTGCGGCTTGTCGCGCTCGTTCACGCTGATGAAGACCGTGCCCTTCGAAGGCAGGGCCTGTCCGGCGGCGAGTTGCGCTTTGGCAAAGGCTTCGCCAAAGTTATCGGCCACGCCCATCACCTCGCCCGTCGAGCGCATCTCCGGACCCAGCACGGTGTCCACGCCCGGGAACTTGTTCCACGGAAAGACCGGCGACTTGACGAAGAAGTGCTCGCCCGTGTCGAGGTCGCTCTTCGTCTTAATGTTTTCTGGCAGGAACTCCCGCAGCTTGCGGCCGGTCATCATGCGCGCCGCAATCTTGGCGCAGGCCACGCCCGTGGCCTTGCTCACGTACGGCACGGTGCGGGAGGCGCGCGGGTTCACCTCGATGACATACACCTTGCCGCGCTGTACCGCGTACTGAATGTTCATCAGTCCGATGACGTTGAGCGCCTTCGCCAGTTTGTGCGTGTACTCGCGAATGGTCTTCAGCACATCGGGCGACAAGTCCACGCTGGGCAGCACGCAACTCGAATCGCCGGAGTGAATGCCCGCCTCTTCAATGTGCTCCATGATGCCGGCGATGACCACGTCCTCGCCGTCGCTGAGCGCGTCCACGTCCACTTCGGTCGCGGCCTCCAGAAAGTGATCAATCAGGATGGGCCGGTCCTGCGAGTATTCGACGGCCTGGCCCATGTACTCCTTCACGCCTTTCGCGTCGTAGGCGATGACCATGGCGCGTCCGCCCAGCACGTAGCTGGGGCGCACCAGCACCGGATAGCCAACCTTCTCGGCCGCCGCCAGCGCCTCGTCCACACTGCTGGCCATGCCGCCGGGCGACTGCGGAATCCCCAACTCGTTCAACAGGGCCTCAAAGCGCTTGCGGTCCTCGGCTAGGTCAATGGACTCCGGCGAAGTTCCGATGATCTTTACCCCGTTGCGCTTTAGCGGCAGCGCCAGGTTCAGCGGCGTCTGTCCACCGAACTGCACAATCACGCCGATCTCGTCCGTGCCCTTCGACTCGTGATTGTAGATGGCCATCACGTCTTCGAAAGTCAGTGGCTCAAAGTACAGGCGGTCGCTGGTGTCGTAGTCCGTGCTCACCGTTTCGGGATTGCAGTTGACCATGATGGTCTCAATGCCATCGTCGCGCAGCGCAAAGGCCGCGTGGCAGCAGCAGTAGTCGAACTCGATGCCCTGCCCGATGCGGTTCGGTCCCGAACCAAGGATGATGACCTTGCGTTTCGCCGTTGGCTTCGCTTCGTCTTCGTCCTCAAAGGTCGAATACATGTACGGCGTAAAGCTCTCAAACTCGGCGGCGCAGGTGTCCACGCGCTTGTACACCGGCGTGATGCCCAAGCCTTTTCGCTTCTCGTAAACCTTGATGGCGCCTTCGCGGCCAGGCAAATCCCACAGCTCGCTCAACCGCGCATCGCTGATGCCTTTGCGTTTGGCCTCACGCAGAGCCTCGGGCGTCACCGCATCGAGCGTCGTCTTCTCCAGCGTTTCCAGTTCGTCGCTGATTTCCTTGAGCTGATACAGGAACCACGGGTCCATGCCGGTCAGCTTGGCCACGTGCGGTACCGTCCAACCATTGGCCAGCGCGTAACGCACATACTGCAGGCGCTCGGGATGCGGTGAGACCAGTCGCTTGGTGATGATCTTCGGCTCAATGGCCTCGGACTCCAGCCTCTTGCCGGTCTCCTGTGAGCGCACGGCCTTCAGCAGTGACTCCTTAAAGGTGCGGCCAATGGCCATCACCTCGCCCACCGACTTCATCTGCGGCCCCAGGCTCTCATCCGCGCCGGGGAATTTTTCAAACTGCCACTTGGGAACCTTCGTCACCACGTAGTCCAGCGTCGGCTCAAAGCAGGCGGGAGTCTTCTGCGTGATGTCGTTCGTGATCTCGTCGAGCGTGTAGCCCACGGCCAACCGCGCCGCAATCTTCGCAATCGGAAAGCCGGTTGCCTTGCTGGCCAGTGCCGAGCTGCGAGAGACGCGCGGGTTCATCTCGATAACGATCTGGCGGCCCGTGGTGGGGTCCACGGCGAACTGCACATTGCTGCCGCCGGTCTCCACGCCAATCTCGCGCATCACCAGGATTGCGGCATCCCTCATGCGCTGGTATTCGCGGTCGCTCAGCGTCTGAGCCGGCGCAACGGTAATGGAGTCGCCGGTGTGAACGCCCATGGGATCGAAGTTTTCAATCGAGCAGACAATGATGACGTTGTCCTTCAGGTCGCGCATCACCTCAAGCTCGTATTCCTTCCAGCCCAGCACGCTCTCTTCCAGCAGCACCTCGTGCACCGGGCTCAGGTCCAGTCCGCGAGCCAGCAGGTCCATCAGCTCCTCGCGGTTGTAAGCGATGCCGCCGCCCGATCCGCCCAGGGTAAACGACGGCCTCAGCACCAGCGGGAAGCCGATCTTGGCGGCAAAATCCATGCCGTCCTTAAGATTGTTCACCAGCGCAGAGCGCGGCACGTCCAGCCCGATGCGCGTCATCGCATCCTTGAACAGCAGACGGTCCTCGGCCTTCTTGATGGCCTCCAACTGCGCGCCAATCAGCTTGACTCCGTACTTTTCCAGCACGCCGCTGTCGGCCAGTTCCACGGCCAGGTTCAATGCTGTCTGTCCGCCCACGGTAGGCAGCACGGCCATGCCTTCGCCCACGCCCAGCTCCACCTCGCGGCGGATGATCTCCTCCACATAGGTGCGCGTCAGCGGCTCAACGTAAGTGCGGTCGGCCATCTCCGGATCGGTCATGATGGTGGCTGGGTTGGAGTTCACCAGCACCACCTCAAAGCCCTCCGCCTTGAGGGCCTTACAGGCCTGTGTGCCGGAGTAGTCAAACTCCGCCGACTGGCCGATGACGATCGGTCCCGAGCCAAGAATCAGAATCTTCGAAATGTCCGTGCGGCGTGGCATCTTATGTTCGTCTTCCCATCGTTATGAGTACGCTCTGCTCTGACTACTGAATCAAGTTGAAGAACGGCAGTTGCTCCAGGCGGCGGAAAGGCCAAACCACCGGGAAGCCTTTTGCCGACTCCGGCTCCGCCATCTCCGCGCCGCTCTGCACGCCCACAAATTTCTGTTCGCGGCGCATCACGCGGCCCGTCTCCAGATCAAAGTGCAACACCGTGTAACGCATGCAGCCGCAGCCCGCCATGTCCATGTAACGGTCAATCAGCCCAATGGCTCGCCCGCCGGGATCAAAGCACATCTGCCCGGTGTGCATCTGGGTCACGTTCATCCCCGGCAAAAGAGAGTCGTGCATGTCCACCATCCAGTTGCCTTGGTGCCACACGCGAGCCACTCCGCGGTCTGTCGCCAGGGGCCGTGCGTCACTGCTGACCACCTTCCACGAACCCTCGGCCGAGCGCGTCAGCCTTCGCGAGGCTTCCACCGAAGGATCTCCGATGCCGCACATCTGCGCAAAGTCCGTGCGGCTGCTGGGCATGACGCCCTGTGGCGTCCCCTGCCCGTTCCCATGCGACGGAGGCATCTGTGCCATGGCCGCGGCCGCCAGTAAAATCAGTGTTCCAAACACTGCTTTGCGCACTAACCTCTCCAATCGTTCATCATCTTCACAAAGTCTGCAAACAGGTAGTGCGAATCGTGCGGACCAGGCGATGCCTCGGGGTGATACTGCACGCTGAACAGCGGCATCGTGCGATGGCGCAACCCTTCCAGAGTGTTGTCGTTCAGGTCCACGTGCGTCAGTTCCACCTCGCTCTGGTTCAGCGAATTGGGATCCACAGCATAGTTGTGGTTGTGCGCCGTGATCTCAATCTTGCCGGTCTTAAGCTGCTTGACTGGATGGTTTCCGCCGTGGTGGCCGAATTTGAGCTTGTAGGTCTTTCCGCCCAGCGCCAGCCCGGTGAGTTGATGTCCCAGGCAGATGCCGAAGATCGGCACGCGGCCCATCATCTTCCGGATCGCCTTCTGCGCGTACACCACAGCCTCCGGATCTCCGGGGCCATTCGACAGGAAGATACCATCCGGTTCCAGGCCGAGCACATCCTCCGGCAAAGTCTGCGCGGGCACCACCGTCACGTCGCAGCCGCTGGAGACCAGCCGCCGCAAGATATTGAGCTTGATGCCGTAATCGTAGGCAATGACCTTCTTGCGCTCCGGCATCTTCAACTTCGCCGCCGACTCGCTGGTCACCACCGTCAGCCGCGCCGTCTCATGCGGCACTTCAATCAGCCGCTCCTCAACGTCGCCCTTCGTCCACTGATAGCTGGTCTTGCAGCTCACTTCCTTCGCCAGGTCCAGGCCGTCAATGGAGGGCGTGGCCTTGGCCTGCGCAATCAGCTTTTCCGGATCGCTCTCCAGAGTGCTCAGCACGCCGCGCATCACGCCGCGGTCGCGCAGGTGGCGCACCAGGGCGCGGGTATCAATGTCGCTGATGACCGGAACCTTGTGGCGCTCCAGGTACTCGTCGGTCACCTGCTCGCTGCGATAGTTGCTGGCGTAGGGCGAAAACTCGCGCACCACCAGCCCTTCGATGTAAGGCCGCAGGGACTCTTCATCGTCCAGGTTGGTGCCGTAATTGCCAATTTCCGGGTTGGTGAGGACGACGATTTGCCCGGCATAGGAGGGGTCGGTGAATATTTCCTGGTAGCCGGTAATGGATGTATTGAAAACTACTTCGCCGGTGCGTTCCAGACGTGCGCCGTAGCCTTTGCCGCGAAAGACTTTGCCGTCTTCCAGCGCAAGGATTGCTTGCATCGCATCCTCGGGGGAGTGGATTTTATTAATGATAGCAGCGTTTTCCCCAGTCGCCAAACTTCGGGCGCGAATATGCATAGACATTCATTTATATGCATATTATGCGTCTTTTTGCAGCCTTTTCCGCGCCGCTTACTCCGCCTCTATCGTCGGAGCCTCACCCACCCACAGGCGCTCTTCCACCGCATCTAGAATCGCCGCAGCCACATCCGCCCGCGAGATCTGAATCTTCTTTGGCGCATCGTGCGTGGCCCGGTAGTGCCCCGTCAGCGGACCGTTCGTCAGGCCCACGGGACGCAGCAGCGTCCACTCCAGCCCGCTCGCGCGCACCTCGGGCTCCATGACTTCCTTGTCGGCATAAGGCGCACGCAGCAGGGTGGAGAACACCAGGCGCTGCCACCACGCGGCCTTCTTGAGGCTCTCGCCCACGCCAAATGAAGAAGTAATAACCAGCCTCTTCACGCCATGCTGCTTCATCACCTCAACAATCATCCGAGTGCCCAGGCTCACCACGCCCGTGTTGCGCAGCAGCGACGACTGCCCCAGGCAGTTGATCACCGCATCGGTGCCAAGGATCGTCTTGGTCACGCTCTCGCGATCCATCACGTTGCCCAGCACCAGCCGCATGTTCTGGTTCACCAGGGGCATGCGGTTGGGATTGCGCACCAGCACGCGCACGCTGTGCCCCTTTTCCAGGGCCTGTCGCGTCACCTCCAAGCCGGTGCCGCCGGTTGCGCCAAAGATGGCTAGTCGCATGGGATTCCCTTTCTCTCATAAGAAACTCTAGTGCAGCTTGCCCATCATCCCCGCCGGCCAGTAGGCGAATACCGCCTTGCCGAAAATCGCCGTGCGCGCCACGGGGCCAAAGTCGCGGCTGTCGCTGGAGAGATTCCGGTGGTCGCCCAGCACAAAGTAGCTGCCCTCCGGCACCGTCACCTCGCTCATGGAGCGCTCGTCGCGATACTGCACCGGCACGTAGGGCTCTTCCAGCGGCTGTCCGTTCAGTATGACCTCGCCGTGATCCACGACGATGCGGTCGCCCGGCACACCGGCCACGCGCTTGATGTAGTTCTTCGTCGGATCGCCGGGATAGCGGAAGACCACCACGTCTCCGCGCTGGATATGGCCCAGTCGGTACGCATATTTATTGATGAAGATGCGCTCCTGATCGCTCAGACCGGGCATCATGCTGGTGCCCTCCACCTTCACCGGTTGGTACAGGAAGACGATGATGAAGACGCTGATCAGAAGGGCGATCAGGCTCTCCCGCAGCCAATGCCACCATGGGACGCGCCCTTGGCTGCTCTCTTGCTTTTCCATCTCTTGCAATCTGGACTCCTCACACTCGTGTCAGCTTCATTGTATGTTTAGACGCGCTATCGGTCATCCCGGTTTAACTCCGTGACACGATTCAGGGGTATGTTGTCTCGCGGAAAATCATGCGCCTCTACCACCATCTCGGGATTCCACATCGCAGCCGCGCCCCGGCGAATACGATCTGGCCGAGCACAAAGTCTTCGTCCTGGGTCACCAGCACAGCCAGTACGGTGTGGAGTGGATGCGCTTTGAGCCCGGCGCCAAGGTTCCGGAGATACTCCTGCGCCTCCCGCACCTTGCCTTCGAAGTCAGCGACCTCAACGCCGAGCTGCTTGGCAAGGAGGTATTAATCGCCCCCAACAGCCCCTCGGAGGGCGTAAAGGTGGCGTTCATCGTGGAAAATGGGGCTCCAATCGAACTTATGGAATTCACGGACCCCAATCATCCAGACCGCCTGAGGAGATTCGGCCAGTAGCCCCGGACACCCCCGTTCATCTCCCGGTAGCGCTTCGTGCGGAATGGTCGGTCAGTCTATTGGAGTTGGGGCCAGACCGGAGATAGAATTTGTCCAGTAAGCTTCGGATTTTGATCCCGAGGGTAAATTAATGGGCGAGAATAAGACCAAACCAACAGCCTTGAGCGTTTCTGCGTTTCTTACTGCGTGCACTGACAAGGCGCGACGCACAGACGCCGAGACCCTGGCCAAACTGATGCAGAAGGTCTCCGGCAACGAGCCAGCGATGTGGGGCCCGTCGATCGTCGGCTTCGACAGCTACCACTATACCTACGAGAGCGGGCGCGAAGGCGACGCGCCCATCGTCGGCTTTTCGCCGCGCAAGGCCGCAAACGTTTTGTATGGCACGATAGGCTTTGATGGCTCTGACGCGTTGCTCGCCAAACTCGGCAAGCACACCACTGGCAAGGGGTGCCTGTACATCAAGAAGCTCGCGGACGTGGACATTAAGGTGCTTGAGACACTGATCAAGAAGGCCGTGGCGGCGACGAGGGCGCGACATGCAAAACATGCCTAGCCTCGTCGTTATGCGATCCGGGCGGATTGTTGGCGATTCGGAAACTATGCGCTCGAACTGATCCACGCCCCCCCGGTTGACGCTGCTCGTCACAAACGGTATAAAGCTGTATCTTGAAAGAGTTACCGTCAGCCACCGTGTAGTGCCGGAGGCGACGGCTGGATTCGAGTTTGTGGAAGGGCCCATGACCAAGAAAACGGATGTGAAGGCCAAAATCCCCGCCTCCCCCCGGTCCAAAGGCGAAACCCGCAAGCCGGCCCCCGATGAGCAGAAGATACTGTTCACGCAGACCATGCAAGCCTACGAGCAGGCCCTTAAGTTGCTGCAATTAAAGAAGTACGATAAGGTCCGCCCGCTGCTGGAAAAGGTCGTCGCCTCAGGAATCAGCGAACTGGCGGACCGCGCCAAGGTACACCTGAAGATCTGCCGACAGCAGGTCGAGCAGATCAGCAACAGCTTTGTTACGCCCGAAGAGCACTACGACTTCGCCATCTCCCTGATGAACGATGGTGACTTCGTCGGCGCGCGCGAGCACCTGGAGAAGCTCTCCGTCAAGAATCCCAAGCTCGACTTCGTTTGGTACGGCCTTGCCGTGCTGGAGTGCCTGACAGGCCGCACCAGTGAGAGCCTGCAGCACCTTGCCGAGTCCATCCGCCTGAACCCGGGAACCCGCTTCCAGGCACGCAACGATTCGGACTTCCGCAACATGGCCGACGATCCGCGCTTCACCGAACTGCTCTACCCGGAAGGCACCGTGGGGGCCTGACACCCCCTTTTTTTGTCCATTGCGCGCTGCCAGCATCTGCTACGCCGCCCCATGAAGAAGAAGTCGCCCAACCCGATTGTGCCGCCCGCGGAGGGACTTCGCGTGGTTGCCATCGGCGGCGGCACCGGGCTTTCCACCCTTCTGCGTGGATTGAAGCGCCACGTTCTGCCCCGTCCCGCGGACCTGGTCATCCCGGAGGACGTATTCAGCAGCGAACTTCCCGGTATCTCCCGCCTCACCGCCATCGTCACCGTAACCGACGATGGTGGCAGCAGCGGACGCCTGCGCAAGGAGCTCGGCGTGCCGCCGCCGGGTGACATACGCAACTGCCTGACTGCCCTCAGCGACGACGAAGAGCTGCTCAATCAACTCTTCTGCTACCGCTTCAGCGGCGGAGGCCTCAGCGGCCACAGCTTCGGCAACCTCTTCCTCACCGCTCTGGCCGGCGTCACCGGAGACTTCTCCCAGGCCGTGCAGCTCAGCTCGCAGATTCTCAAGACGCGCGGCGAGATTTTTCCCGC
>Ga0302278_10003252_pt1 | contig 17942 bp, 16 predicted proteins | sample III_Bog_N3_2_FD_194543 | JGI IMG/M metagenome (GOLD analysis project Ga0302278, IMG submission 194543) | Peat permafrost microbial communities from Stordalen Mire near Abisko, Sweden - III_Bog_N3_2 | ecosystem: Environmental > Terrestrial > Soil > Wetlands > Peat | place: Sweden: Abisko...
ACCCACCAGCCGCTCACCACTCTTGGTGAAGGCGACCACGGAAGGAGTGGTGCGCGAGCCTTCCTCGTTGGGGATGACTTTGGGTTCGCCGCCTTCCAGCACAGCGACGCAAGAATTCGTGGTTCCCAGATCGATTCCGATAATCTTAGCCATGGTAATCCTGCCTTTGAGAGAATTTCCGACTCTTCAAGGATGTCAGATTGAGTGAATTATTGTCAAGTTTATATGATGCAATCTCCATAATCTTAGTTTCCGCTAATCTAGCACCCTAAACTATGCAGTATCTCTTTATTTTTCAATTGCATATTGTCGATTTTTATGCGATTCTAGTGTTCAATTTTGCTCACTTTTTAGCCGCTCATCCGGAGCGAACCAAAGACAGTCCTCCTGCCTCAGGCTGGCTCCCGGTGAACCACCTGCTCCTTCAGACGAACCCTCAACGACCACCGTAATCCTGGCACAAGAAAGACGAAAGGTGATTATGAAAAGAGCTGCAACGCTTCTGGCCCTCGCCGTCCTCCTTGCCTTCTCTGCCGCGCAGATGGCCGCATCCACAGGTTCAGCGCCGCCTCTCAAGGCTGCTTCGGCTGAAAATCTCAAACCAGTTCCCCCCGCTGCTCCCCCCAGCACCGTATTGAACTTCTCGGTGACCGATATGCATGGCGTGCTGTTAACCTGCGCCAAACAGCAGACCGACACCGACACCTTCAGCGGCTGCGCCCTGGCGCCGGGCCGCACCCTCGACGATCTGATGACGTCCATCGTCCAGGCAATCCACGCGGAGCAAAAGAAAGCCAACGCCGAAGAAAAGTAGCGCAACTAATATCCATTCCTGCTGCTCATAATTTCCGCCGCCTTGCGCACCTTGGGGCGCGGCTGCCGATTCTCCGCCTCGTAGCCCACCGTAATCAACAGCGCCACGCGCACCGCCCGCGGAATCTTCAAAATCTTCTTGATCTCGGCCTCGTCAAACCACCCCAGCATGCACGTGCCCAGGCCAAGGTCGGTCGCTTGCAGGCAAAACTGCGCGGCGGCAATCCCGATATCCATCAGATAAAACGGCCGCTCCTTCAGCCAGCCCACCACCTGCGTCAGCACGGAATGTTTTTCCACGGCCAGCACGGCAATCACCGGCGCTTCCATCGTGAACTGATTAAACGAGAAGGTCTTGCTGAAGGTCGCCCTGGCAACCTGCTCCTTCACCGCCGGATCCTCCACCAGGATCAACTTCCATGGCTGTGTATTGCTTGCCGAGGGAGCCATCCGCACCGCCTCAATCAGCGCCCGCAGCTTCTCCGCCTCCACTACCTTTGACTGATACTTCCTCACACTCCGGCGCGCCAGCATCAACTCGTCAAATTTCATGCTTGAACCTCCACAACAAGATACGCGTTGATTCCTGAATGGAGCAAATGGAATGAAGCGTTGATTCGGAGGGAGGCGGGGGTTTCAACCCCCGCATAACCCGTATAATCATTTTGGAAATTCATCCACGCGGCGTGAGCCAGCGCATCAGAGAATTGACCACCCAGCAAGCCCTCAACCTGATACGGAGAAGGCTGAGGTAAAGCGTCGCGACAGACCTTCCGCTCTGAGATGAGGCGCGGCTTCGCGTCCGATTTAATGTAGAATGTTGACATATGGGCTAGGCCCTTTCAAAATGCGTAAGCGGAATTTCAACCCGAAACGCCAGATAACCGAGTCCGCCGAGGAAGCGCAGCTACAGTCGCTCTCCGAGAGAGTCGTTTATTTCGGGAATCCTGCCCACAAAAAGCACCCGGGTGATTTTGGGCTAACACCTCCCGCACAGCCACGGTTGAATAAAACCTTGTGCGACGGTACTCAAATCAAACTGCAATCGGCAATGCGATTATTGCGTAAAGGTGCAAAGTTGGGCCTAATCTCAGTTCAAGAGCGGAAAGGGCTGCCTCAGAATATCTGGGCAGTGTCTCCGAACGGTATCGCTCTTGAAGCTCAGCTTGACAATGTTGAAGCTGCCACTTACCACGGTTACCCCATGGGGTCTGGCGATCCGCTAGCGAGCGAGATATTGGCACGATGGAAGGAGGGCGTGTCAAGTGAGTGAACCCTTCAATATTTCTGTCACCGAATGGCTGGCTGGCGATACTGGAAGCCCTGTCGAGAGGGCCACCAACGCCGAACTCTCAATCGTAATTGGCAATCATCAGGTAACTGAGGTCGAAGACTTTGAGTCTAAGACCGTTAGACGGACGATTCGAATTTCGGCGGGATTGGCTGCGATTTGGCTTGTCGCCAATTGGTGGCGGCTTCGTTGGGAAGCCGAGCCGAACTTTTCAACACGTGAAGATCTGAGCTGGGCGATGTCGCATCACATGCCCGCGATTGGCGGTGGGTTTGTCTGGCCAGATTTCACTTTTCAGGGATCAGATGGAGCACAGATATTAGCTGTCTGCAAACGACATAATGTCTCAGTTTCAGAAGAATTGTCCCCCATTCGTTACCTGAATAGCTTCTCTGCGTTTATTGACGTCTCTGCATTCGAAAACAGTATCGCGGCGTTCATTGAAACTGTAGTAGCTCGGTTGCATTCTCGTGGAATTCGGAAAAGCGAATTACATGATCTATGGGACGATCTCCGTTATGAAAGGGCAAACGCCAAAGCGTCTTCGCACAGAAAACTGGAGGCGCTCTTAGGTCTGGAACCGGACGAAAACGACCAACTGATCGGCTCACTCTCCAAATGGTCCAAGACTTATGGCAGGCAGGCCCTGGAAGAGATTTCTGCCTCGTCGGACCAGGCCCATATCGCATCCATTCTCGAGGCCGCGAAAGTGGCCGCCAAAGGTGTCAAATCGTTTGCCGAAATGCCGCCCAGGAACGTGAGTTCGACTTTGGTGAGTTTTCCGGTTAATACTGCTCCGTGGCAACAGGGGCAAGCCGCTGCTTATGCTCTTAGGAAAAAGTGGGAACTCGACTCTCAACCAATCTCCGATGAAATGTTGGCAGACCGCCTGAACATCTCACTCAATAAGTTGACCGATGTGAAGGAAAGTGCGCCGTTCTCATTTGCAATTCGTGGTGGGTCTGGATTAGGTCTTGTCTTGAATCGCCCACATAGCCATGGCAGGCGTTTCGACACTGCTCGTTTAATCGGCGACTACGTCGGTTTCGATCTCGAAGAACCATTGAGGCCTGCCACTGGGGCCATGACGAGTAGGCAGAAATTTCAACGCGCTTTCGCAGCCGAGTTTCTTTGCCCTTCAGAGATGATACGGCAGCGCTTTTCAGAAAGATTGAATCAGGGGCGCGTTGGAGATGCGGTGGCAGAACTATCGTCGGAATACAAAGTCTCTGAGCAATTGATACTTCATCATATGCAAAACAGAGATATCCTTCCATATGGAATAGACCAAGCATCGCTCCTGCTCGCATAGTGGAATGGCGTTTGCTTCGTAGCCTCAAGTCGCGCAACCAATCGGTTGCACGCTAATCAGCTTTTCCCGCTTACGTGTCTGCGCAATCGTATAAGCCGACTGCATGCGCATCAGCGTATCCATTTTCACGCCGAAGGCTTTCTCGATGCGCAGCGCCATATCCCCCGAGAGGATGGCCTTGCCGTTCAACAAGCTCGACAACGCGGGCCGGGAGACGCCCAGCGCCGCCGCAGCCGCCGTCACCGACAAACCCGCGGCAGCAACAATCTCCGTCCGGATAAAATCCCCTGGATGGAGTGGATTCTTCATGGGCATGGCTTTTCTCCTCGTTTCCTAGTGGTAATCCTCTAAATTCACGTCACGAATTTCGGATTCAACAGCATCGATGTGAAACGTCAGCCGCAGATTGGCGGTCACGCTCAGGCTCCACGCGCCTTTGCGGTCTCCGGTCAATGTGTGCGCCTTCCAGGTGGGAAGACCCCGCAACTCCTCCGCGTCGCCCATCCCATCCAGAAACGTAAGCATCTTGCGTAGCTTGTCCGCTGCGTCGGCGGGAATCCCTTTCGTGCTGTCTTCTTCATAAAGCCTCTTCAGGCCCTTATGAATGAAGCTTTGAATCTTCATCCCTACCACTGTAGCCTGTAGCCTAACACTTGTCAATCCGGATCTGCCGCTGCTGTCATTGGCAACTCCGAGCCTCGACAATCACCATCGAAAAAATTCCGAAGCGCTCAAACCGCGAATCTCAACAGCCAACTCCGCCAGAAAGCCGCCCGCTCGCGGCATAACCGAAAATAAATCAGTCGCTTAGAAGTAATTTCATGCCCAAAATCCCGCCCATCCCCGCATATGTACCCGATTTTGGCAGATAGAGGTGTATATGGAGCCATACCTTTTGCCCCTCACAAAAGCCCTTTATTTCGCAAAAAGTGCGCTTCTAACGACACCTTTTCCGCTCAGACATCCCCCTGCGCCGCGTAAGATGCGGTGAGGTGGGATGTCTCACAAAAGTCTTACAGCGCGGGTGCCCGTCTTACGCGTAAGACAGGGCGTCCCGCAGAACCCCGGCCCCCGCTCACTTCCCGTAAGACGCCTAATCATTTAATCTCAAACTTCCACCCATGACGACCGCCGCCGCCCAAGCCCGCTACCCCTTATCCCAGGGCGTGAACCCGTGGCTGGTGACCGTTGCGGTGATGTTGCCCACCTTTATGGAGGTGCTGGACACGGCCATCGCCTCGGTCGCCCTGCCCTATATTGCAGGGAGTTTATCGGCATCGAACTCCGAAGCGACATGGGTTCTGACCAGCTACCTGGTGGCCAACGCGGTGGTTTTGCCCGCCTCCAACTGGTTTGCGCGGCGCTGGGGCCGCAAGCGGTTCCTGCTCATCTGCGTGACCATCTTCACCGTGGCCTCGTTTTTCTGCGGTGCGGCGCCCTCGCTGGGCGCGATTCTGCTGGCCAGAGTCATGCAGGGAGCCGGCGGAGGGGCTTTGCAGCCGCTCTCGCAGTCCATTCTGCTGGAGAGCTTTCCTATTCAGAAGCGCTCTATGTCCATGGCAGCATATGGGTTAGGGATCGTGATGGCACCGGTGATCGGGCCCACTCTGGGCGGCTGGCTGACGGATACCTTCAGTTGGCGCTACGCCTTCTACATCAACATTCCGGTGGGGATTCTGGCGTTTATCCTCATCAGCCGCTTCGTCTACGACCCGCCCTACATCAAAAACGCCAAGGTCGGAGCCTTTGACAACATCGGCTTTGGATTGCTGGTGGTGTGGACCGGCAGCCTGCAAATTGTGCTGGACAAGGGCCAGGAGGACGACTGGTTCGGCGCCGCATGGGTGCGCTGGGCGGTGGCCGCGCTGGCGGCCTCCTTCCTGCTCTGGATCTGGCATTGCTGGACCCATCCCAACGGCCTGGTCGATCTGCACGTCCTCCGGGACCGCAACTTCCGCACCGGATGTTTTTTGATCGCCCTGCTGGGCATGTGCATCTATATCACGATCGCCATTTTACCGCTCTACTACCAGGAAGTGCTTGGTTATACGGCATTTACGGCGGGCCTGGTGGTGGGGCCGCGCGGCATTGGCTCGTTCATCGGCTCCCCAATCATAGGCATCCTCGGCTCACGCATCGACAATCGCAAGCTGCTTTGCGCGGGATTCCTGGGCTTTGGCGTCTGCGCGCTGATGTTCGGCACAGTCGACCTGGACATTGGCCCCTACACGCTGCTGATTCCCATCATGCTGACGGGCTTTGCGCTGAGCTTTGTCTTTGTCCCCATATCCACCATGATGATGGCCACCATTCCCAACAAGAATATGGGCGCCGCTACAGGGCTGGGGAATATGCTGCGCAACATCGGCGGGTCGATTGGAATTTCAATGGCCACGACGGCGCTGATTCGCCGCGCGGCGCTGCATCAGACGGAGATTGGCGCGCATCTTGGCTCGTCGAATATGGTCTTGCAGCAGAAGGCATATGCCATCACAGGCTATCTTGGCCAGCATATTGGTCCCGCGCAGGCCCGCCCCGGTTCTCTCGGCTTGGTCTACGGGCTGATGGAGCAGCAATCCGCGCTGATGGCCTATGTAGATGTCTTCCGATGGACAGCTCTTTTGGCGTTCTTCTGCGCGGGCGCGGCGTGGCTGTTCAAGAAGCCGGTCAAGCATCCGCCGCTGCCGCCGGGGATGCATTGAGAAATCACGGCAAACAATAAGCCTCTTGCATTTTCTTTCCAGCTGCTATCTACTGCTTCCATTATGCAAACAACTCAATCTTTGTTCTCTACGCGAAAGTTGCGGACTCTTCTCTTCAGCCTTCTGGCCTTTACTGCTGCACTTTCCCTCCCGGCTCAGAAAGAAGTCAAAGAACTGAAGTCCCTGCCGCATAAGAACGAGACCTTCCTTATTCTTGTCCACGAATCTGTTGTTCAAACACAGTGGCCAAATACTTTGGATCTGGTGAATGCTCCGCAAAACATTACTTTGCTCAATCCCGGAGCGTGCATTCGAGTTGGCGTTGTGGCCACGGGCGACAATCGAGACAGCTACCTGGAAAAAACGAAGTTGTCTTTTAGTGTGACGTACGCTGGACAGAAGCAGGAGCATGCGCTTGCGCCGATGGCGCAGTACAAGAAGATCAAGCCGGAGGGTGGAGATTTTGTGACACAGGTCTTAGCGGCAGCCGACATCAAAAATCCGCTTTTGACGATGGCCAGCATGGGCGTGTCAGCGGACAAATGGTGTGTGCCGGTTGACGCCAGTGACGGGAAGGCCACCGTGGATGCAGAGGTAGAAACACCCTCAGGCCATCAAACTCTAAAGCCCGCCACGATTCAGATTGAAAGCTTTGAAACGGGAAGCAAGAAAGCATTCAAAGACACTCAAGAAATGAGTACCTTCTTGATGGCCTACTATCGCCAGCAGAACCCGGCGCGGCTGCTTCCGGCAATGCTATCCGCCATTGAATACCAGACCGCCAACCCAAAATCCGATAGCATTGAGAACACAGCAGCCTTCCTCTCGGCAGCACTCAAGACAGACCCTATTGCCGCTCAGGATTTCCTTGCGCGCATCGCTACCCAGCCGCCCCTGCCGCGTGGCCTCGGCCTGGACATACTTCGCTCCTCCGGTTATGACATTTCCACCGTCGTTAAAACACTCAGCCCCGACGACCAGAAGAAGATTGAGTCGATGCCCACGTTGGCCGACCCTTATGATCTGTCTCCCAACAGAACCCTCTTCCACCACCTCGACCTCATGTGGTCTACCTTCGGCGCCACCGGCCAATTTAAACCCATCAGGACCATTGCCAGCACCCTCGCCTGGCGCTCGGATTACGACGACTTCAACAAATTGCGTAAAAGTGGAACGCACATCTCCGAGCTAACCCCATCGATCGCCCGCGGTCTCGCCTACATGGCGGCTGGCTGGTCGATGAGTTCGTTCCAGCGCACTGATCCACTTGTGGCCGATTACATCGAGTACATGCTCGCGTCGCCGGAGATTCCGGATTCCGTGAAGACGGAACTCAAGGGATTATCCACGAATCCGGCATTCAAACAAAACGAGAAAAAATGAGCTGGCTTACGCCGGGTCGCCGAAGACGCGCACCCCGGCGGCTCTTGCGGCGTCGGCCAGCTTGACGTCGAAGGTGGCGAGCGTTGCGGCGCGACGCATGGCCAGTTCCAGGTAGGTTGCGTCGTAGGCGGTGAGCTTGTAAGTGCGGGCCAAATCCATCACTGCGGACTGCCGGGCGCGAGGGGAAACCTTGTCGGCTACGATCTCCGCATGAGCGAGTTCGTCGAGAAAGTATGCCGATTGTATCGTCGAGATCGCCCCATGACGCTCACCGCGCAAGATGCTATTTGCAACCTCCGAATACCAGAGCGCGGGTACGATTGCCTGATAGGAAGGAAGCTCGGCAAGCGCCCTGCTCGCCAAAAGAATCTCGGCTGGATCGACGCGTTTGAACTGCCACGCCAGTGTCATCGAGGCATCCAGAATCAGGTTCAATGCCGGCCTTCCTCAATCCACGCCTTGACGGTTTCCGGCGGGATGCCCTCGATTTTCGGCATGGCCAAGAGCCGCCGTACCGCTTCATGCGCGCGCTGCCTGTCCTTCAGCCGACTGGGCACAACATCCGCCACCGCACGGCCACGCTTGGTGATCGTAAAGCTCTCTCCCTGCTCGACTTTGCGCAGAATCTCAGAGAGCTTTGTCTTGGCGTCAAAGGCGCCGATTTCGGTGTATGTGGTCTCGGCTACCGGCATAATTACTCCAATCTGCTCTTTCAGCGAATCAACCAGTTTACAAACTAGTTTACTCCTGTATCTACGCAATTGCACGGAAATTTGTTCGCAATTTCCAGAAAATGCGGCACCCTGGTGCGTCAGGCGGTTTCGGGTGGGGCGGGTTTGATGTCGATCTCGACGTGTTGGGCTCCCAGGATGGGGTGATGTGCGGTGAGATACACCTTGCCGGGTTGCTCGCCGGCGCGAATCCAGAGGGCGCCTGTACCTCCGATCAGCGAAAAGGGATTGTCGCCGATGAGCTGGGCGGGGCCGGTGAGTTCGAAGCGGATGGCGTCGGCGGCGAAGGGGCGGATGGCGTCGAATTCGTCGGTGACGCGCAGGACGACGCGGGTGGTGTCGGCACCGTCCGCGATGAGCATGGTGTCATCGGGCAGCAGAGAGAATTTCTGATCGACGCCCTTGCCGGAGAAGCTGCGCGAGATGACCTGCTTGCCCTGAATGAATCCGTCGATGCGCAGATCGCCCCAGGAACCGACGCTTTTACTTAGATCGGCCGTGAAGGGCGCGTACTTGAGATGCGGAAACTGCTTGCGGTCGGGATCGGCCTCGGCCACCAGTTTGCCCGCAATGTAGAACTTGAGGTGATCGCAATTGGAGGAGACCAGAGCAATGGTGAAGCCTCCGTTCTCGTCTCCGCGCGCCCAGTGGAAGGCGGGCACGAGGACGATCTCCTCATCGGGGTCGCACTGCGAGCGATAGAAGCCGGCGGCGGGCTTGGGCTCGCGAAAGATGTCGGTGACGCCGTGGTAGCAGATGCGGTCGCCGGAGCCGAAGTAGTCGTGGGTGTTGTAGTCGAAGGCGCACCAGCCGATGCCGCCGGCATATTGCGGGTTGGAAGCCAACTGGTCGTGGACACGCGCGTGGCGGATGGTGTGTTCGCGCAGGCGCTCGATGTTGTCGATGGTTTTGGTGGGATACATGTGGCCGTTGAATTCAGTGTTGAGATAAAGAGGATGATTGGGCGGCCGGAGCGGAAAGCCGAAGTCGTTCATGGTGAAGACATCTTCGAGCAGCTCGGAGTCATATTTGTTGCGGATGCCGCCGGTCTGGCGCGTGGCGTCGAGCTGGTGAGCGAGGGCGTTGGTGCGGGTGTAGAAGTCGTGATTGTCGCGCGACTCGTTGATGCGCACACCCCAGAGAATGACGGAGGGGTGGTTCCAATCGCGGCGGATCATGCGGTCCACGTTGTCCACGGCGAGGTCCTGCCAGGCAAGATCGCCGATGTGCTGCCAGCCGGGAATCTCTTCCAGGACGAGGAGACCGATTTCGTCGCAGGCATCGAGAAAGTGGCGCGATTGCGGGTAATGAGAGGTGCGGACGATGTTGCATCTGAGGTTTTTGCGCAGGATGACGGCATCCTGGCGTTGCACGCGGGCGGGCATGGCCTGGCCCACCCAGGGAAAGGTCTGATGGCGGTCGAGGCCGCGCAACTTGACGACCTGTCCGTTGAGCGAGAAGCCCTGAGGCGTGAAGCGGGCTTCGCGGAAGCCGATACGACGCGTGTTGCTGTCGAGCAGATGGTCGCCGCGCAGCAGGCGGACTTCGACGCGGTAGAGCTTGGGGGAGCGCAGATTCCAGAGTTCGATGGCCCCGAGAGTGTCGAGGTGAAGCATTGGTGGCGCGATTCCTTCATCGTTCCACGCAGGCACTGACTGTGTTGTCTTTGTCACCAGACTGTCGCCATCGTAGAGTGCCGCTTCCAAACTCAGCCCGCCGCCAAAGGTTTTTTGGTCGCTGCCGAGGAAGCATTGCACGTCGAGCGACGGGTGATCCGAGAGCACGTCTTTGGGCTGGGCGAAGATGTTCTCGATGTAAGTGCTTGAGACGATGCGCAGCGAGACTTCGCGATAGATGCCGCCGAAGGTGAGGTAATCGACCTCGTTGCCGAAGGGCGGTATGTCGGGGCGCTCGGTGGAATCGACCTCTACAGCGAGAACGTTGTCGCTGTCGAAGTCAACGTGGCCGCTGAGCTCAAAGGAAAAGGGCGTGAAGCCTCCCTTGTATTCGCCCAGGAGCACGCCGTTCAGCCAGACAGTGGAGGCGGTCATCACCCCTTCAAAGTCGACGAAGACGCGCTGGCGGCGGGCGGAGGCGGGCAGGCGGAAATGGCGGCGATAGACGGAGACGAACTCATAGGATTTTTCGTCGAAGCTGTGCCACGGCACGCGGAGATTGGTGTGGGGCACGGTGACGCGGGCGAAATGGGAGTCGTCAAAGTCGCGAGCGCGGGCCGCGGGCGTGGCGGCGGGGCTATAGCGCCAATTGCGGTTGATGGGCAGCACGAAGCGGCCCTTTCCCGCAGGGGTTGGTTCAGCGGCAAGGCCAGCAGCGGACAGACTGGAGGCGACGGTTGCGCCGGCCAGGGCAGTTCCACTGATTTTGAGAAAATCGCGACGATCCATAAGGCACCATGGGCAGAGAAATTTTAGAAAAGATGCGTTAGCCCCGGCTTACGCAGCGCGTCAGGCGGGAAGCAAAGATTGCGAACATTGTAATTGGAGCAGACCGGCGTGCATTCGGCCGTTGTTTTTCTTGTCGGCTAATCCACCAACGGCAAGAATCGCCCCATTTCCTCGTCGTATCGCTCGATGTGGCCGCTCAAGATCTCGTAATACCAGCCGTGCACCGTCAGCCGCCCTGCGTCCATCGCCCGCGCCACCGAGGGCTGGGCCTTCAGATTCAACAGCTGCGCCACCACGTTGCCGCGGATCAGCGAGGCCAGCTCTGCGCTCTCGCCCTCGGCCGGGTTCAGCGGCTGGCGATACTTGAAGGACTCATCGATGTGATGCAGCCAGCGGCTGGCCTTGGGCATTCCGTCGAGCGTATTGGGGTGAAAAAACGCCTTGATCGCGCCGCAATCCGAATGCCCGCACAAAATCGCTTCCTTCACGCGGAGCACCTCGACTGCATATTCAATCGTCGCCGTCACGCCGTCCACATCGTTGCTGATGACAGGCACCACGTTGCCGGCGTTGCGGGTGATGAACAGGTCGCCGGGGCCGGTACCCAGAAACAGGTCCGGCAGTACGCGCGAGTCGGAACAGGTGATGAAGAGCCACTCGGGCGCCTGCGTCTCCGCCAACAGTTGGAACTGACTCCTATGGGCCGGAAAGATGTCGGCCAGAAACCGCTTGTGCCCCTCGATCAACCGCTGCATATACCTTCCTTAGGCTGAACGTCGTTCTTAGTACTCGAATGTACCAGCTTAGCGCACCGCGGCGCGGCCCGAGTCCTCCGCAAGACGCTTCTGATAACTTTAACAATGTTGGTTCGGACAATGTCAATAGCCGCGAAGGAGATTTGGGTCAATGAAAAAGTGGGAGAAGGTTTTTTTTGGCACGGTTTTGGTGGTTGGTGTGCTGGCCTCGGTTGCGGCGCAGGCGCAGTCGATTGCATCGCTGGACCCAGCTCTACAGAGCAGGGTTGATCGCATTGCCGCCCAGGTGCTGGAGCAGACCGGCGTGCCTTCAGCCTCGGTGGCCGTGGTGAAGGGCGGCAAGCTGGTGTACACCCACGCCTACGGCAAGGCGCGGTTGGCTACCGGCAAGGCTCCAGCGGTTGCCGCCACGCCGGAGATGCGCTATTCCATCGGATCAATCTCCAAGCAGTTCACCGCGACGGCGATTCTGCTGTTGCAGGAGGAGGGCAAGCTCTCGTTGAATGACGTGGTGGGTAAGTACGTTCCCAACCTCACGCGCGGCGACGAGGTGACCATCCGGCAGATTCTCTCGCACACCTCCGGCTACCAGGATTACTGGGCCGAGGATTACGTGATGACCACCATGAACCACCCGGAGACCGCGCAGCAGATCATCGACACTTGGGGCAAAAAGCCGCTGGATTTTGAGCCGGGAACGCAGTGGCAGTATTCGAATACGAACTTCGTCATAGCGGGGAGCATTGTCGAGAAGGTCACCGGCCGGCCGTACATGGAGTTTTTGACGCAGCACATCTTCCGCCCGCTGGGGATGCAGTCGGTGTGGAACTCGGACGAGGTGAAGCTGACGGAGCCGGACGCCGCGGCCTACTATCGCTTTGCCCTGGGACCATTGCGTCCGGCGCCCAAGGAAGGACGCGGATGGATGTTCGCGGCGGGCGAGCTGGCCATGACGGCGCACGACCTGGCGCTGTGGGACGAGAGCCTGATTGCGCAGACGGTGCTCAAGCCGGAGAGCTACAAGCAGATGTTCACCGAGGTGAAGCTGAAGGACGGCAAAGGGACGCACTACGGCTTGGGCGTCGATGTAATCGATCGCGGCGGTCACCGCTCGATTGAGCATAGTGGCGAGGTTTCCGGCTTTGTAGCGGACAATGTAGTGCTGGTGGACGATGGCGTGGCCGTGGCCGTGCTGACCAATCAGGACGCCTCGGGTGCGGCCTCAGGCATCCTCAGGCTGGTCGTTCCGGTAGCGGCCAACTTCCCGCCGACCGATGCCGAGAAGCAAGCGATTGCGATCTTCCGCGAGCTGCAACAGGGGCGCATTGACCGGAGTCTGTTGGCGCCGAATTTGAGCGACTACTTTACCGCCGAGGCGCTGACCGACTTTCGCGAGAGCCTGGCGCCGCTGGGCGAGCCGCTCAGCTTCCGTCAGGCCGGCAACGACAGCCTGCGCGGCGGCATGATTTTTCGCAGCTTCCAGATTGTCTATCCGGGAAAACGGCTGAGGCTGACGACCTTCACCTATCCCGACGGAAAGCTGGAGCAGTACCTGATTGCGCCAGCGGAATAAAAAAAGTGCAATGACGGTCTCCCGTCAGCGCGCCTTTAAAATCGTTGAACGAGCTTATGTCTTTTGACGGCGGCGAAGCATCATTCCGCCGAGGCCCGAGAAGACAAGCAGCAGTGTGCCTGGCTCGGGCGTGGCCGTGAATGGCCCAGAAGCGCTGAGGTAGGCTCCGGAGTCAAGCTCGTAGCCGCCCCCGCCGCCTGTCAGCGAAACATCTCCTCCGGCATCGGTGAGCGGGGATCCAAAGTACAGAGTGTACAGGCCCGAGGAATTAGACGAGTACCCGAATGTGATGGAGTCGGCCGTCGTGCTGTAGATGGGCAGGTTGTCGTATTCCTCCCCGTAGTTACCCCAAAGGCTGACTGAATCATCGGAATACGTCGTGGTGTCAGCGTCGTAGTCAAAGCTACCCTGAAGGCTGATGTCATAAAAACCAGGATCTGAAAGGACTACGTCGTTCAACGTCCAGTCGACCGGGTCTGCCTTGGCGGCCGCTGGGGCTATAAGGCAGGCAACAACGAGCGTGAAGAGTTTCCATCTGCGAAACTGCATGATTTCCTCCTGGGGAAAACGGCATCCCGCGGCGTGCACAGTGCAAGCCGGAGACCCTGATCCTATGGTTAATGTTCATTTCATTACGGCTGAGGAATTGCGACATCAGGCCCGCAGGCGAATGGCAAAGGGGAAGTTTACCACCCACCGGCTACATCATTTTCGGAGAATACCAAAAGAAGGGGGGGCGCGCAAGGAATTTTGCAGATACCTGACACCTAAGCCAGGCTTTGCGAATTCCAGAGGGTGCGGAGGGATTGAAACCCTTGAATGAGTGAGAATCTGGAGGGTTCTTGAGTTCGGCCCTCCGACGCTCGCCCCAAGATTCAAACAGAAGCTTGAGCTGGGAGTGCTCTTCATTGGAAGTTGGGGATGTCCGCGTCGGGAAGAGCAGATCGACAGCCCCGCCGCAGTTGGCTTTACACTGATAAAGACCATGTTTGAAACCCTTACAGACAAACTTCAGCGTGCCTTCAAGGTTCTTCGCGGCCAGGGCACGCTCACCGAAGAGAACATCACCGAAGCCTTGAGCTTGATTCGCGTGGCGCTGCTTGAGGCCGACGTCAACCTCAACGTGGTCAGCGAGCTGATCGAACAGATTCGCGTGAAGGCCGTGGGAACCGAGGTGCTCACCGCGCTTTCGCCCTCCGAGCAGGTGATCAAAATCGTCCGCGACGAGTTGATCACGCTGCTGGGCAAGGACACGGCGAGGTTCAAGTTCGCCTCGCAGCCGCCCAGCGTGATTCTGATGGCCGGATTGCAAGGCTCCGGCAAGACCACCACCGCCGGCAAGCTGGCGGCTTGGCTCAAGAAGGGCGGGCACCGGCCCATGCTGGTCTCGGTGGACGTTTACCGCCCGGCAGCGCGCGAGCAGCTCAAGGTGGTGGCGAAATCCGTTGAAGTGCGGCTCTACGAGGGCGACCAGAAGGGTGAGGCGGCTGGGTCGGCGCTGGTGGAGCGGCTGGCCGGCGAGGCGCGACGCGAAGCTCGCAACACGGGCTGCGACACACTGATTGTGGACACCGCCGGACGGCTGCACATCGATGAAGAGTTGATGGCGGAGATGGAGCGGCTGAAAAAGCTGCTCAACCCGAGCGAGATTTTGTTCATTGCCGACGCCATGACCGGTCAGGACGCGGTCAACTCGGCAGCGGAGTTTCATCAGCGGCTGGGGTTGACCGGCGTGGTGCTCACCAAAATGGATGGCGACGCACGCGGCGGCGCGGCACTGTCGATTCGCCACGTGACCGGCCAGCCGATCAAGTTCATTGGCACCGGCGAAAAGCCGGAGGCCTTCGAGCCGTTTCACCCGGATCGCATTGTGGGCCGCATACTGGGCATGGGCGACATGATGTCGCTGATCGAGAAGGTTGATTCGACTATCGACCGCAAGAAGGGCGAGGAGTTTGCCAAGAAGGCGCTGCTGGGTGACGGCTTCTCGCTGGAGGACTTCCGCGATCAACTCGCCCAGATCAAGAAGATGGGGTCGATGGAGAGCATTTTGAAGATGCTGCCCTCGGTGGGTCCGTTTGCGGGGTTGCAGCAGGCGTCGAAGAGCGTGGACGAAAAGCAATTTGTGCGGCTTGAGGCGATCATCAACTCGATGACGCCACGGGAGCGGCGCAATCACGAGATTATTTCGGGCACGCGGCGCAAGCGCATCGCGGCGGGTTCGGGAACGACGGTGCAGGACGTGAACAACCTGCTGCGGCAATACGCGCAGATGGCCAAGATGTTCAAGCAGATGGGCAAAGGCGGGCTGGCGCGGAATATGATGCGCGGCGGCATGGGCGCGATGGGGATGGGCGGAAAACAGAAATTTGGGCGATAAATTCGATGACCACTCTCCAGGACCAACTCGACGAGATCACGGCGCAGACGCGGCAACTGGTGCAGGCGGAGCGGCTGGCTGTGGGGGAGCGGGCGGTTGAGGAACTGTTCGCCACCGGGATCGAGGAGCGGATACTACCGGTTGGCTCTCTGGCCCCGGAGTTTGCGCTGAACGACAGCAGAGGGCGGCTGGTGCGTAGCGCAGATATGCTGGCGCTGGGGCCGCTTGTGGTCAAGTTCTTTCGCGGGCGGTGGTGCCCTTATTGCGTGACGGAGTTAGAGGCCTGGCGCGATCTTCATGACACGCTCCGCGAGCGAGGCGTGCTGATGGTGGCCATTGGGCCGCAGACTGAGCGGCAGAACGACTTCATGGTGAGCCAGCATGGTCTGCCGTTCGCCGTGCTCAGCGACCCCGGCTGCGCGCTGGCGAAAAAATTCGGCGTAGCGTACACCGTGCCCGAGTATCTGCGCGAGTATTACCTTTCGATTTTGATCAATGTGCCGTTTGTGAACGGCGAGGTCAGTTGGCGGCTGCCGCTGCCGGCCACTTTTGTGATTGGGCGCGATGGGCGAGTGCTATTTGGCGAGGCACATGCCGACTTCCGCGTGCGGCCCGAGCCGGAAGAGGCGCTGGCGGCGGCGTTCCGCACCGCATGATCGGGCCGAAGCCCGAATCCTACAAAACTGAACCCCGAGCAGAAATTCCCTAAAGATTGGCCAAGGCTTGGCGGGCGGAGCGAAGCTCGGCGGCCATCACTTGCAGCATCTTCAGCGCCAGCAGCGGATCGGCGCGCATGAGGCTGGTGAACTCGTCGCGGGGCACGAAGCTGAGCCGCGCGCCGTTGCGGGCGATGGCGGTGAGCGTGTAGGGCTCGTTGCCGATCAGCCCCGGCAGGCCGAGCAGCGAGCCGGCATGTGCCTGGATGGACATCAACTGTTCGCCAGCGGACGACGCCATGCTGATGGTGGTCTCGCCCTGATCGAGAATGTAAAGGCCCTGGGGGTGATCGCCCTGGTTGAAGAGGACACGATCCGCGTCACAGGAGATTGCGGTGGAATGTTTCTCGAGAGCCTGGATCAACTCGGGATCGGCGACGAATGCAGAAGAGTCTAACTTCACTTGCGGGCCTCCATAAATGAATGCAGGATATGAATGCGCAATAAATGTGTCTGATGGCCTGTAGGGGTATGGTGTCATGCGGGGGGCTTGTTTTTGGTGATGGGGATCACATGTTGATGGTTACGGCGGTGGGCGCGAGGATTTTAGAAGTGTGGAAAGGGATTTACAGGAATCCCGGGTCTCGAAGACGAGACCAAAGGCACCCACACTATCTTTATCGCTACCTGAGCCTACGGCGGATAAGGTCGAGGGCTTGCTGGGTGGTCCATTCGCGGATGCGCTGGCGGTCGCCGCGGAATGTGCGCTCGATGGAGTCGGTTTTCTGGGCGTCGCTGACGGCGATGTGGACAAAACCTACCGGCTTGAGTTCGGTTCCGCCGGTGGGGCCGGCGATGCCGGTGACGCCGACGCCGAGGGTTGCGCCGGTGTTGCGGCGAATGCCGAAGGCGAGAGCTTCGGCTACCTCGCGGGAGACGGCGCCACATTCAACGATCAGGTTGGGAGGAACGCCGGCGAAGGCGGTTTTGAGTTCGTTGGAGTAGACGACTGCGCCGCCGAGGAAGGAACGCGAACTGCCGGGAACGCTGGTGATGCGCTCGGCGATCATGCCTCCGGTGCAGCTTTCGGCCACGGCAAGCGTGGCCTGGCGCAGGCCGAGATAGTAGAGGACGATCTGCTCCAGTGATTCGGACGATTCTCTGCCAGAGGAGTAGAGCCAGTCTTCGAGGACTTCTTCCATGCGTCCGGCCAGCTCGTCTACGCGTTGCTGGGCGGCGGCGGCGTTGGATTTGGAGCAGAGAAGGGTGAGCTGTATGTCTCCGGCCTTGGCCAGGATGGTGGTTTCCACGTCCTTGTATTCGGTGTAGATGGGAGCGAGCAGCTTGTCGGCCTGCGACTCGGGGATCATGGCAGCGCGCAAGGTGCGCTTGGCGATGTGGCGCGGGGGGAGAACTTCGCGCAGGCGGGGCAGGCAGGCCTCATCGAATAAAGGACGGCACTCGTTGGGCGGGCCGGGAACCAGCATGAGCAGCTTGCGATAGTCCTGCCAGGTGATGTCGAGCCACTGGCCGGGGGCGCTGCCGTTGGGGTTGGGCAGCAGGGTTGCGCCGTCGAGGACGTCGGCCTGCTTAAGATTGTTTTCCGGCATGGGAATGCGCCATGTGGCGGCGCGGGCGGCCAAAGCGGCTACCTGGGTGGCGTTGCGGCGCAGGGTGAGGGAGAGAGTTTCGGCTACAGCTTCGCGGGTAAGGTCGTCTTCCGTGGGGCCGAGGCCGCCCATGATGATGATGATGTCCGCGCGGCTGAGAGCGGCGGTGAGGACGTTGACCAAGTCCTTCTGGCGGTCGCCGACGATGGTCTTGAAGGCTACGGTGACGCCCAACTCGTTGAGTTTTTCCGTCAGGTAGAGGGAGTTGGTGTCCTGGCGGAAGGGGGTGAGCATCTCGGAGCCGACGGCGATGATTTCGCTTTTCATAAGT
>Ga0302278_10003256_pt1 | contig 17931 bp, 18 predicted proteins | sample III_Bog_N3_2_FD_194543 | JGI IMG/M metagenome (GOLD analysis project Ga0302278, IMG submission 194543) | Peat permafrost microbial communities from Stordalen Mire near Abisko, Sweden - III_Bog_N3_2 | ecosystem: Environmental > Terrestrial > Soil > Wetlands > Peat | place: Sweden: Abisko...
CCACCGCCATCAGGCAAAATCCCAACACCATCGCCAGGCCCTGTCCCAGTTTCAGTCCCATCCGTCTTTCGGCATCAAACCACGCGTTTCCTGTGAGCTTCATTCGTATCTCTTCCTCATTCCCGGCAAGAGCCGCAAAGAGTAGCCCCCTCTTCGCCGCTTGCACCGTAAAGTCCAGCCCCGTCACTCAAGCTGGGGTTCCACCGTGCAGCATCCTTCTGCCGCCACAATGTAAGCGCCCAGCCCTTCATCCAACTTGTCCTTAACCCGGCTCGATGCGCAATCGATGGCCTGAAGAATGCTGGGAAAGCCCCATCATCTCTCCCCTGATTGCAATCATTACGCGCTGAATGTTCTAAGGTTAACGAAACCCGCCGATATCTTACGCAATGGTTCCAGACATACTGTTTCGCTTTATTTTCAATGACTTCGCTTACTTTCAAGCCGCTTTGCTCGTTGACAAGCTTTTTGAACTCCACCCCAAACCCCAGAATCCTTGATTCCCGATCATCGTTCCCCGTTCACCTCTTCACTCCTTCACTCCTTCACTGTTCACTCCTCCACGCGCTACCATATCCAAGTGACCTCCCCAGCAACTCGCGATCCCACTCTCCTCGTCCACGGCGGCGCATGGGCCATCCCTCCAGAGGCGGCAGCCGCCCATCGGTCCGGCGTCCGCGCCGCTCTCGAAACCGGCTACAAAGTCCTGGCCCTCGGCGGCTCAGCCCTCGACGCCGTGGAGGCTGCCGTCACCGTCCTTGAAGACGACCCCACATTCGACGCCGGTCGCGGCAGCTTCCTTACCTCCGACGGCCGTGTCCAGCTCGACGCTCTCCTCATGGATGGTGGCCGCATGAAGGCCGGCGGCGTAGCCTGCGTCGAGCGTCTCCGCAACCCCATTCAGGCTGCCCGCCTCGTCCTCGAGCAAAGTCCCCACGTCTACTTCGTCGGCCCAGGCGCGGAGCAGTTCGCCGCCACTCACGGTATGACCCTCATTGACAACGCCGAGCTCGTTCTCCCCCGCGAGCGCGAACGCCTCGCCTACGCTCAGGCCCGCCAGGCCGCTGGCTTCGGAGACGAAACCTTCTCCGGGGAGATCCTCTGCGACGACAAGGACCCCGAAACTGCTTTCAATCCCGGATTGGACTCCGGCTTACCCCTCACCGCCCAACAGCCGTCAGCGCTCGATGCAAGCAACTCCGCTGACACCGACCCCGGCAAGCACTGGTGGCAAAAAAAGTCCGCCCAACCGGGTTGGGATACCCATGACACCCTGGGTGCCCCAGGTCCGGGGTCCCTGCGGACGGGTCTTGGTCCGGGGGGTGGAGATCCCGATTTTGGAACCTGGGATCCTACAAATGACAGCCATGACACCGTCGGCGCCGTAGCCCTCGACGCCCACGGCAACCTCGCCGCCGCAACCTCCACCGGAGGCACCCTCAACAAAACCCCCGGCCGTGTCGGCGACTCATCCTTAATTGGTTGTGGCTGTTACGCCGACAATCTGGCCGCTGCGGTCTCCCTCACCGGCTGGGGCGAGCCCATCATGAAGCTCGTTTTAGGCAAGTGGGCCACCGACCGGGTAGCCGCCGGCTCTGCCCCCGAAATCGCCGCCCGCGAAGCCATCTCGTATCTATATAACCGTCTAGGCGGCCACGGCGGCATCATCCTGTTAGGTCCCGACGGCCGCTTCGGCCTGGCCCACAACACCCCCGCCATGGCCTGGGGCGTAGCCACCCCCAGCGGCCTCCAAACCGGCCTCTCCGTCTAGTCGGTTATCGTGGACATTGCAGAATTAAAAGGTCAAATGGAAACAGATTCATACATCGGCGCATGCTGCGGCAAAGAACACTCCGGTGTTCCTCTCAGCTTTGCTGCAGATTTCCCCGATTCGTATGCCAATCTGAGCCGGGAGGATCGAGACATCCGCGCGGTTGTGGGATCAGACCAATGCATTATTGATCAGGAGCAGTTTTACATTCGAGGCTGCATCGATCTTCCTGTTGACGCGACCGTCGGGGTCTTCCTTTGGGGAGTGTGGGCCAGAGTTCATCAAGCGGACTTCGACGAAATTTCTGATCATTGGGAAACTCAAGGCAGAGAAAGGAAAATTGGCCATTACAAAGGCCGATTGGCCAATTCCCTCTCCATTTATCCGGAAACTTTCAATATGAAACTCGAAATCCAGATCGAGCCGGTTGGAACTCGACCTAAGTTCCGCTTAGAGGAACTGGAGCATCCATTATGCGTCGAGCAGAGAAATGGTCTAACTCTTCAGAAAGCACAGGAATATGCATGCCTCTTGCTACGAATGGCTAAGCTCTGACGTTCCGCCACCAAGCGTGATTGTCCCTGCAAGAATCCCAATATGCCCGTCCTGGCCTCATCATCCCCTCGCCGCCGCGAACTCCTCACCCTGGCCACTCAATCCCGTGATAATCTAGGCCCAGTAGGAATTCTTCCCACCGCGGAGCCATCCATGCCTTCCGTCGAAAAGATCAGCATCGCCCTCCCGCCCGAAATGGTCGCACTCGTCCGCCAGGCAGTCGATGCCGGCGAGTATGCCTCCAGCAGCGAGGTTGTCCGCGATGCTCTCCGGGACTGGACCCGCCGCCGCACCTTGCGTCAGCAAGGAATCGAAGAACTGCGCAAGGTCTGGCAGCAGGCAATGGACGACAGCACCCCTGGCGTCCCCGCCAGCGAGGTTCTTGATCGCCTCGAGCGCAAATACCAGGCCCTCGCTGACGGAGCGGAAAAGGCTCGATAATGCGTGCCGAGTTTTCCCGGTTCGTCGAGTCCGACCTCGAAGCCATTGCCGACTACATCGCTCAGGACAACCCCACACGCGCTGTGGCGTTTATCCGCGAGATTCGCCAGAAAATTCGATCCATTGCGAAGCAGCCGCTCCTCTATCAATTCCGCCCGGAAATCGGCCAGGAAGCGCGTCTCGCGGTGGTAGGCCGCTATGTGATTCTCTACCGCATCGTTGGCCGGATTGTTCGCATCGAGCGCGTTGTGTACGGCGGCCGCGATCTCCCTACTCTTTTCCATTAAGAAAGAGTGCGGCTCGCGCCGCTGCAATAATCCCAATATGCTCGTCCCGGCCTCCGCATCCCGCGCCGCCGCGAACTCCTAACCCAGGTCGGCTCACCTATGAGGTCCATCCCGCAGCCTGCGATCATTCTCCCGTGAGGGGAGAAAACGAGGATAGCCCAGGGGGAAGCGCAGCGAAACCCTGGGTCGGCGTTCCAAACAAATCCCTCCGTTCCGTAGGGCACGAGCGCAATCCTCCCAAAGAGGTCAAGTTTGATATCACTGCTAGCAGATACCTCATTTTGTAAACGTTTCCTCGCGCAATTTTGTACGCAAAAACGCATCAAAACACGCTTATTTCGCCCTTAAATGGCCTTAATTCGTGTCATTTTGCACTATTTGTCACGCGTTTGAATACGCGTATACGCGTATGCTGCGCGGTTGTTTTTGCCATGGCAATGTACGCAAATCACCACACTCGCCGCGGCGCGCCAAGTGCATGCCCCGCCCCTGCAATAATCTCCTTATGCTCGTTCTGGCCTCAGCCTCACCACGCCGCCGCGAACTCTTGACCCAGGCCGGCGTTACCTTTGAAGTCCACCCCGCACACATTCCCGAAGACCCCAACCCCAACGAGGATCCCGTCGCCTACGTGGTCCGCCTCGCTCGCCAGAAAGCCGAAGCCGTCTTCAACCAACTCACAACCGAGGATGCCCCCGGTCCCTCGCACTTGGGGACCGGGGAAGGCAAGAACCTCGACCCGCAATCCATAACCGTCCTCGGCGCCGACACCACCGTAACCCTCGACAACCAAATCCTCGGCAAGCCCACAGACCCCGCCGACGCAGCCCGCATGTTGCGTCTTCTTTCCGGTCGCACCCACCGTGTAATCACCGGCATAGCCCTGGTAACCGCTACCCGCACCGAAGTGGCCGCCGAAGTCACCTCCGTCCAATTCCTCACCCTCTCCGACGAGGAGATAGCCGCCTACATCGCTACCGGCGAGCCCATGGACAAGGCCGGTGCCTACGCCATCCAGGGCCGTGCCGCCCGCTGGATCCCCCGCATAACCGGCGACTATTTCAACGTAGTAGGCCTCCCCATTTCCTTAGTCTCCACTCTCCTCGAATCCCGCTAACCAGCTCCCATTTCACTCATTCACTTCTTCACTTTTCACTTTTTTACTTCTTCACGGCGTCACTGCCAGCTTCTCCCCCTTGTACTTAATCTCCGCCTCCGCCTTCTCGCTCTCCTCAATCCCCACGCCATGGCCGCTTCCCACCACCACCACGCGGAACGTTCGCTCCGTCAGCAACCCGGGGAAACTCCCTTCCCGCGCCCCGACCGTCAGCGTCTTCGCTCCATCGTCCCAGTGCACCGGAATCGTCGCATGTGCACCCTTTTCATACGCATAGCCGTCATTCTGGTCCTCGTAGAGCGTGAAATCCCCATCCGCTCCCGGATAAACCCGCAGCTCGATCGGGTCCTCCGCTTTCTCTGTCGTCCACTCCATCGCCGGGCCCATCGGCACAATCGATCCAGCCCGCACATATAGCGGCAGCTTTTCCAGCGGCGCATCCGCCTGTATCCGCTTTCCCCCGTCCACCTTGTCGCCGGTCCAGAAGTCGTACCAGGTAGCCTGCGGCAGGTAAACCGTCCGCGAAGTCGCCCCCTGCGTGGTCACGGGCGCAACCAGAATCGCCGGCCCGAACAGATACTCGTCCCCCGTATTCTGCGCATCCACATCCTCCCGCCAGTCCATCACCAGCGGCCGCATCAGCGTCCCGTGCTTGCTGGTCACCTGCCAGGCTTCCGAGTAGATGTATGGCATCAGCCGGTAGCGCAGCGTGTCGTAGTCCGTCAGGATCTTCTGCGCATCCGGCCCGTAACTCCATAGCTCGTTTTCGCTGGGATTCCGCGTCCCATGCACACGGAAGATCGGCGAGAACGCCCCAAACTGAAACCACCTAACAAACAGCTCACGGAACTTCGGGTCCGCCAGATCTCCGCCCGAAATGAACCCTCCAATGTCCGTAGTCCAATACGGCATCCCCGAAATCGAGTAGTTCAACCCCGCCGGTATCTGCCGCTGAAACGTAACCCAATCGCTCAGCACGTCGCCGGACCACGCCGTAACCCCAAATCTCTGCGCGCCAGCGTACGCAGATCGCGATAGTATAAACACGCGCTTGTCCTGCGACGCCGCCTGCTGTCCTTCGCTAACGCCCCCGGTGTGAAACAGCGGATAAGCATTCAAATACCGCGCTCCCGAGCCCACATACAATTTATTGCTGGTCAGAATGTTGTCTTCGCGTCCCTCCGTCTCCGGCTCGTCCGTATCCAGCCACCACGCGTCCACACCCTTGGCAAACAGCGCCGTGTTCGCATTCGCCCAATACTGCTTCCGCGCCGCCGGATTCGTCGGGTCATAAAGCGCCTGCCCAATAGGATGGAAGCTCGGCTGCGTCATCTTCGCAATGAACCAACCGTTCTTGTCGAAGTCCTTGTATGTGTCGCTCCCAGGCCTGAAGTAAGGCCAAATCGAAACCATCAGGTGAAAGTGCTCCGCGTGCAATGTATCGATCAGTCCTTGAGGGTCGGGATAGTGCGGATTCCACTTCATCTCCCCCATCGTCACCCACCAGAACCAGTCCTGCACAATGTTGTCCACTGGAATATGCAACGCCCGGTAACGCGCCGCAACAGTCTCCAACTCCTGCTGCGACTCGTACTTGTTCTTGCATTGCCAGAATCCATAAGCCCAGCGGCCAAACAGCGGCACCTCGCCCGTCAGCTCGCGATAGCGCCCGATGATCCGGTCCGCATCGGGCCCGTAAATAAAGTAGTAGTCAATCCGGTCGGCGACATCCGCATTCCAATACAAATAATGAATAAACCGGTTGTTCACCGTATTCCGCGATGGGTTGTTCCAGAAAATCCCATAACCGTTCGTCGAAATCAACAGTGGAATCGCAATATTCGTGTTCTCCTGCGACAAGTCCACCGTCTCCCCGCGATAGTTCCAAACGCCCGCCTGGTGCTGTCCCAGCCCATAAAAACCCTCATGCGACCCATAAATAGGGAAAACCACTTCAGCATGAAATGTTTTCTCTCCATTTACTTCCACCGGCCTCAGGCTGCGGTACCCATCCGTAGTCAGCGGCCTGCCTCGCATGGCGCGCCCCGTTGACCCCGGCCCTGTAGCTACCGGCCCCGCAGCGCCCGTGCCTGTCGCCTCTTCCAGCGCAACATAGTGTACCGCCCCGCTTGCGCGCTCCACCATCACCCTCAATTTCGAAGTGGAAAGCGTAATCGCCTTGTCGTCCGAGCTCACTTCGAACGGCGCAGCCGGCCAGTCTTTCTTCACTACCACCCAGTCGAAAGCGCGCGCCGGGGCGGCGTCGGTAAGCGGAGAATAGGTCACATGCAACACATCTTCCGCATTTACATCCAGCCGCAGCACGCCCTCCTTTTGCTTCACCTCCAGCCCTTGTGCGGTCTTCTCGAAACTCACCACTGGATTCGGCGAATTCCACTGCCCCCAAGCCCCACGCGCAGTCGATCCAAGAAACCCCAAACCAACGCAAACCCCCAGCAATCCCATCCGCCTCATCGTAAACAACTCCTTCTCAATAGCTTTTCCAGCCGAAACCAGTCTACGCCCGCAACCCAAGCCCCTGGCCCCGGTTTGAAAACCTTTCCATTATCAACCCTGCGCCGGTCGCTGCTGATTACACAGAACGCCGCCATCCCTCCCATTCCAATCCCGCCACTGCCGGTATAAGAACCTGAAAAAAACTCTGTAGAGATGCCGAACATTTGACAGGAGAAAGTCCCTCAGGGCAAGAAAGTTCAGAGCAATTTTCGACCCATTCAAGGCAAAAGCCATGCAGCTGATGCGCCGCCGCAAGTACGGTGAAGTGCGTGCGCTGGGATGTGAACGCGAGCAGCGTAGGGTACGCGTATACGCGTATTCAAACGTGTGACAAAAAGTGCAAAATGACACGAAATAAGGCCGTTTATGAGCGAATTAGAGCGTTTTCGATGCCTTTTCGCGCACATAATTGCGCGTGTAAACATTTACATAATGAGGAAAGTGCTAGCACTGATATCGTCTGGTTGCGTACGCCGTGCCGTATCAAAACAGTCCTGGCGGTCTCAGTTTCTGGACGGGTTCTAAGGGATGAGAAGCACTTCCTCTCCGAAGGGAAAGCGAAGGGTTAACTGACTGGTAACTGACGGATGGCCGGTCAACTGATCGGAACGCGGGAATTCGCCTCCCAGACGCTCGATTTCAGCCTCGATAATTTAGCAATAATCAACAGGGCTACTCTTGCTTGAAACGCGATTTTCCGGGGATGGGATGTTCAGCAGAGCCTCGTGATAAGGATCACAGACCAGTCCTTTGGACAAGGCCATAGTCAAAGTTGGTCATGAAGAAGCTGCTTCAATTCGTTGTGCTGGCGCTTACGGCGCTTCTCGCCGTTGAGCCTGCCTTGGCGACCATGACCTGTGCTCAGCTGATTTGTGGCCCCAGTCCAACCTCGGCGAATTGCTGTAGAGCCTCGAACAACATGTCGCAGCATGAAGTGTCGAGCAATGCAGCGATGCGACCCACAAAAGCGTCGCAACAGGCCACGCCTCAATCCATTCCGGCTGAATTGAGTTGCAGCTCTGGATCGTGCTGCACTGTTTCATCCTTTACAACGCCGAAGTTCGTTCCCTCAACGAAGTGCAGCTTCAGCAGTTCTGCATCATTTACACCACCCGGCCGATTCTCCCCTGTCACCGCTCCTGTTCGTGCGGCTCTGGCAACTGGAGATGCGGGCTCTTCTGCTCCTGCACGATACATTCTCTTCCAGGCCTTCCGAATCTAAAACTCTTCTTGCATCTCAGCGCAAAGCACTGCCCTGGCCTCGTTTTGCCCCCGCGGCACGAGCCAAATGGCGCGCATTGACTCCAACATTTGATTTGCCAAGGAGATTCTCATGAAAACGTCAGGCGGAAGCATTCTGTTCACATCCATCCTCGCAATAATCGCTACAGGCTCGTTGTTTGCTCAGACGAGCAATGACGGGGTTGAGCAATGGTATCGCGCCAAATTCGGCCGCCCATCACCCACCGAACAAGCACGTATGAACTCGCAATCGGTCAACGCGACATCCCCTGATGCGACGCCACTTTTCAAGGCAGAGTCTGCCAATACGGGATTCGAACAAAGGTATAGAGCGAAGGTAGGCCGTCCATCGCAGGCGGAAGAAGCCCGTCTCGATTCCGCGCAAGCAAACTCGGTGCTTCCAGGGGTAACAAAGGCTGTGGATACAGTTTCCGTCGATGGTGGCGTTAATCAAAACGATCAAGCGAAGTATGGTCTTCCATCGCCTCGCGAGGAGGCGCGTCCAGACCCGGCACTCACGGCAGAAAACCTCAGCAAACATCAACTCAACGCGTTGATCGCGACCGCAAAAACGCCGGCGGATCATCTCCGCATCGCGAAGTTTTACCAGTCGCGGACACGGCACTATCTTGCTCTGTCGAAAGAACACGAGGCAATGCTCGCCGCGTACAAACCTAACCCTGGTTTGACGAACAACAAGAATCAGGCAAGCACAATCAACCATTGCGAGTATTTTGTTCAGAAGTTCAATGTTCTTGCCGCCAAGAGCAATGAGCTTGCACAGTCGCACGAGCGCATGGCTGCCGGCGCAGCGAAAATGTGACGCGGCTGAAGTCTCTGGGCGATGCTTTTTCGCCGCTGTTACTGGCTGCGACTGGCGGAGTTTTTCCTCCAGTCCGGCCAGTATAGGTGTCGGCCTTTAATTCAACTAACTGGACTACTCAACAAAGATCGATCTGAAGAATTGGCATTTTTTCACTTCAACAGGCTGCCCAGGTTCCCAGGCAATAGTTGGAACAGTCTGAATCAACCGGCCTGAATTATTTCCAGTCACTTGTTGCCAGCACGCCAACCCACAATTCCAGCCCTGAGTCGGCTCGGTCTTGCGGTTCCGAGCGGTTGATCGCCCACTCGTCATTTACTCTTCGGTAAATAGCATCGAGACTGCAGGAGCCCTCTGCGCTCCTTTTTGTCCCTTTGGTTGTGCCGCAGGCTGGAAGCATAAACGAAGAGCCCGTGGCTAAAGCCGATTGGAATGCTAGACCGCATTCAGGGGCCTGAAGGTCCGTCATGCCTTGCTCCCTCCGCAGCTGAGTTGCCGGTATTGCGGATGAGAAGCGCTTCCTCGCTTAAGGCGACTCGAAGTGCCAACTGGCTGGAAATTGACGGATTGCCGGTCATCCAACCCAAATCCCGTGCAGGATCGTCTCGCGCCCGGCGGCCTCCTCAAGCGCTTTCTTCAAAGTCCATTCCTAATTCACCGTTGGCTGCTCCACATGATCGATCACGAGCACCTGCACCGGTCCTTTTGCTGGTTCCAGCTTCAGCCCCAACTGATTCTTCAGCGCCTCGCGAAACGTGCCGCCCGTCTTCGCCGATATCGACGTGGCCAGCATTTCGAGCGTCACATTGCGTCCGCCAAAGGGATTGCGCCGGGGCCGTGTCCTTACGGTCTGTCAAACAATTCTCAACATAGGGGAAAATCGCCGATATCCAACGTGCGAATCCTACTTCAATTCCACGGCGAACGTCGCGTGGCAACGCAGATCGGGCCTGAATTCGACCATCTCCTGCTTGCCATCCTTGCCGATGTAAATATACATGGGCTTCTTCAGAACCTCGGGAAGATTCGTGATCTTCAATTGCCCGTCGGCGCCCGTAAAAGCTTCCAGGTCGAGTTTCTTTGTGCCAAACGGGCCGTACCGGATGTGGGTTGTCATCTTTGCGGCGTAAACGGGCTTCAAGTCGCCGCCGGTTACGGTAATGAGCGCGGAGCAGGTTCCCAGGTCCGCCGAGATCTCCGCCGGCACAGGTGCAACCGCGGCGCTTTGGCTGCTTCCCTGTGGGGCGCATAGCATCGCAAGATTCAATAGCGGCAGGATAGCCAGGAACAGGCGGCGCATCATCTCAGTATAGTGCCGCGCCAGCAAAGCAGTCCTCAATTTCACGCGGCTTCCGGACAGACGGAGACAACCCACAGCAGATCTCCAAAACCAGGTACAACCGCTGTCCGCCCGTGAAACTGTATGCTCCATCCCATTTTCAGGTCGCCAGCGCCATCGAATTGCGGGCCGTCCGCCAGGCGAATAGCCTACAATTCCACCAAGCGGAAGTCCCTTTCCCACCGGAGCTACCTGGAATGACCCTGAGAACCCTTCGCCTCTTCCCTGCGGTCTTGCTGGCCGCAACCCTTGGCCACGCAGCCGAGAAGCAAAAAGCCGCCGCACCTGTGCCGGCGGCTACCGATCCCTACGCCGAGGTGCAGCCCGCAACCGAGACATTGGACCTGAACATGTACCAGCGGATTCGCGACGAAGGGCTGAACCACTCGCACGTGATGGACTTTGCCACGGGGCTAATGGATGGCATCGGGTCGCGGCTCACTGGATCGCCGAACCTGGCGAAGGCCAACGCCTGGACGCGCGACACCCTGACCAGAATCGGGCTGGAGAACGCGCGCCTGGAGGACTGGGGCGAATTCGGCCTGGGCTGGCAGCAGTTGAATACCTGGGCGCGCATGGTCACGCCAGACACTGCGGTGTTGATAGTGCAGGCCACGCCGTGGTCGCCTTCGACGGCCGGCCCAGTTACCGGAGACGTGGCCTTTGTGGACATAAAGGACGAGAAGGACCTCGATAAATACAAGGGAAAGCTGGCCGGCAAGGTGGTTCTGTACGGAGCCATGCGCGAAGTTCCGCCGGTGGATCAGGCGCTGTTTGCCCGCTACACCGAAAAGGAACTCGAGGATATTGCCGACTTCCCGGTGAGCGCCAGCTCGAGCGGCATACCTCCAGAGATGCAGGCCCGGCTGAAGACGTCCATGGAACGGAATCGGTTGATCGACAAGGTGGCGCAGTTCTTCTATGACGAGAAGGTGGCTGCGGTGATTGAGCCGAGCCGCGACGGCAAAAACGGCGGCGGCTCCGGCGGCACCCTCTTCGACGATAACGGCGCCACGCTGGGCCGCACGCCTTACATTGCGGAAAAGCGCGTAAAGATTCCGGTGGTGGTTGCAGCAATCGAGAGCTATGGGCGGCTCTATCGGCTTACCCAGGCCAATGCGCCGGTGAGCGTGGAGGTCGAGGTCGACACCAAAATTACAGGCGAACACGAGCACGGATTCGATACTGTGGCTGAAATTCCGGGAACCGATCCCAAGCTGAAAGAGCAGGTGGTGATGGTGGGCGGCCACCTGGATAGCTGGATTGCAGGCACGGGCGCCACCGATAACGGAGCCGGAACCATTGTGGCCATGGAGGCTGTGCGTATCCTGAAGGCGCTGGACGTGAAACCGCGCCGCACCATCCGCATTGCCTTGTGGACCGGCGAGGAACAGGGGATCTTTGGTTCCAAGGGGTATTGCAAGATCCACTTCGGTTCGGCTCCGCTCTCCACCGCGCCTGACCAACTTGCGCTGCCGGAGTTTATGCGCCGCGCCGCCGCGCCGCTGGAGGTGAAGCCGGAACAAAAGCTGATTTCTGCCTACTTCAACGTGGATAATGGCACGGGGAAGATTCGAGGCGTCTACACGCAGGGCAACGCTGCCATTGCGCCCATCTTCGCCCAGTGGATCGCACCGCTGAAGGACCTGGGCGTGACCACGATAACCAACCGCAACACGGGTGGAACCGACCACCTGAGTTTCGACGCTGTGGGAATTCCTGGATTCCAGTTCATCCAGGACATGCTGGACTATGAAAGCCGCACGCACCACTCAAATGAGGATGTGGTGGAGCGGCTGCAGCCTTCGGACCTGAAGCAGATCGCCACCGTCGAGGCCATCTTCCTCTACAACGCCGCGCAACGGGACCAGATGCTGCCCCGAAAGCCGCTGCCGCAGCCTGAGTTGGAAGAAAAGAAGCGAGCGCCGCTGGACGTATTCCCCGGTTCGGTTCCAAAGGCTGAGCCGGAGAAGAAGTAAAGATTCATGAGAAATGACTTCAACAGGAGTCCGCTTCGCGCGAGTTATGCGAGGGAGCGGACTTTCCTTTTGCGGGCAAGCGGCAGTCGAAAGCGCGAGGAATCTCGAGAGATAAGATTGTCCGCGGAGGTTTCGCCGCCTGAGTGGTTGCGGCTGACCTCGCCGCCAGCAAAGCCCTGCCCTGCGAGACTGCGGGTTCTGTTACACTGGTCAGAGCGCAATCAAGGGGAAAACGCGCCAGGCCGCGCCCCATCGATACGCTCCTGCAACCCAAGTTCGGGGAGTGGCTCAGCCTGGTAGAGCACCTGGTTCGGGACCAGGGGGTCGGAGGTTCAAATCCTCTCTCCCCGACCAAGAAAAGAAAAGAGATATTAGCGATTTCGCACACGCGAAATCGCTTTTTTGTGGCCGCTTCCGAGGGCGGGGCAAATTTCCGGCGCACCGGCACCGGTCGATTGCTGGTATCTACCGACGCAACACTCGGTCATCCCGCCAAACGGGGGATTCAGGCCCTCGGCGCTCGCGGGCTATTGCCCAGCCCTCCCTGCGCTTCGCTTCGGTCGGGCTTCCCCCCACTTCCCCCAGGCACTCCCCAGACTGCAAACTGCTCATTCTGCTTCAGTCACTGAGGAGGGCTGCAATCTTGCTCTGCATGGCTGGAATTCAGAAAAACATGCTGGTATCCACTTGTGCGGCGGCAAAATATGAAGGATAAATCATTTAATAAGAGATGCTTTCAATATTCCTTATCTACCCTTTATAGGCCAGGCCCATAAATACTGGGACTTTTCAGATTGCTGATTCGTGTCATGGGTATGGAACATGAGGATGCGCGGAAGTTAAGCCCTGCGGCTCAGCACGAGCGTCGACGTCAGGTGGTTCGAGCCTTTAAGCGGGGCCGGAATCGATCTCAGATTGCCGAGGAAGTGGGCCTGAGTTACACGGCAGTCAGCAATACTCTGAAGCGTTATGCGGAAGCGGGTATGCAGGGATTGGCGTCGGGCAAGCGGGGGCGCCCGGTTTTCTTCGGCCGCTCACTGACCATCGAGCAGGAAGGTCATGTGCAGCGGTTGATCCAGGAGAAGCGTCCTGAGCAGTTAAAGATGGACTTTGCTCTTTGGACACGTGCAGTAGTGATGTTACTGATTGAGCGCGAGTGCGGCGTAAAGATGGGCGTGCGCAGTGTGGGCAAATATCTTAAGCGGTCGGGATTCACGCCGCAGAAGCCTATCCGGCGCGCTTACGAGCAGAACCCTGTGGCCATCCAGACGTGGCTGAACGAGACTTACCCGGCGATTGCCGAACGCGCCAAAGACGAGGGCGCCGAGATCCACTGGGGCGACGAAACTGCGCTGGTCAACACCGATGCACGTGGGCGGGGATTCGCCCCCAAGGGGCAGACGCCCATAGCTCGCGTCGTGGGCGGAACCCGGCAAAAGCTATCGATGATCTCAACCGTCACCAATCAAGGCAAGACCTGCTGGGAGATCATCGACGGTAACTTCAATCATCAACGATTGATCGAGTTCCTGAAGGCACTTATCAAACAAGCTGGACGCAAAGTGTTTCTCGTCCTTGATAACCCGGGCGTGCATCACTGCAAGCCTGTGAAGCTGTGGGTGGCAGAGCATGGCAACCAGATTGCAGTCTTCTACCTTCCCAGTTACGCGCCGGAACTGAACCCGGACGAACGACTCAACGCCAGCCTCAAACACGAAATCGCAACCAAAGTCCCTATGAGAACGAAAACCAAACTGCAATCCGCCGCCACCGTGCACATGGATGAAGTGACCGCCGCACCGGAACGGGTCAAGGCCTTCTTCAGAGACCCCAGAGTCGCATACGCCGCTTAACACCCTTTATGGGCCAGATCAATAGTTGCGCCAGAGTGCTATATCGAGCAAGGCCATGGCTTTGATCCCCTGTGGAACTGGAGCAAATCAGAGCGTGGTTTGCCAGCAACGACTCGGGAAGGACTGAATTCAAGGTTGGGGTGGTTGATAGCGGAATCGAGAAAGCGAAGATTACAGGCGTGAAGGTGGTTGACTGGGGAATGACGGATTTGCGCTCCAGTTACTACGAAGCCTTCAGAGAATTCTTTAGAGATCAGCTACAAGACGTCGAAATGCGGCCTCGAACAGAAGACTATGGGGATGTCTGGTTCAAGATTTATAGCCCTAGCCTTCTACCCAAAGGGGCATACATCAATCACAAATCCTCCCATGGCTTTGTCAATCTCACGTTTCCATACACCGACGCCGAACGGCCGAAAAACGAACCGATTCTAGAATCAATTCTCGAACCTGACATAGAGATCGAACCGACTGGCAAGAGTGCGGCGATCCGTATCCTTGTTCCCCCGAAAGAGGATTTTCGATGCTTTGACGATCAGAGAGTCAGCGTCAAAAGGGCATTTTCAGCAGCGCAAAGGCTGCTCGATTTTTACACTCGTGAACCTTTGCGCCTGGAGCCGGCACTGTTGGATGCGCGAACCGCCGCCAACAATCAGACGGGTTTAGGAGATCCGGACTCCCGCTTATCGCGCTCTGGCGTTTGACTTCCCAGCCCCCCATTGCCGACCATAGCCTTTCGGGCTTCGGCGACCTCGGGGCGGAAGGTATGGTGTCATGAAAGTCTTGATTCTGGGTTCGGGAGGCCGCGAACATGCGCTGGCCTGGGCGGTAAAGCGCTGCAATCGAGTTACCGAGGTGGTTTGCGCTCCCGGCAACGGCGGCATCGCCCAGGTTGCGCGGTGCGTTCCGGTGGATCTGAAGAGCCTGGACTCGATGGTTCGGGTTGCCGAGGCCGAGCAGCCGGGGCTGATCATCGTGGGGCCGGAGTTGCCGCTTTCCCTCGGCCTCGTGGATGCCTTGCAGGAGCGCCGGTTTCGCGTCTTCGGCCCGACGCGAGCCGCCGCCATGCTGGAGACCAGCAAGAGCTTTGCCAAGCGATTCTTGCAGCGGCACAACATTCCCACCGCCAACTATGCCGTTTGCACCTCTGCGGCCGAGCTTGAGAAAGCTGTCGAGATCTTCCACCCGCCCATCGTGGTCAAGGCGGATGGCCTGCACGCCGGCAAAGGCGTGATCATCTGCCCCTCGCGCCGAACCGCGGTCGAGGCTGCTCAGGGCCTGTTCACCGGCAAGCTGCTGGGCGCAACCGAGCAGCAGGTGGTGATTGAAGAATTCCTCGAAGGCGACGAGATCAGCTTTCTGTGCCTGAGCGACGGCAAGCACGTTGCGCCGCTGGCTCCCGCGCAGGACCACAAGTGCATCGGCGAGGGCGACACCGGGCCGAACACCGGCGGCATGGGCGTCTACTCCACTGACGCGATGCTCGACGAGGGCATGAAGGAGTGGATTTTGCACCACATTGCCGAGCCTGCGGTGCGCGGCATGGCTGAGGAAGACACACCGTTTGCCGGCGTGCTTTACATTGGGCTGATGATGACCGCGCGAGGCCCCCAGGTGCTGGAGTTCAATGCCCGGTTCGGCGATCCCGAGACGCAGGCACTGGTGGTGCGCCTGGAGAGCGACCTGGTGGATGCGCTTGAGGGCTGCGTGGACGGCCGCCTCAATGAGGTGGAGATGCGCTGGAGCCCTGGCGCCTCAGCCTGCGTGATCGCCAGTTCCGCCGGTTATCCTGGCAGCTATGAGACCGGCTTTCCCATCTCGGGGTTGGGCGCGGCGGGACATGTTCCGGGGGTGCAGGTCTTTCATTCCGGCACAGCCAAGTTGGGCGGGCAGGTGGTTACCAGCGGAGGCCGCGTACTCGGCGTGACGGCTGCCGGCTCCACGCTTGAAGAGGCTCTGGCTCGCGCTTACCAGGCCATGGGCGAGATTAATTTTGAAGGAATGTATTACCGGCGCGACATCGGTCATCGCGCTTTGAAAAATCGAATCTGATCCCTGGCTGCCCTCATCCAGTTGTTAACCGGAAAGGAGATGCCATGAGTGTTGCAATATCGCTGCAGGAGTTGCTGGTCTGGGGCCAGGAGGCGTCCAATTGGTGGAAGGCCCATCTCGACGCCAATCCCGCGTTGCTTGATCTGCCCTGTGGGATTGGTGGCACGGCGAACGTGCAGGAGTTTGTCCGCCATATCTGGGGAGTGGAGCTGCGCTGGGCTGAGCGCATTGCAGGCCTTCCGGCGACGGAGATCAAGGACATGCCTGCCGGCCCGCTGGATGCGTTGTTCGACCTGCACAGCAAAGCCGATGCCATCTTCAGCGGACTTCTGGATGACCCAAATCAAAAATGGGAAGAGACAATGACCTTCGACTTCAAGTTTCTGCCCCCAGACGCACGGACATTTTCGCGCCGCAAGCTTTTTGCGCACGCCCTCTTCCACAGCCAGCGCCATTGGGCTCAACTGGCGACGCTGGTGCGCGCGGCAGGCTTCCCCTCGGGATTCAAGGGAGACATTCTTTTCAGCTCGGCGCTGGTTTAGCAGAGGGCGGTGGTTGCTGTTGCGCCCCGTTTTTCTGCTGGAAGCACGCCCGGCAAAGCACAGGCCTGCCTTGCGTGGGCTTGAATGGGACCGTGGTCTCCGCGCCGCACTCCGAACAGGTCAGGCGGGTCTCCGGGCGAACCCTGGGGCCGCCGCTGGCGCGCTTCGCCTTGCACTGTTTGCAGTGCCGGGGGTCATTCTTGAACTGTTTGTCGTGGAAGAAAAATTGTTCGCCGGCCGTGAAAACAAACTCGGCGCCGCAATTGATGCACTTGAGAATTCTATCGGTAAACTCCATGACCGGCTTCCCCATTGGCAGGGAAGCACGCTGAAATCGGCCATGACTAATAGAAAAGACTCGCCGGTCCCGTTTCCCTGCCTTCGTACGTCTTTCTTCTACCAGGGCCCGGGCCGCAACAAGTTCAGCGGCAAATAGATAGCTCTTCCCACCGAATCGGGAAGCTCCTGATTACCTTACCAAGCACACCGCGCACAATGCGATTAAGCCGAATGAATGAACCGTGACAGGCCGCTCCTGGTTTAAGGTTGCCGTCCGGCGACTCTCGTCTGAAAGACAAGAATCGCTTGGGCGGCGCATGTCACAGTGGGTTACTGAGTTAGTCTGCCTCTTTACGAGCCTTCTTGCGATTCCGCTTGCGAGCCAATGCCGCCTTTACGCGCTTCTTCTCGCCGGGCTTCAGATAGTAGGAGTGACGCTTGACTTCCTTGATGATGTCCTCCTGCTGTACCTTCCGCTTGAACCGGCGCAACGCATTTTCCAGCGGCTCGCCTTCCTGTACACGAACCTCTGCCAAAAAATCCCACCTCCAAACATGCCAAGTGGCTTCTTACAATGATAACGGCAATCTCCGAGTTTCGGGCGACTCAAGGCTATTTCGTGGCCAAATTCCTTTTGATTCAATTGAATTTGAGCCGAATTTTGGGCTCGAAGCTCGTTCGAGTGTGATTTGGATCACCAAGCCTGGATCGAGGTCGGAAAGTCTTTCGCTGCGATGCCAGAGCGCCTGCGGCCATCCGAGCCGCCCAGAATGAAATAAACTGGCCGGGGAGACCTCGAATTCATGATTCGCAGCTATCGCGGCCAACAGCCTCAGATTCCAGCCAATTGCTACGTTGACCTCTCCGCGCAGGTCATCGGCGACGTCGCGCTGGGTGAACACTCCTCGGTGTGGATGAACGCGGTGCTGCGCGGCGACGTGAACTCCATCCGCGTGGGCGCCAACTCCAACGTGCAGGATTGCGCCGTGCTCCACGGCCAGCGCAACCTTTATCCGGTAATTGTCGGCGACTGGGTTACCATCGGCCACAACGCCACGGTTCACGGCTGCGTGGTCGGGGATGCGGTGCTGATCGGCATGGGGGTCACCATTCTGAACAACAGCCGCATCGGCG
>Ga0302278_10003257_pt1 | contig 17930 bp, 16 predicted proteins | sample III_Bog_N3_2_FD_194543 | JGI IMG/M metagenome (GOLD analysis project Ga0302278, IMG submission 194543) | Peat permafrost microbial communities from Stordalen Mire near Abisko, Sweden - III_Bog_N3_2 | ecosystem: Environmental > Terrestrial > Soil > Wetlands > Peat | place: Sweden: Abisko...
GTCTGGTCGGTACGCACCGATGAGTCAGGGTTCATGCTGGTCCGCAGATCAGATGCGGGAGAAGAATGTACAACCTTCCGCTGGAAGGACATTATCAGGGTTCATGGATACAAGCGAGATTGCTTCACAGTGGACCAGATAAGACTCGTCTTTACGTTTGACGGAGGATCGGCCATCGAAATCACGGAGGACGATGAAGGGTATAAAGAGCTTTTGCTGGAATTGCCGAAGCGACTTTATGGTTTTCCAACTCAGCAAGAGTGGTGGGAAAAAGTTGCCCAACCGCCCTTCGCTACAAACTGGATACGATTGTTCCAGCGCGTCGGCGAGCAGTGATAGCAAGCGGCTACCGATCGACGCTAAGCAAATAACAGACCAGCTGAAAAGAACCCCAGCGCGAAAATCGAACCCCAAAACAATTTGCGACGGCTCATAGGGAAAACCTCCGCAAAAAACCTTACTGAGCGGAGCCAAACTCAGGCAATAACAATTTTGGGGTAGACGAAAAAAACGGGAAGGGCTGGCCGCCCTTCCCGAAGTTGCTCATGGCATTTAGGGGAGCCGCATCTTTATTTCGATAACTGGTCGAGTGCGAGGTTGAGTTCCAGCACATTCACGCGCGGTTCGCCCCAAAGGCCCAACTGCCGCTGGGAAATGTGCTGACTGATGAGTTCGCGGATTTTGTCTTCGCCGATTCCGCGCGCCTTGGCCACGCGCGACGCCTGGTAGAAAGCGTTGTCGGGCGTCACGTCCGGATCGAGGCCCGAGCCTGATGTGGTGACCATGTCGATGGGCACTGGCTTGCCGGGGTTCTGCTTCTGCAGCGTATCGATATCGCCCTGGATGCGCGTGGCGAGCTTGGCGTTTGATTGCGCAAGGTTCGTTCCGCTTGAACTGGTGGCGTCGTATCCGTTGCCGGCGGCTGAGGGCCGCGGATGGAAATACTTGTCCGAAGTGAAGCTCTGCGCGATCAGCTCCGAGCCAATCACCTGGCCGTTCTGCAGAATCAGGCTGCCGTTGGCCTGGTGCGGAAAGAGCAACCCGGCAATGCCGGTCATCACCAGTGGATAAATAATGCCGAACAGCAGTGTCGTGACGAGCGTAAACAGAATCGCGGTCTTCCACACCGGATGCACAGTTGACGTTTCCAGAACCTGCGAGGGTTTGTGCGCCAACTCTTCGTGAATAGCTAATGAACCTGAATGCATGATTGAATCTCCTTGAAAAGCAGCTTTCAGCCTTCAGCTGTCAGCTTTCAGTTGCCGCTACGACAAATGCAGCGCAACCAGGCAAAGATCAATGGCCTTAATGCCGATGAACGGAATGATGATGCCGCCCACACCGTAGACGAGCAGATTGTTGCGCAGCAGCACGTCCGCGGCCTTGGGCGCGTACTTTACACCCTTCAGCGCGAGCGGGATCAGCGCCACGATAATTACCGCGTTGAAGATGACCGCTGAGAGGATTGCGGAGTTGACCGTGGCCAGGTGCATGATGTTGAGCACCTTCAGCACCGGAAAGACGCCCATGAACATGGCCGGAATAATGGCAAAGTACTTGGCCACGTCGTTGGCAATTGAAAAAGTTGTGAGCGCGCCGCGCGTCATCAGTAACTGTTTGCCGATCTCCACGATCTCAATCAGCTTGGTGGGATTTGAATCGAGGTCCACCATATTGCCGGCCTCTTTCGCAGCCTGCGTGCCGGAGTTCATGGCCACGCCTACATCGGCTTGCGCCAGCGCCGGCGCGTCGTTGGTGCCGTCGCCGGTCATGGCCACCAGCTTGCCCTTGCCCTGCTCGCGCTTGATCAGGTCCATCTTGTCTTTGGGCTTGGCTTCGGCAAGAAAATCGTCGACGCCGGCTTCGCGCGCAATCACCGCAGCGGTCAGCGGGTTGTCGCCGGTGATCATGATGGTGCGGATGCCCATGGCGCGCAGGCGCGCCAGGCGCTCTTTGAGGCCGCCTTTGACGATATCTTTCAAATGAATTACGCCGAGCGCCGAGGAATTTTCAGCCACCACCAGCGGCGTGCCGCCCATGCGCGCCACGTCTTCAACGGCTTCGCGCACTTTTTGCGGCAACGATGAACCTTGCTCCTCAAGGAAGCGCGCAATTGCGTCCACTGAACCCTTGCGAATGCGCGTGCCGGGCATGTTCACGCCGCTCATGCGGGTTTGCGCTGTGAACGGAACAAACTCGGTATGCGTGCCGGCCAGATCGCGTCCGCGCAGGTTGTACTTTTCCTTGGCGAGCACAACAATCGAACGGCCCTCGGGTGTTTCGTCAGAGAGCGATGAAAGCTGCGCGGCGTTGGCGAGCCGCTCGTGGCTCACGTCGGGCGCGGGGATGAATTCCGTCGCCTGGCGATTGCCCAGCGTGATGGTTCCGGTCTTGTCGAGCAGCAACGTGTTCACGTCGCCCGCGGCTTCAACGGCGCGGCCGCTCATGGCCAGCACGTTGTACTGCACCAGGCGGTCCATGCCCGCGATGCCAATGGCCGAGAGCAGTCCGCCGATGGTGGTGGGAATGAGGCAGACCAGCAGCGACACCAGCACGAAAATGGTTTGCGGCGCCTTGGCGTAGATGGCGAAGGGCTGCAGCGTGACCACCGCAAGCAGGAAGATGATCGTCAATCCCGAAAGCAGAATGCTGAGCGCAATTTCGTTCGGAGTCTTCTGCCGCTCGGCGCCTTCAACCAGCGCGATCATGCGATCGAGAAATGTTTCGCCGGGATTCGAGGTGATCTTCACCTTGATCCAGTCAGAAAGCACTTTGGTGCCGCCAGTGACTGCCGAGCGGTCGCCGCCAGCCTCGCGAATGACGGGAGCCGACTCGCCGGTAATGGCCGACTCGTCAACCGATGCCACGCCCTCGATGACTTCGCCGTCGCCTGCGATGTAGCTTCCGGCCAAAACGTAAATCACGTCGCCCGCCCGCAACAGTCCGCTGGCGACATCTTCAAAGCCGCCGTCGGCTTTGTAGCGCTTGGCAATGGTTTCGCCCTTGGCTTTGCGCAGCGTGTCAGCCTGGGCCTTGCCACGCCCCTCGGCCATGGCCTCGGCAAAGTTGGCGAACAGCACGGTGAACCACAGCCAGGCCGTGATCTGCAGGTTGAAGCCGAAGTCGGCACGATGATGAATGGTGTTGTCGATCAGCAGCAAGGTGGTAAGCACGCTGCCCACCTCCACCACAAACATCACCGGGTTTTTCACCATGCCACGCGGATCGAGCTTGCGCACCGAATCGAGCAGCGCCTGGCCCATGATTTGCGTATTCCAAAGACTCGTTTTCTCAGCCATGTTTTTTAGCTCTCAGCTTTCAGCCTTCAGCTGTCAGCGGGTTTGTGCTTAGTCGTTCAGTCCAGAATCCCTAGTCCCTAGTGCCTAGTCGCTAAAACAGCGTTCCCGATTTGAGCAGCAAATGCTCCAGAATCGGCCCCAGGCTCAGCGCCGGGAAGAATGTAAGCGCGCCCACAATCACCACCACGCCAACCAGAAGCACGGTAAAGAGCGAGGTATTCACGGGGAAGGTTCCCGGTGAAGGCGGCACGCTTTTCTTCATTGCCAGGTTGCCGGCCAGAGCCAGCACCGGAATCATCATGAGGAAGCGGCCAATGAGCATGTCCCAGCCCATCGCGATGTTGTACCACCAGTTCATGCTCAGGCCCGCAAAGGCCGATCCGTTATTGCCCGCGCCCGATGTAAAGGCATAGAGGATCTCTGAGAATCCGTGAGGACCGGGGTTGTTGGTCTGGGCAACTCCCACGTTTGGCATCGACACGAAGATCGCGGTAAAGGTTAGAACGATGAATGTGAAGATGAGCGCATAGAGCATAGCCATCTTCACGTCGTAGGACTCGATCTTCTTGCCCAGGTACTCAGGCGTGCGGCCTACCATTAGTCCGGCGATGAAGACCGCCAGAACAACGAAGATCAGCATGCCATAAAGACCCGAGCCAACGCCGCCAAAGACCACTTCGCCGAGCATGATGTTGGCCAGCGGCACCATGCCGCCCAGCGGCGTATAGCTGTCGTGCATACTATTGACCGCGCCGCAACTGGCGTCAGTGGTGATGGTGGCGAATAAGGTGGAATCCGCAATACCGAAGCGCGTTTCCTTGCCCTCCATGTTGCCCGCGGGCGCGGTGGCGCTGCCCATTTGCGCGGCACCGTGAATCACGTTGTAGGGTTGCGACTCAGCCCAGTAGCAAACGCTGAAGCCGGCCGCAAAGAGAACAAACATGGCGGCGAACACTGCCCAGCCGTGGCCGGGCGAGCCGGTCATGCGGCCCAGCGTGAAGGTGAGGCCCGCAGGAATAATAAAGATAGAAAGCATCTGCAGAAAGTTCGAGATCGGCGTTGGGTTCTCGTAGGGATGTGCGCTGTTTGCGTTAAAGAAACCGCCGCCGTTGGTGCCCAGCATCTTGATTGCTTCCTGCGAGGCCACCGGCCCCTGGCCGATGGTTTGTGTTTGCGCTGGCTGCTCAAGCGGGTGAGCCTGGGTGTAAGCGTGAAGATTTTGCGGCACGCCCGTGGCAACCAGTAGAAGCGCGTAGACCACGCACGCAGGCGCCAGCACATAAAGCAGGCAACGGGTTGTATCGACCCAGAAGTTGCCGATGGTGCCCGTAGTGGTGCGCTTGATTCCGCGAATAAACGCGATGGCCACCACGATGCCGACAGCCGCCGACCAGAAGTTATGGGTGGCGAGGCCGGCCATCTCGGTGAGATAGCTCATGGTGCTTTCAGGCGTGTAGAACTGCCAGTTGGTGTTGGTGGTAAAGCTCGCGGCGGTGTTCCACGCCAGATCGGTTGGAACGTTGGCCAGATGTTGCGGGTTCCACGGCAACCAGAACTGCAGGCGTTCAATTGCGTAGGTGATGAGCAGCGTTGCCGCGGAGAAGCCGAGCATGGCGTAGGCATACTGGCGCCAGTTCATTTCTTTTTCGTGGTTCACGCCGCAGATTTTGTATAGGAACCGCTCGATGGGCCTGAGCAGCGGATCGAGCCAGGTGCGCTCGCCTTCGAACACTCGCGCCATGTAGATTCCCACCAGCGGAGTTGTGGCGAGCAGCACCAATGAATAAATGACAAACTTCAACCAGCCATTGGCCGTCATTTCAAAATTTCTCCGGGAACAGCAGGGTAAGAGTCAGGTATCCCAACAGCAGGACGGAAATTACCAGACCGGCAAGGGTCACAAAATCAACTTGCATGGGATTACCTCAGCTTCTGGCAGGCCTTGACATAGAGAAAGGCCACGCCGAAGAAAACGACTGTGTAAAGCAACATCAAAGCATCTTGCATTCCAAAGACTCCAGACAGAGCACACTTCATACCAGGCATGGGCTGTGCTGAAATTGCCACAGAACATCATGCTGAAACTGATTGTTGCTGAGGGTAGCTTTGAGTCTCGAAAAGCTTTCCTAAAGTTTTTATAAAGATTGGGTCGAGGGGTCACACAAAGCCGTGATAACAAAGATTTACGACGCAGCGATAAAGATGCGGGCGGGGCTCAGCAATGGCTCGCGAATGCACGATTCCGACGGAGGAGTGCGGTTACTCCTGGTTTTCAGTCCAGCCCTCGGGCATGAACCGGTAGCCGACCCACGGCTCGGTCTGGATGTATTGGCGCCCGGTTTGGCCTTCGAGTTTCTTGCGCAATTGCCCCACAAAAACGCGCAGATACTCCGGCTGATGTGCCGATTGCGCACCCCACACGGCGGTCAGCAACGCGCGGTGCGTAATCACCTTGCCTGAGTGCCGGGCAAGGTGCAGCAACAGGTCGAATTCCTTCGGAGTGAGATGAATCGGCTTGCCCTGTACCGTGATGCTGTGGGCGTTGGCGTCCACAACAAAGTCGCCCGTCTCAATGGCCGAAGTACCGCGCTCGGGTGCGCGACGCAGGTGAGCGCGCACGCGGGCCAGCAGCTCCTGAATGTTGAACGGCTTGGTTACGTAGTCGTCGGCGCCGGCGTCGAGAGCTTCAACTTTCGATCGCTCGTGGTCGCGAACTGAAAGCACGATGATGGGTGTTACGCCGAGCGAGCGGATTGACCGGCACACCTCGACGCCGCTCAATCCCGGCATCATCAAATCGGTAATTACCAGGTCCGGAGTCCAGTCGCGAAAGACATGCAAACCTTCCTCAGGATCGTTTGCTATGCGTATGTCGTACCCTTGAGCCGAGAGCGCCGCGCGAAGTACCCGCGTGATCTGCGGCTCATCATCGATAACCAGAATTCTTCCAGACATGGCGTTGTTCTTCCATCCGAAGATTACATCATTGGGGGGAAGCACGTGTGTGAGCGTTCAGCTGTCAGCTATCAGCTCTCAGCCCTCAGCTTTTAGCTCTTAGCTTTTGGCTGGTAGCTGAATAATCGCACCAGTCCGCCACGGTTGGCATCGGCACGATGAGCTGACAGCTGAGAGCTAATGGCTGAAAGCTGTATTTATCCTTGTATCATTCCGGTGAGGACGAAATGCAGATTCCCGGCTTAGCACGAAGGGCATTAAGGGTAGCCGGAGCCTCAGCACTTGCGGCTGCCGCAGCGGCGGTGCTGGTTTGGCTGCATGCCGATTCCACCACAGCAGGCATCGTGTTTCTGGTGCTGGTGGTGTGGATCGCGACCCAGGCCGGAATGCGGCTATCGCTCTGCGTCGCCACGCTGTGCGCCATCTGCTTTGACTACTTTTTTCTGCCACCCTACCGGACGTTGTATCTGACCGGCGCGGCGGCTTGGGTTTCCATGGCCAGCTTTATTGCCAGTTGCCTGATTGTGGGCCGGGTTGCAGAACGGGCTCGACGCGAGAGCCGTCAGGCTGAACAGCGCCAGGCCGATGTGGAGCGCCTCTACGCGCTCAGCCAGGAGATGATGCTGTGCGAAGACGCCGATCAGCTCATCCGAGATTTGCCGCGATTGATCGATCGCGTGTTTTCGCTGAGTGGAGTGATTCTCTACGTCTGCGACCAGGATAAGTTTTACGCATCGATCGCGGAGATTCCAGCCAGCGTGCAGGCTGCCATGATGGCCACGGCCCAGGGCATGAATCCAGCGCTCACTTCGTTTGCCGGCTACACCACCATGTCGCTGACATTGGGACTGCGACCGGTGGGCGCGTTGTCGTGGCAGCCCGATACGTTATCGCACGAGGTGGCAACGGCAGTGAGTGCGCAAGTGGCGATTGCGGTGGCCCGGGCCGTGGCCACCGAAGCCACCGCACGCATGGAGGCCGCGCGCGAGGGCGAACGGCTGCGTTCGGCGCTCATTGACTCGCTCACCCATGAACTGCGCACGCCGCTCACTTCAATTCGCGCGGCCGCGACAACGCTGCATGATACCGGCGAGCAACTCGATGCCGAGGGGCGCAAGGACCTGGCGGCAATTATCGATGAAGAGGCGACGCGGCTCAGCCTGCTGATTGGCGAAGCGGTGGAGATGGCGGAGATCGACGCCAACGTAGTGCAGGTTCACATGGAGCCGCACCATCCGCGCGCGCTGCTTGACCATGCGGCGGAAGGCATGAGCAAAACTCTGGCCTCGCATCGCATCAGCATCTCAACCGATAGCCCAGGCGAAGCGGACCAGGACAAGCCGGCGTGGTTCGACCCGCATTTGCTGGGGCGCGTGCTTCGCCACCTGCTTGAAAACGCCGCCGCGTATTCGCCGGCGGGCAGCCGCGTGATCATGAACAGCCGCAGAATCGGCGACCGCCTTGAATTCAGCGTGCAAGATAACGGACCGGGAATTGATGCGATCGATCTGCCGCTGATTTTTGAAAAATTCTACCGCGGCAAAGGTGGCAACAAATCGCGCAAAGGATCGGGGATGGGGCTGGCCATCTCGCGCGCAATACTTTCAGCGCACGGCGGCGGAATCGAAGTTACCAGCACGCCGGGGAACGGCGCGACTTTCCGATTTTGGGTGCCGTTGATTGAGAAGGAACCGGGGAAGGCGAAGGGAAAATAGTTGAAATGTATCAAGTAGTTATCGATACGAATGTTCTGGTTGCAGCACTGCGATCCAAGCTTGGGGCCTCGTTCCGACTGTTGAGCCTTTTGGGTGACAACCGCTGGAGACCAAATATCACGGTTGCAATGATGCTTGAATACGAGTCAGTACTCAAACGTGATTGCGCACAATTCGGACTCACAGAATTGGAAGTCGATGAGGTAGTCGACGCCCTCTGTTCCCAAGCAGGTCTCCATCGTTTGTACTTTCTTTGGAGGCCGGTTGCTTCCGATCCAGACGACGATATGGTTCTGGAAGCGGCCATCGCAAGCCATAGTGATTTTGTCATCACCTTTAATAAACGCCACATGGCGGAGAGCCTAAGATTCGGAATTCGCTGTCTAACGCCGCGAGAATTCCTTATACTGTTAGAGGAGCAACCATGAAGAGTATCCAACTTCCCGACGACATCTACCAGCAGGCAGCACAACTTGCCGAGCAGGACCACGTCTCCGTGGATCGCTTCGTCGCTGCAGTGCTAAGCGAGAGCGCGAGAGGTTGGAATCGCTTGAAGCACCGCTCCAATCGCGGATCGCTGGAACGCTTTCATGAGGTCCTTGCGAAGGTTAGCGACGCTCCTCCGGCAGAAGAGGACCGGCTGTAGGAATTAACTCCAGCTACTAGCGTCTACTCCGGCTCCCCGCCCCAGTCGCAAACAATCTCGCAGCGTTTTTCCTCGCTCTCCATCGCCCACTCGAGAATTCGCAAACCGCGCCATGCGTCGATCGCAGTAACCGGCGCCGGACCTTTGCCCAGCAGCGCGTCGCGGATGCCTTCGTAGTAGAGACGGTAATCGCCGTGGACCGGTTCGATGGGCCGAGCCACCTCGCCGCCGTCGATGCCCACATGCAGCACGCCCCAATTTGCCGCCGGCTCTCGCCCCCAATTTTCATCGTCGATGCGCGTCAGCTTTCCCAGCGCCGCTTCCTGCGGATCGACTCCGTTCTTTGAGTAGTTGCCGTTCGTCCCGCGCAGATGGAAGCGCGGAGCAGGCGGGAGCGCCAGGCTGTTGCCGCCCAACTTGACCATGAAATCCCGGTACCGCAACCGAACCTCAAAGGAGTCGTTGGCGGTTAGTGGGTTGCGCTCCGACCGAACGTCGGCGCTTACGGCCAGGGGTTTGCCGAAAAGCACCAGCGCCTGGTCGACAAGATGGCTGCCCAGGTCGAGCAGCGTGCCCCCGCCGGCCAATGGGTCAGTTTTCCACAATCGGTCGGTGGGCAGGTTCGGACGCCAGCGGTCAAAGCGCGATTGAAACTCGACCAGCCGGCCCAGAGAGCCTTCATGCAACAGTTTCTGAATTGCCTGGAAGTCGCTGTCCCAGCGACGGTTATGAAAGGGCGCAAGGAGCACGTTTTTCTCAGCGGCCAGGCGGATAAGCTCAGCAATTTCGGCTGTGGAAATCGCCAGCGGTTTATCCACAACCACGTTCCGGCCGGCGCTCAGAATCTTGCTTGCCAGCTCGAAATGGGTTGCGTTGGGAGTGGCTACAACGAACAGGTCGAGCGACGAGTCGGCCAACATTTCGTCGAGCGAACGGTAGGTGATGATGCCGGGATAGCGCTCGGCAACTTTGTTGGTTGTGCGCTCGAAAGTCGCGGCCAGTTCAAGCCCTTCGACCGAAGAGATGAGCGGGGCGTGAAAGACGCGCCCTGCTAGTCCGAAACCGATTAGTCCTACGCGAAGCATAGCCATTTTGCCCACCCACTCAATTGCATCGCGGGTCAACCTTCGAGCTTATATCGCGTCTCGGCGAGGCGATAGAGTCGCCGCCAGACCAGGCGGTTCATGGTCACCACCATCAGCGAGATCATGATAGTGGCGAGCAGGATGATGGGGAAGCGTCCGCTGTCGGTTGCGGAGCTTATCTCAGAGCCGAGGCCGATGGTCTGCAGCGTGCTGTCTTTCAGGTGGGAATACTCGGCGTAGACTGAGGCGTTCCATGCGCCGCCAGATGCAGTGACCATGCCGGTGATGAGGTAGGGAAAGATGCCGGGGAGGATGAGCTTGGTCCAGCGCTGCCAGCGGGTGAAGTGGTAAAGCGAGCTGACCTCGCGCAAGTCAGAGGGGATGGACATTGCGCCGGCGATGACGTTGAACAGGATGTACCATTGCGTGCCCAGCAGCATGAGCGCAATGGAACCGATGCCGAGCCCGCCGCCGATCTTGACCAGCCCGATGAGAATGATGGGGAAGAATGCGGTAGCGGGGATGGAGGCCAGCACCTGCGCGGTAGGCTGAACGATGCGGGATAGCCTGGGATTGAGTCCGATGGCAACGCCGACGGGGATGGTCCACGCGGCGGAGATGATCAGCGCGGCGTTGACTCGTCCAAAGGTTGCGGCTGCGCCCTCAAGAAGCAGTTTCATGTCGGGCCAGGTAACCGTTTGCAGCATGATGACAGCCTGTAGCGCTCCCCATGCCACCACCCCTACTGCCGCAGCCGCCAATGCCCACAGCGCAAGGGATGGCTTGCTTTTTTTCTCTTCATCGATGGGTTGGACGATGCGGCACTCCACGGTTCGGGAGAGACGTCGATAGATGGGCTCGTCAATGCTCGTCCAGACGCGGCCCGGGAGTGAACTGAGCAGATTGGAACGGCGGAACAGGGTGAGGATAGGCGAAGTGACTCGGTCTGTCGACTCGACCTGCTCGAATTTGAATTTGTCGCTCCAGGCGATGAGCGGCCGCCAAAGCAACTGGTCGGTAGCCACCACGATGAGGATGACGGCGCCGATGCCGAACATGAGCGCTCTGTAATCGCCTGAGTTGGTGGCCACCTGCAGATAACTGCCCAGGCCGGGAAGCTGATAGGTGTAATTGGCGAAAGGGGAGATTTCGCAGGCAATGAGCGCGAACCATCCACCCGCGACGGAGACGATTGAGTTCCATACCAGGCCGATGGCTGCGAACGGCATTTCAAGCTGCCAGAACCGCTGCCATGCGGAGTAGCGATAAATGCGCGAGGCCTCGGTCATCTCACGTGGAATGGACTTGAGCGACGAATAGAAACTGAATGCAAGGTTCCACACCTGCCCGGTGAAGATAAGCAGAATGACCGCCATCTCAATTCCCAACTGATGGCCGGGAATGAGAGCGACCATGAAGAGGACAACCGGAGGCAGGAAGCTGAGCACGGGAATGGACTGAAGAATGTCGAGGACCGCGACCATCCAGGGCTCGACGCGCGGATTGTAGGCCGCGATATATCCGTATGCGACGGCGAAGATCAAACTGAGCAGGTACGCCAACCCAATTCGCATGATGGAGTAAAAGGCGTAGACAGGCAGCGCGCTGATGGAGTGAGAGATTTCAACAATCGGCGCCGGCTTGCTGAGCCAGTACTTGCCGGTGCTGACAATTGCGAAGAAAATGGCCAGGGCGCATGCGGCTACGGCGGCGTCAATAACGACGGGCCAGGTGCGAGCCGCTACCAGCGAGCGGGCAAATGTGTTCTGGACGTTCATTCGCCTTCCCCGGCCGGCGAAATCCCCTCATCCCGCGCGTCGGGCATCATAAAGCGGCGCCGTGCGGCATTAAAGTCAAACAGCTCGGCATAGCGGCCCCATGCCACTGCGGTCTCCATCTGCAACTGGCACTCTTCTTGGCTGAACTGCTCGTCAAGCATGTCGAGAAAGAATTCCTCTGAAATGGTGTGGTCGCTCTTGGCTTCGAGGGCACGTGTTATTTGTCTCAGCAGCAGTACGTTGCTCACTGCCGCATTGCGGAAGAGCTCTTTTTGCCGCAGTATCTCAGAGTTGGCAAACTCTGTGCCCTCAGGCGTGATCACCGCGTCGCCTTCTTCCACTTTCAGGAAGCCCAGCAATTGCGCCGCGTCCACAATCGGAAGCAGGTCGTCGATCTCAAATGCCAAATCGTCGGCCATGCGATAAAAGTCGTCACGGCCGCCCTTATCGAGCAGCAGTTCAAGCAAGCCGGCCACGCCTCCCGGCCGGGCATGGGGCAGCATCTGGTACTTCATCTGCCGCTGGTCGCGCGCTTTCTGGGTGGGATGCTGATGACCGGGCGCCTCGTTAGGCGATACGTCGGGCCGCGTGAGCACCTTGTAGATGTAATCGACCAGTTGCGTAAAGCCCTCAGCTTTGCGGTCGCGCGGGTGCGGAATCTGCACCTTGAAGTCGGTGCGAATGTGCCCGGGATTGCGCCCCAGCACGATAATGCGATCGGCCAGCAGGACTGCCTCTTCAATGTTGTGGGTCACAATGAAGACCGCCTTGGTGGGCATGGTCTTGTTGGCCCAAAGCTCAAGCAGTTCGCTGCGCAGGTTCTCGGCCGTGAGCACGTCGAGCGCGGAGAAGGGCTCGTCCATGAACAGGACCTCTGGTTCAACCACAAGCGCGCGGGCAAAACCCACCCGCTGCCGCATACCGCCAGAAAGCTCCTTGGGATACGCGCCTTCAAATCCGTCGAGGCCGACCGTGTCAAGCATGCGCATGCTGCGTTCGCGGCGCTCATCGGGGGCCACGCCCCGGGCCTGCAGCGGAGCCTCAACATTCTCAAGAACGGTGAGCCACGGAAACAGCGCAAAACTCTGAAAGACGATGGAGACGTTGATCTCAGACTGCGAAATGGGTTTCTCGTGCCAGTAGACCTGGCCGGCAGATGGCTTTGAAAGCCCGGTCAGCATCCGCAGCATGGTTGACTTGCCGGAACCCGAGGGACCGAGCAGGGCCAGGATCTCGCCCGGCACAATGCTCAAATCCGTCGCGGAAATTACCTGGATTCGATTCTCGCTGGGCTGAGAGTAGTACTTCTCGATCTTTTCGGCGCGGATGATGGCATCGGTTGCCGGAATCGGAACCGGGGCCGGATTGGAGATCGCGGTTTCCTGCATCTATTTCTCCCCATTAACCTTACGACTACCAGACGCGGCTGGCGACGCGCACCCAACGCACCCGGGGGGTGAGCGCTTTTAAGGTTTAGCTGTGCCTCGCCGGGCTCGTTTTGAAACGCAATTTTGGGATATGCCGCCCGGATCACGACTGAGGAGAAACGGCCTGCTTTTTCCGGTCCGGCTTCGCCATCGTTCCATGAACGGGTCGATTTTGGCAAGTCTAAGGCGATTTCGTTGATTTCAGATGAATTGTGCCTTGGGCGGCCGACACAACTTTCTGCCTGGACCGGGGTTCGCAAGAAAGATAGATGCATCCTCCACTTGAGGTTATTATTCAAATAGATACTCGATGAATGTGCGGGTCAGGCCTTAAGATTGCTTAGATTTGCCTGAGGATTCCGGTGCGGTAAAACGGTATCATCGTCGAGTTCACACGTTCTAAATACATATGACAGACACGAAAACAAAGCACAAAGTCCTTGTGGCCGATGACGAAAAAGTCATCGCCGACACCCTGGCCATGATCCTGAACCAAAGCGGATTTGAAGCCCGCGCCGTTTATTCCGGTGAGAAGGCCGTTGAGCTGACATCGACGTTTGAGCCAGACATGCTCATCTCCGACGTGATCATGGCCGACCTCAATGGCATCGATGCGGCGATTCGCATTCGCCAGTTGCGGCCTGAAATCAAGGTCCTGCTCTTCTCAGGCCAGGCTGCCACGGCCGACCTGCTTGAGAAGGCCCGTGCGCAGGGCTACGAGTTCGAGATTCTCGCCAAGCCCGTCCATCCACAAGACCTGCTGAACCGGCTTAGAGGCTAAGACTGTACGCGCTTGCATTGAGCCCGCCGCTCTTGAGCCTTGCCCTAAGCATCCTGAACCAGCAACATTAGATACACCATGGCGCAGGCATTTCGCTCGCAACACGTGCTTACCCCCGAAGGCATTCGACCCGCCACGATTGTGGTTGACGGCGAGCAGATAGCGTCAGTACGCGCGTGGAGCGATGTGCCCGCCGACGCCGCGCTCAATGACTACGGCGACCTGGTTGTGATGCCCGGCCTTGTGGACACCCATGTGCACATTAATGAGCCCGGCCGCACCGATTGGGAAGGCTTTGAGACAGCCACGCAGGCCGCAGCCGCCGGCGGCGTAACCACGCTTGTGGATATGCCGCTCAATTGCGTGCCTGAGACCATTGATGCCGAGGCGCTGGAAACAAAGCGCGCCGCGGCACACGGCAAAACCTGGGTTGACTGGGCGGCATGGGGTGGTGTGGTGCGCGGCAACGCCGATTCCCTTCCCGGGCTTGTTCAAGCAGGCGTTCCCGGATTCAAATGCTTCATGATCCACTCCGGCATTGACGGCTTTGCGTGGGTCGATGAAAACGATCTCCGTCTCGCTCTCGAAAAACTGCGCGGAACAGGATTGCCGCTGCTGGTGCATGCTGAGGTGGCAGGGCCGATCGACGATGCCACGCAAACTATCGACGCGGAACCTGCAAGCTGGCGTCGTTACTTGACGTACATGGCGTCTCGGCCACATCTGGCTGAAAGTGACGCGATCAGGCTGCTCATTGAATTGGCTGAAGAATTTCAAACGCCGATTCACATAGTGCATCTCTCAAGCGCCGGTGCCGCCTTAATGCTGATTGAATCGGCTCGCAGGCAGGGTCTGCCCATTACGGTTGAAACCTGCGCCCATTACCTCTGCTTCGCGGCTGAAGAGATTCCCGATGGCGCGACGGAGTACAAGTGTGCGCCGCCGATTCGAAACGCAGAGAACCGCGAGCGGCTTTTGCGTGCGCTTGAAAACGGCGACATCGATATGATCACCACCGACCACTCCCCTTGCCCGCCTGAAATGAAATGCCGTGAAGAAGGCCGTTTCGACAAAGCATGGGGCGGAATTGCGAGCCTGGGCCTGGCGCTGCCCGCGGTGTGGAAAGTGATGCACGGCCGCGGCGTAAGGCTTGAATCAGTGGCAAAGTGGATGGCCTCTGCGCCGGCAAAGCTCGCGGGATTCGAAGGCCTCAAAGGCGCGCTTGTCGAAGGCGCCGATGCTGACATGGTGATCTTCGATGATGCAGTCGAATGGACGATCGGCGAAGAGGACCTGCGTTTCCGAAACAAGCTCTCGCCCTATGTTGGCCTCGCCGCCCGCGGTCGCGTGCGTGAAACCTGGCTGCGCGGCGAATTGGTTTTTTCAGGCGACGCCTTCTACGGTTCGCCGCGCGGCATCGAGCAGATATACGCATGAGAGACCGCGCTCAAAACGCAATCGACGAATGCCTTCGCTTAGCCGCATTCACTGAGGAGCCGGGCCGCATCACGCGCCGTTTCCTCTCGACGCCCATGCATGGCGTGCATGACCATTTGCGCTGGCGGATGACCGAGCTCGGCATGAGCGTGACTGTTAACGCCGCTGGAAACATGCACGGGCTTTGGCAGCCTGAGGGCGACGGCAAAAAGCGCCTCGTCATTGGCTCACATGTCGACACGGTCCCCAATGCGGGCGCTTACGACGGCGTATTGGGCGTTTGCCTGGGCCTGGAACTCGTGCAAATCGTAAAAGAGCGCAAGCTCGCGATCACGATTGAGGTGATTGCATTCAGCGAAGAAGAAGGCGTCCGCTTTGGCGTTCCCTTTATCGGCAGCCGCGCGGTGGCAGGCCGCTTCGATCCTGCGCTGCTTGCGCTCAAAGACGCCGAGGGCATCACGCTTGAAGCCGCAATCCGCGACTACGGCCTCGACCCCGCGAAGATTGGCGACGCGGAACTCGACGAAAATGCTGCCGCTGTGCTCGAAATTCACATCGAACAAGGTCCGGTGCTTGAGGCCGAGGACCTGAGCGTTGCCGCCGTCACCGACATCGTAGGCCAGACACGCATGAGCCTCCGCTTCGCCGGCCATGCCAACCACGCCGGCACCACGCCCATGCATCTGCGCCACGATGCACTGGCTGGTGCGGCAGAGTGGATCGCTTCGGTCGAGCGGACTGCGCGAGAAACCGAAGGCTTGATCGCAACCGTGGGCAAAATTGACGTTCAGCCCAACGCCGGTAACGTGGTTCCCGGCGTGGCAGCGGTAAGCCTCGACCTGCGTCACTCCACTGACACCGCGCGGCAAGCCGCTCTTGAAAATCTGCTCGCAAGCGCCTGCGAAATCGCCGATCGACGCGGCCTGGCGCTCGAATCGAAACGCCTGATGGACCAGCCAGCCGTGCCCATGGACGAGCGGCTCACCGCCTTCCTTGTCGAAGCCATGGAAGCGAACAATCTGCCTTCCAAACGCATGCCCAGCGGCGCGGGCCACGACGCCATGGTGATGGCCGCGAAAGTGCCCACTGCGATGCTGTTTTTGCGCAGCCCCGGCGGCATCAGCCACCATTCCGATGAAGCAGTGCGCGAAGAAGATGTTGAGAATGTGTTGCGCGTGGCTGCGAGTTTTATTGAGCGCCTTGCGGCCGATCTCAAGTAAAATCGTTGGAACATAGGTCGCCTGCCGCTTGAATTTGTACCAATTTGGGTGCCCCAGGTCCCGATTCTGGGACCTGGGATTCGCAATCAAGAAGCGAGAAATCACAAGCTCAGGAACCCGGTTCCACGATTTCCCCTTGATCGAGGTCGCAATTGCCCCGTCCGCATCTGCATCATCTTGGCGCAACACGCAGCAGTCTCAAGCCTGACCACCTGCTGCAAACGCCTGACACCTTCATCCGCACGCCACTGCCCGGCGCTGACAAAGTGGACTTCATCATCCATGCCGCGCCGCAGCTTGGCGCAGCGTTTACGCAGATGACCGCGGAATTCGCGGCCGGTGGTTCGCTCGGGGCCACGCCGGCGCAGCGATTTGTCTACGTGCTCGAAGGCAAGCTCAAGCTCAAGACGGGCGGCAAGACACATACACTTGCCGCGGGCGGCTACGCATTTTTACCGCAGGGCACAGAGCACTTGGTCACTTCGACATCGAAGGCACGCGCCGCAGTCATCGAGAAGACGTATCAGCCGCAGCCGGACGCGAAAGAACCGCAGGTCGTGATCGGTGATGAGGCGAAGGTTGCCACGGTAGCTCTGATGGGCGATGAAGGCCTGCGCGTGCGCTCGCTGATGCCTGACGGGCCGCCGTACGACTTTGCGGTGAACACCATGACTTACGATCCCGGCGCAGCGCTCAGCATGATTGAGATTCACGTGATGGAACACGGCCTGCTGATGCTTGAAGGCGGAGGCATCTACCGGCTCGGCGACGCGTGGTATCCGGTCGAGGCAGGCGATTTTATCTGGATGGCCCCCTACTGCCCGCAGTGGTTCGGCGCGATTGGCAAGAAGCCGGCAAAGTATCTCATCTACAAAGACTGGCGCAGGCACCCGCTGGGAACGGTGAGCGCATGAGTACTGCGCGCCCCGATCTGAGTATCGATCGCTTAATCGGCGAGTTGCAGGCGCTGGCGAAAATCTCTGAGGCCGAGCCGCCGGTCGTCACGCGAATTGTTTTCAGCGAAGCCGACATGCGCGCCCGCGCCTACGTTCGCGAACTCTGCGAAGATGCAGGCCTGATCATTTCAAACGACGCTGTCGGCAATACCTTTGCGCGCTGGATCGGCACCGAGCCCGATCTCGCGCCCATCGGCACCGGCTCGCATATCGATGCAATTCCCAACGCCGGCCTCTACGACGGTTGCGTGGGCGTGCTCGGCGGATTGGAGGCGATTCGCGTGCTGCAGCAACTCGGATTCAAGCCCCGGCGCTCGATCGAACTGGTGATCTTTACGGCTGAAGAGCCTACGCGCTTCGGCATAGGCTGCCTGGGCAGCCGCATGATGGCCAACGTGCTCACGCCCCCGCAGGCCCGCGCGTTGCGCGACAACGAGGGCCGCAGTCTAGAAGAGTTGCGCGCCAAGGCCGGCTTCACCGGCGCACTCGAATCTGTTGCAGTCGCGCCCGGCCGCTTTCACAAGTTTCTTGAGCTGCACATCGAACAGGGCCCGTATCTTGAAGAGGAAGGCCTCGACGTTGGCCTGGTGACGCACATTGCCGCGCCAGCCAGCCAGCGCATTGTGATTGA
>Ga0302278_10003260_pt1 | contig 17924 bp, 11 predicted proteins | sample III_Bog_N3_2_FD_194543 | JGI IMG/M metagenome (GOLD analysis project Ga0302278, IMG submission 194543) | Peat permafrost microbial communities from Stordalen Mire near Abisko, Sweden - III_Bog_N3_2 | ecosystem: Environmental > Terrestrial > Soil > Wetlands > Peat | place: Sweden: Abisko...
CGGGGAGCACGCCATCGTTGCGGGGAAACTCTGCTCCAAGGCAATCTGCGCTCCCGCTCTCTGGCGAGTTGCTGCCGGCGTAAGGGATATGCGCCTTTCGAGGGGTTTGGCTGAAGATGTTCATGCTGTGAATATATTTGCAGTGAGGGCAACAACACCTTGAGGTTCTTGATCATTCGTGCTGTTTTGCAGGTCAAAGCAGCTCTAACATCGCCGGAAGCTGTGTATTATTGCTCTAGTAAACTTCGATATTGAATCTTTTCAGTTGATAGTTGCCTCGGTGGAGAAGTCGTGAGAACCATTTCCAAGTTGTTGAACGGCGGGTAATCGAGAGAGCCGCATCATCAATTCTCAGATGGACACTTTGGCTGAAACCGACTGGCGCTCAAGAGTTGTACGCAGCTCTTTTCCTGCCTAAATGAAGTAATTCAACGAGATCGCCGAGGTCCTGCAGGGCGCTTTGCCTTGCACACCGCTCAGAGCAATCCGTTGCGAATATGGAAACATAATTGGCTCTTTCGCTGGCTGGGCGCGGCGCGGGAGGCCGTGCGTTAACTCCAACATTTTGCGGGAGCAGATCTCCCGCTAAGGAAGATTCTTGAGAGTCCTTTCTATCGCATTATCCGCCAGCATCACCAAGAAGTTCGCTCTCCTTTCCTCTTTGCTTGCAGTCCTCGCAATCCCCGCGCTTGCCGGTGTGACTGTCAACAGCCCTTCCAATGGTAGTGAGGTGACGGCACCCCTCACTCTCTCAGCCTTTGCGACAGCCTGTTCCTCTCAGAATGTCGCTGCGATGGGATATTCCTTCGATAGCAGTGCGGATACAACCGTAAATGAAGGCACAGCCATCGAGGCCTTGGTCGGGTCAGCCGCAGGCGTGCATACCTTGCATGTGAAGGCGTGGGGTGATAGCGGCGCCGCGTGCGTCACCGATGTGACTTTCACTGTCAAGACTGGGACAACATCCACGACAGGCGACTCGATGATCCCTCCGGATGCTGTCAGTGTCAGCAGCATTCAAGCGATGGGCAACTGGCAAGCCGAGCATGATGATGGAGGACCGGGCCGTTCAAATGGATCGACGAAGGTTGTCAAGTCGCCGTCACTCCATGGGACAACGCGAAGGTTCGAAACCGAATATTCAGATCGTGGCGACGAGCGCTATTCGGTCGCCTTTTCAGACGATACAAATTCCATGAATTTCTTCTACGATGCCTGGGTCTATTTAACAAGTTCCGCCGATCATGTCGCCAACCTGGAGATGGACGTGAATCAAGTAATGGCCAATGGGCAAACGGTGTTGATTGGCGTGCAGTGCGATGGCTATTCAGGAACATGGGATTACACTGTCAATGAGGGGACCGCTAAGTTGCCGAGACCGCATTGGGTGAACAAGAACGGCACAAAATGCAATCTGCGAAACTGGACCAGGCAGAAATGGCATCACGTTCAAGCAAGCTTTTCCCGTGATAATTCCGGCACCATAACCTATCACTCTGTTTGGTTCGATGGAACCGAGAGCAAGCTCAACGCCAGGGCGTACGGCGGGGCCGATCTTGGGTGGGACCCGGTAATCAACACCCAATTCCAGGTTGATGGACTTGGCTCCAGTGGGACCACCACTGTCTTTCTGGATAGTTTGACCATTTCACGATGGTGAACCAAATCGATTCGGGTGTGCGGCATGATTCCGCATCGCTGTAGTCTCGGATCGACAGGGCCACGGACTCGCCAACAAGGTGGAGTCCTGGCCTATCTCGGTGCGAATCATCGGGACTGCGCGAAGCAATACTCCCGACCTGCACGTTGAGGCGCCTCGATAACCTTGTGGTTCCATTTGCTCAGCAGCGTAGCCGCGGGAATGAAAGGCTTGCTCTGAAGGAACTCTACAGTCCTTCGAGGAGGTCTCCATGATATCCCAACTTACATTAGGACTGATCGCCGCGCTCTGCACCGGAGCCGCGCTGGTTCAAACTGCCACGGCCCAGGTTTCCGCAAGTTCAGCTTCAACCGCGGCCCCTGTTGCTTACGTCTATGTATCGTCCACCAACCCAAACGAAGTCCACGCTTTGTCCGCTTCTTTAGACGGCACACTCACTCAGGTGGGAAGTGTGCCGTCACAGAACGCAATTTATCACCTGTCAGTGAATAAGAAGTTTCTGTTCGGCATCGATATTGAATCGAACATTTATACATACACGATTGCCTCAAAGGGCGCGCTGAAGCAGGTTGCGGTCACTGCGGCGGGGAAGTACGTTCCCGACTTTGACCCCGCGGTTGGGGCGGGGCTACTCCAAATCGACGAGACCGGTAGCAGCTTGTACGCATTCATGTTTGATAAGGAGCTAAACACGTATCTAGCTTCATTCAAGATCGAAGACAACGGCGGGCTCGAATTTCTGGGATTAGCCGACGCGAACAACGCCGGCGGGCAGATCCGGGTCGTTCAAAACAACCAATTCGCGCTGAGCTCAGGGTGTGCCGTTCAGGTGCTGAGCTCGACACTCGCAGTCATCACGGGGGACATAGGCGAATTTCGGCGGGAGAGCAATGGGTACCTGACTCTGGTGGGGACCAGCCACGATGTGCCCCAGGCACAGAGCCCCTACCAATGGTGTCCCACGGGCGGGACGGCCAGCGATTCCACGGGTAACATCGCCGTCGGCTTGAACCTTTTCCAACCGGATCAAAACTATAACTTGTCGCAGTACGCACTGGCCGCTTACACGGTGAACGCGCAAGGCAATCTGAGCACGACAAGCACCAGAGGAAACATGGCGTCCAGTGCAATCGAGCCGGAAGTCATGAGCATATCGCCATCCGGCAAACTGCTGGCGGTGGGGGGCAATGGGTATTATCAATTCTTTCACTTCAATGGAGCAAACCCGATCACGAAATACACCGGATTATTTAACGAGGAGGACCAGGTCCGGGAGTTCGGCTGGGACAAGAGCGACCATTTCTACCTGTTGAGCGGACATTCTCTGGAGTCCTACGACATCACGCCGACGAGCTACAAGAAGCTTGCGCCGCTTCCGATCTCTGCGCCGTACAGCATGATTGTCCTATCGCTTCAATAGGGCATCGGGTAACGGACTCGCTGGGGGGATCGAAATGATCGACGTCAATCGCAGACGATTCCTTGCCGGGCTGAGCGCAACGGCGCTCGCCACTTATCCCTTCGCGGGAGGTGCTTCCACCGGCCCTGCCAGCGCTCACACGGCGAGCTTCGATCCACGGCAATATGGAGCGAAAGGTGATGGCAAAGCACTCGACTCGGCAGCCATGAACCTGGCCATCGATGCCTGTTGGGCAGCCGGCGGCGGCGCTGTCCAAGTCGGGCCCGGAATTTATCGCTGCGGGACCGTAGTTCTGAAAGGCGATGTTACATTATTCCTGGAAGCGGGTGCGACCATTCTGGGAAGCACGAACATTGACGACTATGCGCTCCACTCCGGGATGACCGCCAAGGGTGGCTCAGACCAGAAACACCTGATCTTTGCCAAAGATGCGGAAAACGTAACCCTCCGAGGGCCGGGCAAGATCGACGGCCAGGGTCCAGCTTTCTGGAAGCGATCTGACCGGGCACCGCTGCCTCCCGATGAAGGCTGGGCCGATGTCATCGCGCACGGCTGGGCGCCAAATGGCAAACGCCCCAGTCCAATGCTGGAGTTCGTCAATTGCAAGGGGCTCAGGATTGAGGATATCCGGATCGAAGGCGCGCCGAGCTGGACGATGCGCACCATCAATTGCGATCAGGTTGTTATCCGCGGCATTTCTGTGAACAATCCCAATTATGGGCCCAATACGGACGGGATCGACATTTGTGGCTGCAGCAACGTGACCGTCTCCGATTGCTCCATCGACACCGGCGACGACGCCATTTGCCTTAAGAGCGAAAACCCGTACGGCTCCGAACCGCTGGTGAGCAGGAACATCGTGGTCACCAATTGTGTTCTTAGCACCTGCTGCAACGGCTTCAAGCTGGGCACGACTTCGCAGGGCGGATTTGAGAACATTACCTTCTCTAACTCCTTCATCCAAAACAAAGTGGTGGATCTGGCGCAGCGTGTGATCTCGGGAGTCGCGCTGGAGGTGGTCGATGGCGGCTGGATTGAGGGCGTTGTCGTTAAGGGCATCCAGATGCAGCGCACGCGCACGCCAATCTTCATCCGGCTGGGAAACCGCTCGCGGAAATACGACTATCCCCAGCATGGATTGCGCGGAGTGCGCATCGAAGATATTCATGCTTCGGAGTCGGTTCTGGCGAGCTCCATTACAGGTCTCCAGAACATGTGCGTGGAAGATGTGACGCTGTCGAATGTCCACGTCGAGAATAACCTGGCGAGTCGGCCGGAGTGGGTCGATCGCCCTGTACCCGAAATTCCGGCGAAATATCCCGAAGCCCGCATGTTTGGAATGCTTCCAGTTTCAGGCCTGTATTGCCGCCATGTACGAGGCCTGCAGTTGTCCCAAGTGGAATTCCGGGTAGCTGCGGGCGAGCAACGGCCGGTGCTGACCTGCGACGACGTGCGCGGGGTTCGGATTTCCGGACTCAGCTCCACGCCATTGCAAGGAAATCAGCCCACCGTGAAGCTAGTTCAATGCAGCGACGTTCGGATAGCGCACTCCGCGGCTCCCGTCGGATCGAATGCGTATCTGGCGGTCGAAGGTGCGGAATCCGCATCGATCCTCTTATCGGACTGCGATCTGCGCGGAGCCAGGCGAACGATTGACAAATCCAGCGACGTGCCGGCTGGGGCAGTTACAGAGAGCGGCAATACCTGGCGAGCGCAGTGATGTAATTTCGGTTATTCGGACAACTCCTGGCCCACCGGATTCACATCCTTCGTCCGCCGATCAAGGCGCTGGGCGTAGCTCTTTTCATCGAAAGGCAACTCACAGCTTATGGATTCCGTGGGTCGTTCGGGGTCGGACGTACCTCATGACTCCCGTCGATGGTGACCGGCATCCGCTTCGATTTCCGATAGACGTTCGCGACCGCCATTGTCCAGAAAGGAACCAAGTCGACCGCGGGTAAGAGCTTGGCAAGAAACGAGGGCAGGAATTCCCAGTGCCAGCCAAGCAGGTAAACCAGCACGGCGCCCACTCCGACGTCGAGTATGTCATCGGGAGGAGATTCAGCCCCCGCGACGAACAAAGGAAAAACGACGAGCTGGAGCGCATCTGCAACGATCGCCAGCATCAGGGCGAGCTGAAATCGTGTTCGTGGCGAGATTGCGATGGTGTCCATAGTCAAATCAGCCAGCTATTCCTCAGATTCGTCCTTGATTCCTCTATTTTACGGGAGAGGAAATTCCGCCGAAAGGCACCTCAAAGGGTTCTGCCGGTCCGCGGACCCACCTTGGGGGAAGGATGAATTCCAGATGGCCCGTTCCTTGCCAGATTCCGCTGCCAGGGCGTCCTTACCGGGACCGGCCCCCTTTGCGCGCCCCGGGATAGTGAGGCTCAATCAAAGTCACTAACTTGGACCAAAAAACCGGAGCTTTCATCGTTGGCAACGACTGCATCCGCCGGTTGGCGGGGGAAACTCTTCAAACCTCGGCTGGCAGGCGGAGGTCATCCGGTACGGAGCGTCTTCCTTCTACTTACATTTTCAGCACAACGAAATGAGGCCGGGGAACTTGATCGGCGGGTCCTTACGCCCCATTGGTCGCATCTCGCTTCTCATTTACCTGGCGCCGCTGGTTACGAGTCTGCGAGACGAATATGGGTGCGATACTGACAACGGCACGGTGAACGGTGTTGATGATTGAGAGCGGGCGGCTGCGCACTTCATCGTAGACACGCCCGAGATACTCGCCCAGGATGCCCAAACAAAAGAGAAGCAAGCCTCCCACGACGAAAACCGCCGCCGCCACTCCGAACGCCGCAGTCATGACTGCGCTTTTCGAAAAGAGCATGAATACGGCGAGGATGGCCGCCACCGAGCTCGCAAACAAGAAGAGCGCAAAACTGAGCCGCAACGGCTTATAGCTGAAGCTGGTAATGGCATCCATTGCGTACCTGATCCGGCTCATAAAGGAGAGCTTGCCCTCTCCCGCGGCCCGGTCCTGGCGATCGTAGAGAACGACCGTGTTACGGAATCCGACCCAGGCTCGCAACCCAGGCAGATAACGGTTCTTTTCTCCCAACGAATTCACCGAGTCGACCGCTTTTCTATCCATGAGGCTGAATACACCTGCATTCAGAGGGATCGGGTAGTCGGATAGAGCGCCCAGGACGCGATAGAAGAGGGGAAATAGTTTGGCCAGGACTTTACGCCGCTCCTGGCGACTGGCTCTTACCGCAACAACGACCTGGGCGCCGTTTTGCCAAGCTTCGATGAGTTTTGGCAGGACTTCGGGAGGATCCTGGAAGTCGCCGTCCATCAGGATAACAGCGTCGCCGCGCGCGGTCTCAATTCCCGCCGAGATTGCGCCCATGTGGCCCCAGTTGCGCGAGAGGTCCACGACGACCACATGGGAATCCATCGACTGCAATCCCTTGAGCAAACCCAGCGAAATATCTGTTGAACCATCGTTGACATATACGACTTCCCATTCGGCACCGACTGCATTGAGGACGCGGGCGACTTCTTCATGAAAGAGCACGATGAGTTCTTCTTCATTATAAATCGGCACAACTACCGAAATAACTCTAGTCTCACGGCGCTCAAAGATCCTCGTTCCCGAATCCGAGTTAATCAAAGGTATCTCTGTTATCTCGCGTTTATTCCATTCTTCGTTATTCAAGTGGCAGGTCCTCTCGATTCACAATACTGCATCATTCGGGCTCTGCCTGGAAAACGCGTACTCTCCATCGCACTTCGGCCGGTGTCAAGACAATAACGTACCGGGCGGATAGATGCTGTACCATTTTGACCCCGGAATGATCGACGAATTCCAGATCGTACTGAACCTTGTCTGTGAGTTCAATCGAAAGTCCCTCGGGCGAATAAAAGACTATCTGTATGTCGTGGGCGCGGTCCCGATAAATGGAATGAGCTCCGAGAATCGTCTGCTGCCGGATCGTTTCACTTAGTTTTTCCCGGGCAATTCCAACGAAAGACGAGTCCAGCAATTCGGGCCGATTCTGTTCCAGGGCAGAGGAGAGATTCTTCCAGGACTGGAGGTAATCGCGGATCGCGGCCTTACCGGTTTGTTCTGGCGGAGAAGGGGAGCCTTGCAGATTCGGCTGCTCCTCGCGCACAGTGGCCTGCGCCCAGCCGTTCGGGGAGATTATCAAAAATAGCGTGAGCAGCAGGAGGGATTTGGACATGGCTACTTCTCCCAGCGAATCTGGTTCCCGAGGACGAGACCGCTCGCAACGGAGATCATTGCGCCGGACTGAGCGGGCATTTGAACCTCGGCGATCCCCTGCTTAAGGGGTACGTCGACAGTCGATTGGCCACCTTGATAGGTCTCGGTGAAGGTCACAACCGTCCCGTCCGGCACAGCGTTACCGCTGCAATCGCGCACGGGCTCGGTTGCCAGGTGCAGCTGCCCGGACGCCAGCCGGGCGCTCATCTGCAACCGACACGGATCGCCAGGAACCTGGGCGACAACGCGCACAGTGGAGATTGCGGCCATTCTTACCACAAACCGGTCCATTCCTTGCTGAGCCGTGGAGTCCATCGCAGTCCAGGAAGCGCCCTCGCGGATGACCGCGTTGCGTTTCTGCATTGCGCCGGAAGGGCTCGAAAGCTCAAAGGATACGGGGAGAGGAAAGGTAATCAGGTTGTGAAATACGTCAAAAACGTAGATCGCTCCGGTGATTCCGTCATGCAGATTGACCTGGATCCGGGATGGTTTCGCAAGAAAGTCAAGCGTTGCAGGCTTGCTCTCCGGCACGATATCCAGGGAAGCGCTTTGCGTGGAGGATTCCGTGGCAAGAAAGACCGCATAATGGCCCGCATTCGGCAGCGTTCCTTCGGCAAAAAAGGTGGTAGCTCCGAGTTGGATCTCCCGTTTCAGCACCTGTGGTGGCCCAACGATGTACAGCGTAGCTTTACCGCCGCCTGTAGTCTGCAATGAGAAGGAAGCGCCCGCCTCAATCTTCTCCGGCATGGCCATGGTTACGCCCTGCGCTGCGGCTAACTGCGCCGCCAGGGCGAAACCGCCGAGCAGGAGCGCCAATCCGCAGTTCACTGCGAGCCTCCGGAACTGATCGTCGCGACTACCGCTCGTTGGCTGCTGACTTTTCTCGCAAGATCCTCGGGGATGTGAATTTCAAATGGCACTGGCGTCTGAGGCAGGAGAGCTGAGTCGATGTATTCGTTTGCGATCCATACCACCTGGCCGCTTTTGTCGTAGAAAGTCCCAAGAACCTGCGCGAAGCTGACCACCTGGCCGCTTTGATTTGTAACTTGTCCGGTCAGCGAGGCATCCGGGGCCGGATTCAGATGTGCATTTTCAATCTCGATCACTGGATCCGCGGAGGCGGAGACAAGCTCCGAGGTAGGCATCATACGGACGCTTCCAACACTGGACAAAGCAACATCCGGAAACCGGATGAGAAACGGAGTTACCTGCTTGGGCAGCAGAAGGTGCGATATCTTGTCGAAGCTGCCTTCGGTCGCGATCGGCGTCTGGTCCTTCGAGAGCAGGGTTGCGGAGACCGAAACGAATGCGGGCACCACGTCTTCATTGAGAAGCTCGCCCAGAAGGACCACGCCTTCAGCTCGTTCCACTGGGTGCATATCCACGATGCGAACGTGAGGCGCTTCCACATCCTGCGCTCCCCAGTCGTCTCCCGGGCCGCGATAAATCACATCCCATCGGAGATAATTGACCGGAATCACCTGGGGCGGAACGACGACCTGCTTGGCGATGGGCCATTCGGCCTCCCAGCGATCGCCGTTTTTTACAACGCGCAGGTCGCGCGTGCTGATTGAGACGCCAACCACGGTTGCCCAATAGAGTTGGAGCCGAATCTCTGACTCGCTCTCAGAAGCATGCAAAGGCAGCACTTCGAATTTCTCCACGGTGGCATAGGTTAGAAGGCTGGGGTAATAACCAGTGATGTCATGCACAAACTCAGTCTGAGTGAACTGAGCCTTGTTTGCGAGGTTGTCGTATGCCTTCGTCCAGGCTTGCGCTCGAATCTCTTCGCCCAGAGTCTGGACAGCCGCCTCGGGCGTGGCCGACGAGCGCATCAGGGGCCCTCCGCCGGCGTAGGCGGCGGCTGAGGGCACAGGCCACACGAAGCCGGCAACAACCAGCGCAACCGTTGCGCCGGCCAGTAGCAGAGCGAGTAAATACCCCTTGGTCACGCGGTCACGCTCCCTTGCAAGAGGCTTTCGCCGGAGACGAATTGGCGGTCTTCGCTGTCGAAGCGAGGTTTCCGCCGCGGGATCGAAACCACGAGGATGGCCAGGAGGCTGCTGCCGAACGGGAGGGTACCCCACAGGATGCCTTGCCAGCGCGGCGGCATCTGAGGGGCGTTCAAAGGAGTTGCGGGCGCCACTCCGTCTTTGCTCCAAATGGTGATGGTCTTGTCTTCGAGACTGTCCACCTGACGCCAGCCCGCAAACGACAGCAGGGGATCGTAATAATGATCCCGGACGAATACCCATTTGAGGCCGTACCGATCGGCGTGCGCGAGCATTGCCCGGAGAGCATCGAGACCCGGTTTACCGAAGTATTTTGAGCTGGTGAGGGCGCCTGCGCCGTAGCGAGTCAGTTCCGGCAGCATTCGTCCAGAGTTCCACTCGCCATCCACGCTGCTCGCATCGGTCATCATGGCCAGCCGGGCGATTTTATTGCCAAAGCCGAGAGTGACGTAACGATACTGATCATGACCGTCGCGGTTAAGCCAGGAGGCTACCGTATCCACTTTGAAGTCTTCGGCATCCGCTGGCCGATAGGTGGCCCAACCAACGGCGAGCGCGCAGGTGAAGGCGGCGAGAGTGGTTAAAGCGACTACCGCCCACAGCCGATACCGAACCACCAGTTGAGCTGCGAGAAGTCCCACAAACGGCATTGCGAGCAAAGAGGCCCAATAGCTGAACCGCTCCATCGTCAGCACGTCAAATGCTCGTCCCAACAGAAGGTGTCCAACCGGGGTCGTTCCGCCGAGGCCCAGGAGAAATGCAACCCAAAAGCCAAGCAGCAAGGGACGAAGGCGAACGGAAATGGAACCGCGCAGGAAGATGAACGGGAGGGCCAGAATCAACGCTCCATAGGGAACGATGAAGTAGTTGAGGCCCCATTGAGGGCTGAGAAGGTAATTTGCCCGGCTGGGGTGGGGTATGGGAGTCTGCGTAACGGGGTAGTGAATCAAGGCGATCCAGAACGGGAGCAGCACGATTGCGATAGCAGCCCCCACCACGGCGACAACCGCGGCAGTTCGTCCGAAAAAGGCCGGTGTCGAAATCCGAACTCCATCCTGACGATCAAGAAGGACCAGAGCCAGCACGGGGAGGGCAAACAGGAATGAACCAAAGAGCAGGGTGGCATGGTGAGCCGCGGCGGCGGCGGTGAAGAGAACGCTCGTTTTCACAAATGAGCGCCATTTGCCGTGGCGAATCCAATCGAAAAGAAACGGCAGGGCATTCAAATAGATAGGCGCCGCGCAGGTGGTGCCCAACTGCCCCGCGGAATAAACCAGGAAGCTCTCGGAGCCGAGGAAGATGCTCGCCAAGGCCGCAAACGATGCCGCGCGCGGACTGACCCAGAGTCTGGAAAAGCGGTAAACCCCCACAACCAACAGCATGATGGCCGCAAGCTGAACGGCCATATAGGCCATATCCAGTCCAATTAAATGAGAGACCAGGGCCACCCATTGCTGCGGCAAGGGAGGGTAAGTGGTCTGAGAAAAGCCCGCATACCACTTCGCATTCCATGGATCGAACCAATGGTTGACGTAATGCGAGGCGAGAAAAATATGGAAATTTGTATCGTAGGACTTGAGCGGCAATTTCATGAGCAAGAGCGGCAGATGCACGGCCAAGGCCACCATCAGCAGCAGGCTGAGTGGTATTTTCCGCTGCGAAATAGCGTTCAATTCAAGGTTTTGCACACATGCCTTTCGAAAAAGTTGTGAGATTCCAACTACGAACGCCTGGTGACACTTCGCCCCGTCGCGGCGCTTCTACGGTCAGCATTAGGTCGAGTTTCCAGAATTGAGAATCCAAAGTCTGGTCAGTTTGGCACATACGGGCCGGCAATGGCCGCCACGGCTGCGGCGGGCGGCGAGCGAGGCGCGCGCTTCAAGGGTCGCGATGCGGGAAAGCGAGGTTTAGAGTGTGAGAGCGCGCGGAGTCAGACCAGCGCATGAACCTGTGACTTGGTCAAAACCGTACAGAACTTGAAAATCCATTTGGGTAGATTCGGTTCAGGCAGGTCTCTCGACAAAGGCCGCCTTTGAGCGCCCAGCTAATCTTTCGCCGCCCCCTTGAACAGTTTTTCCGATTTCGATGCGAACTATCTGAACGCGTCCAGGAGAAATCAAATCGGAGTTCCCCGGGAAACCGGCGCTCCAGGCACGCAACAAACGAAGCAATGCCGGCACTTCAGCCTTGAAGGCAAACGAAAAGGCGAATCCCGATTCGGCGGGCGCCGGGCCGAATCGAACACTTGAAGATGACTTCGCGCTGGTGGTCCCTTGGTTCTTGAACTCTCTTTCTGGAAAGTCGCCTCGGTTTCCTTCGTTGTCGGCGCACTGACTTGCGTCGGGGGCGCGCAGACGTACAGCGTCGGAACTGAGCCCTCCAAGAGTTCGCAACCGCAGCCGGGCCCGACCGCTTCGCCGAACCAGCCGCTGGGTTGGGGCTCCAACATTGAAAATGCGCGGCTCGCGCGAGCCGCGCAATTGGCGTTGCAGCGCGGGGACCACGCGCTTGCGCTGGACTATGCGCGCCGCGCCGCGCAAGCTGCGCCAAGCGATCCGCAGTTGTGGTTTCTGCTTGGCTATGCCGCGCGCCTGAATGCGAAGTTCCAGGACTCGATTGACGCCTACGGCCGAGGTCTTCGCCTGAGCCCGTCCTCTCTGGAAGGGCTGTCCGGTCTTGCGCAAACCGACAGCCTGATGGGCCGGACCGAAGAGGCGGAGCGGCTTCTCAAACAGGTGGTTGCCACCGACGCAAGACGCCGGGACGATACCCTTTTGCTCGGCGATCTCTACCTGCGATCGGGCGACTATGCCGAGGCGGTCGATTGGCTGGTGAGAGCGGAGCGGCTCAAGCCGGACGCGCGACCCGAGTTGCTGATGGCGATGGCGTACCAGCACCTGAAGCAAATGGATATGGCGGACCGCTATCTCGAGATGGCCAAACGGCACGCGCCGGACAACCCGGAAGTGCAGCGATCGATGGCCGGGTACTACCGCGCGGCCGGAAACTATACGGAAGCGATCGCCGCGCTTCAATCGATCCGCAGCCCAAAGCCGGACGTGGCGGCCGAACTTGCATACACATACCAACTCGACGGCAAGTTGGATGACGCCGCCAGGCTGTATGCGCAAACGGCCAACTCCGTACCGCGGGACTTGGGTTTGCAGCTTTCCGCGGCCGAAGCCCAGGTCGCGGCCGGTTCCGTGGAGAAGGCGGACCCATTCCTTCAGCGCGCGGCGGGAATCAGCGCCGAAAATTACCGGCTGCATGCGATCCGGGGTGAGATTGCGAAGCTCCAGGAGCGCGATCGGGATGCTGTGCTGGAGTACACTCTTGCAGCCGCACACCTGCCGCCTGAGCCGGTGGAGGGGCCGCTCTACGGGATCCAGCTACAGATGAACCTGATGGAGCTGTACCAAGGGCTCGGGGAGGAAACAAACGCTCATCGTCAGCTTGAGATAGCCCAAACAAGGATTTCCGCCCTCGGGGATCCGGGGACGGGCCGAGGGCAGTTCCTTCGCTTGCGGGCACTGATCCGGATGGCCGGCGGGAACCTCGATGGGGCGCTCGCGGACATTAACGAGGCGCTCACAATCAACGCCCACGATCGCGGAGACTTGCAGCTCAACGGGGACATCCTGATGAAGCTCGGCCGCACCGACGATGCGATTGGGGTTTACCGGATGATTCTCTCCGCAGACCCGGTGAATCGTTTCGCACTCACGTCGCTGGGGTATGCCGAACGCGCGGCGGGGCATGACCGGGAGGCGGAAGAGTATTTTCTGCGCCTTGCCAAAGCCGATCCGTTGCTCTATGTGCCCGACCTGGCCCTGGGCGATCTTTACACGGCACGCCGAGATTTCGCATCGGCGCAGGACGCATACAGCAAGGCGTACGGGATTGCTCCGCAGAGAGCGCCGATCGTGGCGGGCGGAATGAACGCCGCAATCGAATCGCACAACCTTACTTTGGCGGGCTTGTGGCTGAGCCGCGTTACCGGAAAGATGCAGAACGAACCGCAAATTCTTCGGGAAAAGGAGAGATACCTGAGCTTCAACGGCAACCCGCGGGAGTCCGCCGAGGTCGGCTGGGAAGCCATCAAGGCGCTGCCCCGGGACAGGGACGTGGTGGTTTACCTGGGTTACGACCTGCTCCATCTCGAGAGGTACGACGAACTGCTTCAATTGACGTCGAAGTATCTCGACATCTTCCCGAAAGAGCCCGATATTCCGCTGCTGCAAGGCTATGTGCACAAGCACCTTGGACTCCCGGAGCAGGCGAGGCAAGACTTCAGCGAGGTGCTCCGCCGCGATCCCGAAGTGGTTACGGCCTACGTGAACCGGGGCTACATGCTGAACGATCTCCGCCTGCCAAACGCGGCCGCGGAAGACTTTGAAGCGGCCTTGAAGCGCGAGCCGAACAACGGCGAAGCACACCTTGGGCTGGCCTATGCGAATCTGGACCTGCTCAAACCGCAGGCGGCCCTGCGCGAGGCCGAGTTGGCGGAACGGGAGCTGGGGGATTCAAAAGATATCCATGTCATCCGCGCCACCGCTTTTGGCCGCCAAGGCATGCTGTCCGAGGCCGCCGGCGAGTACAGGGCCGCGCTGAAATTCACGCCCGACGATGGCGCGCTGCACCTGGGCCTTGGGAATACGCTCTTTGCCGAGCGGCGATATCACGACGCTGTGAAGGAATTGCAGATTGCAGTGGGAGATTCGGCCACCGATGCCGATGCCAGTGCCGATATTTACGCATTGCTCGCACGCTCCTATGCAAACCTTCAGGACCGGGAGCAAACATTGCGCTATGTGCAACTAGCCGAGCAACACGCCGGGCCCACCGAAAGCACGTCCAAGAGTCGGGATTCCGGTCAAAGCAGAATCTATATATCGACGGGAGAGGCGCTCAGTACCCTTGGGGATCACGCGGCCGCAATGAAGCGCTTCCAGAAAGCTCTTGACGCGCCGGACAGCGACCGCATCAGCGTGCGCATGGCCATCGCGCAACTGATGGTCGAACAGGGTCACCCGGAAGACGCGGAAAGACAGATCGCCCTGGCCCAGATGGAAGGCGAGGCCGGAGTAACGCTTCCGCCCACAGCCAGCCAATTCATTGAGGCGGCGGATGTGTTCCGGTCCATGCACGAATATCAACTTTCGCAGACTTACCTGGAGCGCGCCAAAGGGGCGGGCGCTCAGGATGCGGAAGTGCGGATCGGGCTTGCCAACAATTACCTGGCGCTGGGCGATACGCCGAGGGCCCAGGCCGAACTGGCTGCGGTGCGCGCCACCGCGGGGGACTCCTCGGAATACCAGTATCTGCTGGCGCAGGCCAATGTCTTTCGCCAGCAACACCACAACGCCCAGGCGCTCACATCGTTTGCACAGGCTTCGAATGCTGAGGGCGAGGATCAGACCGCCGAGCAGGCACTGCTCCAGGCGGGAGCAGACGAGGGCTTGAGGGTTACTCCGGCCGTGAGCGTACTTTCCGACTTTTCCGTGGAGCCGATCTTTGAAGACTCGACGGTGTATGTTCTGGATTCCAAGCTGGATGCGGCGTTTCCTGTCCCAGTTTCGGATACGTCGCACCTGCCGCCGCCTCGATCCTCTTTCCAAACACAATGGACAAACGCATACCATTTGCATCTGAACCGACTGCCGACCGCCAGCGGGTTCTTTCAGGTGCGCAACGCCGAGGGACAGATCTCTGTTCCGAGTACCAATTCGATTGTCTCGCGCAACACCACCGATTACTCCTTGAATGCGGGTTTGAATCCGACGGTTGCAATCGGAAGCAACGTTTTGACATTCAATAGCGGCATTCAGGGAACGATTCGCCGCGATTCCGAGTCCCCGGTTGCAATGAACCAGAACCTCGTCCGCGTATTTGCCTATATGTCCACAAGTTCATTCTTCAATGCAATTTCTATGAGAGCGTACTTCGTCACGGAAGGTGGACCATTCACGGAAAGCAATCTCAGTTCCCGCGCTATGACAGGCGCGGTCGACTTTCAAGTCGGGGCCCCTTGGGGCAAGACGGCCATGGTCACCGGCTGGGGAGTCACGGATGAGAAGATATCGCCGACGAACTTTGAAAATTACCTCACATCCTCCTATCTGGGCATCGAGCGCAGGTTTGGAGAAACCCTGAAAGTGCGAGCAGTTGTGGAAGACCTGCGCGGCTGGCGAACTGTGGGAACGCACTCGGGGAATGCGCAGAATCTGCGGCCCGCCGGAACTGTTCATTACGCGCCGAACCAAAAATGGGACTTTCAGATTTCCAGCGCCTATTCGAGCACCCGCAGTTTCCACGTCTATGACGCGCTCCAGAACAGTTTTTCAATCTCCTACGCGAGACCCTTCCGCCGTAGGTTCAAGGACGATTCTGGATCCCTCGTTCTGGAATATCCGATTCGGTTTTCAGTGGGCATTCAAGAGGAGTCATTTGCCAATTTCAGCGGTGGTCAGAGTCAGCAGTTCAAACCGTATGTGCGCATCAGTCTGTTCTAGTGGAGGAATCCGATGAGAATCTGTCTAGTAGCGACCTTTCCTCCAAGCGGGCGTCAGTTGAACGAATATGCATTTCACATCGCGCGGGAGTTGCAAAGCATCCCGGGTGTCGAGTTGATTGTTCTTGCCGACGAGTTGGAAGAGTATGACTTCGCAACCGATGAAAACGGCAACGCGGCTGCGGTGGATCAGCTCTCGGAACTGGAAGCTTTTACCGTCATTCGCTGCTGGAGGTTCGGCAGCTTGACGACTCCGCTGCGCTTGTTGAACACCATCCGGAAGTTGAAGCCGGATGTCGTGTGGTTCAACCTGGTTTTCTCCAGCTTTGCAACTCCCGAGAGACCTTTGGCAGCTTTTGCCGGTCTTTGTGCGCCCGCGCTGACCCGAGCTGCCGGCTTTTTCACCCACGTCACCTTGCACCACATCATCGAACATGTGGACTTTGCCGTTGGCGGCGCCCGGCGCAAGAAACTCTTTCGGATGGGGGCGGACCTCGCCACCCGAGCCTTGCTCCGCGCGGACTCTGTCTCGGTTTTGCTCCCGGCCTATCTACGAACTTTGAACGCCAAGTATTCCGCCACAAACGTGATGCTGTTCTCGCACGGCACCTTTACGTCCGAACCCAGCCCGCCGGACTTTACCAAACGGGGCAATCCCGATCTCCGCATTCTCGCCATCGGGCACTGGGGAACCTATAAACGTCTGGAGACGCTGATGGAGGCGTTTCCAGCCGTCCTAAAACAAATTCCGAATGCCCGCTTGATCGTCGCGGGCGCCAATCACCATACAAAAGCGGGATATTGGGAGTCGATACATGCGGCGCAGCCGCCAGAAGCGCCGATCGAATTCCGTGGATACGTCGCTGAAGAAGATATTCCTGAGCTATTTCAGACCGCTTCGATCCTCGTTCTCCCTTACGATTCCGCCACTGGATCGAGTGGTCCGGCCCATCAAGCTTGCGAGTTTGCCGTTCCGATTGTCTGCGCGGACATCGGCGATCTTCGTGAAATGGCCGCGAATGAGGCGATGGCTGTGGCCTTTTACAAGATTGGCGACGCTGGCAAACTCGCTGAACAACTCATTGCCATTCTCCAATCCCCGGCATTGCAGCTCCGCATGGCCAAACAAAACTTCGCGGCGGGAGCGCGCATGGCGATGTCCGGCGTTGTCCGGAGCTATCTTCGCAGGTTCGAGGTTCTGAAATGCAAGGAAGCCATACGAAATGCGGGACTTTTTGAGGAGTTCCCGCGTCCCGATCCCCTCGCGCAACAGGGTCGGGAGAAGGCGTTTGACCGTGGATTGCAGGATGCTTCCTTCGCCCAAGATAGAAACGGCGGTGACGAGCGGATGGGCAGCGAGGAATCGGGAGCTTATGCCAGTGCGAAGGACTTCGGTGATTCCGCCGGCTAACGACCCTCCGCGGCCCCAGGGGAGTGATTGAATCACCGCAAAGATATATCACTCGCCGATCCGGGGTCAGCACCGCGACGAAGGCCCTGGAAGGATGCTTCAGCAACGCGAGTCAATTCGCCCCTTCGGAACTTAGATATCGCCCTTGCGTTCCGCCACATTTAAGTTGCTGAAGGAATGCTTACTCTTCGGAGGTTTCCACTCGGCTGTGAATGATGCCAGGCCGGGGGCTTTGGCCCGCGTTGATGATCGCGCTCATGATACTTTTCTTGCCTCTCCTTTTCATTCACTGCCGGCGATTCGGCGTCGAAGCATCAGGAGTTCGCCCGGACGGGCCGGCGTCGCAGGTGGGAATGCCATCCTCAATCGCGGTGCCTTCTTCATGGTCGTTCCACGTTTCCACCAGGATGAATGGCGGTGGATCGTTCGCGGGAAAGTACTTCCGCCACAAGTTGAACGTGTCGGCATATGTTTGCCCGCACCGGGGGGATATATGACGGTTAGTTCCCCAGGAAGCCTTGTTATCATCGAAACTCGCCCAGGCGCCTCCGACGATAACCTTGTCGGAATACTTGGAGCCCATTGTCGTATAAAACTCACTGAGGTATTGTTCACCCCAGTTGCCGCCATCCGCCGCCCAGCCCTTTTGCCCGGGACTTACCCACGCG
>Ga0302278_10003262_pt1 | contig 17921 bp, 15 predicted proteins | sample III_Bog_N3_2_FD_194543 | JGI IMG/M metagenome (GOLD analysis project Ga0302278, IMG submission 194543) | Peat permafrost microbial communities from Stordalen Mire near Abisko, Sweden - III_Bog_N3_2 | ecosystem: Environmental > Terrestrial > Soil > Wetlands > Peat | place: Sweden: Abisko...
GTGCGGCGCGGCGATGACTACGTGCTGAATGGGCAGAAGCTGTGGATCACGAATGCGAAGGAGGCGGGGCTGTTCATCGTCTTTGCCACCATCGATCCTGCAGCCGGCTACAAGGGCGTGACTGCATTCCTGGTGGAGAAGGGCGTGGCGGGGTTTGAGGTTGGGCGCAAGGAAGACAAGCTGGGGATACGCGCGTCAAGCACGTGCGAGCTGATCTTCCGCGACTGCGTGGTGCCCGCCAGCCAGGTGCTGGGCGAACCGGGCAAGGGCTATCAGGTTGCGATTGAGACTCTGAACGAGGGGCGGATCGGGATCGGCGCGCAGATGGTCGGACTTGCCCAGGGTGCCTGGGACCATTCAGCCCGGTGGGCGAAGCAGCGGCGTCAGTTCGGCAAGCCGCTGGCTGAGTTTCAAGCAATGCAGTTCCAGTTGGCGGAAATGGCGACCGAGATCGAAGCGGCGCGGCTGATGGTCTACAATGCGGCACGACTGCGGGATCGGAGCGTCGAGTTCCTGAAAGAGGCAGCAATGGCGAAATACTTCGCGTCGCAAGTGGCGGAGCAAGTGGCTAGCCTTGCCGTCGAGGTGTTTGGCGGCTCAGGATTCGTGAAAGACTACCCGGTGGAGAAGCTGTATCGCGACGCCAAGATTGGAAAGATTTACGAGGGAACGTCGTTCATGCAACTGGCGACGATTGCGAAGCTGACGCTGGCGAAGATGTGAACCGACGGCGGGCTGCTCCGAGTGCTCCCAATAGCCCAGTACCGAGCAGAGTGAGGCTGGATGGTTCGGGAGTGACGCCGGGAGGATTTGAAGTCACCGTTGCTGAGAGCCAAGACCCTACATCGCTGTTGCTTGCGGAGCCTAGCCCTGAGCCTGCGGATTCATCCTGCACCAGGTCTGTGTCATAGCCGTTGTTGAAGAGGGTCAGGATTCCATTGACGTTGAGTTCGATGTCCCAGTGAGAGATGTTTCCGTTCAGGTCGGTCGCAACATCAAAAATAGGAGCAAATGTGTAGCTGAGATTGGTTATGGTCTGAACGCCGTCGGAGAAGCTGAAGGAAGTGTAGAAGACCTGTTGAAGCGCGAAGCTGTCTCCGAGCGGCGAGGCGACGGTGAACGAGCCAGTGACCTTGTCGCCGGTAGTGTAGAGGCCGGATGCGGTCGTGAAGTCGTTGCCGTTGTAGGTGTAGACAGTGTCCGCGAGGGCGGGGATGGCGACTGATAGAACAAGAGCTGCTGTTAGCAGAAAGCGTAGGCGCATAAAGTTCTCCAGTGGTGCAGGGGTTTGGAGCGAATTTCAAACGGCGATGCGGCGGCGTAGTGCTGAGAGGACTCCGATGAGTCCGGTGCAGGACAGGAGGAGACCGGAGGGCTCGGGTGTAGCTGATGCGACAGTGTCCGAGATCGTGAGTGTTCCCGTACCCGCCATGGGCTCTCCAGCGGTTAAGGCCCCTATCTGATAGTTCGAGAATAAAAAAGAGCTCTCTACCCCAGACAACGCGGTGGAGAGTGCATAGTTTGTCGACGACTGGAAATCAAATCCGGACAGTGGGCCTTCGTCGGTTCCCTTGTAGAAGAGATCAGTGGAGCTTGTTGGGGTTAGCATGCCGGTGTCGAAAGTCAGGAACCCGGCCGGATCGACAAAAGTGAAATCTGTACCAGTAAAACTGCCCGCCCCTGTGAACGTATAAGTAATGCTTGCGCCATTCGCCGCCGGAGCACCTGTGAGGAGAGCAAAGAGAAATACAAAGCCAAATGGCGTATTTTTCATGGAGTTCCTTTGAGTGGCAAGCTGGTTTGCCGAATTTGCTTTACAATGTTGGAACAACACTAGAGAATCGCTAAAACCGTCGCAATATCCTAAAAGGGTACTTTTTCAGTCACACATTTCGGCTCAATGAGATCGAATTTATTGAACTGGCGTGAAGTTCGCGAAGCCGATCTGCCTCAGTGTCTGAATATCGAGCCACGCAACATTGGCGATGAGATTGTCGGGCGAGAACGGGCGATTGAAGTCTGGAACGGTTTGCTGAGGACGCGCGCGTTCGGCTCGTGCGTGGTGGAGGTGGAGGGGCGGATCGTCGCGTTCGGCGCCAGCGTCTTCGTTACGCGCGAGTTTGCGACACAGGAGATCGCCGACCCCAGGCCCGGACTGAACAGCCGGTTGATTGCGGCGGTTGCGAATGGCCAACCGGTAGTGCGACCTCAGAGCGATCTCTACGACACGGCGCCGGAGGACGAACTCGACCTGATGACTTTGTATGGCAACTGGCGCGCTGACGGGTTGAGCGAAGGACAGTTTCGCGATGCGGTGATGCAACTGCCAATGAGCTACATCGAACTGCACACAGGCTACCGGCTGGGCCGGCTCTTCGGCGAGCCGGTTGGGGCAGAGCAGTGCGGATTCGTCGAGTCGGCAGGTGTGTGGCGGGTGACCAAGCAGTTTCCTGAGTCGGAGCAGACGTTTGTGGTGATGTCGCGGGAAGACGCCTTTTCGGTGAGCGGGTCGATGGCGCCCACGCTGTTTCAGTACCGAGCGCCGTTACTAGGCCTGCGGGATAGCGAGAAGCATCTGCTGGTGGAGGCGTTGACGCGGCGGTCCGACAGCGAACTTGCGGAGGCTATGAACCTTTCTCCGCCGACGATCAAGAAGCGCTGGCAGGCGTTGTTCGAGAAGATCGCGGATGTCCACCCCGACTTGTTTCTCGGAGCGGACGACAAGGCCTCCAGCGGGTCGCGAGGGCCGCAGAAGCGCCATCACATTCTGGCCTACGTCCGGTCCCATCCGCAGGAGTTGCGTCCGTACCGTTGGCGCGCCTTCAAGGAAGCCTGACTCTGGCCGAAGCCGGTGCGTCCGAGGCAACGGCAGGGTTCTAGCGTGGGCAGACCGGATGCTGATCGACCAGTACCTACCGGTCAACCGTTCCAATGGGATCGCCATCTGTGGACTCCATGGGTAAACGTTTTTTTAGCATGTGGACGGACCACACGCGGGACAGAGGTGCGTGACTGGACTTACACTGGGAGGCAAGGAATCTCAGGTCCTATGACACCAGGGTCGTCCAAGTCCGGCACGCCGCGCGCTCCTCTGAATCTGCTGGGACTGGCGTGCGCCATCGGCGTCTCGACCATCTACTTCAACCAGCCATTGCTGGTAGAAATGGGGAAAACCTACGGAGCGCCTGCCGGCCGGGTGATGTTCGTGGCGGGCGCAACGCAGGTAGGATACGCGCTGGGGCTGCTGCTATTTGTTCCGCTGGGCGACCTGCTGGAACGCCGCGCGCTGATGATCCGGATGTATGCCGCGGTGATTGTAGCGCTGTTGCTGGTATCGATGGCGCCGACCCTCGCTTGGCTAATTGCGGGAAGCGTTTTGCTGGGCATGGTGGCTTCCGTGACGCACATTGTGCTGCCCATTGCGCCGGACTTGGTTCCCGACCAGGAGCGCGGACGAGCGATCGGGAAAGTGATGATGGGCCTGCTGCTGGGCATTCTGCTGGCGCGGACCTTCGCTGGTTGGGTCAGCCGCATCCCTGTCCTGTTTGTTCATGCTCCGAACCTGTTTCCCAAAGGTGCGATCTGGGTCACGGAGGGATGGCGGTATGTGTTCATCATCGCGGCTCTGGTGAACGCGGCGTTTCTGGTTCTGCTGGGACGGCGGATGCCGAAGTTGCCGCCGAAACAGGAGATGCGCTACAGCGAGGCGATGCGCTCACTGTGGACGCTGTTCCGAACCCAGCCGCTATTGCGCGAGTCGTGCCTGATCGGCGCGCTGGTGTTTGGGTCCTTCAGTTGCTTCTGGACGACGCTGGCGTTCTTCCTTTTCAGCCACTATCAGTTGGGCGCGGGGTTTGCCGGGAGCTGCGGGTTGGTCGGCGCCGCAGGAGCGCTGGTGGCCCCGGTTGCCGGCAGGCTCGCGGATAAGCGGGGCGCGCGCTGGGTGATTACGGCTGGAATCGCGACGTTAGCCGTCTCGTACACTGTGCTGTGGGCGGGCGAATGGGTGGCGTCGGGCCTGTCCTTTGCTATGCATATCGCCGTTCTGCTGGCGGGAGTCGTTTTGCTGGATGTGGGCGCTCAACTAACGCAGGTAGGTAACCAGACGCGCATCTTCGGGCTGGTGCCTTCGGCGCGGAGCCGGCTGAATACCGTTTACATGACCGTGTACTTCGCTGGCGCGGCGGCGGGATCGGTTCTATCGACGATTGCGTGGGACCGCTGGAAGTGGAATGGCGTTTGCGCGATGGCGCTGGGACTGATCGCGCTGGCAGGGCTGCGCCACGCGCTTGGGCTGCGTGTTCCGGAGGCGCGCGTTCCGGAGTTGCGCGGTGAGCAGAGTCCGATCGAGACGGTGATGGAAGTCTAGGCCGCGCCCACCCCGCGAACCCAAGAGCCCCGGTCTATCCGCCGCACTCCATCATCCACTGACCTCAAAACTCCTTGAACATCATATGCGGGATCAGCCTCCAATACTCCTCTTGGGTCGCATCCTCCAGACAAGCCTCAATGATCTTCCGCCCCAGCGGATCCAAGTCCGCAGTCAGATAAGGCTGCAGTTCACGATGGAAGAACTCTCGCCACTGCCGAGCCCCTTCCGCCACCACCTCCGGTCCCCCCTGGAGCTGGTTCTCGACCTGCATGAAAATAGTGGGAATGATGGACCCCTCAATCCGCATCTGCTTCGGCACATACCCTAGCAGCGGACACTTGTGCTCGACCAACTGTTCCCGGCTGAATCGCGCACTCCCGCGCCGAGCCAGATATTCGCGCGCGATCCACTCACCCATAAAGCCCACCTTCCACGCCCCAACGTACTGGTTAGGAATCAGCACATGGCGCGTCTCAGTGTTCTCGCAGATCTGCCGCAGCAACAAATTCGCCTGGTCCACGCGCCGTCCTGTGCAGAACGCCCAGTAGCTGCCCACCCCCTCCGACAGCATCCCCTTCGAATCTTGAATACTCGGATTCGCATGTCCCCGAGGGGCCACCAGCCGCCACAGCCACGCCAGCGCCGGACTCAGAATTTGCAGCATGCCCAGAATCCCATACTGCAAACTCTCCTTATGCGTCGGCGGGCACCGAACGCCGAAGCTGCGTATGTCCACCGCCACCGGCCCGTTCACAATCCCGGGGATCATGTCCCGCGGAATGATGATGCGCGGATTCGAGCAGGGCTTGCCCGGTGAGTCCTCGTCATGCTCCCATAGCAGCGTATTGCCACCCGGCACAATGTAGTGGTTCAGGAAGATCAGCGGACGCTCCGGCGTAATGCACAGCCGCTCCAGGTTCGGGTCCGTCCCATACTTGCGGATGTGGTCCACGCGTACGAACCAGCCCTCCTCCGCATCCATAATGTGCAGCCTGGCCTTGCCTTCGTTGAACCGCGGATGCACACATGCCATGTCGTCGGCCATCGGCCGCAGGTGGCAGGCTTCGGGCAACACCAGCGTCCGCTCTTCCCCGGTCACCACGTTCCGCCCCAGCCTTAGCCGCCCATCCTCCATGCGGTGGATCTGCCCCGTCATCTCGCTCTTGCCGCCACCCGACGCTCCTTCGTGCATAATCACAATCTGGTTGTCGTACGGAGTTACCACACCCACTGCCGCGCAGTGGTTCGTCGTCCAGCCCTCGCGCTCGCCAATATCCAGCAGGATCGAGTACACGCCCTTCTTCGCGCTTGGCCCCGGATACAGGTTGTACGCATAGATCTCCTGGTGCGTGTTGGTGCGCATATGCACCACCACCTGCTTGCCATCGAAGTGTGTATGCCGGAACGGCGGTGCTACAAACAGCACGCCTCCGCTCACGCGAAAGTCGCCCGGCACCTGGCTGCCTGGAATCATCCCCTGTAGGTCTGCCAGCGCTCCCGCAAAGAATCCGCAATTTCGCGGGCAGATCAGCAGCGACCCATACCCCAGGTTATCCGGCCCCGCGTAGAACGGAACCACAATCAGCTCCTGCGTCTCAAGCCAGCGCAGCGTCTTCTGTCGAGTCTTGTCAAAGCTCTCGCCAAACCGCTCCTGATAGGTCGGCTTGTCGGTTGGCAGGACGTCCCCAATCACCATCGCGTTCGGATCGCGCCGCCGCATCCGCGTGTCCGGAAAGTTCACCGCAATCCCGTTGCGCGCCTTGGTCACAACAGCCTCCACCACGCGCCCAACCCCCGCCACCTCGAACGCCGACTCGAAGACGCCCTTGTCCTCGCGATTGCTATGCCGCCAGTCGGTCGTCCCAGCCTCGCGCCCCAGCGCCCAGTCCAGCAAGTCCTCCCGCCGCTCCGGCACATACACTGCCGGCGCCGCGCTCAGCACCTCCATCACGTGCGCGGGCAACTCCAGGGCCGCCCAATCTGTCTTGAAGTCGATGAACTCTGGCGCGGCTACAACGCTCACGGGAATTCCTCCTGGGGCGGATGCTGCTGCAGGGAAGAACAGTTCACCCCAGCAGCCGCAAAATACCCACCTTTAAGATCGCAGAAGAACCCCTGTCCACTATGTGAGCCCCGTCACACGGCGCAGCCTGGGCGGGACCTAAGGTCTCCCTGCACCTCCTCCGGTTTCTCCTGCCTCGCTGCTTTGCCGTCCTGCTCATCGCCGTTCGCCTTCTGCTGCGCTCTAGACGGATGCGTGAACCAGACGTTCATCTTCAGGTGGTAACGGCCGCCGTCCTTCCGACCCGCACCGCCCCCATCCCCAAACATACCGCCGCCAACAACGACAACATCGCGGGCGCGGCCGCAAAATACCGCAACGACAACCCGACCCCAACCACCTGCAACCCACACAAAGCCCACGCAATTGCGCGAGCCTCCGCCACCCCACGCCACGCCATCCGCCCCAGGAACCACATCAGCCAAGCCTCAAAAACATAAGAGGCTGACACGAACAGCCCGAACCCAACATAGAACTCGCCATAGCTGTATGTCCCATGTTTGGCCGCGAAATGCACGCTGTTCATCGCCTCCCAAACCTCCTGACCCTCCGCCGTCGCCGGACGAAAGGTCAGGAAGCCGAACGTGTGACCACCCGCCATCAGCAGCATCGCTACAAACGCAATCCGGAACCACGTCGCAGGTTTCATGCGCCCTCCTCTGTCTTCTTGCCGTACATCTCCAGCATCGTCCCCCATCCGCCCAACGAGTTCACCTGCTCGCGCATGCCCGCAAAGTTGCCGCCATGTCGCTCGAACCCGCGGTGCTCCAGCTCCACCAGCGTCGTCCCATCGTCCGCCGGAGTGAACCGCACCTCAACCTCGCTCGACTTCGCCAGCTCCGGCTCAAACTTCCAGTCCGGCCGCACCTGCCACGCAAATACAAACCGGTGTGGAGGCTCCCACGCCAACACCGAACCCCACGGACACGAAGTGCCATCCTCCTGCTCCGTATACAGCGAGCCGCCTGCGCGCCCCTCCACCACGACCCGCTTCATCGGCGACGTGCCAATATGGTGCGTCCGCGGCCACCAGCTATCCATCTCTTCGGTAAACACACGGTAGGCTTTCTCCACGCCAGCCTTCACTCGGATGTTCTTGCGCACCGGCTCAACCTCCGCCACCATACCGGTCGGTATGCTCGCGGGGCTATCGTTCCTCAGTCTCTCAGTCATCGCTTTGTTCCTCCTCAATTCACTTTCTGATAAGCCTCTTCGACTTCAGAAGATTCTGAAAAAAGCCCGCTCATACTTTTCGGTTCCCTGCGTCAAGCCTCGAACCTTGAACCTATTCCTCCTCAATCCTCGCTTTGAACGCCTCCAGAGCATCGCCCCAAAAGCTGTCGAAGTAAGACCGCAGAGCCTCAAATCCCTTCCGATCCAGCCGATAAAACCGCCTCGTCCCCACCGCCTCATCCCGGACTAGATCGGCCATCTTCAACACCCGCAAGTGCTGGGACACCGCCGGCCGGCTTACGGGCAATCCTTGCGCCAGCTCTCCCACGGGCAAAGGACCCCGCCGCAGCCGCTCCAGAATCTCCCGCCGGATCGGTTCCCCAAACGCCTCGAATTGTGCTCCGTAAGTTTTCACTTACGGTAATTTACGACTTACCGTCAACCACGTCAAGAGTGTTAGGACTGTCAATCTTATATAGCGCTCCCAACTCAAAGCTCTCGACCGGGCGAAGTCGGAGCGGCGAGGGAACCTGATGACGGGGGAGTTGTGGTATCACAGGTCTCTGAGTTGAGAACACGCGACCAGACTTTGTTCCGGAACTAAACTGAACTCCGGCGGTTTACCGCGTGCCTAGGGAGTCGCCCGACCCGGTGTGGGTAAAGTTCCCGCCGACTCCTTTTGCGGACCTGATTCAAAATTCATCTTCGTCAACAGCGTTTGGTAACCTGCCTCGTTCTTCAATGACCGCAGGTCCTGCTCGAACACCAGGTTCACCATTTCCAGATCATGGCGATCGTAGGCTTGTTCAAGAAGTTGCAGCGCTTCCTGCCTGCGACCCATGGCAATGCAGGTCTGGGCCAGAAAGACTCCAGACAGTTTGCCCGTCCGATAGAGCTCCTGTTCTTTCCTATGTAAGTCATTCAGCAATCCGCGTTCGCCATCTCGAGCGTACCCCGCCTTTGCCGCAGCCATCCGGTCTTTGAGCACAGGATCGTTCATGGACTCCGCCGCCTTTTCACCCTCCGCCAGGAAGGCTGGAAAGTCCCTCTGCTGCAGACTGATACGCATAAAGTAGTAATGAGGCGAGCGGAGTTCGGGTGCCGACCGCTCAACCTCCTTCAGCAATTCAATTCCTTCCTGTCCCTTGCCGGCCTCAAACAATGTGAAGCCCTTGTCGGCGATCGTGCTGTGAGAGGAAGGGTCGAGTTCCCGCGCATTGTCGAGTTCCCTGAGGGCCTCATCAAACCTGCCCTGTACCGCGATCGCATTACCATACCACCGATGCAGAGTGGCATCCTTGGGGTCCAGCGCGAGGGCGCGGCGAAACTCTCTCTCCCCGTCAACAAAATCCCAGTTGCCGTAATACTCGGCAAAGGCCAATGCACGATGGGCCTCAGGTAGGGAATCGTCCAGTTCCACAGCCCTTCTGGCCGCGGCAATCGCTCTTGAGTAAGCCTCAGATTGTTGCAGGGTCGAGTATTCCCGAAGCAGGTTGTAAGTATCCGCGAGCCCCACATAGGCCTTGGCATTTGCAGGGTCGTGAACCACGGCTTGGGTAAAGTCATCCAGCGCACGGTTTAGGCTGTCGGGAGTTCGCTGATTCCACTCATAGCGGCCTTTGAGGTCGAGGTCATAGGCCACGCGCTTGTCCGCATCGGAAACGCCAGCAGAACCACGAGGAACGGACGCTGCCATCGCTATGCCGGGTATCGAAGAAATCCGCCGCGCGATCCCGCCACCGACGGAACGAAGCGCCACGACGTAGATGGTTGTGCCTACCGCTGTTGCCGCGAGGATTCCAGCAAGCAACGGCTTCCAGCCCGGCCTCAAGCCGCGACGATCGACTTGCATGGCGGCGGCTATGGCGATTGGCTCGGTTTCCGGGGTAGCGGCGCCCAGAGAGTCGGCCCCGCGGATCTTGGGTGTCTCGTTTTCCGCCGCCGGGCCGCCGGGCTCCTCGCCGGCTTCGGCAGCATCCAGCCCCTGAGCGCGCCGCGCAGTGAGCCATTCGTCCAGTTCGGCGGTGTAAGCATACACCGCGGTACGGCCTGCGCCTGGCGGGCGATGGGCGGGCAGTCCCCGTTCCGTCTCCCACCGTCTTACGGTTTTCTCACTCCTGCCCAGATAGGCGGCGATCTCCTTCCAGCAATCGAGGCGGCTTCCTCGCGCCGAATCTTCCACCTTGTCCCAGTCTGGTGCAGTCAAAGCCAAACTTGACCTCCATTTGTGGAATTTGCTGGGAGATGACCGTTCATGTCCGGTCACGCTGGTTGATCCAGACCGGAATTTCCCCCATTATTTCACCAGTCGCCGGGCCGGCAAAGCTTTATCTAACCAGAAATTGTCCCGACGATCGACTCACTCAAAATCAATGATTGGCACAAAGTCAAAAATCAAAATCTGATCCAAGAAATCTTCCGCCTAAGGAGTCGGTCCATGAAAAAAGGATTATTGGTTTCCATACTCCCCTCTCTGTCGCTCTGCCTCATCCTCCCGATGGGATCCTACGCCGCTACCGTTGACCTTAATTTCAGTTCGTATTCTCAGGGCGGCAGCACCTATACGCCAGTGGGAACCAGCATCACCGAGGACGGCGTCACCATCGCTGGAAACAGTTTTTACGTCTGGGAAGCCTCGAGCCCGAGCCTGCCCAGTCTGATCGTCGCTGATACATCTCTGTTCGATTACTACGCAAGTGTGAGTGACACTATCACAGCGGTCGGGAATGCGGCGTTCACGATGAATTCCATCGATCTGGCCCCGGCGGTTGTGGGCGGAACCGGGACGTTCACTGTCGAGTTCGCCGGCGCTATATCGGGCGGTGGCGTCGTCAATCAGACGTTTACCGTCAACGACTCGCCCGATGCCCTGCAGACCTTCGACTTCACAGGATTCACGAACGTCGTCAGCGTGTCGTTCTCGCAGGGATCGAACTCGGGAGGAACTCCCTACACGGGCCAGAACACCGCATATCAGTTCGACAATGTCGACCTGACGCTCCCTGGGGGCTCCTCGCCCTCGACCACACCTGAACCCAGCAGTGCGCTTCTGCTTGGGACCGGGCTCACCGGATTGATCGGTTTGGCGTTTCGAAAGAGTGCCGCTGCGCGCCTGTAGGTCTGAATCTCCGAAGGGTACGCCCATATAACCCACCGGAAGATTTCCGCACCCCAATTGGTGTCAATAGCCAAAATCGCCAAGAGAATCATCAGAGGCTGCCGGAGAAGATCCCGCAGCCTTTTGTATTTAAGCCGCGAGCTACCACTCTAAGCGTGCTAGCCCTTTTCAAAAGAATTTCTTACGGGTAACCCATTCTTTGGATGGACCAACAGAACCAGCAACTCCATTATTATGAGCATTTTGCCTCTACGATACGGCGGAGGGTACCACCTACGCATACAGCGCCGCCTCAAACTCCGCCAGCGCCGCATCCGACCACGCGTGGCTGCTCCGGTTCCAGAAGTCGCCCTCGTTGCCCAGAAAGTTCGGGAAGTTCATCCGGCAGTGTCCGCGCCGCGCGCCAAAGTCATACAAACCCTGAGCGAAGCCGTCCAGATACAGCACCGCCTTCAACCCGTCCCGCGACCACTCCACCGACGCGATCCGCTCTGGAATCGGCCGCTTCAACTGCTTATCGCTCGCCGCCAGCGCACCGACGTTGTAGATCAGCATCGCATCCAGAACGCTCTCTTCGAGCTTCTCGTGCGACCGGTCGCACGCATAGAAATACCCCGCAATTCCCTCGTCCTCAAACACCACTGTCCAAGGCACTACGGACGAGTCGGACGACAGAAACGCGAGCCCGGGAGTAAACGTAAGTGACCGCATATCATCCCATTTTAGTGTCGTCATCCTTAACGAAGGGACGGACCCCTGTATTTTGTTGTGCCTACTTCAATCCATGGCTCGTTCGGGCTACCGCGATACACTCAGAAGCGGAGCCGCCGAGGAGAATACTGAACTTGAAAATCGATCGACCCGATGTCGCAGCATGACCGTTCCACGCATCCAGATCGGACGGCCGCAACGTCTCGCCGCACTTTTGCTCCTACTCTTCCTCGCCCAGTGTCTTTGGGTCATCGGCCACCAGGAGCTCTCCACCACCGACTACCGCTTCGCCCAATGCGGTCGTGAAATGTGGGAGCGCCCGTCACCGCTCGCCGGCTACTTCACCACCTGCGGCAACCTCAATGGCGACGGCACCTTCGCCTACCGTGTTGCCGGCTTCCCGCTTACCGCGCAGCGCCTCACCCTGCTCGCAATCGACCACTTCCGCGCACCCGCCAATCGCCTCTACGCCGGTGGCTCGCTGAACGGCTCCACCTGGGAAGCCCGTCACGAGCTCACCAGCGTCATCTACCTCATCCACCTGCCGTTCGTGCTCTTCGCCGTCTGGCTCGGCGGCGGCCTGTGGTGGGTCGCGCGCCGCCTCTTCGGCAACGAGGGCGGCTTCTTCGCACTCGGCCTCTACTGCTTCTGTCCCGCAATCGTTCGCCACGCCGTCACGCCGAACAACGATCTGCTCGCCATGTGGGGACTTTACGGGCTCACCTATACCGCCATCGGCGTCGCCCACGCCATGCAGGGTCCGCGCCGCAAGTGGCGCCCGCGCGTCATGCTCCTCACCCTAGCACTCGGACTCACCGCCGCGGCGCATCTGCTGGCCGCAATCCTCGGCTTCCTCGCCGCGCTCATCTTCATGCTCTACCTCGCCGAGCGCGGGCGCGGCTACGTCATGCAGATCCTCATCTTCTCCGCCATCGGCGCGCTCGTCATCCTCTTCGCGTCCTACGGATTCCACCTGGCCGCCTTCAGCTATGTCTTCACCGGAGGCGCTGCACGGTTCTGGTTCTCGCTCACCCCGGTCCGCACTTTCGCCACCAGCGCGCTCAACTTCCCCATCGTGATCGCTGCCGCCGTGGCTGTGCTGCTCTACATTGCCGTGCGCCGCAGCCGCTACTTCGGCAATACCGCGCCCCTGCTCATCGTCCTCGCGCTCGCCACAATCGTTACCACCCAGACCGTCAGTGTGCCGTGGTTGTGGGCGCTGCCATTCCTCTTCACCTTCCTCGGCGGCGTCTTTGCCGACGCCCTCGAAACCCGCTACCGCAAGCTCTTCCTCCTGCTCTCCGGCGCAGTCCTGGCCGCCCAGGCGATGGAGTGCCTCACTGCGCTCCCGCTGCTCACCCGCTAAAGCTTCAAAACCTGTCGTGCCGGACGGGCGCCCTGCGTGGGCAGCGGTCACTTCGTGACTTGTATTGAACTCCGCGTGATGCTCCCGATGGTCGCACGCCGGATTCCGTGTCGACCAACGGGAGAACAACGCGAAGCACAGATAGGGCGTGCAAACGCCCGCTCCACGCGCAGTGGTTACGTCTGGCAGGACAGCATCCTTCATTTTTGAGACAGATTCTTACTGCCCGACGGACTGCGCTCGCGCAGCCTGCTGCCGGTCCCACGGCTTCATCTGGTACTCTTCCGGCGGCACGCCGCCCGCAAGATAGCGCACGAAGTAGTCCCACCGCCGCCGGGTCACATAGGGATTCGCCGCTTCGTAGTTGTGCTCCGCATTCGGAATCATCAGCAGGTCAAAGTCCTTGTTTGCCTTGATCAGCGCATCCACCACCAGCAGCGTATTGTTCGGGGGAACATTGCCGTCCATCGTCCCATGGATCAGCAGCAGCCGCCCCTTCAAATTCTTCGCGAAGTTCTCATTCGCCTGGCTGTCGTAGTTCGTCGTTCCGTCCGCGTTCCTCTTGTCGAGCCCCAGCCACTTCTCTGCCCAATCGTCTTCGTACACGCGATTGTCGTGATTGCCGCTCTCGCTCACGCCCACCTTGAAGAAGTCCGGAAAATGAAACATCGCCGCCGCTGTCGCCGCGCCGCCCCCCGAATGCCCATAAATCCCCACACGCTCCGCATCGATCCACGGATACCTGGCCGCCAGCTGCTTGATCCCCGCAACCTGATCGGGAATCGTATTGTCCGCCATGTCTCCGTACAACGCGTCGTGAAAGCTCTTCGAGCGGTTCGGCGTTCCCATGCCGTCGATACACACCACCACAAAGCCAAGGTCCGCCAGCGACTGTAGATCACGGCGCGCGGCTGCAAAGCTGCGACTACCGCACGATCCCGTCTGCGGCCCGGGATAGACATAATCGACAATCGGATACCTCTTCGCCGCATCGAACTCCGTCGGCCTGAACAGGAACCCGTAAAGATCAGTGTTACCGTCCCGCGCTTTCACCGTGATCGGCGTCAGCGGTTTCCATCCAACCGCTTGCAGTTTCCCGAGATCCTGCCGCGCCACGTCCATCACCGCGTTGCCATCGTCGTCACGCACCATCGTCGTCTGTGGCGTTGCCGGCGTCGAAGCCACATCGACAAACGCCCCTCCATCCGGCGCAAACGTCACGTCGTGGGTCGCATCCTCCGGCGTCAGCAGCTTCATGCCCGAACCATCGAAGTTCACGCGGTAGAGCGCGACGAAGTACGGATCGCGACCAGCCTCCTTGCCCACTGCCAGGAAGGCAATTACACGCGCCTTCTCATCCACGCGCAGCACCTGCGTCACATTGCCTTCGCCTCGGGTAATCTGGTTTTTCAGCTTTCCCGTACTCGCGTCGTAGAGATACAACTGGCCCCAGTTATCGCGCTCCGAAAACCACAACACCTCGTTTGAAGCGGCCAAATAGCGCCAGTTCTCCGTCTTGTCGTTCCCGCTTTCGAAGTACGTCGCAACCTTCTCGTTCATCACGTCGCGCACCTCGCCAGTCGCGGCATCGGCCACGCGAAGCCACTCCTGCTGGTGGTCCCGTGAAGTCGAGATGAACGCCAGGTGCGTGCTGTCCGCGCTCCACTGCACATCGTCCCAGCCGTGTCCGCCCGCGCAGCTCACGTCGTCGCAAAGGCTCGAACGATGTTGGTCCGGCGCCATCTTCAACCGCACCACCTTACGCTTGTCTACATCCACGATCACGCGCTCAATCATGGTTACGTTCTCGTCTCCCGCCAGCGGATAGGGCCACGACTCAAGCGCCGCATGCCCAACCGTGGTATTCACCAGGTACATCCGCCCTACCTTGCGCTGGTCTTGCTGGAACGTCGCAATCTTCTTCGAGTCCGGCGACCACATCACCATCAGCTTGTCGCTATGCGTCCAGCCCGCGTTGTCCGTGGCATAGCCGAAGTCCGGCACGCCGTCAAAGGTCAACTCCGTCTCGCGCCCGCTTGCCACAGCGCGCACCCACAAGTTGCTCTCGCGGATGAACGCCCCATACTTCCCATCGGGGGAAAGATCATACGTCTCCGGCAAAACATCCCCCACGCTCTTGCATTCGCCTGCCGCGCGCAGATCGCACCGCACTTTCACTTGCCCAATCCGCAGGAGCACTACGCGGTCGCCATCTTCCAGCTTCAGATCGTCAATCAACAAATGCCCGGCATCCAGGGGCGGCGCAAGCGCCAATTTCCCGGACTGGACCGCGGCCTGCAACGCCGCCGCCACCTTGCTCTGGTCAAACGCCGGCGCCTTCGCGCGCTTCGCCGGATCAACCAGCATGTACGTCATGCCGTCCGGTCCCAGATCCCGATACCAGAAGCGCCTACCGTCTAGCCACACTGGGTCCTTCACCGTGTGGTAGACCAGCGGGTTCACGTTGTAGTCCATCCACCTCTCGGCCTGCGCGTAGTCGGCCGCGGTGTACACCTTGCCCACCTGCGCTCCGGCCATCGCACCCCAGCCGAGCAGGACCACTGTCACCGCACGGCTCACGCTTCGCAACATTCCTCGCCTCCAGGCTCCTGGCTTCCGCACGCGACCACCAGCAACCTAAACGCAAGTCTAGCAACACAGTTTCATCGTGCTTCGATTCGTCTTGGAAAGGCTCAGCTTTACGAGATCCAGAAAACTTAGCCGAGATGCCCAGCCTGTCCATGAGCTAAGCATTCAGATTGGTTGCCGAAGCACTGCGGCTCGCTATACTGAAGCGAGGTTGACTGCCGGCCAGCAATATCGCCGTGCAATTCTCGGCGTGGCCAACGGACAGAAGACAGCAGGTCGCCGTGGCTCAGGACAACATCACAATCTCGCCGGGCCCGCGCTTTCAAGTCGCCTTGATCCTGGCGATCATCGCGGATGCGCTGCAACTCATCGTCTTTCCCTTGTTCGTCGAGGGCGCCATGTCGCCGGCTGAGGATCTGCTCGATCTCGGCATTGGCGTCGCGCTGGTTCGCCTGCTCGGCTGGCACTGGGAGTTTCTGCCGTCGTTCCTGGCCAAACTCGTACCCGGAGTTGACCTGGTTCCCTTCTGGACGATGGCGGTGGCAAACGTTTACAAAAAATCCAAACGCCTCGCGTTCACCATCGAGGAAAACCGCGACGAACCTCAATCCTGAGGGCCGCGCTTGCCGGGAACGTTTCTGGGTTAGTTGACGTTGAGAGGCCCGCTGTATATTGAGAAGGCTGCGATGCAGCTTGATTTCCGAGTTGAATGGGCTTGGGGTGTGCCCCCCTCTGTGAGTCAAAGTGAAATGCCACGAGTGCGACCTGGACAACTCCACCCACAGAAGTCTGTTTGCAAGAGTGCGACGGTGTTCCGGACGAACAATCTCTTGTGTCTATTCGTGTGTTTCGCGTTCGTTTCATTCGATGTTTTCGGTTTTGCGAAGACACTAATCGGCACTCCACTACAGTACACACGAACCGTTTGGAGGGTGTCCGATGGCCTGCCCGAAGACACAGTTCAAGCATTGGCAGAATCGAAAGATGGGCTTCTTTGGATCGGGACAACGGGTGGATTGGCACGCTTTGACGGTGCGCACATCCAGCTTTATGGCCCGGGAATGGCTCAGGCCCTGTCTGTCAACAGCATCTTCTGCCTGACCCTGGGCAAGGACGGAAGCCTGTGGGCTGGAACTGAGGGCGGTGGCCTCTTGCGTCTGAGCGGCAACGGCCTGCGAGTCTATTCCAGAAGCGACGGGCTCACTGAAGCGTTCGTGCGGACTGTCTTCGAAGATGATCGCAGCCGCCTCTGGGTGGGGACGGACAATGGACTGTTTGTGCTTGAAGGAGAGCGGCTACGCAGAGTAGATCAGGGCGCGATTACTCCCATGGGCGTACATTCCATCACGGAGGATCACGATCATCGCATCTGGGTAGGAGGCTCGCAATTGATTGCCATCGATCCTGACGGGAAGGCAAAGGTCTTTGCAGTTCCTGGTTCTTATAGCGAGACCGCGGTAAAGAGAATTCTGGAGACCAGTGACGGTACCGTATGGGTAGGCACCGTCGGCGGTCTGCAACGACTGGTTCATGGCCAGTTCCGCACAGTGCCCGGCATCCACGCGACCGTGCGGACTCTGCTGCAGACGAGCGATGGCACGTTGTGGATTGGAACGATTGGGGAGGGCCTTTGGACTTATCGCGACAGCCGGCTAACCCGCGTGACCGGCCCTGGCATTCTGCCCAGCGACACCGTCCTTTCGATCTTCGAGGACGAGCAACGACAGATTTGGATTGGCACCCAGGCCGGCCTGGTCCGCCTCAATCGGACGATGGTGAGCCTAGTTCCGCTTCCCGAGGAGGGCGACCCCGACTTCGAGACAATCTCCGGAGACGATACGGGAGACCTCTGGGTCGCTGCGCACCACCTGTACCTCATACGCGATCGCACAGCGCATCGGGTGATCTATCCCGGCATTGGCACAGTGCCGGTCCGCAATGTGTACCGCGCTCACGACGGCTCCCTGTGGATTGGCACAGATGGCGGCGGCGCCTACAACATACGGGGCGCGGAGATCCGTCACTACACTGCTCCGGCTGAGTTGACCAACAACTTCATCCGCGGGTTCCTGGAGAGTCATGACGGGCACATGTGGATTGCCACCGACGGCGGCGTGAGCCGTATCGGCAAAGACGGAGCCGCAAGATTCACCGTGGAAAACGGTCTGGCATATATGAGTACGCGGAGTCTTCTGGAGGATCGTTCCGGCAATATATGGATTGGGACGGACCGGGGACTCAGTTGCTGGGGGACTGGAAGCTTCCGGCAGAATGATGCGACTCGCAAGCTCGCCGAGGAAAAAGTCTGGTCGATCATGCAGGACCGTAACGGTACAATCTGGTTCGGAACACGCGATCATGGCCTTTTCCGATATCGCGACGGATCAGTTCAGCAATACACCGTGGCCCAGGGCCTGCCATCCAACAGCCTGTACCAGATACTTCAAGACCGGCGCGGCACGTACTGGTTGACCAGCCCAAACCTGATCGCATCCGCCGAGGAGACGGAAGTCTCCGGCCCGTATCCATC
>Ga0302278_10003263_pt1 | contig 17921 bp, 12 predicted proteins | sample III_Bog_N3_2_FD_194543 | JGI IMG/M metagenome (GOLD analysis project Ga0302278, IMG submission 194543) | Peat permafrost microbial communities from Stordalen Mire near Abisko, Sweden - III_Bog_N3_2 | ecosystem: Environmental > Terrestrial > Soil > Wetlands > Peat | place: Sweden: Abisko...
CAGGTTTATATAAGTAGTCGTCCGCGCCACAGTCAATCGCGACGATACGATCGTTGGTATTGATGAGCCCTGAGATAAGCACAACGGGTATTAGGCGGGTAGAGGCAAGCAGGCCGTGGGAGCTGTTCAAGTCATAGGAGTTGACCAGAGCCCCATATCCAATCGCCTTCGACCATACATAGCAGGCCTCGATCGAGAAGCGATGATTGAGTCGACGGGTCACTTTGCTTTGGGAGCAAATCGCAAGGCAGACGGCCAAGAAGTGCGAATACCTGTTTTCTTCCAAGAGCGGAACCCCAAGGGATATGAACGTCTACCGCAGTCGCAAGATGACGGTAGTGCTCAAGTCCTTGGAGATACCGCAGGCAGGGTTCCATGCCTTCCGGCATTTCAACGTGGGCGCTGATGGACGCATTGCGCGTTCCGCTGAAGACAATCCAGGAGCGGATAGCCCATGCGCTCACCGGGTCGTTTACGCTGGACGTGTACGGTGGAAAATCTGAATGGGAACCGAATCGAGAGGCTGCAAGTCTGATCGCAACGGAGATAGAGAAGGCCGTTACGACGGTTGAGAGCAACAGACAAACCGCCTTGGCAGGTGGCTTGTCTGATGTTATTGCCAGCTTATCGGCTATTGAGGAGGAAACCCACTCTGTTTTCTCCTGTAAGTTGTTGATCTAATTGGTTGCGGGGGTAGGACTTGAACCTGCGACCTTTGGGGTTATGAATTCTGAAATGTGGGACTTAGCAGGCAGGGCGAGTAGCCGACAGGCACCACCAAGCACCGAGAGCATTCCTGAGAAGCTTGCGGGAACCGGGACGTTGAGTTGGGCTGACGACTTTCTCGGGTGTTCCCTTCCCTTAGCTGCGCGGTTCGAGATTTATGGAAGCGGGTGTTGATCGGGACACCTACAAGCCAACTTTCCAATTTCCACCTTGGAAATTATCACCCACAATTAGCCCATGCAAGGCCAGGACATTGCGCTTCTCCTAAAACTCGCCACCCAGAATGCGCCACAAGTGCCCTCCAAAGACCTGGCGGAAAGCCTCTTCATCTCTCCGTCGGAGGTGTCGAAGTCTCTGCAGCGGAGTGTGAAGTCAGGGCTGCTTCACATCGCCAATGGAGAAAAGAGAGTCGATCAATCTGCGCTGATGGAGTTCCTTTCTCATGGCTTCAAGTATGTCTTTCCACCAGCAAAGGGCTCTCTGGCGCGGGGCGTCCCGACGGGTGCGTCCGCGGAGCCTTTGAAGTCCCGCCTTCTCGGCCGACTTTCCGGACCTGCGGCTCGAATCTAACTTAGCCGTCGATCGATCACCCGAACCGCGGGATGAAAGCCAGCCGCACGAGGCACTCCGGCTCGGCTATTTGCTTACTTCAGATGCGGCACCGCCGGTGTTGGATGGGATCAAACGGAGTACGGCTTTCCGTTGACGATGACGTTTTCGAACTTGAGGTCGGTGACGCCGGAGGTGTTGAGCTTGTCGCTGTTTGGCCTGTCTGTCTTGATGGTGACGTCGAAATCTTTGAAGAGGACGTCGCTGACGTCGGTCTGGCCAGGGTTGGGCCTGATAGTCCCGAAGGAGGTGTACGTGCCCTTGATGCCGATGAAGTTGATGTTCTTGACGATGGATTTGGGAGGCTCCATGCCCTGGAGATCGAAATACTGCGTCCACGGCGCCATGTTGATGATGCCACTCGATGGGCCTTCGGAGGTGATGTTGCGGAAGGTGATGTCCTCGTAGTGCTGGGGGGTGTCGGGGCGCAGCTTCAGAGTTGCGACGCGGACGCCGCCGGTGATTTTGCAGTCTTCGGCGATGACGTCGCGGACGATGGTGGCCTCGCTGCCGCAGGTCAGAACACCCCCGCCGCGCTTGAAGATGCAGTTGCGGACGCGGATGTGCTCGACGGCCGGGCTGTCCTTGTCCTCCATGGCGTGAGGACCCTTGGAGCCTTTGCAGGCTATGCAGTCGTCGGTGACGGAGAAGACGCAGCCATCGACTGTGACGTTGCGAGAGCTGTCGATGTCGATGCCATCGGTGCTGGGGGCCTGCCGGTAGTCGTCGGGAACCTGGAAGTGGACGTTATGCACTAGGACGCCATCGTTGTCGTAGAGATGACAGTTCCAGAACTGCGAATCCTTGAAGGTAATGCCTTCGATCTTTACGTCCTTCGAGCTCTCGATGAGGGCGAGCCGGGCGCGAGGCATGCCGGTGTTGGTGAAGCCTCTGTTTTCGGCTCGGTTCTTGAAGAAGAGCTCCCAGATGGGCATGCCGGCGCCGTCGAGGATGCCATCGCCGGTGAGCTGGAATCCGTCGCAGTTCTTCGCGTTGATGAAGGCGGGGGTAAAGCTCTCCATGAAGTGGCCTTCGATGCGGGTGCGCTGCGCGGGGAAGTTCGAGAGGTCGGTGGAACACTTCAGGACGGCCCCCTCGGTGAGGCGAAGGTTGACCTTCGGTTTGAAAAAGAGTGCGCCGGAGACGAAGACGCCCTTGGGGACGACAATGGTGCCTCCGCCCCTGGCGGCAAGCTGATCGATGGCAGCCTGGATGGCCTTGGTATTGACGGTGGAGTCGTCAGCCACCGCGCCGGATTTGGTAATGAGGAGCTCGCGAGGGGATGCGGCGACAGCTTTCGCGGCCAGCGGCCAAAGAGGAGCCGAGGCGAGGAGGGAGTTGAAACGGCGGCGGGAGATAAACATCAGCAGAATCCTTAGGACTGGGGTCAGGTTCGAATTCTGATAATCCACTGCCGAGATGCTTGTTGTCTATAAGAATGCGAATTGGGCGGGATTTGCCTAGCCACCTCATTGAATCCTGCGCTACTTGTCGCGTGACCTGGCTTCAGTCATACGTAAGTGCTCCGCCCATTGCTAGCTACTTGACGGCTTCGGGAGGAGATCGGTAAGGGGAAAGTCGTCATCTATGCGCTTCCAACTGCGCGGCCCGCTTTCGATTCCGTGAGTACCGGGGAGAGGTAGCGGAGAATGGCATTGCGCATCGCCTGCTGCAGGCGCGGGCGGGCGTGAGGCGATGCGATGGCGAGTTCGTCAAGGATTCCGCGGAAGATCATAAGGGCTACCTGCCCATGGTGGGCCGCTTCGGAGCGAGATAGAGTGGGTAGCTCGCGTCGGAGGCGGACCTCGATGAAGTCGACGAAAACCTGCCCCAGAAACTGTTTGTCTTCGCGGGCGGAAGGTGAGAGTGGTTCATCGACCACGAGGTGTGAAACTCGGGATGCTTCCGGTTGAAACTCATGCACACATCGATCAGTTTACCGACGGCTTCCGCAAAGCTCAACACGCCTTGGGAGTCGATTGCGCGTTCTGCCTCGGCCATTTCGCGCGCGTACGTTCTCGCCTCCGTCGCGGCTCGCACTCATTGGCCAAGCGCACTCTTACTGTCCAATACGCTGTACCAACCACGCTTGCAGCGTTTAGGCCTGCAATACATATCGAACGGTACAATTCTTTGCGATTCAGTGGAGACTCCTTTCAGGCGAGATACGTCTCCACTTCACGGTTCATTCTGAAGGGTTGCGCCATGAACAAAGCAAAGGTCGTCTTCTTGTCCACGTTTCTTGCCTGGCGGTTGTACTGATGACATACGGCGCAGCGGCACAGCGGGCCGGCAGTGGGCTGCCGAAGGTCGCCAAAGTCACGGCAAACGATCCCGTTACCCTCACCGAGAACGGCGACAGTTGGGTCCTCGACAACGGCATCGTCAAGGCCACCATCCTGAAGAGCAACGGCAATATGACGACGGTCTACTATCATGGCATCGACATCCCCAACGCCCGCAGCGAGTACTGGGAGCAGACTCCGGCGGGCACCATCACCGCAAAGGTGACTATTGATCCAGCAACCAACCGAGGCGAACGCGCGGAGGTCTCCGTGAAGGGAGTTAATCCCGGTACTCCCGGCGTTCGCGGCGGTGGTGCCAGCGTAGCAGCTGGTACGAATGCTGCACGTTATGGCGTTCCATCGGGCGCAGGTCGTGGCGGCATGGACATCGAAGTTCGTTATACGCTGGAGCGTGGCGTCAGCGGTTTCTACACCTACGCCGAGTACACGCATCCGGCCTACTATCCTCCTGCCGGCGAGGGCGAGAGCCGGTTTATCCTGCAGATGAATCCCACCTTCAACTGGATCTCCGTCGATAATGACCGCAACCAGTTGATGATCGCCAATGGGGACTCGCGCACCGGCGTGGTCATTCACGCCAAGGAGCAGAGCATCCTTCTGGATGGGGTGTATAAGAACTCCGTCGAGCACAAGTACAGCTACTGCGCTGTGATGGACAACCTGGCCGCGTGGGGCTGGTCGAGCACGAAGGACCACATCGGCGTCTACTTCATCAACCCGTCCAACGAGTACATTGGCGGTGGCCCGGAAAAGCTCGACCTGGTTGCCCACATGGGAGCGACGCTGCTGGACTACTGGACCTCCGGCCACTATGCCGGCGGCTCCGGCAACAACATCCCCGCTGGCGAGAACTGGAAGCACGTCGTCGGCCCCGTCTTTGTTTACTTCAATTCGCTGGACGATCCCAAGGACCCGTCCCAGGACGGGTTGGACAAGCTGAAGGCCACCTCCGGCAGTGGCATGCGGGCCGTACCGGCGGAATGGTATGACAACGCGATGGCTCTGTGGGAGGACGCGGTTGCCAAATCGAAGTCCGTCAAGGCCGCATGGCCTTACAACTGGGTGGAGGGCGTGGATTACCCACACAAAGACGGGCGCACCTCCGTCACGGGTCAACTCGTCCTCGATGATCCTCAGGCACTTAAGAAGACACTTCCTCATCTGACTGTTGGCCTCTCCCATCCGAATTACCAGGGTGCTGGCGCAGGATTCCAGACGCGTGGCGGCAACGGCAACATCGTCACCTGGGCACACGATGGCGACTACTACCAGTTTTGGGTCGACGGCGCCGAGGACGGTCGATTCACCATCCCTAACGTCCGCCCTGGAAAATACACGCTGCACGCCTTTGCCGACGGAGTGCTGGGTGAGTATGCCAAGACTGACATTACCGTGGAAGCCGGCAAGAAGATCGATCTGGGCAAGCTCGACTGGAAGCCTGTTCGCTTCGGCAAGCAGGTTTGGGAGATGGGCTATCCCGACCGTACTGCTGACAAGTTCCTGAAAGGCGACGGCGACAACTACTGGCTCTGGGGCTGGCCCCTGCGCTATGCCGGCCTCTTCCCCAACGATACTACCTACACCATCGGCAAGAGCAATCCGGCCAAGGACTGGTTCTTCGAGGAGGTTCCGCACTCCATCACCACCGCTTGGTTGAACCCTGCCGCAACGGATCCCTACAACCAACGCTTCGGATGGGTGAACACCCCACCCAGCAAGGACGATCCGTGGCGTGATTGGGGCCGCGGCCGGGCCACCACCTGGACTTTCAAGTTCAACATGGCCAAAGCATCGCAGGGTACGGCTGTGCTGCTCTTGGCGCTGGCTGGTGCCGACGGCGGCGGTTTGGCCATCGGCGTCAACGGTCAGGACGTCGGCAGAATTCGCCCTGTCTCCACCAACGCACTGCGCTACAACACGGATAGGGGTGCCTCGTACCAGTACATCCAGAAGTTCGATGCCTCGCTGATGAAGGCTGGCGCCAAAGAGGTTACCTTCACCGTTCCAGCCGGAGATGTCACCACCGGCGTCGTATGGGATTCCGTCCGTCTTGAACTGAACGACGGCAGCAATACCTATGCAACTCCGTCCGACAATCAGAGGCCGGACCTTCCGACTTTGGAATAGGTCGAGTTATCCCGGCGTGGATCTGCTCGGGCACCGTCGAGACACTCATGTCACAATTAATCGCTTGAGATTACGGTTGTTGGGGGTTTTGATGTTTTCTTCCATTCGCTATTCTGCCTTATTCGTCCTTCTTCTAGCTTCAGGTGCAAGAGCTGCAGAGACTGAAACTCAGTATCTGTCCGGCCAGGGCAAGGACGACCCGGTCAAGTGGGAGTTCATGTGCGACAAGGGCATGAACGCCAACAAGTGGTCCACGATCGGTGTGCCGTCCAACTGGCAACTGCAAGGGTTCGGCATCTACGAATACGGCCGGCCCAATCCGGCGGGTGGTTGGCCTCGAACTCATGGCATCTACAAGCGCACCTTTACCACGCCTGCGACATGGCGAGACAAAGCCGTTTTCGTGAAGTTCGAAGGTGTCATGACCGATGCCGCGGTCAGCATCAACGGTCAATCCGCCGGCCCGGTTCACCAGGGCGGCTATTACGCCTTCAAGTACGACATCACGGATCTGCTGAAGCCCGCTGGCGAGAAGAATGAGATCCAGGTCGATGTCGATGATGACTCCATGGATCCCTCGGTCAATAACGCAGAGCGCCGGGCCGATTACTGGAACTACTCCGGCATCTTCCGGCCCGTCTATCTGGAAGCCGTCCCCAAAACGTTTGTCGATCGCCTGGCGATCGGCGCCACCGCGACGGGCTCCCTTGACGTCGATGTCGCGCTCGCCGATACCCGTACAGAAGCCACGCGCGCAGCGGCCCAGCGCGGCCCGGCAGCCTCGGTGGAGATGCAGGTCCTCGATATCAACGGCAGGCCGGTTGGCGATCCGGTAACGGCGAAGGATGTCACCTTCAATGAGGCAACCCACCTCGCCGAAAAGGTTGTCAATCCTCGACTTTGGAGTGCGGAAACTCCGAATCTCTATCAACTGGAAGTGCGACTGAAATTAGGCGATGCCGTGGTGCACACGGTGCGTCAGAAGTTCGGATTCCGCACCATTGAGCTCCGCCCCGGTCAAGGCCTGTTCGTCAACGGCAATCGCGTCTTCCTCAAGGGTGTCGACCGTCACTCGTTCTGGCCCGATTCCGGACGAACCCTGTCTGCGCAGATCTCCCGCGACGACATTGCCGTCATCAAAGACTTGAACGCCAACGCGGTCCGCACCAGCCACTATCCGCCGGACCGCCATTTTCTGGACGCCTGCGACGAACTCGGCATCTATGTGCTGGATGAACTCGGCGGCTGGCACGGGCACTACGACACCGAAGTTGGCCAGAAGCTGGTGAAGGAAATGGTTGAGCATGACGTAAACCATCCGTCGATCCTCTTCTGGGACAACGGCAACGAAGGTGGGTGGAATCCTGCCCTCGACGGCGACTTCTCCAAGTACGACCCGCAGAAGCGCGTGGTGCTGCACCCGTCGGGGGCTTTTCCTCCAGGCATCGCTGATACCAGACACTACCCGACCTATGAGATGTTGCAGCAGAAGCTCTCCGTCGACGCCGTCTATTTCCCCACAGAGATGCTGCACGGCCTGTATGACGGAGGAGCGGGGGCAGGCTTGAATGAGTATTGGGATGCAATCCTCAGCAGCAAGGCCGGTGCGGGCGGGTTCCTTTGGGCGTTCTTGGATGAAGATGTGAAGCGCGTGGATAAGGGTGGCATCCTCGACTCCGCCGACAACCAGGCCCCTGATGGTATCGTCGGCCCATATCGGGAGAGGGAGGGGAGCTTCTACACCGTCAAACAGCTTTGGTCGCCGATCATCGTGACGCCGCCTGACGCCGTCTCGCACTCCTTCACCGTATCCAACCGTTATTCCTTCATCAACGCTGACCAATGCACCTTCGAATGGGAGACGATCGCCTTTCGTCAACCCAATGACACGGCCTCCGGTTCGGTGGTGCTGGCTGCGCGCACGGATCGCGGCCGTTCGCTTTCGCCGGGCGCGTCGGCAAGCTGGGAGGGCTGGGCGCCGCCTGCTCCTGCCACCGGTAAGGGAGCAAAAAGGCGGCCCGATGCCACTCGGCTCCGGATTAAGGATGCCACCGGCCGCGTGATTCAGACCTATGTCTGGCCCGCCGAGAATCTCGCGTATCGATTGGAGCGAGTAGATCAGTCTGCCGGCGATGCAATGCCTACTGCCGCCGAAGCCGGCGACGCACTCACCGCGACTGCGGAGGACCTGTCGCTGCAGATAAGCAAGACCACCGGCTTGCTCGTCTCTGCCTCTCGGCAAGGCAAGTCCTTCTCCCTTATCAACGGCCCGCGCTTCGAGGCGATGGAAGCCAAGGTCTCTCCTCCTGCTCGCACGCAGCAGGGAGCGCCGGCTGAGCCGCCCCTGCCACCCGCACTTGCGCCCGATTCTAAGCTCACCTCTCTGACTCAGAAGACCGACGGCAATGATCTCGTCATCTCTGCGGAATTCAGCGGCCCTATGAAGTCGCTCACCTACCGTCTTAAGCCTAATGGCTGGTTGTCCATTGACTACGTCTACGCCCTCAGCGGCGAGCAGGAGTATTTCGGGGTCGGGTTCGACTACCCCGAAGCTGAGGTCAAGGGCATGCGGTTCCTTGGCGAAGGCCCAGCCCCTGTCTACCAGAATCGCCTCGCCGGCGGGACTCTCGACGTTTGGAACCGGCCCTATAACAACACCATGGTCGGCGATCCGGACGACCTCAAGCCCGGAGAGCACTTCAACTACCCCGTCTTCAAGGGGTACTACGCAGGCGTGCGCTGGCTCCAACTCAATACCTCTGAAGGCCCGATTACCGCCATGGTCGGCCAGCGCAGCGACTCTCCAATCTACGTGCAGGTCTTCACTCCGAAGACCCCGCCCGCGAACCTGTTGGGGCAAACCGGCGTGCCGTTCCCGAAAGCCGGCGTCTCCTTCCTGCACGCCATCCCAGCGGTCGGCAGCAAGTTCGTAGGCCCTAAGTCGAGTGGTCCCATGGGACAACCCGCGGTTGCCAAAGGGGAATACAACGGCCACATCAGCCTGTACTTCGGAAGGCTGCCGACACCGTAAGCCGAACTGCTTCAATATGGGTGCTTCTGTTCCATGGCTGCTTTGGCCGAGTCGGGTTCTACTGAACGTCGCGATAGTGCTCGTACGCTGTGTCCTTCAAGTCGGCGAACTCGTCCGCCACATCTAGCTTCACCTCCGCGTCGCCATGCTCATCCAGCGTGGCCGTCTGCTCCGCCTTGTCCATCGCAATTATCTTCTTCATCGCCCGGTTCCAGCGATTCGTTGCCGCCAGTGCGACCCGCATCATCCCCGCCGCAACCGCCTTGCCGAACAGATACCCCACGTGCAGCTTCGCCACCAGGAGTCTAGCCCTCCAGGTGGAACCCCCGGTCCATCGCCACGCTCACCGCGAGCTCCGGCAGATGGTAGCGTCGCACTTCAAGGTTCATCCAACCTCCGTAGTCCGTTGACCCCCGACTTCAGGCCTCAGTCCGATCGTGTCGCCTACCTTCTTGCAAAGGTAAGCCTGCTCACGAACGGGGTTCACGAACGCGGTAAAGGCGCCCTAGCGGACACCAAGTTGCGACTTTGCTGTCAGTTCGCCCAGCAGTGGTCTGACCAAGAGCAACCCTGACCGTCTATTCCGGCAACCAGGATATCCATCAATTCCTAATGCTGGCGCTGTAGACCTGCTTCTGGAGTTGCAGGCCAGAGCGGGGCCTGCTGCGACTTTCGTGGGAGGCGCAGATTTGCGATCGTTGCTGGGGAATGCACCGATTTTGATTGCGGTCAGAGGTGGCCGCTCTAATCTTGTGAGTCCAATTTGGACAGTGAATTGCTAGAGCAAGTCCAAGCATCCCATCACTTTCTCACGAGGTAAGGCCTTGGGCTCGAACGGAACTGCAGGAACGACGGAACGACGGATTACGCTACACGAGATGGCATTGGCTTTGGCCGGTGCACCGAGACTCGCTGAAATGCCAGTGCCGGCACTGCCGCCTCAACGTTTTCCGGCGATGGATCCGCCTTTTTTGCCGGCGACTTCTCCCCAGGACTACGTGCGGCCTCACTATGCGGAGCGCTTTGCCTGCATCGGAGCACTGTGCGAGGACAACTGCTGCAAGGGCTGGAGCGTGCCGATCGACCAGGCGACCTACGAAAAATACCGTTCCGCCCCGGGTCTGAAGCAGCATCTAGGGACGCTTGTGGTGTTGAACACCGACCAGCCGACTCCCGCCGACTACGCTCGAATCCCACTGACGGCACAATCGGAGTGTGGCTTCCTGGATGGCGAAAAGATGTGCGGGATACAGAAAGAACATGGGCACGAGATGCTCTCCTCAACATGTGCAACCTATCCCCGGGCGGTTGCCACAAACGTGGGAAGAGTGGAGAAGGCGCTGAACCTCTCCTGCCCGGAGGCCGCACGGGTTACATTGCTCAACGCCAATCTGCTCGGCGATGGGCCATGGAAGACGCAGGGATCGGCTCGTTATGACATGCTGACCAGACGCAGACCTGTTCCAGCTCCTGGGCGGCAATTGCTCGACAAGGCCGGACGGTTAGGCCGGCGGCTGGGTGAGTTCGAGCCGCGGCTCGCGGTGCGTGAGTTTGCCGTGCTCCTGCTAGGCGACCGACGATACCCATTATGGCAGCGCTTCTATTTGCTGGGGAATCTGGCGCGGAACCTGCAGGCGGCGTGCGGCATCTCCGGCAGACTGTCGATCACTGCGTGGTGCCAGGCTTATCCAGGGAAGGTGGCAAAGCTGCTGCAAGATTGTGCGGGAAGCGCGGCCACGGAACGCCTACGGCCGGTGATGGACAACATTGCGTTTCAGCCCGATCAGCAGATCCAACTCGTGCTGGAGATGCTACGGACACGTTTTCAGGAGCCACCTGTACCGATGCGATTCCTGGAATGCGTGCAGGACTTCCAACTGGGGCTCGGCACCGCTACGGCCCGGAGCGAACAGGAGATTCTGGATGCGTACTCCAGGAGCTACCGGCAATACTATCTGCCCCTGATGCAGAGGCATCCACACCTGATGGAGAATTACTTGACCAACCTAGTGTTCAAGAACAACTATCCATTTGGGAAGGAAGAGCAGACGGGTCGGGTCCGAAGACTGGGGCGGAACGCGGAAAATGAGCACCTTGCGCTCTGTGTCCACGTGGCGTTGGCACAGACGCTTCTTATCGGCATGGCTGGGCACTATCGGGAGGCGTTTGACACCACCCAGGTAGTGAAGCTGATGCAAAGCCTGTCCAAGACGCTGGAACACAGCCATCGGTCGATAGAGCAGATTGCGGAGTTCGTCGACACCCAGAAGCTGAACAGCCCATGGGGCGTCGCACTGTTGTTGCGAACGGAAGACCTGGAAAAACCTATAGACGCGAATCTCTCAGAGGTCATGATGGACGATTCGCTCGCCGACGGTGGTGTGCCGGATTCTCCCGGAGACCAAAATGAAGATGCTTCTTGGAACCGCCCATAGTCTGCGAGCAATCACTGTTTCACTTATCGGATTTGCCAGCCTTGCAGTATTGGGCGGCTGCACCAGAGGAGCATCTCCAACCGTAGCAAACGTCACGACTGCAGCGCCTGCGATCCCCACAACGCCAACGACCCCAGCAACACCGTCCACTCCGACTACTCCAACGAATCCGCAGTGGGTGGCAATCAACGCCACGACAAACCTCTTCTACGTGACAAATGAAGATTCCAACACTGTGTCTGCCTTTGACGGAGCTACAGATGAGCTCACGACCACAATAACGGTCGGACGTAATCCGAACGGGACCGCGGTCAACGCCCTAATGAACACTGTTTACGTCGCGAGCTACGGTAGTGGGTCTCGGTCCATTATTGATGGAGCGACCAACCACCACTTGTGCCCCGACCGTGGCGTTGGTCCAGGACGAAGATCAATTAGGCTGTCCTGATCACGTCGCCGCCTACCGCATCCAGTTTCCAAGCAAGCGTTAAGTCTCACCAACGTTCGCCGACCGCCGGAAAATGCTGAAAAGACAACTTCGATCAGTTCGGCAACACAAACATTGTAGGGTCTTCAGACGCTGAGGGCGGGCTCTGTGCCAGCAGCGCGGTCGCTCCCTGGGTCTGCATGACCGCGGCAACTGAAGTAACGCAAGTACTGGCCCCGCGACGATTGGCTATGGCGGCGGATTCGAGTTGTTGCGAGCGCTACGGGCAAACGGGAACACACGCTCGATCCCAGTCATCATGCTGTCCGCACGGGCCGGCGAGGAGGCGCAAATAGAAGGTTTGCAGGCAGGCGCCGACGACTATCTGATCAAGCCGTTCTGCGCTCGCGAATTGATTGCTCGCGTGGAGACCCAACTGGCGTTGCGCCAACGCTCCTCGCAATTTGAAACCCTGGTGCGTCAAGCTCCGATTGGAATCGTGGTTATCGACGCGCGGTTCCGGATTCAACAGCTCAACCCTGTAGCCGTGTCGGTGTTTGGAGATATTCCTGATCTGGTCGGCAGCGACGACCGTGACGTGATGCGCAAGCTCTGGACGCGAGCGTATGCCGACGAGGTCATCGGGATTCTTGAGCACACCCTGGCGACCGGGGAACCCTACAGTACACCTAAACGGGCAGAGTACCGCGTGGATCGCGAGCGCACCGAGTATTACGAGTGGCGAGTTGACCGTATTTCAATGCCAGACAGCGGTTACGGCCTAGTGTCCTACTTCCGCGATATATCAATCGAGGTAATGGCTGAAGAGGCCCTCCGCAAGCAGGAGAAACTCGCGGCCGTGGGACGCCTGGCATCCGCGATTTCCCACGAGATTAACAACCCGCTGGAAGCTCTTACGAACCTCCTCTACCTAATCAAGGGAGCAGTGCATGAGCAGTCGACGCTACAGTTCGTGGAGTTAGCTGAACAAGAATTGCATCGTGCGAGCGAGGTGGTTCGGCATAGCCTCAAGTTCCACCGCCAAGGGACCAAACCCGGAAAAGAAAGGATCGCCGATCTAATCGATTCAACATTAGCAGTGTATGAAGCAAGATTCCGCCAAAGTCAGATTCAAGTGCATCGGGAGTATGTCGATTCGATCTCTGTCGAGTGTTTCGGCAGTGAGCTAAGGCAGGTATTTGCAAATCTACTCAATAATGCATTTGATGCAATGCCACTTGGCGGATTGCTGCGCCTCGTCGTTCGCGACGGCAGAAATTGGCTGACGGGCGAACAAGGAGTACGAGTGGCAGTCGCGGATACCGGAAGTGGTATGAGCGAATCGACCTTAGAGCACATTTTTGAGCCGTTCTTTACGACGAAAGGCATTCAAGGTAGTGGCTTAGGCCTGTGGCTGAGTTCTGAAATACTGAACCGCCACCGAGCGACGGTCAAGATCCGAAGTCGGCAAGCGGAAGGCCGATCAGGTACGGTCTTCTACATTTTCTTCCCCATTGATGGGGCAAGCAGCACCCACCGGTCGCCTTTCTGATCTCAGGCACGCATCGGGCCTGTGGGCGGTGATTCGATAAACTTCGTTTGGATCGGGCGCCCTCGATCGAATTCCATCTCTAGCCTTACCTGTCACGTAACCCTGTACTCAACAGCCCCTTTATACCCACCAGTGGCAGTAGAATTACCAACTCGGCGCGGGGCCAGCAAGAACGACCGAACTCTGGACCGAGCAAGCAGCAGTAGCCAGATACGAGCCCATCTCTCCATCTCAGGACCATCAGGATCAACCAGGCAAACCAGCATAGAAGCCTCGCCAGCAACCGCTGGGGCGGCGATCCGGGGGCCGGCTCTGCGGCAGCGGATTTCGAACCAGTCGGCGGCGGTCTGGGGCTGATCCCGGCACTCCAGCGATTGCCTGACCTTCGTTCAGCACGCCGACCCCGTAGCTCTCTTCGATTCCGAGGTTCTGGATCGAGTACTGCGGTTCGTCCCGGCTCTTCACGTGGGGCTTTTCATCCACGATCAGGGCACCGAGGTTCCGCGAGTTGAACTGCGTGACGTCCTGGCTTCGATCGAGGGGAAAATATGAAAACCGTTGCTCTGTACCTGCGCGTATCCACTGTGGATTAGCACCCGGAGACCCAGTTCCACGATCTGCGCGCGATGGCGCAGCAGCGGGGCTTTCAGATCGTAGCCGAGTATACGGATCGAATCTCGGGAACGAAAGCCGCCGGCCGGGGCTCGATGGCTCCGGGATGCCCGACGCGGCCGTTTCCAGGTCGTCCTGGTGTGGGCCTCGGACCGGATCGCCCGATCCGTCCGGCACTTCCTCGAGGTGCTGGACGAGTTCAACCGCCTCAGCATCGAGTTCGTCAGCTTCCGCGAGAGCATCGATACCGGCGGCCCGCTCGGGCGGGCTGTCGTCATCATCATCGGGGCGATCGCAGAACTGGAGCGCAATCTCATCATCGAACGGGTACGGGCAGGGATGCGCCGCGCCAGGTTGGAGGGCAGGCACATCGGCCGGCGCCCGCTCGAGATCGACCGGGTTGCCGTCCTCCGCGACCGCAACCGGGGCGACAGCCTGACCAACATCGCAAAGACTCACCGGGTCTCACGCGCTACGGTCAGTCGGCTGCTCAAACAGGCGAAGGACGCCGAACCTGTATCTATAGGGGTGCCGCAAGGCATCCCCTAACTCGTTGAATCCAGGCCCTCGAAATCGGCGGTTCTGGCACCTCACAAGGTATGGGTTTTGGAACAGAGCGACGCTCGTCTCGATACCTTACCGGAAGTCGAATCTGACAAAGAGAATGGACGCAGGGCATTTAGACGGCTAGCGCCGGAGTTCGCAGACGGTGGGCAGAGCAGATTCAGCAACGAAGGGGCCCCGCTCACGAATCTCCCGGTAAAGCGCACCCGCTGCCTCGGCGGGAACCGGCTTTGAGAATAGATAGCCCTGAACGTAATTGCAACCTAACCCACGCAACAGGCCTAGCTGTTCATCTGTCTCAACTCCTTCGGCAATGACGTCCAGCCTTAGGGAGTGGGCCATTTCCACAATGGCCTTTGCAATATCCAGACTACCGCTACCAGCGCTCAGGTCGCGGATAAACGACCGGTCGATCTTGAGCGTACCGAACGGAAGGCGCTGGAGGTAACTGAGCGAGGAGTAGCCGGTTCCAAAGTCGTCTATTTCCAGCCGGACATTCATGGCTCTGAGGCGGTCAAGAGTGGCCAGCGTCTGTTCGGCATTGCTCATGATCGAACTTTCTGTCACTTCGAGCGCTAGACACGAGGGATCCAATCCGGATTCAGCCAGCGCGAGTTCCACATCCGCAATCAGGTGGGAATCGCATAGTTGCCGGGAGGAAACATTCACATTGACGGTGAGAGCGGAAACGCCGGGGAAGCTTCTATGCCATTCTGCCATCTGGCGGCAGGATTCGTGCAGCACCCAGCGGCCCAGGAGAACGATGAGGTCGCTTTCTTCCGCTACGGGGATAAACTCGCCTGGGGGGATCATTCCCCGTTGTGGGTGATTCCAGCGAACCAGTGCCTCGAACCCACAGATGCGGTCACCGACGGTCGAGATGATTGGCTGGTAGTGAAGGACCAATTGATTTTCATCAATGGCTTTTCGGAGCCCGGTCTCGATTTCAAATCGATTGACTATCCGCTCGCGCATGGCCTCGTCGAAATACTCATAGCGCCCCTTGCCGTTCCCTTTAGCGCTGTACATGGCAGTATCGGCGTTGCTGAGCAGGTCTTCGGGCGAGGCGCTGGCATGGCTCAAAGCGATTCCGATGCTGGCGGAGACAAACATGCGGCGACCCTCCAGATGGAAAGGCTCGCTCAGTCGTTCGAGGATGCGCACTGCGACGATGGCGGGTTCGGCCTCGTGCTGGATATGGTCGAGCAGGATCGCGAACTCGTCTCCACCGACACGAGCGACGACGGACTTCCCGTATCCACCGGGGCGTGAACTGGTTCGAATGCTGGCGCGCAGCCGTCCAGCAACGTCAATCAGCAACTCATCGCCGGCTGCATGGCCCAGGCTGTCGTTTACCAGCTTGAACTGGTCGAGGTCGACGAACAGTACGGCAAATGTGGCGTCTTGCTGACCAGCTGTCTCGATCGCGGACTCGATGCGGTCGACCAAGTAAAGACGATTTGGGATTTTCGTGAGCGGATCTGAAATCTTACCTTCGGTGATGTCCGTTTGCGAGCCAGCCATGCGGATGGCTTTGCCGGAAGGGTCGCGAATCGCGATACCACGACTCAGCATCCAGATATACCCGCCAGACTTATGCTGCATCCGGTATTCACTGGCGAACTCCGGGGTCTTGACTTCGCGATGCGAGGCAATCTCGGCACGGACACGGTCGCGGTCGATTGTGTGAATATGGCTGAACCACGCTTCGGGATCGGACCAGTCTTCGCTCACGGTGTATCCGAGCATGTGGTTCCAGCGAGGAGAAAAGTAGATCTGGCCCGTAATAAGATTCCAGTCCCAAAGGCCGTCATTGGCGCCCCGGGCAGCGAGAGCATACCGGTCGTCGCTCTCCTGAAGCGAACTGAGTGCTTCCTTAAGCGCCGATTCACTCGATTCGATCTGAGAGAGCATCTCGTTAAAAGAACGGATAAGAAGGCCCGTCTCACCTCCAGCGCGTATGGCGGCACGAACAGAGTAGTCCTTGTCGATCGAGACCCGTCGGGCTACACCGGCTAGTTTAACTAGAGGCTCCCCGATAGAGACCGCGAGCCGCATGGAGGCCAACAACGTGACAAGGACAGAAGCGAGAAGGACGAAGAGTGCAATCTTGGCATACTGCAAAAGACGAGAACGCAGGTCGTTCAGATCGAATACAAGCGCAATTGAGCCGGTGCGTTCCCCATTAAGACGAACGCCACGGAAGAGAGTGAGGGACTGCTGATCGAAATAGGCCCCATCCGGACGCAGACCGGCAAGCTCGAAGCCGCTCTTGCGGCTCGGACCGCGGTATTCCGCAAAAATGCGCCCCTCGCTGTCGTACAGACGAGCATCGAGGACGTGAGGCTCGGTGACGAGTGCACCCAGCATCTCTTCGGCCGTTTTCTGATCATTGAACGCCAGCGAGGCCGCAGTGTTCGCGCCGAGGGTATCGGACAGCGCCGTCATCTCTCGAATTGCACTCGCTTGATAATTCTGGCGCTCGTAGAACCCGAACCCGAGGGAAGCAAGCAGAACGGCGAGCGCGCTGGCGGAGAGGATGAGCAGAATCAGGTTGGCGCGGAGAGATAAATCCCTAATGTGCATAGCCCTCCTTCCCCACGCCAATCCCGGTGGTATGAGTCACTGATGTGGCAAGCAGCAGCAGCCGCGCGCTGATTCTAAGGTGTGACGCATCGGCGCCGGCAGCGTTGATGTCGAAGCGGATCTTATCCCCATCCAGGTGGAAATGGATCATTCCCCCGTCGGCGAGAAAGGTGTCGGTTTCGCCCACCGTGAGAACCGGCAGGTCATGCACGCTCCTCAGGATTGCGGCCTGGCGCCGGCCTTCGTCGCGGCTGAGGAAAAGAATGTTGCAGCCCTGGATGTCCTGCCGTTGGTCAAGTAAGCGGACATGCAATACGCGCATACCGACAACCTTTCCCTCGATCGTGTTTTCCAACTCGCGGCGATGCGGCTCGTCGTCAAAGATGCATAGACTGATGGAGCGGTCTGAAGCGTCCAGTGTCCCCGCAGGCCACTCGACAAGCTGTACGAAGTGGAAAAGGAACGCGGCCTTTACCTGGTACTCCTCGGCGGCGCTTTGGGCGTCGACAGATTGCGACATCACACAACCGAGCATGCAGGCGCCGAGCAGCACGAGTGCCTGAACAGAAGCGAGTGTTCGGCCGCGACCGGTCCCAACCGCCGAATTATTGACTGCTCGATACAAGACCGACCCCCACTAGAACGACCAAGTAATTTGGGCGTAGGCGTCTCGCTTGATCATGCCGGACTGCACAGAGGAACTTGGTCCAGCGTATTCCGGATGAACGTTTTTCAAGAGGTTCTGGCCCACCACTCTCACAGAGACTCGCTCCCCCGCGTGCCAGATCAAGACCGTGTCGAGGCGGGTATATGCAGGGACGGACACCGCCGGTAGACGGTTGACGAAATACGCAGAGGCATTCCACTGAAGGTTCCAAGGCAGCCTTACACTGGAGCGCAACTGCGCCTGGTGGTCGGGTGTGCCCCCTTCATCTCCGGCAGAGTC
>Ga0302278_10003265_pt1 | contig 17919 bp, 12 predicted proteins | sample III_Bog_N3_2_FD_194543 | JGI IMG/M metagenome (GOLD analysis project Ga0302278, IMG submission 194543) | Peat permafrost microbial communities from Stordalen Mire near Abisko, Sweden - III_Bog_N3_2 | ecosystem: Environmental > Terrestrial > Soil > Wetlands > Peat | place: Sweden: Abisko...
GTGCAGCTTGGGGCGCCGAATGTCAGCTCGCTCGGCTCCGGCTACGTCAACTTCGGCCAGATCCTGAGCGACTCCAACACACCCCGCCAGTTCCAATTCGGCTCCAGGTTCACCTTCTAACCTTCGCGCCGAATCGTTCAGCAAAATCAGAAATCCCCCGCGCCCCATCCATTTCACGGTCCCATCGTGAAATGGGTGGGAGACCACCACAGCCCGCTTCGAAAAACATTTGCAGATTATTTTCCGAAATCGACTACCATAAAAACCCATGGCGACCCTCTACGAGAAACTCCAGCTCAAAGATCACCTGGAGATCCTCATCCTCAACGCCCCGGCGAACCTCGACAGCGAGTTCTCCCGCCTGCCCGTTCTGCACCTCCACCGCTCCATTGAGGCCCTGCCCGTCATCGCCTTCGCGCTCGCCTTCGTCACCAAACAGGAAGAGGTTGACGCCCTCGCGGCAAAGCTCGTCCCGCGCGCCCCCGGTGATGCCGCCCTGTGGTTCGCCTATCCCAAAGGCACATCCAAGAAACATAAGTGTGATTTCAACCGCGACACCGGCTGGGCCGCGCTCCACGCCGCCGGCTTTGACACCGTCCGCTCCATCGCCATCGATGAAGACTGGACCGGCCTCCGCTTCCGCCGCAAAGCCTTCATCAAGTCGCGCTGACACTTGGCTTAAGAAGCTGTCAAAAAGGCAGATTGTCATCCTGAGCCAAGGTCGCCGCTGCGACCGGAGTTGAAGGACCCGCTGTTCCACTTCAGAACTTCACTCCATCCGAGTAACTGCAGCGAAGCCCTGCGTTCCGCGCAGTCAAAAGAACCTGATCTCGATGGTTCCAAGCGAGGCCCTGCGCGGCAATCCCACCAACCGTGCCCCGCCGCAGCCAGGCCACCACAACCGCAACACAAGGAGCAAGACCATGCAGCAACTTGTTACGAATCCACTTCAGAAGGCACTCGCAGAAGTACATCGCGGCGCACACAATCAGGACTTGTTCGAAATCCCAAAGCAAGCCGAGCTTGACCGTGAACGCGAAGCCCACGAACTCGCAGTCCGTCCCCCATCGCCAACCCCGCCGCAGGTATGAAAAGGGTCCCCCCTCTGCAACAGTGAAAATGTGAAACTGTGAATGCCGCATGCACTGCGCATGGCGCCAGGTGCCGGGTGCCCCAGGTCTCGTTTCTGAGGCCTGGGAATCCAAGCCCCTACAACGCGGCCCACCCACCACCGCCCGGCGTCTCAATCCGGATCGCATCGCCCGCCTCAAGCTGGCGACTGCATTTACCAGGCAGCCGCTCTTCGCCGCCGTTCGCTCGCACGACCCACGCCGCGCCCGCCGCGCCCTCGCCGCCCCCGGCCAGCCCGTATGGCCTGAACCGCCTTCGATCCGCCAGCAGCGTAACCCGCGCGGCGGCGAGCATCTCCACCTCGCGCACCAGCCCCTCGCCTCCGCGAAACTGCCCTGCCCCACCCGATCCCGCGCGATACCCATACCGCCGCACCCTGAACGGATACGCGTATTCGAGCGCCTCGACAGGCGTATTCAGCGAGTTGGTCATGTGCGTCTGCACGCCCGCAATTCCATCCAACCCCAGCCGCGCGCCCATGCCGCCCGCCGCCGTCTCGTAGTACGTGAACGCCTCTCCCGTGCGCCCATCGACGCCGCCCACCGTCAGGTTGCTCATCGTCCCCGCGCTCGCCGCCGGCACGCGTTCCGGAATCGCTCCGGCAAGCGCCTTCAGCAGCACATCCACAATCCGCTGCGATGTCTCCACATTCCCGCCCGCCACTGCCGCCGGCGACATCGCATCCACCACGCTACCCCACGGCGTGTACAGCACCAGAGGCCGCAAAATTCCCGCCGTCGCCGGCGCGTCTTCCTGCAACAGGCACCGCAGCACATAAAAGCACGCAGACAGCGTAATGGCCCGGACCGCGTTCACGCTCCCCGCCACCTGTGCCGATGTGCCGGCGAAGTCCACACGCATCGCGCCCGCCTCGGGGTCAAGCTCCACTCGCACCGCAATCCTGATCGGCTCATTCTTCATGCCATCATCGTCCAGCCAATCTTCCGCCGCAAAAACGCCCGCAGGCATGGTGCGCAACTCGGCCCGCACCAGCCGCTCCGAGTAGTCGAGCAACTCGCCAACCAGTTCTTCGACGCGCGCCGCGCCGTACTTCTCCGCAGCCTCCAGCATGCGCCGCTCGCCCACGCGACAAGCACCCATCTGCGCCTGCAAATCCCCTTCGCGCTCCCGCGGCGTCCGAACGTTCAGCAGAATCAGATCGAGCATCTCGCGGTCCAGCTTGCCGCCGCGCACAATCCGCACCGGAGGAATGCGAATTCCCTCCTGAAAAATCTCCTCTGCCGGCCCCATCGATCCCGCAAACCTTCCCCCAACATCCGCATGGTGCGCGCGATTCGACACATAAAACATCGGCTTCTCACCGCCTGCCGCAAACACCGGCAAGACCATAGTGATGTCCGGCAGATGCGTCCCGCCAGCGTACGGATCATTCACAATCGCAATGTCACCCCGCGCAAAATCAATGGCTGCAATTGCCGCCTCCACCGACATGGGCATCGACCCCAGATGCACCGGCATGTGGTCGCCCATCGCAATCACCCGACCCTGCCCGTCGAACACCGCGCACGAGTAGTCGCGCCGCTCCTTGATGTTCGGCGACAGCGCCGTCCGCCTGAGCGCCGCGCCCATCTCTTCAGCAATGGAATGCATCGCGCTCTGAAAGATCGCCAACTCCACCGGATCAACCATGCGATTCCTCATGCGCCCGCTCCGACCGTCACAACCAGGTTGCCAAACCCATCCACGCGCAGCCTGTCTCCCGGCGGCAGCACCGTCGCAGAGGTATATTCGGTCACCATTGCCGGCCCCGCAAACGCGTCGCCGGGCTGTAGCTTATCGCGCTTGTAGAACCGCGTCGAAATGAAGCGCCCATCAAACCACACGTCACGGTCGTCGTAGCACGCCGCGTTTCCATCGCCATCAACAACCTCGCGCTGTGCCGGTTCATAGCGCTCCCCCGCAGAAACCATGCGCAGGCGCACGTTCACAATCTCCACCGGCCGCTCCGCATCGCAGAATCCATATCGCAGTGCATGCTCTTTATGAAACGCATCGATTGCGGCGCGCGGATTCGCCTCGTCCCACACGACGTTCAGTTCATATCCCTGCCGCCGATAGCGCATGTCGAGCGTCCGCTGCACAGCGCCGTCAAGCCCCTCCGCCGTAAACTCTTTGCGACCCTGCGCCTCAAGTTCCGCGAACGCTTCATGCACCTGCACCATCGCATCGCAGCTCACCATCAGCGTCCGCGAGTAGTCGCGCACAGTGTCCGCCAGCAGAATCCCAACTGCAGAGAGAGCTCCCGGCATGGCCGGAATCAGGACGGTTGGAATGCGCAGCGCCCGCGCCAGAGCGCACGCGTGCAGCGGGCCGCCGCCGCCATATGCCACCAGTGCGCACTCCCGCGGATCGTGCCCGCGCTCAATCGAGATCACGCGAATGGCCTTCTCCATCTCCGTTTCAACCACGCGCAAAATCCCCGCCGCAAACTCTTCAACCGTCTTCAGCGACCCTCTCTGCTCGTGCAACAGCTGCTCCGCACGCTCGCGCTTGAGTTCCACGCCGCCGCCCAGAAAACTTTCCGCGTCCAACCGGCCCAGCAGAAAGTTCGCATCCGTTACCGTCGCCCGCACGCCGCGTCCAAAGCAGATCGGCCCCGGTTCTGCGCCCGCCGACTCGGGCCCCACACGCAGCATTCCGCCCGCATCAAAGCGCGCAATCGATCCGCCGCCCGCACCAGCCGTATGAATCTCCAACATGGGCACGCCAATCGGCACGCGGGCGACAACAGCCTCGCGCGTCAGTCGCGCTCCGCCCGCACCTGCATCCGCGAGAAAAACATCTGTCGAAGTCCCGCCCATGTCGAAGCCGATGATCTTGTTGAAGCCCGCACCCTTCGCCACGCGGCACGCGCCCACCACGCCGCCCGCCGGCCCTGACAACACCGTCCGCACCGGCTCCCGCGCCGCGACGCTCGCAGAAATGATTCCGCCCGACGACTGCATCACTTGCATGCGTCCACCCGCGTGTTCAGCGATGACGCGCCGTTCGAGCTGCCCCAGATAACTCGCGATGCGCGGCGCCAGGTACGCATTCACCACCGCGGTCGATGCCCGCTCGTATTCGCGAAACTCCGGCAGAATCCGGTGCGACACCGAAACCGGAATGCCAAGCGGCAGCAATGCCGCCTCGACGCGCCGCTCCGTCTCCGGATTCGCAAACGCAAACAGCAGTGAGACAGCCACAGCCTCAGCGCCGCTCGCACGCACGCGCTCGGCCAGCGCAGCAAGCTCATCTTCCGAAGGCGCCAGCAGAATCTCGCCCTCCGCGCTCACCCGCTCGCGCACGCCGAAGCGCAACGCACGCGGCACCAGGCATACGGGCACCGGCGCAAACCAGTCATAGAGCCGCTCGCGCGTCTGCCGGCCAATGGCGATGGTGTCTTCAAAACCCGCTGTGGTGACAAACGCCACGCGCGCTCCGGTCCGCTCCAGCATGGTGTTCGTGCCCACCGTCGTTCCATGCCGCAGATCAAGCACATGAGCTTCACCGGCACTCTGCGCCCGCAGTTGGCGCACACCATCAAGCACAGCGCGCGACGGATCGTCCGGCGTGGAGAACAGCTTCAGCACCAGCAGTTCGCCATCCGCCAGCGTCACGCAGTCAGTAAATGTGCCGCCCGTATCAATCGCAACGCGCAATCCGAGTCCCCTCGCCTACGCATAGAACTCTAAAGCACACACCTGCGCGATGAAAGGAGAAGTTCAGCCTAAGTCTGGGTGAGTTCAGAACCAGTGCAGCTTACGGCGAACCGGCCTCGAAGGCAAGGCCAACAGTCCTGCGGGAATCAGAGATATTTGTACTACAAGAGGCTGGTGGTCCAGCGGCATCACGGGGCCCTCGACGGGCCAAAGATCGCCGCCGCTGGCAACTCGAAGGGTGACGTGTCTGTGCATCTCACCTCTCAGATGAATTCCCGACTCCTGCCAAACCTCAAAACCCGGCTCCCGCACCTCAAGGCTGTAGATCTCTTCACCCACCTGGATAGCGGCCTCCCCGGTTGTATTGGTCCTTGCCTCGAAGTGTGCGCCAGTCGCTCCGTTCAAGGCAACCACGTGCGCTCCCGGAACCCATGCGCCCGTTTGATCCGTGACCATCACACTCAATGTCGCTCTTGCAGGCCCTTGTGAAAGGGCTGCGCACCCAAAGAGCGACAGAGCAACAGCGGTAATGTGCCGAGCAAACATACCGATCATCCTGTCACAGGCCACAGCGGCGGTCAAGGGGCGCATCTGACGCGCGTTCTAAGCAAACACTTCCGCATCGCGCAGCCGCGCCCCGGCCCGATCTTTCTCCGAGACAATCGCATCCGCCGCATCGATCGGCCACGCAATCCCGATCTCCGCATCGTTCCAAGCAATCGTCCGCTCCGCCGCAGGTGAATAATAATCCGTCACTTTATAGGCAAACCCGACCCCATCCGTCAGCGCTAGAAAACCATGCCCGAACCCCGCAGGAATCCACAGCATCTCGCCCGTCTCCGCGCTCAGTTCGACAGCAACGTGCTTTCCAAACGCCGCCGAACTCCGCCGCAGGTCCACAACCACATCGAGCACCGCGCCGTGCGTCACCCGCACCAGCTTTCCCTGCGGCTGCGTAATCTGGTAGTGAATCCCGCGCAGCACATTTTTTTTCGACAAGGAGAAATTATCCTGCACCCACTCCGTCGGCAAGCCAGCCTCAGCCATCGCGCGGCTGTTGAATGTTTCTAAAAACGCGCCGCGTTCATCCCTGTAAATCTTCGGGCTCAGCAGCAGCACCCCGGGCAGCGCCGTCTCGGTGACCTTCACAGCTCACCCGCCCGCGCTGCAAAGTGCGGTTCACGCAACAGCGCCAGCAGATATTGCCCGTATCCGCTCTTGATCACCGGCTGTGCCAGCGCCTCCAGCTGCTCGGCCGTAATGAATCCCTGCCGATACGCAATCTCCTCCGGGCAGGCAATGCTCAACCCCTGCCGCCGTTCGATCGTGTGCACAAACAGCCCCGCCTCAAGCAGCGATTCGTGCGTCCCTGTATCCAGCCACGCCATGCCGCGGCTCATGATCTCCACATTCAGCCGGCCCGCTTCCAAATATTTACGGTTCAGATCGGTAATCTCCAGCTCGCCGCGCGCCGAGGGCTTCAACTCCGCCGCAATCCGCACCACATCGCGATCGTAGAAGTAAAGCCCTGTCACCGCATAGCGCGACTTGGGCTTGGCCGGCTTCTCTTCCAGGCTCACCGCGCGGCCGGCCTCATCGAACTCGACGACTCCATACGCTTGCGGATTCTCAACCGGATAGGCAAACACCGTCGCGCCCTGCTTCAATTGCGCCGCTGTTTGCAGTTGCCGCGAAAACCCCTGCCCGTAAAAAATGTTGTCGCCCAACACCAGCGCGCTCGCCTCGTCGCCAATAAACTCGCGGCCAATCAGAAACGCCTGCGCCAGCCCATCGGGGCTCGGTTGCACCGCATAGCTGATGTTGATTCCCCAGCGCTGCCCATCGCCCAGCAGCTCCGCAAAACGCCCCGTATCCTGCGGTGTGGAGATGATGAGAATGTCGCGCAGCCCGGCCAGCATCAGCGTGCTCAGCGGGTAATAGATCATCGGCTTGTTGTACACCGGCAGCAGCTGCTTCGATACCACGTGCGTCACCGGGTAAAGCCGCGTGCCCGACCCGCCGGCCAGAATGATTCCCTTCATTCGTCGATCCTCGATTTTATCGTTCACACGGAGTCCAGAAACACTGGCCGGCCGCCGTAGTTCCTGTCAATCCACTCCCGGTACGCGCCGGTACGCACGCTCTCGACCCAGTCGCTGTTCTCCAGATACCAGCGCACCGTCTTGCGCAGCCCGCTCTCAAACCTCTCCGCCGGCTCCCATCCCAGTTCCTGCTTGAGCTTTGCGGCATTGACCGCATAGCGCCGGTCGTGGCCGAGTCTATCTGCCACATAAATGATGAGGCTCCGCCTGCGCCGTCTGCCGTCCGCGCTGGGACGCATCTCGTCCACCAGGTCGCAGATTGTCGTCACCACATCAATGTTGGCCCGCTCGCTGTTGCCGCCGATGTTATACGTCTCACCGACGCACCCGCGCTCAAGCACTGCTTCAATCGCCGCGCAGTGGTCTTCCACATACAGCCAGTCGCGCACGTTCATCCCGTCGCCGTAAACCGGCAGCGGTTTGAACTCAAGCGCATTCAAAATCATCAGCGGAATCAGCTTCTCTGGAAACTGAAACGGCCCATAGTTGTTCGAGCAATTGGTCGTCACCACAGGCAAACCGAAGGTGTGGTGATACGCCCGCACCATGTGATCGCTGGCCGCCTTCGACGCCGCATAGGGGCTGTTGGGCGCATAGGCCGTCGTCTCGCTGAAGGCCGGATCGTCCGGCCCCAGCGTCCCGTAAACCTCATCTGTCGACACATGCAGAAACCGAAATCTGCTCTTATCCGATTCGCTCAACTCCTGCCAGTAGCGCTTGGCCTCGTCGAGCAGCACAAAAGTCCCATGCACGTTGGTGCGCAGAAAAGCCTCCGGAGCCACAATCGACCGGTCCACATGGCTCTCGGCCGCAAAGTGAACAATGGCACGAGGCCGATGCTTTTCAAGCAGCGCGGCAACCAACTCCGCATCGCATATATCGCCCCGCACCAGTTCGTGCCCCGCGTTCCCATCGAGTGAGGCCAGGTTCTCCGCGTTCCCCGCATACGTCAGCAGGTCGAGGTTGACAATCCTCGTCCCAAACTTACCCAGCGCGCGCAGAACAAAGTTCGACCCAATGAATCCAGCTCCGCCCGTCACCAGGATCGTATCCTGCATGCACCCTCTCAGACCTATCAGTATAGGTCCTCGGTCAGTGATCCAAATATCCCCCATTCGCGCCCTTTATCCCGCTCCGAATCCAGCAAGTTATCCCTCTTTCCTGCCTTTCCGGCGCCCGCACTTTCACTTCATCCGCGCCGCCTCGCGCATCCCGCGAACTGGGACTGGACCGCCAGCCGCAACGAAGTTCAACAAGGAATGAAAATTTTCGGTACACTAGAGAGTTCCGCTACGTCCCTTTTTCGGTTGGGCCTGCCTGCCAGGCCTACTCATCCACGGTAAGGCGATTTTCCCCTCGGGGATCGCGACGGGGCTGTGTCTCCCAGCTCAGCAACGCACTCAGTACCAGCCAGGTTCATTGAGAAGGTAGCCATGCATCCATTGGATTCGCCGCACCAGCTTCCAACGCCGCAAGGACTTTATCACCCGCGAAATGAACACGATGCCTGCGGCATGGGGCTCGTCGCCAGCATCCGCGGCGAGAAGAGCCACGACATCATCCGCAAGGGTCTTGAGGTGCTCATCAACCTCACCCATCGCGGCGCAGCGGGCTGCGATCCGGAGACCGGCGACGGCGCCGGCATCCTCATCCAGCTGCCCCATGTCTTCTTCGCGCGCGAGTGCGGCGAGCTCGGCATTCGCCTGCCCGAGCCCGGCGCCTATGGCGCGGCCATGGTTTTTCTCCCTGTGGAAAAGCACAGCCGCCTGCAATGCGAGGGCGTCTTTGAGCGCATCGCGCAGGAGGAAGGCCTCGCCGTCCTCGGCTGGCGCGACACCCCGGTCAACGGCGACGCCATTGGCCGTGAAGCCCGCGCCTCGCAGCCGTACATCGAGCAGTTTTTTGTCGGCTGTCCCAAGGGAATGGACGAGGACGCATTTGAGCGCCTGCTCTATCTGGTCCGCCGCCGCACAGAAAACGAGATCGCCGCCTCCGAGATCGAGGACAAGGAGAGCTTCTACATCCCTTCCTTCTCCTGTCGCACCATCATCTACAAGGGCCTGATGTTGGCGCCGCAGATTGAAAAGTTCTACTTCGAGCTGGCCAATCCCCTGGTCACCAGCGCCCTCTGCCTGGTCCACCAGCGCTTCTCCACCAACACCTTTCCCAGTTGGAAGCTTGCCCATCCCTACCGCTACGTCGCCCACAATGGCGAAATCAACACCGTGCGCGGCAACGTGAGCTGGATGAACGCCCGCCAGTCGGTGCTGAGCAGTCCGCTCTTCGGTGAAGAGATCGACGAGCTCTTCCCGGTCATCACGCCGGAAGGCAGCGACTCGGCCGCGCTCGACAACGCCGCCGAGTTCCTCTACCTCTCCGGCCGCTCCCTGCCCCACGTCATGGCCATGCTCATCCCCGAGGCCTGGTCCGGCAACCCTGACATGGACGAAGAGAAGCGCGCCTTCTACGAGTACCACGCCTCGCTCATGGAGCCCTGGGACGGCCCCGCCGCCATCGCCTTCACCGACGGCAAGGTCATCGGCGCCACGCTCGACCGCAACGGCCTCCGGCCCGGCCGCTACATCGTGACTAAAGATGATTTGGTGGTTCTGGCCTCCGAAGCCGGCGTCCTCGACGTTCCCGCCGAAGACATCCGCAAGAAGGGCCGTCTCCAGCCCGGCCGCATGTTCCTCGTCGATACGGTGCAGAAGCGCATCATCTCCGACGCCGAGATCAAGAAAGAGCTGGCCGGCCGCCAGCCCTACGCCGCCTGGCTCCAGGAGCAGCAGGTTCTTCTCGATCACCTCCCCGAGCCCTCGCGCGTCATCGCCTCCAATCACGAAACCCTGCTGCGCCGCCAGCGCGCCTACGGCTACAGCGAAGAAGACCTCAAGGTTCTGCTCACCCCCATGGGCGCAACCGGCGCGGAGCCCATCGGCTCCATGGGCACCGACGTTCCCCTGGCCTGTCTCTCTGACAAGCCGCAGCCGCTGTTCAACTACTTCAAGCAGCTCTTTGCCCAGGTCACCAATCCGCCCATCGACCCCATCCGCGAAGAGCTGGTCATGTCGCTGATCAGCTACATCGGCACCGAGCGCAACATTCTGGACGAGGCGCCGGAGAACTGCCACACCCTCAAGCTGCCGCACCCCATCCTCACCAACCGCGACCTCGAAAAACTGCGCCGCATCTCCTCCGGCGACCTGCTGGCCACCACGCTGCCCGCCCTGTTCCGCGCCGCCGACGGCGAAAAGGGCCTCAAGCACGCGCTCGACGATCTGAGCGCCCGCGCCGCCCACGCCGTCCACTCCGGCTACACCCTGCTCATCCTCTCCGATCGCGGCGTCGACGCCACTTACGCGCCCATTCCCAGCCTGCTGGCCATGGCTGCCGTCCATAACCGCCTGGTCCGCGAAAAGACCCGCACCCAGGTTGCGCTCATCATCGAGTCTGGCGAGCCGCGCGAGGTCATGCACTTCGCGCTCCTGATCGGCTACGGCGCCAGCGCCATCAATCCCTATCTGGCCATCGAGTCCCTGCACGACCTCAAGCGCCGCGGCCTGCTGCCTGAAAAAGTCTCCGCCGAGTACGCCGAGAAAAACTTCATCAAGGCCATCAACAAAGGCCTGCTCAAAACTTTCTCCAAGATGGGCATCAGCACCCTGCAAAGCTATCGCGGCGCGCAGGTGTTTGAGGCTGTCGGCCTGAACAAGGCCCTGGTCGACGCCTACTTCTCCGGTACCGCCTCGCGCATTGAAGGTGTCGGCCTCGACGTGCTCGCCCGCGAAGCGCAGTTGAAGCACACATATGCCTTCCAGCCGCTCACTGAGTCCGAGACTGACCTCGTTGTCGGCGGTACCTACCAGTTCCGCACCGAGGGTGAGTATCACCTTCTCAACCCGCAGACCATCTCCAAGCTGCAACACGCCGTGCGCAACAACAACCCCGCTACCTTTCAGGAGTACACCGACCTGATCGACGATCAGAGCCGCAACCTGTGCACCCTCCGCGGCCTGCTCAAGCTCAAGTACGCCGACGAGCCCATTCCGCTCGATGAAGTCGAGCCGGCCAAGGAGATCGTCAAGCGCTTCACCACCGGCGCCATGAGCTTCGGCTCCATCAGCAAGGAAGCCCACGAGACCCTGGCCATCGCCATGAACCGCATCGGCGGCATGTCCAACACCGGCGAGGGCGGTGAGGACGAAGAGCGCTTCACCCGCGACGCGGACGGCGACCTGCGCCGCTCTGCCGTCAAGCAGATCGCCAGCGGACGCTTCGGCGTCACCACCAACTACCTCGTCAATGCCGACGAGCTCCAGATCAAGATGGCCCAGGGCGCCAAGCCCGGCGAGGGCGGCCAGTTGCCCGGCGACAAAGTCGATGAAGTCATCGCCAAGACCCGCCACTCCATCGCCGGCGTCGGCCTGATCTCCCCTCCGCCGCATCACGACATCTACTCCATTGAAGATCTCGCCCAGCTCATCTACGACCTGAAGAACGTCAACCCCAAGGCGCGCATCGCCGTCAAGCTCGTGTCTGAAGTAGGCGTGGGCACCGTCGCTGCCGGCGTTTCCAAAGCCCATGCAGACGTCGTGCTCATCTCCGGCGACACGGGCGGCACCGGCGCTTCGCCCTTGAGCTCGATCAAGCACGCCGGCCTTCCCTGGGAGCTCGGCCTCGCGGAAACGCAGCAAGTCCTCTTGCTCAACGACCTGCGCTCGCGCATCAAGGTGCAGACTGACGGCAAGCTGCAAACCGGCCGCGACGTCGTCATCGCCGCGCTGCTCGGCGCCGAGGAGTTCGGCTTCGCCACCACCCCGCTCATCACCATGGGCTGCATCATGATGCGCAAGTGCCACCTGAACACCTGTTCAGTCGGCATCGCCACGCAGGACCCCGTTCTCCGCGCCCGCTTCACCGGACAGCCCGAGCACGTCATCAACTTCTTCTTCTTCCTCGCCGAGCAGGTCCGCGAACACATGGCCAAGCTCGGCTTCCGCACCGTCGACGAGATGGTCGGCCGTGTCGAGCGCATCGACGCCTCTGTCGCCGACACCCACTGGAAGGCCAAGGGCATCGACCTCTCCTCCATCCTCTACTCGCCCACGCTGCCCAGCCGCGTGGCCCGCCGCAAGATGCAGGCGCAGGATCACGGCCTCGACGCCGCGCTCGATCACGCGCTCATCGCCAAGGCCGCGCCCGCGCTCGAATCGAAAACCCCCGTCACCGGCAGCTTCGCCATCCGCAACGTGCACCGCACTGTCGGCGCCATGCTGGGCGGAGAGATCGCCCGCCGCTACGGCAGTGCTGGCCTGCCCGACGGGACCATTCACTTCAAGTTCCGCGGCTCCGCCGGCCAGAGCTTCGGCGCCTTCGTGCCCAACGGCGTCACCCTTGAGCTTGAAGGCGACGCCAACGACTACGTCGGCAAGGGCCTCTCCGGCGGCCGCATCATCGCCTATCCGCCCAAAACCTCCAGCTTCCTGCCCGAGGAAAGCATCCTCGTCGGCAACGTCGTCCTCTACGGCGCAACCAGCGGCGAGGCTTTCTTCAACGGCATCGGCGGCGAGCGCTTCGCCGTCCGCAACTCAGGCGCCACCGCGGTTGTTGAAGGTGTGGGCGACCACGGCTGCGAGTACATGACCAACGGCACTGTCGTCGTGCTCGGCGACACCGGCCGCAACTTCGCCGCCGGCATGAGCGGCGGCATCGCATATGTCTATGATGACCGCGGCGACTTCTCCTCGCGCCGCTGCAACAAGTCGAGCGTCGATCTCGAGCCGCTCGCCCTCGCCGACGACATCGACCGCGTCCGCAACCTCCTCGAGCGTCATCGCGACCTCACCGGCAGTCCGCGCGCCGCCTGGATTCTCGAACACTGGGCCGACGCGCAGCCGCGCTTCATCAAAATCTTCCCGCACGAATACAAGCGCGTGCTCGGCATTGCACGCGTCGACAGTGAATACAGTCCTCCTCTGGTCTCATCGCACGCGACTGTGAGAGCATTTTCCGGACCCGCGTAGCACGCAGTAGTACCTATTCAACGAATCCCTCGGCGGATGAAGGCGTCAACGCATTTTCTCCCGGAGGGAGAAGCGATACTAGCCCAGGACGAAGTCCTGGGTCGGAGTTCAACCAAAGCCCCGTCCCGTAGGGACGGCGTCAAATCGGCCCAGGATGCGCTCTTCATTGAAATCGACACAGAAGCATTCGCGATTCCTGGTAAATTCGGAAAACGAAACCGAGGTGCAGCATGGGTAAAGATACCGGCTTTCTTGAAATCCAACGCGAGCAGCCCACCCGCCGCAAGGTCGAAGAGCGCGTCCACGACTGGTTTGAAATCTATCAGCCCTTCGCGGAACAGAAGCAGCGCGACCAGGGCGCGCGCTGCATGGATTGCGGCGTTCCCTTCTGCCACACCGGCTGCCCGGTCAACAACCTCATCCCCGACTGGAACGACCTGGTCTACAACGGCCGCTGGGAGACCGCGGTCCGCCGCCTGCACGCCACCAACAACTTTCCCGAGTTCACCGGCCGCATCTGCCCCGCGCCTTGCGAGGCCGCCTGCGTTCTGGGCATCGATCAGCCGCCCGTATCCATCAAGCTCATCGAGCGCTCCATCGTCGACCGCGGCTGGGACGAAGGTTGGATCAAGCCTGAGCCGCCGGAGTCCAACACCGGCAAGCGCGTCGCCGTCGTCGGCAGCGGTCCAGCCGGCCTCGCTGCCGCGCAGCAACTGCGCCGCGCCGGCCACTCCGTAACGGTGTACGAAAAAAATGACCGCATCGGCGGCCTCATGCGCTACGGCATTCCCAACTTCAAGCTTGAAAAGCATGTCTTGGACCGCCGCATCGATCAGATGCGCGCTGAGGGCGTCACCTTCATCACCAACGCTCACGTAGGCGTCAATGTACCCGTCGAAGCCCTCACCGAGCACTACGACGCCATCCTCCTCGCCGGCGGCGCCGAGCAGCCGCGCAATCTCAACATCCCCGGCCGCGAGCTCAAGGGCATTCACTTCGCCATGGAGTTTCTCCCCCAGCAGAATCGCCGCTGCGAAGGCGACACTGTCGACTCCGCGCTCGCCATCCTTGCTGAAGGCAAGCGCGTGGTCATCATCGGCGGCGGCGACACCGGAGCCGACTGTCTCGGCACCAGCCATCGCCAGGGCCCCAAGAGCGTTCATCAGTTTGAGATCATGCCCAAGCCCCCTGAGCAGCGCGCCGCTTCCACGCCCTGGCCGCTCTGGCCCCTGCAACTGCGCACCGAAGGCGCGCATGAAGAAGGCGGCATCCGCGACTGGAGCATCAACAGCATCAAGTTCACCGGCGACGACGACGGCAACGTCAAGCAGCTTCACCTCGTCCGCGTCGGGCCGCCGCCCAAGTTCGAGCCCATCCCCGGCTCCGAGCACATCCTCGAAGTCGATCTCGTCCTGCTCGCCATGGGCTTCCTCGGCCCCGTCCGCGCCGGCATGATCGAGCAGCTCGGCCTTGCGCTCGACAACCGCGGCAACATCGCCGCCAACGCCGATTACATGACCTCGGTCGACGGTATCTTCGCCGCCGGCGACATGCGCCGCGGCCAGTCGCTCGTCGTCTGGGCCATCGCGGAAGGCCGCAAAGCCGCCGCCTCAATCGACGCCTACCTCACCGCCAACGCCGAAACCCAGCCCATCCTTCACCGCGCCTTGGCCTAGAAGCGCGCTCGGGGAAAGGCTGCGAGCTCCCGTGCCCCATCCATTCCGCGCTCCTCACGGAATGGGTGGGAGACGACAAACGCCACCGCACACTCTCAAGCCCCCGGGCCGTGCCGGTACACATCCCACCCCATATAATTCCCCAGCGCCTCCGCCACACTCCCCGCGCAATGCGACCCATTCATCGCCGCATGATGCTCGAACCCCTGCTTGCAGATGTACTGCATCAGCGTTCGCAGCTGCGGAATCTCGACGACTGCCTTAGTTCCAAACGTATCCAGCGGATCGTCCGTAAACGCCCCGTCGCCGACATACGCGCGAATCGTTCCCGTCAAATCGTCCGTGCTGATCCGCCCATAGGTCAGCGGCCCGCGCGGGGTCCTTCCAGCCAGCGCGCCGACCGTGTTTGCTTCTCCCAGCGTCGTGCCCAAGATCGGCGCTGTCCCCATGCGAATGTCGGGCAGAAACTCCTTCGCCCAGTTGCCGCAATGGAAAAACACGCACTTGTCCGGATCGCCGCCGTAGTTGTTGTTCCAGTCGACAAGCGCGCTTGGCCGCCCTGAAGCCAGTTGCAGGGCGTACATTGAAACCACGCCCGCAATGTCCACCTCGCACGCGCTCGGCATCAGCCGCTCGCTCATCATGCTCATGATCGTGCACACATTCACGCCGAAGTTCTTCTGCATCGAGCTCCAGCATTGGATCGCCGTTGCCTCCAACCCCAGCTCGTCCATCCACGCATCCACCACCGCCGCGAACTTCGCCATTTTCACAAGCGACTCCGCGGGCGCAGCCGAACTGTCCGCATACTCCTTGATCTGCTGCACTCGCTGCGTCACGCGGCCATCCGAATCCGCCAGCCCCGCCGCGCGCCCGAACACCTCCGACAGATCAATCGTGTTCACGCTGATCCCCGCTTGCTCCAGCAGCTTCTCGCTGTAGCGCGTCGTATTGAACGCGTTCGGCCGTGCGCCAACCGCACCAATCCGCGTCCGATGCAATCCCCTGCGCACGCGGCACACCTCGAGAAATTTCAGCAGATCGCGCCGAAATCCATCAGACAGAATGCTCGTCGTGTGATCGTAGGTAAGCGTGTAGCGAAAGCCATATTGGCGAAGATTGTTGCAAACGGAAATCTTGCCGCAATACGCATCGCGCCGCCGGTCGAGCCCAAACTGATCGAGATCGTCCGGCGAAGCCTGCACCAGGATCGGCACGTTGAGGCCAGACAAACGAATCGAATCCGCCACAGCCTTCTCATCGCTAAAGTTTGGCAGACACACCAGGATGCCCGAGATGCGCTCGGCATGTTTCCTGAACAGCTGGCCGCAGCGCTTGGCGTCGGCCCACGTCTCCACCGCGCCCAGCTTGCTCTGTTCCGGAGAAAGCATCACCGTTTCAATGCCCAGCTCGCCCAGCAGCTTGATCAAATCCTTGCGCGCCTCACCCACCAGCACGTCTGGAAAGAAATCGCGATTGCCAATAAGGATTGCCAAAACATCTTTCGCCATGCTCACTCCCTTGCTTTCTCCGGTTTCACTCGTTCAAAATTTCCAAACTCGCCCACATTCTCTTTCGTCACCAACTCACACGGCACCGGCTGCCGCTCCGGCAACCCGGTTGTTCCGGTCTTCAGATAGCGATTCGCCTCATCCACAGCCATGCCGGCAATCTTCACAGCCGGCTGCAGAATCGTCGCATCCAGCGTCCCCGCACGAATCGCCGCCAGCGCATCGGGGCTTCCATCGAACCCCACAATTGTGACCGTGCGATTTCGCGCATTTTTTACCGCAGACAGCGCCCCCAGCGCCATGGTGTCGTTACCGGCGATGATTCCGTTCAAATCCCCGTGCGCCTGCAGAATCGTTTCCGTTCGCTGGAACGCCTCCGCCTGGCTCCAGTTCGCGCTCTGCGCCGCCACGAGCACAAGCTGCGGATGCCGGTCGAGCTCTGCGTGAAAACCCTTCGTCCGGATCTGCGCATTCGTGTCCGACTCCCGGCCCAGCAGCTCCGCATAATTTCCCTTCCCGCCCAGCGTCTCCGCAAAGCGCTTGCCAAGCAGCTCCGCGCCGCCCGCATTGTCGGCGATGATCTGCGCCTTCGCGATCCCCGACGCGTGAATCTCGCGATCGATCAGGAAGCACGCAATTCCTGCCTTGGCCGCACGCCGCACCGCGGAGATCGAAGCGTCCGTCCCGGCGTTATCCAGAATCAGCGCCGACGCATTGCTGGCAATCGCCACGTCGATCAGGTTGTCCTGCTCATACGCGTCGTCATTGTGCACGTCGATGCGCACGTCGTACCCCAGCGCCCGCGCCCGTGCCGCCGCTGCCACCGCTTCCGCTTGAAAAAACGGATTGTCCTGAGACGGCACAATGATTGCAATCAACCTGCGATGCGCAGCTCCCTCGCGCCTGCATCCCAGCAGCAAACACGCGGGCAATAGCAGCAGTGCAGCCATGGCAGCAGTGCGCCGATTCACTTGCCCGCCCCCGCCATGCGCAGCTGAATCCTGATCTGCAATTGATCCACAGCGACGGCAAGAATGATCACCACGCCCTTGATCACCATCTGCCAGAACTCGGACACGCCCAGCATCACCAGCCCATCGGCAAGCACGCCGATCACGAAAGCTCCAATCAACGAGCCGCCGATCGAGCCGCGTCCTCCCAGCAGTGACGTCCCGCCCAGCACCACCGCCGCAATCGCGTTCAGCTCGAACGACTGTCCCGTCGCCGGATGCGCCGCCTCCAGTTGCGAGGCGATAATCACGCCCACCAGCGCCGCGCACACGCCGGAGATCGCATACGTCCAAACCTTCACGCGCCCCACTTCAATGCCGCACAGCAGCGCCGCGCGTTCGTTGCCTCCAACCGCATACACGTGGCGTCCGAACGGGGTCTTCGACGCAAGCACCCACGCCGCCAGCGCTACGCCAGCCATCATCCACACCGGCGAAGGCACGCCGAACAGATAACCCTGGCCCAGTGCGGGGAACCCTGTGTTATGCCGCGCCGCATCTCCGGCCAGGTCCGGAAACGTCCGGCCATTCGAGATCAGCATCGCCGCGCCCCGCGCCACGTAGAGCGTCCCCAGCGTCGCAATGAACGGCGCAATCGAAAACCGCGTCACCAGCAATCCGTTCACGCAGCCAACCGCCGCGCCACCGGCAAGCGCGGCCAGCACCACCGCCCACACCGGAAGAAAATGCGCATCGCCGCCGCCGAAAACAATCCCATGCACAATCAAATAGCCGGCAATCATTCCCGAAAGCCCGGCGACCGACCCCACGGAGAGATCGATCCCTCCGGCGAGAATCACGAAC
>Ga0302278_10003266_pt1 | contig 17918 bp, 14 predicted proteins | sample III_Bog_N3_2_FD_194543 | JGI IMG/M metagenome (GOLD analysis project Ga0302278, IMG submission 194543) | Peat permafrost microbial communities from Stordalen Mire near Abisko, Sweden - III_Bog_N3_2 | ecosystem: Environmental > Terrestrial > Soil > Wetlands > Peat | place: Sweden: Abisko...
CGCCGCGTCCCCACAAAGCGCCACAATGTGTTCCTTGCCGCCCGACATGTCCCGCGCCACGGCCATGCCCAGCGCCGCGCTCAGGGCCGTCCCCGCGTGCCCCGCGCCATAGCTGTCATGCTCGCTCTCGGTCCGCAGCATAAAGCCGTTAAGCCCGCCCGGCTGCCGGATGGTCTCGAAACGGTCGTTGCGGCCCGTCAAAATCTTGTGTACGTAGGCCTGGTGGCTCACATCGAAGACAAAGCTGTCCTGTGGCGTGTCGAAGACGTAGTGCATCGCCAGCGTCAGTTCCACCACGCCAAGGTTCGGGCCAATGTGCCCGCCAGTCTTCGAAACGCCGAGGATCAGCCGCTCGCGAATCTCTTCCGCAAGTTGCTTCAGTTGCGGAATGGTCAGACGCTTTACATCCGCCGGCGACTTGATCCCGGTCAGCAATTCTTCCATGCTCTCGCCTGTCTAGGTTCCGTCGCTCCCATGCTCAATTCCGCACACGGGGCCACACCCCCCGAGTATACCAACTCGATTGAACCAGTATTCTCTATGTTGGACGCGCTTCGCGGCTCCCTCGATTCCCCAGCGAACCCCATTTAGCCACGTTCGCACGTCGTTTGCCGCTCTGAAGTACCATACTGTTCCCCGAAAGTACCAGTGCCTCAACCAGATGCAAGCCCTACGATAGATCAGGTACGATGAACGGCACCTTGCCCAAAAGCGAAGTCACACGCGGTGATGCTCTGCGTCTCGAGACCCTCGAACGATATCAGATTATCGACGCGCCGCCCGATCCAGCGATTGACGACCTCGCCGAGCTTGCCGCCAGGATCTGCAGTACCCCGGTCGCCGGAGTCTCCATTGCCGCCGCCGACCGCATCTGCATTCCCGGCCGCTACGGCATCCCCGAGGTCGAGCTTCCGCTCGGAACTCTTCCGGCTGCCCCGCCATTCAGCACCCAGAACGTCTACGAAATCTCTGACACCCGCAACCATCCCGCCTTCGCTACCAGTGGAATCGCCCTCTCAGGCCGCCCCTTTCGCTTCTATGCCGGAGCCCCACTCATAACGCCCGCCGGAATACGCCTGGGTACGCTCTTCGTGCTGGATACCGCCACGCGAAGGCTCACTCCCTTCCAGATGCAGACCCTCACCATCCTGAGCCGCCAGGCGATGACCACCATCGAGCTCAACCATGCCCGGCGCCAGATGGAAAGCATCGCCCGTTCCCGTCAGCGCATCGAGTCCGCCCTCATCGTCGAGCGCAACTTCGTCTCCACCGTGCTCGACACGGTCGACGCTCTGATCGCAGTCTTCGACACCGCGGGCCGCATCGTCCGCTTCAATCGCGCCTGCGAGACCACCTCCGGCTACGACTTTCCCACCCTCGTCGGCCGCTATCTTTGGGACAAGCTCATCCCCCACTCCGATGTCCCGGCCGCCATCGAAAATTTCGAGCGCCTCCGCACCAACGGCTTCCCCTCCGCATTCGAGAATCAGTGGGTGCATCGCGACGGCAGCCTGCGCCGCATCGCCTGGTCGGCCTCGCCGCTGCTCGACGAACAGGGTCACGTCAACTTCATCATCGCCACCGGCATCGATGTCACCATCCAGCGTGTCGCGGAAGCCACCCTGCGGGAGAGCGAAGCGCGCTACCGCCAGCTCGTCGAAGGCTCGCTCGGCATGGTCTGCACTCACGACCTCCAGGGTGTCCTGCTCTCCGTCAATACCCACGGCGCGCAATCCATCGGCCGCACCCGCGACGAGATGAACGGCCATCGCCTGACCGAGTTCATGCCCGAAGAGCGCCGCGCCAGCTTTGACAAATACCTCGGCGACATCCTCCAGAGGGGCGAAGTCCAGGGCATGCTCCACCTCCGCCACGTCGACGGTGAGGTCCGCGTAGTCGCCTACCGCAACAAGCTGATCGAAATCCCCGGCCGCGATCCCTATGTCCTCGGCTTCGGCGTCGACATCAGCGAGCAGGTCCGCGCCGAAGACCAGCTCCGCACCCTCAGCCGCCAGTCCGACTCCATCCTGGAGTCCGTCGGCGACGGCATCTACGGCATCGACCTCGACGGCAACTGTACCGTAGTCAACCCCGCCGCCGCCCAGATGATCGGTTTCAAGCCTGAAGAGGTCCTCGGCCGCAACATGCACTCGCTCATCCACCACACTCGCGCCGACGGAACTCCCTACCCGCAGGAAGAGTGCCCCATCCAGAAAACCATCATCGATCTCGATACTATCCGCGTCTCGAACGAGATCTTCTGGCGCAAGGACGGCACCAGCTTCCCCGTCGAGTATGTTGCCCGCCCTCAAATCGAGATTCAGTCGGAGCTTCAATCTGGCTCGCTCGATGCCACCCCCATCGGCAAGGCGGTCGGCGTCGTCGTCGCCTTCGCCGACACCACCGAGCGCCGTGCCCTCGACCGCATGAAGGACGAGTTCATCTCAACCGTCTCCCACGAGCTGCGGACCCCGCTCACCTCACTCCGCGCAGCCCTCGGCCTCATCACCGGAGGCAGCCTGAACGCGCGCCCGGAAAAGCTTCAGCAGATGCTCGACATCGCCACCGGAAACACCGACCGCCTCGTCCGCCTCGTCAACGACATACTCGAACTCGAACGCATCGGCTCCGGCAAGGCCGAACTCCACTACACCATGTGTTCCGCCGACGACCTCTTCCGCCGCGCCGCCAGCCTGCAACAGACCGGCGCCTCCAAGGCCCAGCTCCGCATCACCTTCAACTCCCAGGGCGTCAATGTCTGGGCCGACCCTGATCGCATCCTCCAGACCCTCACCAACCTCATCTCCAACGCCATCAAGTTTTCGCCGCCCAACACTGAGGTCCACCTCCGCGCGCGGCGCATCGACGCCGACGAGGCCGAACTCCAGGTCCGCGATCAGGGCCGCGGCATCCCCGAAGACAAGCTCGAAAGCATCTTCGAGCGCTTCCACCAGGTCGACGCCTCCGACTCCCGCACCATGGGCGGCACCGGCCTCGGCCTCGCCATCTGCCGTTCCATCGTCAACCAGCACGGGGGCCGCATCTGGGCCACCAGCACCGTCGGCAAAGGTTCGACATTCCGCTTCACTCTCCCCACCCGTCCCTCTAGTAACCTTCTCTAGGCGATTACCGGGAACGTCGTCAGCCGCAGATGTGTCGCCCCGTACGGCACCAGCGTCACCCTTGCGGTTTGACCTGGCGACTGCATCTCCGCAGTGTTCGGCAGCTCCGCCGGATTCTTCGGCGCCTGTTTCAGGTCCTCGGAAGGTGGATCCAGCACCGGCTTCCAGTCCACCGCCCATCCAGCAAGTTCGCGCAGCGGTGCGGTCAGCCGAACCGGTGTCGAGTCGGCAACAAATGGATTCGCCGGCATTGGCGACTCCGTCACCCTGATCGTGTCCAGCACCCCGTCCGCCACGGCCGCATCTATCCCGTACCGCCATTCGCTCTCGGGAAAGAACTCAACCGCTGGAAATCCCTCGACATTGTTCCCCTTCAGCACACGCCGAATGGCCTCCGACTCCTGTGTGCTCTCCACCCGCTTCTCCGCGATCTTCAGCGAATAAACCAGCGGCCCGCGCCGAATTGCCGCAGCTCGCCGATCGAACCACCTCTCCACCGCCAACTTCATCGGCAGGTGTAGCACGATAACGTCCCCATCGCGAAATTCTCGCGTCAGTTCTGCGAATGTCCCCGCAACCCTGCGGACGCCGCTCGCCCTTCCGTTGATGCGGATGGTAGCTCCCTCGCACCACTCCGGAATCCGCAGATGCAGCGTAAATGTCTCCGGCCGCACCAGCCTCACCTTGAAGGTCACTACCTCTCGGAAGGGATATTCTGTCTCTTCCGTAATCCGCACGGCGCGTCCATTGATCTTCGTACTCATCTCGCACGGCCCATACAGCACCGCCGCCAACCCCTTCTCCGAGCGCATCCACATCCGCGTAACGTAGTTCGGCATCGCGCGATTGACGTTGCCCGTGCAGCACTCCGTTTCATGCGCCGCCCGATACGACATCCGCGTCATCGCAATGCGCGTGCAGGCCGTGCTCGACGCAAGCACCTGATTCGCGCTCGAGAAATACTGTAGCTGCTTGAAGTCCTTGGTCACCGCTCCAGGCAGAGCGTTGAAGGTCGCTCGTTCGATATGATCGCCCCAGCGGCCCTCTCCGCTGGCCATCAGCATCGCGCCGAAGCTCCACGACCAGTCTGTGATATCGCAGGTCTCGTGCATCGAATTGAACGCGGCCGTACCCAGGTTCTCCGAGCTCACCATCCCGCCGTCCGGCATCAAGCTGTCCGTTGCGACCTTGGTATAGGCCAGCCCCGCCAGTTCCAGCGCCTCCGCGTTCCCGGTATACGAGTACATCAGCGGAAGCAGCTTCAACTGCTCGGCCGCCGTCACTCCATGCTCTCGCAACGGTGCGCTGCCGCGAATCTTGTCCACGTGAGAAAACGATCTCGGGTCACTCACAAAATAGCGGTCGTAGCTGGCCTCGGCGATGTCGCGAAGACGTCCGTCGCCCGTAAGCCCGTAAACATACAACGCCTCTTCAGCGAGCAGGCCGTCGCGAGAGCCACCAATATGACAGCCCAGCAGATAGTCCCTCAGCACTCGCACCGCCGTTGGATTTGCCGTGCCGGTGTACTCCGCCATCAGAGCGCGACCGGCAACGGTATTCGGCCATGCCCATTCAGATTCGCCCACGTTCTTCGGCCCGCTGTGCTGTAAAACGTAATCCATTAGGCCCGAAGGAATCTTTTGCGCCGCGGGAGTGCCCAACAGCAACCCAAGCCGGACTGACCCATCGAAGAAGTAGCTGGACTGTTCATATGGCCACCAGGTTTCGCCATGCTTTACTGCTGGCGGAGGGATCTTTCCTGCCAGCATGCAAGTGTCATAGGGATAGCCCAGGTTTTCAGGATGCCCTGTAAGCCCCGTAAGTTGACGGCCCAGCCACCCTTCGATCCATCCGCGCGCCTTCACCGCTCCAACGGGCAACTCGGAGAAGGCGCCAAAGTACTTCGCCTTGAACTCGCCTGGTGCTGCAAAATCGACAGCCTCGCCCATCACCGCCGAAATCACTTGCCCCAGGCTTCCACGTGCAAGCAAGAGCCCGGCACCAGCGCTGGATGACCCAGCCAGAAAACTCCGTCGTGTCAGCGCCATCGATCGTTCCTAAGAGCCGTATTGGACATCGCCGCAATTGTACAGTCGCTCCGCTCATGGGCTCAGACACCCCGCCGGCAACCTGCTCCAGGGGCCGCGTTGACACCGCCCCTGGGTCTCCCACAACCAAATTCTCAGCGACCCCCCTTAATCCCACTTTTGGGTTATTTACCACTTCCATTCCCCGGCCTACCGTCGGAGAATCGCTGGGACTCGCAAGCCCGGAGTGACTCGACGAGAATACAGACTCCAGGAGGAGCACATGAAACTCATCACCAAGCTTGTGAAAGAAGATTCCGGTCAGGATCTAATCGAATACGCTTTAGTCGCTGCTCTGGTTGGCCTCGGCGCAGTCGCCGCCATGAAGGGCTTGAATAACTCCATCGCAAATACCTTCAATGGCGTCGGAAACTCTCTAACCAACGCCGTCGCCTAAACCAGACCACCAGTCAGCGGCACCATCCTACTCGTCCCCTTCGCGCAGCTTAGCGAGAACCCCAAAGTCTTCGAGTGTGGTGGTGTCGCCTTTCACCTCGCCGGTCGTTGCCAGCTCGCGCAGCAGCCTGCGCATAATCTTGCCCGACCGCGTCTTCGGCAGCATCTGCGTGAACCGCAGATCGTCGGGCCGCGCCAGCGCCCCAATCTCCTTGGCCACCCACTTCCGCAATTCCTGGCGCAACTCTTCGGTCGGCCTGTGGCCGCCTTCCAGCGTGACGAACGCCGCAATCGCCTGCCCTTTCAGGTCGTCCGGACGCCCCACTACCGCCGCTTCCGCCACCGCCGGATGCGCTACCAGCGCCGACTCGATCTCCATCGTGCCCAGCCGGTGCCCGCTCACGTTGATCACATCGTCCACGCGGCCCATCAGCCAGTAGTAGCCATCCGCGTCCCAGCGCGCACCGTCGCCGGTAAAGTAGCTTCCCGGAATATCGGTGAAGTACGTCTGCTTGTACCGCTCCGCATCGCCCCACACCGTCCGCGCCATCGACGGCCACGGCTTGCGGATCACCAGCAGACCGCCCTGCCCCAGCGGAACCGCATCACCTTCCTTGGTCACCACCTCCGGCACAATCCCGAAGAATGGCCGCGTCGCCGAACCCGGCTTAGTCGCAACGGCGCCTGGAATCGGCGAGATCATGATCGTGCCTGTCTCCGTCTGCCACCACGTGTCGACGATCGGGCAACGTTCCTTGCCGATCTCGCGGTGATACCACATCCACGCCTCCGGATTGATCGGCTCGCCCACCGTCCCGAGCAGCCGTAAGGACGACAGCGAGTACTTGTGTACCCACTCGTCGCCCCACTTGATGAACGCCCGAATTGCCGTCGGCGCCGTGTAGAAAATGCTCACCTTGTGGTCGTCGATGATCTTCCAGAAGCGTCCATTGTCCGGAAAGTTCGGCGCGCCCTCGTACATCAGAACCGTAGCACCGTTCTGCAATGGTCCATACACCACGTACGAGTGCCCAGTCACCCAGCCGATATCCGCCGTGCACCAGTACACGTCGTCCTCCTGCAAATCGAACACGTACCTCGCCGTCAGATAGCTCTGCACCGAGTAGCCGCCAGTTGTGTGCACCAGCCCCTTCGGCTTACCCGTCGTTCCCGAGGTGTAAAGAATGTAGAGCAGGTCCTCGGCATCCATCCACTCCGCCGGGCAAGTCGCGTCCGCTTCATTCATCAGCTCGTGCCACCACAGGTCGCGGCCAGCCCTCATCGCCACGGTTGGCTCCCACGCCTCGGCGCGACGATACACAACGACGTTGCGAACCGATGGGCAGCGATCCATTGCCTCATCCACGATGGCTTTCAGTTTCACTTCGGTGCCACGCCTGTAGCTCACATCCTGCGTCAGCACCGCAACGCAAGCCGAATCATTGACGCGATCCACAATCGCCTGCGCCGCGAAGCCGCCAAAGATCACCGAATGCACCACACCTATCCGCGCGCAGGCTAGCATCGCAATCGCCAGCTCGGGACACATGCCCATGTAAATCGCAACGCGGTCTCCGCGTTTGATTCCCAGCCCCTTCAGCACATTCGCGAATCGCTGCACCTGCACGTGCAACTCGCCGTAGGTCAGCTTCCGCACCTCGCCCGGCTCACCTTCCCATAGCAGCGCAACCTTGTCCCGCCGCGCACCGTTGGCATGCCGGTCCACGCAGTTGTGGCTCAGGTTCAGCTTGCCGCCGGTGAACCACTTCGCCGAACCCATTTCGCCGTCCAGCACTTTTTCCCACGGAGCGAACCACTCCAGCTCGCCCGCAGCCTCCGCCCAGAACGCCTCTGGCTGCTCCACACTCCGCCGGTACATTGCTTCGTACTGTTCAACGCTGCCGACACGTGCCTTCGCCGCAAAATCAGCGGGAGGTTGAAATACCCGGTTCTCCCGCAACAGCGATTCCATGTTCGTACCGTCCGACGTATGCACGCACATCCCCCGTGGTTGTAGTCACGTTCTGTTGGCTTAATTTTCTCCGCAGAAAAAAGGTACGCTATGGCCTCTGTGATGGGCAAACGTTGCGTCCACATCCTAGACTGGCTGCTAGACTTGGCCCTATGACGGACCTCTGGTCGGTTGCGATTGGGGCCTTTATCGGCTTCTTCTTCGGCGTAGGCTGCGCTCTGGCGGTGATGTATTCGATCTACATGGGAGGATACCGCGCCGCAGTAAAGGACTCACGGACCGACCCGCGCCCCGAGCGCTGGATCCGAGCCCTCGCCAAACTCCCTCGCTAGGCGACTGGGCAACCGCCCTCTCTACTCATTCCCTGACGCTGACTGCCCCCGCCGATCTACGCGTAGCGCTTCTGGTGCCACTCCCAGGCGCTGGCGATGATGGTATCGAGGTCAGCGAACTTCGGCTGCCAACCGAGCTCCTGCTTGATCTTCTCCGAACTCGCCACCAGCACCGCCGGATCGCCCTCCCGCCGCGGGCATTCTTCCACCGTGATCGGCCGTCCGGTCACGCGGCGCACCGAATCGATCACCTCACGCACAGTAAAGCCCTGCCCGTTGCCGATGTTGTAGATCAGCCGATCGTTCTTTTCCAGCGCCGCCAGCGCCAGCAGATGCGCGTCCGCCAGGTCCTTCACGTGGATGTAGTCGCGGATGCAGGTGCCATCGTGCGTCGGGTAGTCCTGCCCGAAGATCTTGATGCTTGCCCGTCTTCCCAGCGCCACGTCGAGGATCAGGGGTATCAAGTGTGATTCCGGCTCATGCGCCTCGCCATAGCCCTCGATCGCACCCGCGACGTTGAAGTAGCGCAGGCTGGCATAGCGGAATCCGTGAATCTGGTTGAACCAGCGCAGCATGTGCTCGACCAGCAACTTGCTCTCCCCGTAAGCGTTGGTGGGTTCGAGCTTCGCGTCTTCCAGGATAGGTGTGCTGACGGGTTCGCCATAGCAGGCCGCGGTTGAGCTGAACACCAGGCGGTCGTGCCCGGTTGCGAGCATGGCCTCAAGCAAAGTAAGCGATCCTGCCGTGTTATTCCGAAAATAAATTTCTGGCCGCTGCATACTTTCGCCAGCCTCGATTAGCGCCGCGAAGTGCATCACTCCTTGAAAACGGCCCAATATGAGCGTCTTTTCCAGTAATGTCCGGTCGGCGAGATCACCTTCCACAAAATCAGCGCCAGAGGCCACCGCGGACGGTTTGCTATGACAAAGATTGTCGTAAATCGTTACGGAATGCCCACCGGCAAGCAGGGATCGCGTCACCGTGCCGCCGATGTAGCCGGCACCGCCGGTTACCAGAATCTTCATTCGTTCTCCATGTGCGACTGCTTGGCACTACAACCAAAGTATAGGATTCGACCTCAAAAGAGTGATTTGCCCCGGACCCGGGTTCATAGAAGATGTCAGTCAGGATGCGCTGGCGGGAAAAGGGTGCGCGCTGCATCGGTTACGCGCGTTTGGCCCCCGTTCGAGCAGATCAAATGATATGCTCTGGGCAACTCGTCGCGCGCAAGCAAAGGATGACATTGGTAACCGCACCGAATCAGCAAGCGGGGCGCAATGGAGGTTACCCCGTAATCTGATATTTTTCAGGGATTTGAACACAGTTCCGGGACTCAGGCACCCTAAAATAGGGATGTAATAGGGCTCGATTGTAAACGCAACTTGTTACCTCTGCGTCTCAGTTTGCGTCATACTTAACTTACCCTGCCCCTCTCTAGCAGAGCCGCAGACACAAGGAATCTCCCCGACCATGGCAGCGCCTCTTCGCAGTGCAAATCCCGGGCCGCAAAAAAGCTTGCAGTTTGCGCATTTCGGTGTTCTCGATGCGGGAACTCAAAGCAAAGGGTCGATGCTCTTTTCGCTGCTCGTCAACGCCCTCGCAGGGCTGGTCATCATCGTTCTCAGCGCCGCCGCCGCAAAGCAGGCAATCCTGAAGAACAAGATGCTCACTGAACTGGTTGTGCCGGTGGTTCAGAAGAAGCCCGAGCCGGTCAAGCCCAAAGTGGCTCCGCCGAAGCCAAAGCTTCCCCCAATCGCGAAGGTCGAGACGCCCAGGATCATCGTGCCCCAGATCAAGATGCCGGAGCTGCCGAAACAGCCGATCGTTAAGATGGACCAGCCGAAGCCGATAATTACCCCCCCGGCACCGCAGCGGATCATTCCACCTGCCGCTCCAGTGGCCGTGAACCTGGGACATCCGGAGGCCGCTTCGGTCCCGAATCATGACCAACATCCTTCCGCGGTTGGACTGGGACATCCGGATAGCCCCATCCCCAACCTTCACGGGCCTGCGGTTGCCCCGGTCAACATGGGGCAGGGATTCCCCGGGATGAACGGCGCCAATAGCGGACATGGACCGCCGGCATCCAAGGTTGTCCTCGGCAGTGGCAGCCCGGACAGCACAACCACCAAGGGCAACGGAGTTGTCGCCGTCGCCGGCATCCCGCATGGCGTTCCCGGTGGAACTGGCACCGGTCACGTCCCCGGTGGCCAGCAGATCAGTCTGGGCCAGGCGCCACCGCCTCCCACGTCGAGACCGGCTGCTGTTGCCGACCCTCGCGGCAGCCCTTCGCCCACGCTCATCTACAAGCCCAAGCCGGCCTATACAGATGAAGCCCGCCAGCAGCACATCGAGGGAGTGATCACGGTCCACATTAGGGTCCTGCCGTCCGGCCAGGTTGAAGTCATCGGTTTGGCGAACAGACTCGGACATGGCCTCGACGAAGCCGCAATGCGCGCGGCGGAGGGCACGAAGTTTAAACCTGCAACCGATGCGTCCGGCCACCCCATCTTGTGGGACGGCTACGTGACGGTCGCATTCCAACTGGCGGGTTAGAAGAGATGTCCTTCGCTGGTGGACAGTACCTGTTGTGCTTGAGGTAATTCGCATTGGGCTATCGTTTTTCGAATTCGCTGAACTTCAATTACGAAGGTGGCCTCGAGGTCACCATAGGGAGCCGCAAATCATGATTTCTCGTGCAAGATCCACCGCTGGCGCAACGCTATTGGCACTTCTCCTCACGGCGACTTTTCCCGCGCTGGCAGGAGCCGCCATCTTCGGCAAGAAGAAGGTCCAACAGGACACGATGCCGGGCCGGAAGCTGACCCCAGCTCAGAATGCGCTGATTGACAAAGCCATCGGTCGCGAGAAAGAAGTGATCAAGGTCGTCAAGGAACGTGCGCCCCTGGTCGAAACCTACATCCAGAACATGAAGCCGGACGCGCTATTGCTGCAGGTACCCGATTCCGACGAGCACCATCTGTCCCGCGTCGATTTCGGCAAGGTCATCAACGACGAGGCCTACAAGGATTACAAGGGGAACTTCGAGGCTAAGAAGAGTAAGCTGGCCTTCTTCAAGAACTCCTTCTCTGCCCTCGGCGGCATCTCCTCAAGCCTGCGTCTCACCTTCCATGAGTCCGGGTTCGTTCAGATGGTCCTCATGGATTCGAATGGATTCGACCGCGAGCACTACGCGTTCACGTTCATCCGTAACGATTTCCTAGGCAACATTCCCACCGCCGTATTCGATGTCGCTCCAATCAGCGGTAAGCGGGAGTACGGACGCTTCTTCGGGCGCATCTGGGTGGAGACGCGCGAAGGCAATGTGGTCCGTTTCAACGGCGACTTCGCCGGCTCTATCGAGACCATGAAGGAGTTCTATCACTTCGATAGCTGGCGCACGAATGTGCAGCCGGGCCTGTGGCTGCCCACCTCTTTCTACGTAGAAGAGAGCGACCCGAAGAGCGCCGAGAGCACCCTGCGGTTCAAAGCCATCAACTACGTCTGGGGCTACGCCCTCAAGATCCCAACCGACAACAACGCGGACAACACCTCTCTGACCGTGGTAAACGCTCAGGACGTCTCCAACGACGCCCCCGACGTCAGCCCGCTCGGCGCGCAGCGCGAATGGCAGCAGCAGGCTGAGGACAACGTGATTGAACGGCTGTTCCAGGCTGGTCTGCTCGACGCCCCCAGCGATTTCGACAAGACCCTCGAAGCGCTCGCAAACAACATCCTCGTCTACAACAATATTCAGGTCAGCCGACCTATTCGCGTCCGCACTTTGCTGACGGAGCCACTTGAGTCTCTCGCCGTCGGCAACACCATCATCCTCTCCAAGAGCCTTATCGACACGACCAGCGTGATTACCTCCGATGGGGCTCAGCAGATGGGTGACTTGAACGCGCTTCTGGCGTTTCAGTTGGCACACATCATTCTCGACCACCGCCTGGACACCAAGTACGCCTTCAGCGATCGCCTGCTTTTCCCATCCAATTCGGTATTCGAACGCATCCCCATGCACCATACCGACGCCGACAACGAAGCAGCCGCCAAGAAGGCGATCGACCTGCTAAACGCGAAAGAGCTTGCTGGTGGACAGCAGTACTTTGGCCTCTATCTACAGCAATTGCAGCAACGGCTGAAAGGCCTTACCGCGCTGAATACCCCCGTAATCGGTGACGCCCTCATCAAGAGCGACAAAGATTCCGCCTTCTGGATGCAGGCTATGGTCCCCAAGGGTATCAAACTCGACATGAAGGACCTCAAGCAGCAGGCGGCAATGCCGCTGGCTAGTTTCCTGCGGTTCGATCCGTGGACCGATCAGGTCGTCCAAATGCACACCAGCTTCGAACCGATCATCAACGAGCGCGACAAGATGCCGTTCGAGGTCGAACCCGTCTATCTAAAGCTGGCCTACTATGCTGCCCCCGTACCACCGGCAGCAACGCCCGCTGCAGCACCGGCACCCGCAGCAAGCGCGCCGGCAGATCCTGCGCCACCCGCTGCTGCCACAGCGGCGACGGATACGGCAACGCCGCCAACAGCGCCGACCGCAGTGGCGCCGCAATAATCGACCTCAATTGAGGGTGGGAGCTTCTTCCTGCCCTCTTCCAGGGTCCGCAGAAACCGAATGATCCGATGATGTCCCGAATACGGCTTTTTTCCCAGGAGATGCAATGCTGAAGACTTTGATTAAGATTGGATCACTCGCTGGCGTCCTCTCTCTCGCCTCCGTAGCACACTCCCAAGCGATGCCAACCGCAGTCGCCAAGGGCCTCTTCCAGGTCGGTGGAGGGTATTCCATGGCTATGCCGGACTATGGCCAACGAAACGTCCAGGGCTTCACAGGGTTCGCTGACTTCGACTTTCGTCCGCACTTCGGAGTGGAAGCGGAATATCACTACATCTCCATCGTTACCCCCGATGACCTGGGCGAAAACTCGTTCCTCTTCGGACCGAGATTCGTCTATCCCCGCGGCCGCTTCAGCGTATATGGCAAAGCACTTATCGGATTCGGCGATCTTGTCATCCAGGAAGTGCAGGACAATCCTGAAGGGGGAGCCGGAACCTACCTTGCGTATGGATTCGGCGGTGGCCTCGATATTCGGGTGGGTAAGCACATCGTCGTGCGCGCCATCGATGCCGAGTATCAGCACTGGAGCCTCGGAAACGGCCTCACCCCAATCGTGTTCACCGTCGGAGCCGCCTACCGGTTCCGCTAGGCCCTTGCCATGCGCCCCAATTGGGCGAACCAAACGAGAGCGATTGAACCTATAATCGCTCTCGTTGCCTTTAACATCCGTCAGCACGGAGCGTTCCTTTTGATCGGACGACTTGCGCTAGCGTTCCTTCTCGGGGGAGCATCCGTAGTCTACAGTCAGGCCCTGCCAACCGCCTCGCGCACAGCAGACGCTCAAATCGGCGCCGGCTTCAGCTTGGCCAAACCCGACTATCCATCACTGACCTTTCAGGGATTCACCGCCTATGGAGATTTCGACTTTCGACCCCACATCGGCGCGGAAGCTGAGTTCCACCAGATCTACAGCACCAACGGCGACCGGAGCTTCCAGAGATCGTATGAGATTGGCGGCCGTTATTTCCGAACCTACGGTCCGCTGGTTCCCTACCTCAAAGTCATGATCGGGCGGGGTGACTTCAACTATCCCCTTGGCCTGACCGATCTCGCCTACACCCTCTATGCGGGCGGAGTTGGCGCAGACTGCAAGCTGGGGCCGTTCCTGCGGATCCGCGCGGAGTACGAGTATCAGATTTGGACCAGTTTTCCCAACGGAGGTCTGACACCGCAGATTGTGACTCTGGGCGTCGCCTACCACTTTGCCGGCAAAACTGGCCATAAATAGCACCCCAACCAGCCTGCCTGTGCCCAAAAACTCCAATGCCCCAGGTCCTGTGGATCGGACGTGGGGCACGAAGTCACTTAAACTGCAAGGAGGTACAGGCCGCGCTAGAAGTGATAGGCAACGCCGATGGTCGGCATGGAGATGATTTCGTAGCGATTCGTCGAAAAGTTTGATTCGCCAAAATTCGGTGACTTGGTGAGAAAGGCTCGATACTCGGCGCGAATATCGAAGCTCGGGCTCAATTCATACGCCAAACCGCCTCCGAAGAGTCCGGCAACGCCTTTCGTGCTTTTCGTCCCTAGCAGGTTCGTTTCATTGTCCAGCACCGGCGTGAAGATCAGCGTACCGACCCCAGCCTCGACAAATGGATTGAATCTCTTGAAGGTAAGACCGAAAACATACGCTCCGGTAACCTCCTGCTGGCGCGAGTGAATCCGGGCATACGGCAAAAAGCTTGTCGCGTACTTCTGGTTGTCCTGCGCAAAGCTGTAATTCACTTCGACCGCACTTCTCGGAGTCAGCATGTACCGGTAACTGAGCAACAATCCCATCGCCCCAGTCATGCTCTGTTGCACATTTGCGGCGCCATGGATCGTGGGGCCGAAGATTCCGGTGCCGCTGAAGCTCACATCTTGCCGGCTCTCCTGCGCGTACCCTGCAGCGGCCGAAAGCATCAGCACGCCCAACAACATCGTCTTCTTCATTCTGCGTTTCTACCCCTTCTTGTTCCATCTAGAACTCTGTCCCCGTACCCGAAGGCGACGCACCTCGCATCGCATGGAACACTGGCACGGTTACTCCCACAATTGTACCCGTAAAGCAAATTCCCTACCGGTGCAACGGGGGGTAGGAGGTCGATACCGTTTTCTCTCAAGGAAAACGGCTCTCCTCAGACTTATCCGCTTCACAGTATTAGGAATTTGCCCTAGCCACGCTCGCTGTGGCGTCGCAACGCAAGAAGGCCGGGGATTCGAACTCGATCCCCGGCCTCTCGTCAATGCTTGCCAGCAACTATTGTGGGGGTGGGGGAGGAGGTGTGCCACCACCGCCGCCGCCGCGTCCCTGTGGCATCGAGGCGAGATACGCATCATACTTCGGCTTCTGATCGTCCGTCAGCAAACCCTTGATCTTGGTGTTCTCGTCCGTGCGCATCGCCATCATCTTGGTGCGCATGTCCGGATCCTGCGACGCCCGCAAGTCAGCCATCTTCTTCTGGTCGTCTGTCAGAATCGCAGTGATCTTCGTCTTCTGGTTATCCGTCAGCGTTACGGCCTTGTCAATCGCGGCCACGCGCATTTCCGGGCTCATCCCGCCGCCACGTCCACCACCGCCGCCGCCCTGCGCCATCAACGGCACCGTGCTAAGCGCGGCAGTACAAAGTGCCACGACGCCTATGCGCGCGGCACACTTACGAATCATTGTCATGTTCATTGGCTGTTCTCCAGTGTCGATACCGGCATAGTTTCTCCGGCGGACAAGTCTACCGCTACAGACGGATAACCCGCCATAAGAGTTTGAGCAATCGAAAACAAATTTCACCATCGGAATTGGGAGCCCCCAGCATCCATCTGCCCCCGCAATCAATCACGCCCACCCACCTCAAACTCCCCGTTCCACATGAAAGGAATAGGGATCGCCATGCGCCGCAGAGTATGCCTCCACAACCTTCAGGAAGGCCACCGCAACGTGCGACAGGCTCGCCTGCCGCCGATACACCAGCCGCAGCTTCCGCTCCAGTTGCAGTTCTTTCACCCGAACCCGCACCAGTGCGCCACTCTTCAGTTCTGTCCGAACCGTCAGTCCCGGCACCAGCGCCACCCCGTTTCCCATCTCGACAAAGCGCTTGATCGCCTCCAGCGAAGGCAGTTCCACCCCCATCCGCAGCGGCGTCTTGTGCTTCCGGAAGGTATCGATCACCTTCTGCCGCTGCGGCGATGAAATGTTGTGCGCAATAAAGTTCTGCGCCCCCAATTGCCGGATCGACACCTCCTCCGATTGGGCTAGTGGGTGGTTTGGGTTGACCACAAAGTCCAGTTCGTCCCGGTACACCACCACTGAGCGGATCTGGTCATCATCTGGACGAAAGCTCAATACTCCGATCTCGACAGAATGCATCAGCACCTCGTCCGAGATGCGGCTCGCCAGTGCCCGCTGCACTGTGACCTTGATACGCGGATTCAGCCGCCGGAATTCGTCCAGCATCGGCAACAAATAGAGACACGTGTATTCGTTCGCCGCCAGGTTCAGCCGCCCGCGATGCAGCTCCCGCAGCTCGTTCAACGCTCCAGTCGCTTCGCTACGCAGATTCAGCAGCTTCTGCGCATACTCGCGCAGAACCTCGCCTGCGTCCGTCAGTGTGCCATCGCGCGACGAGCGCTCCAGCAGCACCTCGCCCAACTCGGCCTCCAGCTTGGCGATAGCCTGGCTCACCGCTGGCTGGGTCCGGTGCAGCCGTGTGGCCGCCCGCGAGAAGCTACGCTCCTCCGCCACCGCCAGAAACGTCTCCAACTGAAATAAATCCACGAGCCATCTCCTCCGGATCAGCAGCGGGCTGGTAGCCCAAGGCTTCAGCCTTGGGCTACCAGCGGAAAGAATCTCAAACTCAACCGGGCTTTTGGCCCCAGGCCTTCACTCCCGCCAAAGTCTATCGAGTCTCGAATACCTCAATTAGAAATTATGATACTGATGCCTTATACTATAAGCCTGAGTTATTCTATCAATCGAGGAGTCGAGATCACAGCTATGTCCCTGACAGATCCCCCAAACGTCCGGAACGGGCAGCTCCAAGAGCCCCGCGTCTTCTTCTTCGATACCACTCTCCGCGACGGCGAACAGTCGCCCGGCTGCACCATGCACGCCGCCGAGAAGCTGCGCCTCGCTCACCAGATCGCCTCCCTCGGCGTCGACATCCTCGAGGCCGGATTCGCCATTGCCTCCGAGGGCGACCGCGACTCCATCCGCACCATAGCCCGCGAGGTCGGGACAGCCCATGGCCCCGTCATCGCCAGTCTCGCCCGCTGCAAGCGCGAGGATATAGAGGCCGCCGCCCGCTCCGTCGAACCAGCCATCCGCGCCCGCATCCACACCTTCCTCTCCACTTCCGATCTGCACATGGCCGCCAAGCTCCAGATCACCCGCGAGCAGGCCCTCGACCAGATCGCCGAGATGGTCGCCCTCGCCAAGAGCTATTGCGACGACATCGAATTCTCGCCCGAAGACGCGACCCGCACCGACCGCGACTTCCTAATCAAGGTCTGCGAAGTCGCCATCCAGGCCGGAGCCACCACGCTCAACCTGCCCGACACCGTCGGCTACTGCATCCCGCAGGACTACGCCCAGATGTTTACCGACGTCCGCACCCGCGTCCCCAGCATCGAGAAAATCATCCTCTCCGCCCACTGCCACGACGATCTCGGCCTGGCCGTCGCGAATACGATCGCTTCGGTAGAAGCGGGCGTACGCCAAGTGGAATGCGCCATCAACGGCATTGGCGAGCGGGCCGGCAACGCCTCGCTGGAAGAGCTCGCCGCCATCTTTACCACCCGCAAGGACATGCTGCCCTACCGGCACAACATCGTGATGAACAAGCTCTACCCCACCAGCCAGATGCTCGCAGAATGCATCACCTTCGGCGTCGCACCCAACAAAGCGATCGTCGGAGCCAACGCCTTCGCCCATGCCGCGGGTATTCACCAGCACGGCGTCATGGTCAACCCGCTGACCTACGAAATCATGACGCCGGAGTCCGTCGGCGTAGCCCACAACTCGCTCGTCCTCGGCAAACACAGCGGCCGCCGCGCCCTCGAACAGCGCTACGTCGAACTCGGCCACCCGCTGACCCGCGAACAACTCAACGCGGTCTACACCCGCTTCACCGAACTAGCCGACCGCAAGAAAACCATCTACGACCAGGACCTTCTAAGCCTGCTCAAACCCACGCTAGATGGAGTTCCTGCATGACGCGAACTCTGCAAGTCACTTTTGTGATCCCGTTCGTGATTTGGGTTTGCTAGATGACCTTCATTCCAATGTCTAGAGTCGAAGGGAAATGGGTTCTTATCGGTTTAGCCTAAGCAGCCATCTATGTCGCAGTTTTCCATTTCTGGCTCAAAGCAGTCTGATCCGTGCTTCTATCCGTGCCAATC
>Ga0302278_10003268_pt1 | contig 17908 bp, 10 predicted proteins | sample III_Bog_N3_2_FD_194543 | JGI IMG/M metagenome (GOLD analysis project Ga0302278, IMG submission 194543) | Peat permafrost microbial communities from Stordalen Mire near Abisko, Sweden - III_Bog_N3_2 | ecosystem: Environmental > Terrestrial > Soil > Wetlands > Peat | place: Sweden: Abisko...
GCTGGCTGGTTGCGTATCCTCAACTGGCGTCCGGTCCCGCGCCGCATGGTCTTGTCCGGTCGCAGCGTGACGATCTGCGTCCTCCGATGGACCCGACTCGCGAAGCGACATACAAGCTGATCGATACGGTTTTCGGTGAGATGGAGGCGCTCTTTCCGGATCGATACTTTCATATCGGCGGCGACGAGGTAGACGGCAAGTACTGGGATGCAGATGCCCATATTCCGGCGTGGATGAATGAGCACAACATCAAGGACAATCATGCCCTCCAGACATACTTCACCCGGCGAGTGCAGCAAATCGTAGAAAAGCATGGGAAGAAGATGGCGGGATGGGATGAGATTCTCGACTCCAATCTGCCCAAGGACTCACTCATTCAGTCCTGGCGCGGCGCCAAGTCGCTGTCGGCTTCGGCAAAGATGGGCTATGAGACCGTGCTATCTGCGGGCTATTATCTCGATTTGCAATTTCCGGCATCGATGCATTATGCGGTCGACCCCATGCAGGGCGAAAGCGCATCGCTCTCCGCGGAAGAAAAATCACACATTCTTGGTGGAGAAGCCGCGGAGTGGACGGAGTATGTGACGCCGGAGATTCTGGATAACAGGCTCTGGCCGCGACTCGGAGCGATTGCCGAAAGACTGTGGTCGCCTGCGTCTGTGACCGATGTTGATTCCATGTACCGTAGGTTGGCGATTCTTAGCCGCAATCTTGAATGGCTCGGTTTGGAGCATCGTGCTGGCAGCGAGAGAATGCTGGGACGCATCGAGGGCAACGACATGCCTCCGGAGTTGCTTGAAACGCTGGCTGGCGCTGTGGAGCCCGTCAAGGAATACGATCGCGAGAAGACGCAGAAATACGATCTGGAGGCGGCGCTGAATCACCTGGTAGACGCCATCCCGCCGGAGAGTGATTTGGCGCGTCAGACGAACGCTCTGGCGCAGCGCGCGGTTCACGATTCCGCGGTCCGCGAAGAATTGCGGAAACGGCTTTTACGGTGGCGCGATAACGATGTGCGGTTACAGCCTTATCTAGCGGCTTCAGCATTGCGAGAGTCCCTGGTTCCGTTGTCGAAGGAACTGTCGGAGCTTGGTGCTCTCGGCTTGTTCGCGCTCGACGCCATCGAGTCGGCGCGCCCGGTTACAGCGGACCTTCGCAAACAGCAGTTTGCACGCGTGGAAGAGCTTGCGGCGCCGCACGCGGAGTTGTACCTTGTGGTTACGCCTGCCATTCGAACGCTAATCGAAGCTGAGCCAGGAGCGCAATGAATGTGCGGCTCAAAACTGCAAACGACCGGGGATAAGGCCTGGTCGTTTGACAGGCCTTAGAATCTGTCCACAAACCGGGCGCTACAGAGTTTTTGCAGATTGCACAGAATTTCCCCGTCTGGATGCACACTGATGAGTGGCAGATCAATGGGCCGCACCACAGCAAGTAATGGAATCGGCCCGTAACTCCTTCTGCTGGACTATTTTGCGGGTAACTCCTTTGTTTTGAAGATTTTGCAGCGAAATCCTGTCCGTAAACTCAAGAAAACAAGGATTTTACGCCCAAAATATGGGTGGGGGTACCTGGAATCCGAACGCACCTGTTTGCATCCTGATCGGCATGGTGCAAGGGTTCTCCTTGCAGAATCGCTAGTTTATGGACAGGCTCTTAGTGCGCCGTGGCGTGCGCTGCAGGTGAAGCATCCGATGCCTGGGAGCGGACAAGCCCATCGTTGATTGCTTCGAGCAGCGCGTGGTCCGATGTGTCTCCGGTATATTCCCAGAACATCGCGCCCCCCATTGTGTGCCGCGGGTACTGTCCGCGTTTCTCACCCGGCAGAGCTTCACTTACGCGCCGCCCAGAAGATTGAGTTCTTGAATATGGCCGTAAAGGCTGGATTGTCGAACAGGTCCGCATGGTGCCCCATAAAAATATAAATGTTTCTTGCCTTGTAATTTTCATTTGTCCAGATGACGGGGTGATCGCCCATTTTGATTTTGGTATCGGGCGTATACGTATTTTCATTCACGCTGGCCAGCACGTGAACATTGGCGCGGGGAGACTTATCCCACGTATACCACTCTTCATGCTGAATAACAAAGCGAGTTGCGACGCCTTTCATGGCCGGGTGTGCGGGATCCTCGACAGTTACCGTCCCATCGGCGAAGGCGGGAATGTAGCTGGTAAAGCGAATGCCTCCCATAAAGTCGGAAAACCACGGCCACATCTTTGTGCCGTCGAACTCGCCCAGCAGCGTGGCGTGATGGAATCCGATCCATCCGCCTTTGCCTTCGTTAATGTACTTCTCAAACGCGGCGGCTGCCACGGGTGTCCAGTTATAAGGAGGATAGTTGAGCTGAATGAATAGCTGATACCGCGCGAGGAAGGCGTCGTCGATCCTATCGGTGTTTTCAATATAGTCGACGGTAAAGTCATTCTGCGCTGCCTGCTTATCGAGCCATATTTTCGCCGCGTCTACAAACGGTGCATGAAGCCCGCCCGGCTCAGCGAGGGCGACAACGCGGAACCTGGGCGGAGTTGCCGCGAGAGCCGCCGAAGCAGTTATTAGAAAGAGCACCAGAATTTTCGCTGTCATCTGTCGGAGTGAAAAAAGGTGCGACCTGCGTTGCATGTGAGGCTCCATCGATTGATTTAGGACCTAAGCTGGTGCTTCCGAAGTTCGGCATTTCGCGCCGCGAACTCTTAGTCCCCGGCGCAGACCCGCCCTGCTATTGCGATCTGGGCGGAGTCATTTCCAGAGCCCAGATGGCTGTGGGACGCATGTACATGCCGGCGCGGAAATTCCCCGTGATATCCCAGGCCTCGGGTGTACGGAACCAGTATCCCTTGCTCTCGTAGATAACGTGGTAAAGGCCCCACGTAGCCCTGTAGGCCTGATCCTTCTTCCCTTCGCTCATGAGTAGTCCGGCGTAGCCGAGTGTTGTTCCCACCCAGACCTCCTTCGCCTCCGCGTTGGTCAGAATCGCGCCATCCGACGCCATGCCGTTGGCTGCTCCCATCTCGCCGTTGCCAAACTTCATCACGTTGAAGTCGAATATCTTTTTCTCCGCCGATAGCTGCATGGCGTGGGGCACGATATCGCCGAGGCCGGTGAGGTTGGCGTACCACTGGCCGGCAAGCTGGTCAGTCTGAATGTCGTCTTTTGACTCGCTCTGCGTGTCATAGCGGAAGTACTCGCCATTCCAAAGTTGCACAACATATGTCTGCTGCCCCTTCAAAAAGAGAGCGTGGTATTCCGCGGCCGTTTTCGCATCTCCCAGAGTGCGGGCGGTTTCTTCCGCGGCGCGCAGAGCAGCCAACCACAGGCCGCCTGAATAAGCACTCACCCCGCTGGTTACCCAATCGTCGTAGGTCTGGTCAGGATAACCGCTGTTTTCGGGGACTCCGCCCCCGTGATCGAACTGACGCAAGTACTCGACCGCGCTCTTGACAGCGGGCCAGGTGTCGCGAAGAAACCTGGTGTCTGTTCGACCGGTCAGAACATAGTCGCGATAGATCATCAGCACGAACTTGGAGTTGAGATCCTTCCAGTCGTTGGTGTCCTGCCAGCCGGGTTCGTTGACCGCAACAAACGGATCGCCTTCTGGTACGCCGAGGTCATGAGGAACCGCGCCGATTTTCTTGCGCTTGTGCGTAACTGGTTGGCCGGTCTGCTCGGTCTTCCAAACCCAGAGCCCTTGTTCCGGCAACTCCTTGGGCACCGTATCGGCAAACTCCCGCAGCACCTGTTTATCGATGTCAGGCCAGAACTTCAACAGTGGAAGCGATGCGTAGAAGCGGACGTCGAGAGTGCCGTAGTATGCGTAGTCGAAGCATTCAAGCAGAGCAAAAGAGGGAATCGTCCTGGGATCCGCGCCGCTCTGACGCCCCCAGAACGTTCCTCCGTCGGTGAGCGCATAGAGTTCGTTGAAGAGCATTCCGCGGTACCACAGCGGCTTGCTTTCGTCGTTGATGTAGGGCGCTTGCCACTTGTCCACCTCCGCGCTCCATTCCGTGACGTGCAGCAGTCCGTCGCGGGCTATCTTCCAGGCATTCCGGCCAGAGGTTCCATAGAAGTCGGTATAACGGCGATCCCACTTTCTACCCTCTCCAAACTGAACGACGGGGAAGTCCCACGAGATGACCATGGGGATGATTTTCTTCTCTCCCGGCTTCAGGGTGAAACGCAGCGCGATCGCGCCGCCGAGCTTCTCTTTTTCGCTTACCCACGACTTGCCGTTGTTGGCCAGCCTTCCATCCTTCGAAAACGGACCCCAGACTGCTTTGCCGTCTCCGGATGCCTGAAACGTCGTCTGATAGCTGACTTCCACGCCCTCCGATTCCAGAGCGGCGATGGCGAACTGGCCGTCCCATTCGTTGGGAGCGCTGCCGCCGCGGTTTCTATCGAAGACGATGCCTTTCATGGTGCCTGTGCCGGCCAACTCTTCACTCCTGTAATCGTTGTGATTGCCCTGGTTGGGCGTTCCGGCAAAGTCGCGCGTGAAGGTCCGGAACCAGCCCGACATGTTCGTCCAGGAAAGCAGCACCGAGACCGTAACGGTCTTGTTGGTGGGGTTCTCCGCGTGCCAGCGGTAAACAGCCACCGGATAGCTGGATTCACGGTAATTGTTGGGAATCACAGGAGAAAACTGTTCCAGCGTCACATGCGCGGGAAACTTGTCCCACTTGTAGTCGAACCAGGCCTTGGGGAAAAGCGCGTAATAGTTGCCCGCCCCGACGGGATAATCCCATTGCCAGCTCGACAGTTCGCCGCCTTTCGGATGGCCGTTCATCAGCACTTGAGCTGTGCCGTGCGCGTCGCCTTCCGACTGCTGAAACATGGCGAACTGATTGGCGTAGACCGGCTCATATTTGTGAACAGCTGCCTTGATGTGCCAGCGCGCAAAGTCACCGCGGTAGCTGCGCGAAAAGGTGCCCGCCCCAAACCCTCCGACAGGGACGCCCTGCCAATAGCCGTCATCGATATCGCCGGGCGTGCGCGTCACTCCTGGATTTTCCAGGGGAAGCCCCAGCGGACGCGTCCAAGCCGCTTTTGGAATGCCATCCTCGCCGGATGCGGCGGATGCCGCCTCCAGGCAAAGCGCAAATGCCACCAAATAGACCAACAATCGCTTCAAGATCCCCCCTGTTTATCAGAATTTCGTTCAAGTCAACTCATGCGCAGAGTATCAGGAATGGAGAATACGCTGCGTGCAGGACCGGTATGACGGCGACGACAGAGGTGCCGGATCAGGAACGCTCGAAAACCGCATTTTGATGCCTTGAAAAAAAGCACTTGCCAACCCCTCGCCATTTGTGAGTACATACTAACTAATCGTTACGAAGGATGTCACGCTTTTCTTTATCGGGGCAATTCCTCAAGATTCCGGGCGCATTTCGACGCGGGAATGCGGCTGAGGCTCGGTGTATAGCCTGAAATTTTGGGCTGTACGGATGCGAGGTGTACAGTTCAGCCTCGGTGATCCAGCTCACATGAGCCGGTTGTGCGGCTGGGAATTGTGCATATTGAGAGGCGAGAGGCCATAAATCGTGGCACGCCATCGGGAAGACGAGAGAGATGAATTTGATTCAGGAGAGGCCTTTGAATATGCAGAGTAAATGTTGTGGTTGGTTGATTGCGCTTTGTCTCTTACTGGGCGCAGGAGTGATCGCGCGAGCCCAGAGTTCGTCAACCGGCGAAATTCGCGGAACAGTGACCGATCCTACCGGCGCTGTCGTACCCAACGCCACGGTTTCAGTGCTGAACGTGAATACCGGCGTAGACAAGGCCTTCACAACCAACAGAGACGGCATCTACGACACCGTATCCACGCCAAACGGCCAATACACTGTCACGATCACAGTGCCGGGATTTAGACAGTTGGTGCTGGGTCCCATCACATTGGATGTGGGCACCATCACCCTGAACGGCAAACTGGCTGTGGGCAGCGATCAGCAGCAGGTGATGGTTTCCGCCGATACAGCCGCCCTGATTAGTACCGAGAGCGGCGAGCAGTCTACGATCTTCGACGAAAAGACCATGCTGGAACTGCCTCAGGTTGGGCAGGACTGGTCTAACTTCACTATCTTGCTGCCGGGCAGCGCGGGCGCATCTTCGGCCAACGGGGTCGTAAACCCTGGACTCTCGGTCTCGCTCAACGGCGGTATGCCATACAGCGGCAACATCCTGTCGGATGGCGGGACGGTGACAAACGCCCATAGCGCCGACGCGGATACCGACACCTTCGAAACGGTTGCCGAAGTGAAGATCGATGACTCGAATTTCTCTGCGCAATACGGCATCGGCGGCTCGGTCTTCAGCCAGATCACGAAAGGCGGCGAGAATAAATTTCATGGCTCTGCGTATGAGCATTTCCAGAACGACGATCTGGAAGCGAGAAGCTACTTTGCCGCTCCCGGAGTACACGTAGGCCCGCTGAAGTTCAACCAGTTTGGCGGCGCCATCGGCGGCCCAATTCGCCACAACCGGATGTTCTTCTATTTCAACTACGACAAGACCGACAATAATGGGTCGTGGACCAGCTTCACCACGATGCCCACAGATCAGATGAAAGGCGTGGGTACGCCCAACGGGCAGTTCGATGAGACCCAACTGGAGCCTCTGGACGGGAACGGCAACAAGATACCGATCCAAGACAGCGATGGGAACAACGTCATCAATGCCTGCAACGGCGCAACTGTTTACACGGGCGAGCTCTTCGATCCGTCGACCCAGACCATTTTGGCGGACGGCACGATGTGCCGCTTCCCTTACGCTACCGACAATGTGATCCCCGCGGGCGAGGTCGATCCCGTCGCAAAGAAGATTCTCCCTTATTTCCAGGAACCGAACCAGAATGTCAGCGGGGGCATAATCAACGACTATTTCTACATGGTTCATACACCGAATCCGGCATTCCGCACCTTCGGTCGCATCGACTATGACTTCAACCCCAAGAACCGTTTGACCTCCTCGATTTCCCAAAGAGACTTCAATGCTCCGGTCTACTCGGAATGGAATTGCCCGATCGCATGCTATCACGACGACATGTCGGATTACTCCAGTCAGACATCCGACGTGTGGTCGATCAGCTCGACGTTTGTGAACGAAGCCCGCTTCAGTTTCAATCGTCATGCCAATGTTCTTGTGCCCGGCTCTGTGGGCTTGAACATTCCGTCGACCATCGGCCTGCAATACGCCAAAGCCAATATCTTTCCGAACATCAATATGTGGGCGGGCATTATCGATTCGCCCTATGCCAGCTCAAATGCAATCTACGTGCAGAATACCTATCAGCCATCGGATGTGGCCACGCTGATTCGCGGCAAACAAATTCTTCACTTCGGCGGCGAGTTGATCATGCTCGAGTGCAATTGCGCGCCGTGGGGAAATGTCGATGCCGGCGACTTCACCTTCTCTGGCGCATACACCCAGGCGAGTCTGGCGGCCACTGGAAGTGGCGCTCCCTGGGCCGATTTCCTGCTCGGCGATGTGCAAAGCTGGGGCGCATCCAATTCGCCTGTCCTTGGCTCACGGCAGAAAAGCCCGCAGCTTTTTATTCAGGACGACATCAAACTTCGTCCGAATCTCACGATCAATGTCGGCCTCCGATATCAGATTCAGCGCGGTTGGACCGAGGTCAAGGGACGAATGGGAGACTTCGATCCGACGATCCTCAATACGGTTTCAAACACCTATGGCGCGATGTGGTTTGCGCCGGCGAATCACCGCACTCAGGCCCAGGCCAATGTCTACAGCGGTGTGCTGCCGCGCCTTGGCTTCGCCTACACGCCGAAACCCAACACTGTGATCCGCGGGGGAGTTGGAATCTACACCACGCCCTGGAGCGTCGATCAGTACGGATATAATTCCGCAGGCACCGGGTATAACCTCTCGGGTAATGCCCAAGATACGACGAATGGCATCACTCCTCTTACGACGCTCTCAGGCCCCGGAGTGTTCTACGGCACCACCACTCCGTTACCCTACATTCAGGCCTCGCAATCGGCGACCGCTTACAACGGCCAAGGTGTGAGCTACGACCCGTATCACACGCCGCTCACCAAAATGTATTCATGGTCGCTCAGCGTGCAGCGGGAGTTCGGCCAGGGGATCACTGCGGAAATCGCATACGTCGGCAGGCATGGCTCCAACATGCAGTTCAAGGGCGATATCAACCAGGTTCCGGTTGCAAACCTGTCGCCTACAGATGACCCGGCCGGCCGCCCGTATCCTCAGTTCGAGGGGATCGGGGGCAGCACGTTCAACGCGATCTCCAATTACCATTCGCTGCAGGCGCAAACGCACAAACGGCTGACGAAGGGCATTGCCTTCTCGACGGCCTATACCTGGTCGAAATACCTGGATGACATGGATGTCTCGCCGTTCAATGGTCAGGGTGGAAACGTCTACTACCAGAACTTCCATGACCCCAGGAGCAACTATGCCCCATCCAACTTCGACATTCGGCAGTCACTGAAGACCAGCGTGGTTTATCAGTTGCCTTTCGGCAAGGGAAGAACCTTCCTGAACCATAATCGTCTGCTGGATACAGCGATAGGCGGCTGGCAGGTTTCCATGATTTCAATCAACCAAAGCGGCAACCCGTTCACAGTGCAATATGGCGGTACAAACAATTCCTACGCGCTGGCGGGCAACTGGTATCCAGACGTGGTGCATCCTGCGCAGAATATCAAGAAGACCCTGCAGGAGTGGTACGATCCAACCGCCTTTAAGGTTGCGGCCAATGGAACATTCGGAAACTCGCGGCGCAACTCTCTTCGCGCACACGGAATCGATACGCAGAATGCGGAGCTGGGGAAGACCTTTCACATCGTCCAAGGAGTCAACCTTCAATTGCGCGCGGATGCTACGAACGTATTCAATCATCCGAACTTCGATGCTCCAGATGGCAACTTCAACGATCCTGTCAACCTGTCGAATCCCGACAGGCCGTCGGGTGCTGGAACCATAGGCGGCACAACGGTGGGCGGACGCAACATGCAGATTAGCGCACGTATTGAGTTCTAAAGCTGCCTCCTTAGCCTGGGGGAGGGTGATGCAAGTCGCTCTCCCCCAGATTTTTCCTCCGTCTGCTTAGTTCATCCATTCGCGATACGATTTCAATATGATTCGAATAATCAAGCGCCATTTCCTTTGGCTCATGTTGCTCGGCATTGTTGCCCCATGCCTATCTCAGCCGGCCCTCGACGATGCGCAGCGCCAGGCTGACGCACACCTCAGGGAAGCGCATCTTCTTCTGAGTGAAAATAAGCCCGAGGCTGCAATCCCTGAACTCCGTGCGGTGGTTGCACTGGATCCATCAAACATTGACGCTCGAGGTAATCTCGGCGTCCTCCTCTTCTTTCAAGCAAAATACACGGACGCAATTCCGGAACTCCGCGAGGCATTGCGCCTCAAGCCCAACCTCGGGAAGATCCAGGCGCTGCTGGGCATGGCAGAGCGGCGTACTGGCGACACCATCTCTGCTCGTGCGGATCTCGAAGCGTCGTTCCCAGTGTTGGTCGAGACAAAGGTGCGTATCGGAGCGGGCCTGGAACTGATCGAGATATATACAACAACCGAGGACCTCGACAAAGCGTCCGCGGTGATCGCTGTGCTTCGCGGCCTTGATCCTGAAAACCCGGAGCTGATCTATGCCGCGTACCGAATTCATTCGGATCTGGCACGTGAGGCAATTCTCAGCCTGTCTCTGGTAGCTCCCAAATCAGCGCTAATGTATCAGGTGATGGCGCATGAAGCAGCGAGGCGCGGAGACACATCAGTTGCGATTCAGGATTATCGCGAAGCTCTCAAGATAGATCCGAAGCTGCCCGGCTTGCACTTTGAACTCGCTGAAATGCTGCACAGCCTGCCCATCACACCCGAAACCACCGCCCAGGCGAAGGCGGAATACGAGACTGCGCTGGGACAGAATCCTTTCGATGAGAAGGCAGACCTTCGGCTGGCGAAGATAATCGAAGATAGCGGCGACCCAAAGAAATCCTACGACCTTTATTCGCGAGCAGTGAAGCTGCAGCCTGATGACCCTGAAGCCAGCTATGAACTCGGCAAGATGATGGCGGCGATGGGCCGCCTGGAGGAGGCCGAGAAGCTATTGGAACATGCGGTCCAAATGGACCCGACGAATGCCGTGATCCACTTTCGTCTGAGCACGGTGTACCAGAGACTCGGGCGCAGGGAAGATGCCAAGCGAGAAACCGCACTATATCAGAAGTATAAAGATCTGAAATCTCAGTTGCGCGAGACCTATCGCGAGCTGCGCCTCGACCCGCACAAATTGGATTTGGAAGAGAGCGGAGCAAATCACTAGGAGAGAAAGTCAGGAGTTGTCATGTTCAGTCGTCTTATGGTTCTTTGGCTAACGCTGTTTCCCGCCGGTGCCGCCTTTGCCGGTTCATACTACCCCATCCGCCTCGACGACCCGAAGGCTGTATATCTGAGCCCGGACAAGTTTGCAGTCCACGGTGACGGCAAAGTTGACGACACGGAGGCGATCCAGCAGGCCATTGACAAGCAGGAGGAGACTAACAGCGAAGGCATAGTCTTTATTCCTTCGGGCAAGTATCTGCTCACCAGGACGATTCATATTTGGCCGGGGATACGACTGATTGGGTACGGAGCCACTCGCCCCGTATTGCTCGTCGCTCCGCATACTCCCTATTTCCAAAATGCTCCGGCCTATATGGTGTACTTCACCGGAAACCGCCCGCGACACAATGGCGGATCCAAGGCGGAGCCGGAAATTAGCGACGCCAATCCGGGAACATTCTATTCGGCTATGAGCAACGTGGATATCGAGATACAGGACGGAAATTCTGGAGCGGTCGGTGTACGGGCCCGCTATGCCCAGCACTGCTATCTGGCCCATATCGATTTCCACATCGGTTCCGGACTGGCCGGAATTCACGACGGAGGCAACGTTGCGCAAGATGTACATTTTTTCGGCGGCCGGTATGGCATCTGGACAAAGAAGCCGTCGCCTGGCTGGCAGTTTTCGGTGATCGACGCCACTTTCGAAGGCCAGCGTGAAGCAGCCATTCGCGAACATGAAGCAGGACTTACCTTAATACGGCCGCAATTCAAACATGTCCCGACAGCGATCTCTATAGATCCCGGCTATGCGGAGGAGTTGTGGATAAAAGACGGTCGATTGGACGGTGTTACTGGTCCTGCATTCGTAATTAGCAACGAGAACAATGCGCACACCGAAATCAATATGGAGAACGTAATCTGCCGAAATGTGCCCCTGTTCGCGGTGTATCGAGAGAGCGGAAAAGAGATCGCCGGTAAGGGCACGATCTATCAGGTAAAGACATTCTCACATGGCCTTCATTTCGACGACATCGGAGATATTCCAGTCATTCGCGATATCTATCTGACCTCCGTCCTTGCGGATATGCCGCCGCTCGTTGACTCCGATATTCTCGATCTACCGGCGATGAGCACCTGGGTGAATATTCGCAGCCAGGGTGCCCGTGGTGATGGCGTTACCGACGACACCGCGGCATTGAAGCAAGCCATCGCCAAGTACCGGACAATCTATTTTCCGTCCGGGCAATATCTCGTCACCAACACGATCGAGATGAAGCCGGACACTGTGCTTATAGGCCTGCATCCGAGCATTACTCGGATCTTCCTGGCCGATTCCACCCCTGCGTTCCAGGGCGTGGGTGAAGCCAAACCAATGCTGGAAGCGCCCCAGCGCGGCACCAACATCGTAACCGGCATCGGTCTCTATACCAATGGAATTAACCCTCGCGCTGTGGCTGCCAAATGGATGGCTGGAACCAATTCCATGATGAATGACGTGCGCTTTCTGGGTGGTCACGGCACCTCAGATCTGAGCCGAGATACTAAACAGGATCATCAATCATGGAGTATCTACAACAATACTCACACTGCGGACTCGAACATCAAGCGGCGTTGGAACGCTCAGTATCCAAGCCTGTGGATCACTAACGGTGGAGGTGGTACGTTTGTCGATATATGGACGCCCAGCACATTTGCACAGGCTGGCCTTTATATCTCCGGTACGTCCACGCCAGGCCGTATCTATGAACTATCAAGCGAACACCATGTTCGCAATGAGATCATTCTGCGCAATGCATCCAACTGGAGCATCTACGCGCTGCAAACCGAAGAAGAGAGTGGTGAGAGCGCATTTTCACTGCCGATAGAAGTTCAGGACTCGAGCAACATTACTTTCGCAAACTATCATTCCTACCGCGTTGTGAGCGCGTATCAGCCGTTTCCTTATGCCGCAAGAATTACCGGCTCGAAGGAAATCCACTTTAGGAATTTCCACTGCTACAGCGACAGCAAGGCGTCGTTCGATAACTCCGTGTACGACCAGACGCATCACGTCGAGGTCAGGGATCGCGAATTCTCCTGGCTCGACATTTCCGGAGACGCGCCAGGTCCGTCAGTTGACCGGCCATCAGCCATCCTCGCGCCTGGGGCGTCCATAACCAAACTTGCAGGAGGATTCTTTAGCATCTCCGGCGGTGCGATCGGTCCCTCCGGTGATCCGTACTTTGTTGAGGCGAGGTGGAACGCGATCTATCGATGGAATGCGGCCTCTCAACATCTGACAAAGATCCGCGACAATCCGCTTGAGCCGGTGAACCTTGCGTTTGACAAGTCAGGCGACATGTTGGTTGTATCCTATGCCGATAGAGCTACTGTCTATTCGCTCAGACCAGAGTCTCTCGACGAGAGCATTACGCTCTTGCAGCCTGAACACTCGGCGCCGCGACCGGGAATGACGGCGGTGCTCCCCGGGAACTACTGGCGTAATGAAAATGATTTTCTTCAGGCTATTGTGGCTCCCCGTCCATATCAATTTGTCTCACCAGATAGGAGCACTTTCATTTCCGTAAACTCGGACTTCATCAATAACGACCTTTACTACGGGATCAAGATGCATGATGTCATCCGAGCCTTCGGACTACAGGCGGCCATACCTGGGAAGCCGTTTTATGTCTCGGATGAGTCTGAAGAAAAGACCTACTCCGTCAGTGTCGGCGAGGACGGATCACTATCTACCCCAAAACTCTTTGTTGAGCAGGGCGGGGAAGGGGGAGCCGTCGATGCGCAAGGCAATGTTTACCTCGCTGCCGGTCAGGTATACGTATACAACCCTGCAGGCACATTCATTGACACGATCAAAGTGCCAGAGAGGCCGTTGCAGCTTCTCTTTGGCGGAAGTGACCGGAAGACGCTTTATGTTCTGACGCACTCTGCGCTGTATTCCGTCAGAACTCGTTTTAGTGGACGTTGAATTAGCAGTGCGATGGGTTGCAGAGCATGAGGGCGCAGGGGCTGGCTGGATACTCTGTCAAAAAAGAAGCAGCTATAGCAGGCGGCCACCGAGCCACAGTAGAGCATTCTCAAAGAAGAGGTTTTGCACAGGGTTGGTGAGGCTCTTGTTGTCGTGGCCCATATTTGTGTAGATCATTCTGTATTTCGTATTGGTCCATGAAACAGGAATGTCGCCACCGACAAGGGTGTCCTTGAATCCGAGCGGGTAATTGGAAGGGGCGAGTGTCATCAGCACCTTGATATTAGAGCTATGGCGGGGATTGGGCTGCCAACAGTACCACTCGTTGGAGGGTGAAACAAAACTCGCAGGCAGGCCCTTCATGGCTGGATGCGCCGGTTCGTCGATCATCAGCGTGGCCGGTAGCGGAGGCCAACTGTTGCCGTTGAAGACAGTTCCAAGAAAATCCGCGAACCACGGCCAGGTTTCGCGGCTGTCCATATAGCCTGCGATATGGAAGCCCAACCACCCGCCTCCGTGCTCCATGTAATCCTGAAAGGCTGCGCGTTGTGCAGAATTTGAGGGCACATCATCCAGCCACAGAACAACCTGATACTGCTTAAGTACTCTGGGGTTCATATCGTCCCAATTCGAGGTTGCCTTAAAGTCGAAGTGGTCCCGATCGGCCATCGCCTCAAAAAAGGGAATGGCCAGCATCGCGAAATCCATGTGGTCCTGCTCAACATGCGTGGAGTGGAAGGCGAGAACATGAAAGGCCTGGTTCTGGCCGAGGGCGACCACTGCGGTGGAAACAAGAACAGCTACGAGGCTGAGCGCGTGCACGCGGCGAATCATTTGTGGACCTTCCTTGCCGGAGCGAATGTTCTTGTGCGGGTCGACTCCGGACTTTGTTATGTTTGATAATATAGTCTGACAACGAGGTTTCAACACAAAATGAACCTTCATTTTCGCGCTATGCAACCGATTCTTTCAATCTCTCGCTTTCGCCGGATATGGCCGGCCAGAATCGTTCCTGTTGCGTCAGTCGGGCTGATTCTTGCTTGCGGAGCTTGCCGCGTGTATGCGCAGAGCGATGCCCCGCAAGGAAGGATGATTACCAGTCTCGCTGTCGCTATCAACCCGTTGACTCACAAGGTTTATGCCGTGGATGAAGCGGCAGGAACTGTGTTAGTCACCGACGAACGGACGGGGTCGACGCAGGTGGTGAAAGTGGGAAACGGACCCATTTCGATCGCCATCAATCCGATTGCGGACAGGATATACGTCGCTAACACCGGAAGCGGTTCAATTAGTGTGATCGACGGCGAAAGGGATGCAGTCATCGCGACGGTCAAGGGCGAGGCACACCCTTACGTACTGGCTGTGAATGAGGCTACTAACAAGGTTTATGTGACAAGTACTTACGGCAATGCGGTTACGGTCATTGACGGTGCGACATACGCAACACAGACGCTAAAGGTGGGCGATGCCGACGGAATAGCTATCGATCCCCGCAACAATACGATCTTTCTGATGAGCTACGAAGATTCCAACCTGCGAGTGGTCGACGGCGCGACAGGGGCGGTCACTAAGGTTGCGGTCGGAGCGCATCTCTGGGGCATCGCGCTGGACCAATCGTCGAATACGCTCTATCTAGCTCATACGGGCACCGGCGATGTTGTCGCGGTAGACGAAAAAACGCATCAGGTGAAGACCATTCCAACCGGGGCCATCTCCTGCGCGGTGGCAATCAATCCGGTTACGCAGATGGTCTACGCGGTGAACTACGGTGATGAGACCGTGAGCGTGATCGACGCCACGCAGTGGAAGGTCGTAGCCACGCTGCCTGTCGGTAAACACCCGCAGGCAGTCGCAGTCGACTCGGTACACAACCGTGTCTACGTAGCAAATGTTCACAGCGACAGCGTCACGGCGATCGATGGTGCGAATTATAAAGTGATCGGAACTTACGAGGCGGGCAGAAGCCCATATGCGCTAGCCCTCGATCCACGTAGCGGGCGTATATATGCGGCAAATTACGGCGAACCGTTGGTTACAGCTATCGATGTTTCGCGCATAACTCAGAACTAGATTTGGAGTGCCCGGCGAGTTTTGTACCAGTAGCGATGCGAGAAACTGGTATGAGAGGAGCTTTGATGGCACGAGGGAAGAAGAATACGCCGGAGCAGATTGTGAGCCTGCCGCGGCAGGTTGAGGTAGCCGTGGCGAGCGGGAAGACGACGGCGCAGGCATGTAAAGAGGCTGCGATCACCGAGCAGACGTACTATCGCTGGCGCAAGGAGTACGGCGGGTTGCAGGTGGACCAGGTACGACGGCTGAAGGAGTTGGAACAGGAAAACGCCAAGCTGAAGCGTCTGGTAGCGGAACTGAGTCTAGCCAAGCTTGTGCTGAAGGACATCGCCTCGGGAAACTTCTAAGAGCCTGTTTACGATCTTTGGTCCTGATCTGTCGTGGTCATCAAGGTAGAGATATGCAGCTTCTCCCTCAGAACGGTAAATCTGAGAAATGGAGCCAAGAAAGCCATATCCAAGCGATATCAGCCGGGAGCAGTTCGAGTGTATCCGTCAGAGCAACCTCATCTGTTAAGCAGTTCATGGTTGTGATGGACTGCACCCATGAGCGGAGAATCAGTAGGGGTAGTTCACCGTCGCGGTCGCGCGGAGATTGCGCGGGTGGCAGGTTTGTACCGATCGAGCGGGTTGGGGCGCAGTGCGTTCTGCCGCCGTCATGGCATGGCATTGAGCACACTGAATCGTCACCTGAAGAAACAGCAGCGTAAGCGTGTGGTCTGCCCATATTGACGTGTGAGGGTCGGATTTGCTGAGAGCTGGAGGCTTCATGAAGCTTAATTTTCGTCGAAGAGCTTTATCTGCCGTGCGCATTTGTTCTTGGGTCTTGTCCAATCGCGAACGATCTCTTCCATGGTTCTTCCCGAGCGGATGCTGTTTGGTTGCTCTTCCAGGATGCTCTTGTCGGTGGTGCTTTCGGCAAACGAATCGGCTAGCTTCGAGAGTCTCCAGACAGGTCGTGGCGCATTTCTGTTCGTCCTGGCAAGCATCCAGCCACCTTTCAGCTTTTCCCCGTAGAGCGTAAATCGCAAGATGCCCTTGCGCAGACAGCTTTCGATATCTTCGAATTCCGGGTGTGGTTCCCAGGTTCCGCGATCCCACAGCATGATGGGACCCGTCTCATGTACACCTTCAAACAGCAGGTTTGCCACTCTGTGATCTTCCATCTCGATAGCTTCACGAAGCACTCCGGCGCGATAGCCGGGCCCTTCTGGAAGAGCCCAACTCAACAACACTCCGTTCCATTCCAATCTGAGGTCGTAATGGAGGCGCGTGGCGCGATGCTTCTTCATAGCGTAGGCGCGCTGGCAGAGAACGCGGCGGTTAACTTCCGATTCCATCTCGCTGGGTTTTCCTCCTTGGTGACCGCCACTTCGAAAGATACTCGAGAATATCGCCGAGGGTATGTTGCTCCCATGATTATAAGAACCAGGAGTACCGCTTTTGAGCAAATCACTGATACCTGCAGTGTCCACTTAAAATAAGTGGACACTTCGCAAATCAGTCCTTACTCCAAATGCACGCAGCAGCGGACGGTCAACATGGGCACACCACACGCTTACTGGCCGGGAACTGCTTCGTCTGGTCCATGGATTCCTCCGCTTTCGTGGCTGCGCAAGGCGGTTTTCAGCTAAGGGCAGGAAAATCATCAAGTTACCCGACAGCAACCGGCGCGTGTTTATAGAATAGATCGGATTACACCATTTTTACTTTTAGTCGCTTGTTTTCTTATGGTTCGCGCTCAGTAACCTGTAAACACCATATTTTTAGAGAGCTTTCCTTTTATCTGCCTGATTATAAAGTGGTTCCCGCACAGTAACCGAAGGTTACTGTGCGGGAACCATTCTGGGGTGGTGTGTCCCCCTAATCCCCATGCGAAGCATGGTCGGGGTTTGCGATGCTGGACGGGGCTGCTGCACCCGCCCGCTCATCACGATAAAACTGTGATGAACGGGGCACAGCTTCTCTTCGTTCATGGTTATTCTTCAGGGACGATAACCGGGCCACCTGCCGCCACCCGCCGCCAGACAACTAACCCTTGAGCATTTGGCGGATTTATGATTGGCAAACAGTTAACCTTGAGGATTTCAAGCATATTCATAAATCCAGTTTTTCCAACGTGAAGGATAACCGATATGTCAACTCCATCTGCATCCTTATAGACTCCCTCGGAAACAGGTCCGTAATTGCTGATTGACGGCGGACCTGATTCGCATTCAAGGCTCAGAGTTCCATCATCTTCAATCTGCTTGGCTTCTAAAACATTCAGCTGAGCAAGCAAGTTGTCCCGACCAGAAAACTTAGCATCTAGGAGCTTTTTGATTAGCCCCAACTCTCGATCATCGAGTTTCCGGTATCCTGCCTTCATTCGTCCTCCTTGTCTATGGAAGTGGATAATAAGTTCCCACACTCAACTCTGCAGCGGTAACGATGAACACCCTAGCAACCCACGGTACTCCACCGAGTTCATCCATAGCAAACTGAAACCAGAACTCCGATATATTGCCAGATTTCAGAATAATGGAAGCAAATTGACGAGCTAGCATT
>Ga0302278_10003269_pt1 | contig 17905 bp, 14 predicted proteins | sample III_Bog_N3_2_FD_194543 | JGI IMG/M metagenome (GOLD analysis project Ga0302278, IMG submission 194543) | Peat permafrost microbial communities from Stordalen Mire near Abisko, Sweden - III_Bog_N3_2 | ecosystem: Environmental > Terrestrial > Soil > Wetlands > Peat | place: Sweden: Abisko...
CTATGAAAGCTCTGCGGTCTCTGCCAGTTTGCGGAAAACCCACGATTCGCGCCGGTTTGAGGAAGGACACAACTTCGAGAGGTTGCGGAAAAACTCCACTCCCGCCGCTTTCGGGAAGGGCACGAGTTCCACTCGTGCCGCAATTACGGCGGAATGAGTAGCGGCTTCCAGCCGCTTCGGGAGTGCCGCGCTCGGAAAACGCTTTTTCGCCGTCTCTTATGCCTCTACGCTTTCGCTTTCTTAACCTCTTCGATCAGCGGAGGAACGATGTCGAAGAGATTGCCCACGATCGCGTAATCGGCGATTTCGAAGATCGGAGCTTCGGAATCTTTGTTGATCGCGATAATACTGCGCGCACCCTTCATGCCAACGATGTGCTGGATCGCACCCGAGATTCCGAGCGCGAGATACAGCTTGGGAGCGACGGTCTGACCGGACGAGCCGATCTGGCGGTCCATGGGCAGCCATCCGTTATCGCAGATCGGGCGCGAAGCGGCGAGTTCTCCGCCCAGAGCATCAGCCAGTTGCTTCGCGAGGTCGATATTTTTTTGCTCCTTGATGCCGCGTCCCACGGAGACGATGATTTCAGCTTGCGTGAGGTCAACAGCCTGCTTCGCTTCTTTGAAGACTTCCTGCGGGTGATTGCGGACGATGTTCTCGGGAATGTCGACAGTGACAGTTTCGACAGGCGCGGAGGTCGATCCCGCTTCAACCTTATCGGCGCGGAAGGATCCGTTCTGGAAGGTAACGAAGCATGGCCCTGCGCCAGAGAAGCTTACGTCAGCGACGAATTTTCCCTGGAACATCTGCCGCGTGAACAGAAGTTTTTCGGAAGCGTAGCTGTATCCGATGACGTCGCTGATGGCTGTCGCTTGCAGCGCGGTCGCGAGCTTCGGAACGAAGTCGCGAACCTGATATGTATGCGGCAGCAAAACGAGCTTCGCAGGATGCTTAGCCAGAAAATCTTTGAGAGCGTAAGCGAAGGCGTCGGGAGTATAGGGTTCCAGCTTCGCGCACTCGATGGCATAAACTTTCGCCAGCTTCTTGGTCGCGATTTCAGCCGCGATAGCAGCGACGTTCGCGCCGGCTACAGCGGCTTCCAGCGTCCATCCGGTTTGCGCGGCGATGGCTTGCCCAGCAGCGATCGTTTCCCAGGAGACGCGATTCAGCTTACCTTCCCGTTGCTCAGCGATTACCAGAATTGTCGACATAGAAGTTCTCAGTGGTTGTTCTCATTTCCCAGTCCCCAGTTTTCAGTTCGCGAGCGTGTCTCCTGACTGATAACTGAGAACCGGGAACTGAGAACTTGTTTTTCAAATAACGCGCAGTTCGTTCTTCAACTTTTCGACCAGCTTCCTGGCAACTTCGGCTGGAGAACCTTCGAGGAACTCAGTTTTCTTTGACTTTTGCGGAACGTACAACTTCTCGATTTTTTGCAGGTTGTCGCCAATCGCGGATTGCACCTCAGCCAGTGTCACCTTGCGCAAGGGCTTATTCTTGGCCTGTTTGATTCCGATTAATGTCGCGTACCGCAGCTTATTAATGCCCGATTGGATCGTGAGCACTGCAGGCAATGGCATGTCGACGAACTGGAAGAATCCGGCCTCAAGCTCGCGCTTCACGCGGATTCCTGCATCTGTTTTTTCGATCTGCATGATGATGGTCGCGTGTGGCAAGCCCAGAATCTCGGCAAGAATCACGCCGGTTTGGGCGTATCCGTAATCGTCGGACTGAAGGCCAGTAAAGATGAGGTCGAAGCTCTCGTCCTTGATGGCAGCTGCGATGGCACGCGCGGTGTTGTAAGCGTCGAGTCCGACGAAAGCCGCGTCTTCCAAATGGATGGCGCGATCCGCCCCTTTGGCCAGCGCTTCGCGTAAGACCTGCGAGGCGCGAGCCGGACCAGCGGTAACGACGACTACTTCTCCCGTGTGTTTTTCTTTCTGGCGCAGCGCTTCTTCGAGCGCGAAAGCGTCAGGTTCGTTGACTTCGTAGGAGACGTCTTCGCGGATCCACGTTCCCGCTTCGTTGAGTTTGAGCGGAGCGTCTTTCTGCGGCACTTGCTTCATGCAAACCAGAATCTTCACGAATTAGCTCCAAAGGACCATTACAGGCCAAACAGGAAAGTATAAATGACGAGACGGATGGCGACACGAGCGGTGCAAGCTTTGCAGCCTCAGCCACCGAAAGGAAAGGAAAGCAAACAGTTGGAATCTCAGTTATCGCGGCATTGGCACTGCGGTAACCTTGACCTCCGCCCCGTCCGTTGCCATGCTGGTGCAACTGCTTTTCAATCCTGCAAGAGGAACAGCGAAGAAAAACGGTGAAGAAGTCAGCGACGAAACCGCGAAAAGCGAGTAAAGGTCCGCGCGCGCCACGAATTCGGGTTCCAAACCGCGAACGCGCCTTGTTTTCGATTGGTGAAACGCGCTTTGTCGGAGTGCTGCAGCGCTTGTCGCTTACCGGTGGTTCGGCCGTCCTCTCGAAGGGCCCGATCCCGCATGGAACGATGGGCGATCTGGCGATGAGCACCGTGTATGGCAAGGTCAGCGCGCACATCGAGTTCTTGCACAGCGGCGCGGATGGCGTGCCTCTGGCGCAGGCGTTCCGGTTCTTGGCCATGGAGGATTCCAGCGCGAAGCGCTTTGCCGCAGCCGCGAAACAGATGGTGGATGAGGGTTACAGCGATGCGGTGCTGGAGAAGCAGTCAACGCTGAATGCTCCGGCTGGAGAAGCGCTGGGACAACTTCTGAACAGTGTCCGCCGGTTGGCCGCGACGATTGTGGCGAGCCGGTCGTCAGCGGGCAAATAGCTTATCGTCGCATTACTGCAGGAAGGCTACGCTTTGCACTCCAGTGATTTCGAAGCGCTTGCGGCAGCGCATGTTCTTGCACATCAGCATGTCATCGCGGCGAAGCATGTAGGACTGGGCCTTGGCGAATTTAGCGCGGTCCCGATCGTCGGCGCGCGGAGGCAGATTTTTCTTCTTCATGCGAACCAGCCACTGGATTTCGTATTCTCCCGCTTGCATGCAGTGAGGACAGGTTAAGTTCGCCAGCTTTTTGTCTGATTTTTCGTCGAAGAAATCTCGCTCATCCATAGTTATAAGGGCCTCGCGGTTTTGATAATGCGACGCACAGCCAGCGAACCTCGCGGTTCGAGGATTCGCGACGGTCGCGAGCGCACGCTCGTTCCGATTATTGCACTTTTGCGGGATCGAATGTGCGAAGATGCGGCGATGGCACGCAAGCGAAAGAAAAAAGTTTTTTCAGCCGCCAAAGTCTTAAAAGAGATGGCGCGGGAGCGAGTAGGAAGTCCGAAGGCGTCGCAACTGGTGGTGGCGAAGAAAGCCAAGCCAGAGCGCCACAAGACCACACTGGGGAAGTTGCTGGCGGAGGAATAAACCACAGCGATGACCCTGCGGAGGGTTCAGTTGAAGGTTGCTGTTATCAGAATTCCCTCAGACGGCATAGTAAGACTGCAAGAGTCCCCCGATGTGGGAGTGCAACCTTGCCAGCCCAAGAAGGAGTGACCATTGTTTGGCGAGGCGTTAAGCACCACCAAGCTTCCAACCTGGAACTGGGCTCCGCATGGGCCAGGGCATGTGGCCCCTCCGGGTATGCTCGTCACGGTTCCCTGTCCAGTTCCGGCAAGTACTACCGCAAGGGTGGCCTGCTGGGTGTTCCCGCCTGGGCAGTAGGAAACATTGGGATTGTCGACGGTAACGGTTGCATAACCGACTACGATGTTCGATGAGCCGCCCGTGCCTTCAGGGGCTGTAGCCGAAACGTCAGAAACACCGCAACCACCACCAGTGGTCACTGTACCCCCAGAAGCTCCACTAACAATTGAGACGACGTCTGCAAGACCATCTACGCCCCACGTGACCTGGGCCGTGATGTCCTTCGTCGCCGGGGGATGAATATAGGTGCCATAGGCTTTGTAACTCGTATTTTGACCGGGATCGGCCGCCAGAAAAGTGAAAGTTGGCGGCTGAACTTGGATGCTGACGAGCTTCTGATCATGGCCGCAACTAGGCAAGCTGAGTACGGCTCCGACGGTGACTAAGCCGACGAGCGCGAGGCCGATGGAACTGCGTTTCATAGCAAGCCACTCCTGGACCGTTCATGGGCCCGTGCAGCGGGTGAGATTAGGGAAAGATGAAATCTAGTAGAAGGACGCGGAAAAAGCAAGATCGAGAGGGCGTCCGCGGCCTCGCAAATGTGCATTAGATCTCAGAAAGCTTGCCCTATCGTTGCAAGCGATCCCATTCAAGCGTCCCTGTCATCCGAACCGATTAGTCTACGTGTTCGCCCACATCGAAACCTTCTTCGGCGTGGGGCAGGACGTCGCGTTCTCCGGCGATCCAGACGTAGAGGGTGGGCAAGAGAAAGACGCTGATGATCAGGGCGGCGATTAGACCTCCAACGATGACGATGGCGAAGGGACGCTGCGAATCGGAGCCGATGGCGTGCGAGAGCGCGGCGGGAAGCAGTCCGAGCGTGGCGACCAGCATAGTCATCATGATGGGGCGCAGGCGGAGGACAGCGCCTTCGACGGCTGCATCTTCGATGGAGAAACGCTTGGCGCGCAACTGGTTGATGTATTCGAGCATGATGACGCCGGTTTGCACGGAGACGCCGAACAGGGCGAGGAATCCGACACCCGAAGAGACGCTGAAATTCGTGCCGGTGATCAGCAGAGCGAGCAAGCCTCCGATGGGTGCGATGGCGATGTTCACTAAGATCAGCGCGGCCCACTTGAAGGATTTGAACATGGTGTAGAGGATGATGAAGATGATCAGAATGGTGATGGGGAGAACGATAAGCAAGCGCTCGTCGGCGCGCTTCTGGCTTTCGTACTCGCCTTCCCAATCGATGCTGTAGCCGGTGGGAAGTTCGACTTGCTCGTTTACTTTTTTGATGGCTTCTTCGACGGTGCTACCGAGGTCACGTCCGCGGACGCTGTATTTGATGGCGACGTAGCGGCGATTGCCCTCGCGATAGACTTCGGAAGCGCCGTCGGTCTCGCTGATCTTGCAGAGCTGGGCGAGGGAAACGCGTTCGCCACTAGGCGAGAGAAGTCGGATGTTGGCGATCGCCTCTTGCGTGTTGCGGTATTGGGGGAGATAACGCAGGGTGAGGTCGTAACGGGCTTCGCCTTTGAGGACCTGGGTGAGGGCAGTGCCTCCGACCGCGGTTTGAACGGCGTCCTGCACGTCGGCGACGTTAATCTGATAACGGGCGGCGGCGGCGCGGTCGATAGTGACGTTGAGATTGGGCTGGCCGAGCACGCGGAAGACGCCAAGATCTTCAATCCCTTTGATCTTGCGCATGATGTTGACGATCTCGTCGCTCTTTTCTTCGAGGGTCTTCAAATCATCGCCATAGATTTTTGTCGCTAAGGCGCCTTTTACGCCGCTAACGGCTTCTTCCATGTTGTCTTCGATGGGCTGGGAGAATCCCCAGACGACGCCGGGAATTTTGTCGAGTTCGCGCTGCATGGCGGCGATCAGTTCGTCCTTGTTCTGGTGGAAGACGGGACGCCAGTCTTCTTTCTGCTTCAGATCGACGAAGAACTCGACGTTGAAGAAGCCGGTGGTATCGGTGCCGTCATCGGGACGTCCGACCTGACTGGTGCATTTTGGAACCTCGGGAAAAGCGCAAAGAATTACGCGAGCCTGATTGGCGACGCGGATGCCTTCGTCGGGTCCGGTGCTGGGCGCCAGAGTGCCGCGCACCCAGAGTGCACCTTCGTCGAGGTGGGGGAGAAATTCGGAGCCGATGGTGCCGCTGAAGGCAAGGTAGTTTCCGAGCATGACCATCAGAAGGCAGACGCCAACGGTGACGGCGCGATGGCGGATGGCCCAGCGAACGGCGACTCGATAGCGCTCAATCACGAAGTGCATGACCGGGTTGTGCCATTCTTTAGCGCCATTCTGAAAGGCGAAGCTGGCGAGGACCGGCGCGATCACGATAGAGAAGATCAGGGCGCCGAGCAGGGCGAAGGCGACCGTCCAGGCCATGGGATGGAAGAGGCGGCCTTCGACACGCTGCAGGGTGAAGATGGGAAGATAAGCGGTGATGATGATGCCGATGGCGTAGAAGACGGGGCGCTGCACTTCGTGCGAGGCTTCGCTGATTTGTTCTCGGGCAGTTTTCACGCCATTTTTGTTGCCGAGATGGCGGACGATGTTTTCGACCATGACGACGGCGCCGTCGACGACCATTCCGAAATCCAAAGCGCCAAGAGAAAGCAGATTGGCGGGAATATGGCGCAGATCGAGACAAATCGAAGCGAAGAGGAGGGAAAAGGGGATGGTGGCGGCAACGATGAAGGCGCCGCGGATGTTGCCGAGGAACAGGAAGAGGATGATCGAGACGAGGATCATGCCTTCGGTGAGGTTGTGGAGGACGGTGTGGCTGGTGAAGTGAACGAGATCGCTGCGATCGATGAAGGGAACGATCTTTACGCCGGGAGGAAGAATGTGGTCGTTGAGTTCTTGGACTTTTTTGTGAATGCCCTGCAGGGCGGTGTCGGCGGCCGCGCCTTTGCGCAGGAGTACGATGCCCGAGACTACGTCGTCATTGTCGATGATCTTGCCGTCTTCGGAGTGAACCGCCTTGGCAAACTGGCCGAGCCGGATTTTGGGACCTTGGGAGACGACGGCGATGTCTTTGATACGGATCGGAGTGCCGTTCTTGGTAATGATGACCGTCTGGGCGATGTCTTGCGAGCGGTCGACGAGTCCGACGGAGCGGACGTTGATTTGTTGCAGACCTTCTTGAATGAAGCTGCCGCCGGCGTTGATGTTGTTGTTGGTGAGTTGCTGCTCAATCTGCGCGAGGCTTAGGCCGTAAGCGACGAGTTTGGTGGGGTCAACGCGGACCTGATACTCGCGGGTGGGACCTCCGAAGCTGGAGACGTCAACGATGTCGGGGACGGCCTTGAAATTCTTTTCGACGACCCAGTCTTCGAGGGACTTGAGTTCCATCGAGTCGTAAGCAGGGTTGGTGCTGTGCAGGGTGAAGAAATAAATCTGGCCGACGGGACTCCAATCGGTGCCCATTTGCGGCACGACGTTTGGAGGTAAAGTGACCTGACTGAGGCGTTCGAGGACGCGTTCGCGATTCCAGTCGTTGTCGGATTCGTCATCGAAGATGAGCTTGATGTCGGAGAGTCCGAAGAGAGAAAAAGATCGAAGATGAACGACATGAGGAATGCCGTTCATGCCGATTTCAAGGGGAATGGTGACTTGCTGTTCAATCTGCTCAGCGGATATGCCCGGCCACTGAGTAATGATCTCGACGTAGTTGTCGGCCACGTCGGGGTAAGCCTCGATGGGAAGCTCGCGGAAGGCGACGATGCCTCCGGCAAAGAGCAGGAGGGCGAAGCCGAGCACGAGCAGGCGGTTATCCAGAGCAAAATCAACAACTCGGCGAATCATCGATTGCTCCCATATGAGGTTGGCATCAGTCTTTCCATCTCATTTTGCTTTCCATCGTTGTGCTTCAAATCCCGCTTGCTTCGATCTTGCTTGACTCAGGTTGATCGCTATTGGTCCAGGGTGTTTTGCAGGACGAGGGCATTGGAGACGACTTGGTCGCCGGGTTTGATTCCAGATGTTATTTCTTGCATGTTGCCGGGTAGCATGGTTCCGGTGACGACTTCGAGACGTTTGAAATGGCTGGCGCTGACGGGGGCGTAGACCCACTCACGATCGTGTAGATGAAGGATCGCAGCGGCGGGAACGGCGGCTCGTTTCTCGGGCTTCTTACCGTAGAAGGTCGCGGTCGCGAACATGCCGACACGCATGAAGCCGGGGTTTGCGACTTCCAGACGAACTTTGGCGGTACGGATATTGGGATCGAGAACGGGGAGGATGTTGTCGACGCGAGCTTTCAACGTTTGATTGGGATAGGCAGTCAGGCGCACGTCAGCGGTATCTCCAACCTGGACTGCGTCGAGATCGTTTTCATAAACGTCGCAGATGATCCAGACAAAAGACAGGTCGGAGATGGTGAAAGGATTCGGCGAACCGAGGCCCTGGACTCCGGCGGAATTCGTGACTTGCTGGTCGGTGATGATGCCGGAAATTGGCGCGACGATGTTGACGATGGCCGAAGGATGGTCCTTATCGATGCCCAGGGTGTGTAACTGTTCAGTCGCGGCGTCGAGATCGGCTTGAGCATTCTTGGCTACATCCTCGGCTTGTTCGAGAGCGCTTTTAGCGATTGCGCCTTTGCTGTAGAGAAGCTGGGCGCGTTCCAGTTGAATGCGGGCGAGAAGTTCATCGTTCACGGCTTTGCGGTAGTTCTGGTAGGCGCCCGAGACGTCGTTGCTCTGGACCCGCAACAGTAGCTGACCTTTTTTCACGGTGTCGCCGAGGCGTGCTTTGACCTCGACAACGCGTCCAGCGGCGAGCGAGATCACGGGGACGGCGCGGGCGATGTCAGGTTGTACGACTCCGGTTACTTTCAAGGCGGGAGCGGCGACATGTTCGACCGCGGTGACGAGCGGAAACTGGTCGGGATGATCGACCTTGAAATTGTTGGCGTCGAGATCCTGTTCGACGGTGGTTTTTGGTGGAGCTTCGGCAGCGGGATCGGGTTTTTTGTCTCCACAAGCGGCGAGCAACAGGGACAATGAAGCGCCGAGCGCGACTTTAAATAACAAGCCGAAGCGGACATTTTTCCGGCGCGGCCTGCTCGACTGCGGCAGCCGGCAAACAGGTTCTGTGGTCATTGGATTACCTCGCGGCCTACGGCCATGTTGAGTTGAGCCGCCGCGGTCAGATAGGAGCCGACTAGATTTACGTAGGCGAGTTCGACGGCGCGGTATTCACTCTGCGCACTGAGAAAGTCGAGCAGCGACGCTCCGCCATGCTGGTAAGAAAAAGAGATGGTATCTCGTACGCGCACCGCCTGCTCCAGGTATTTCGACTTGTAAGGACGCAGCAGGGTGAGGTTACTGTTGAGCGTGGCGTAGGCGGAATCGACGTCGCTAAAAACCTGAGCATGAGCGGCGTCGAGCAGACGTTCATTGCGCTCGATGTCTAATTTCGTGCGCAACTTTTCGCCTTGGTTGCGGTCGAAGATGCGCAGCGGGATGCTGACGCCGACTCCAAAGTAAAGATCGATGGGCGGATTTCGGCCAACGTCGAAGCTGAAAGTGGGATCGGTCGATCCGTTCGCAATGGCCAGCTTGTGGTCGGTACGGGCTTTGTCTACGGATTCCACTGCGGCCTTGAGGTCCGGGCGAGTGTCGAGAGCGATGTTACGGAATTCTTCAAGGGCGGCGAGCTGGTCAACAAATTCATAAGGGCCATTCACGTCAAACTGCTCGATCGGAGTGCGATCGTTGAGCAGCGTGAGGAGCTGGATCTTGGCGGTGCGCAGATTGACGTCCGCGGTTTGCACGTCCGATTCGTATTGGACGCGCTGCAGTTCGAGGCGATCGAGATCGATTTGGGCAATATCGCCGGCGTCAAAACGATCTTTGCTTACTTTGAGCAAGTGGTCGTAATAGGCGAGATCGTCGTTCGCCAACTGCAAAACGGCCTTGGCCTGCAACGTGGAAACGAACGCGCTGCGGAGGCTGAAGAGGAGGCTGCGCTCGGTGTCCGCGTGATTGAAGGTCGAGATGCTGGTACCTTTCTTGGCGCTTTCGAGGCGCAACTCGCGTTTGTGATCACGTTCGTGGAGGTAATCAACGGTCGCGGAGGGTAGCAGGTAAGAGAGTGCGCCATGAGACGGGCCTAAATTGAATGGGGTGATCTGGTCGGAGAGCAATCCGAGGGTCGGATTGGGGCGGAGATAGGCGGTGATCTCCTGGGCTTTCGACTCGTCAATGTTCAGGCTGTCGGCTAATAGAGTGGGATTATTCTGTTCAAAACGCAGCCGGACCTGTTCCCAATTGAGCGATGTTTGGGCCGAGCCGCTGGCTTCGACTGCGGTTAGAAACCACAGGGACAAGCCGGCGAGCCGACAGAAATTGTGAAACTTTGACATCGCGTACTCCGTGCGCGAGAGGGTGAAATGGCAAACCCAAATGCGCGTGAAGGCAAGATGGTTCAGGAATTTTCGTAAAGAAACAAGAAGGACTTCGAATTTAGAGCGAAGTCACGGGGCTGGCGGGGGGAGCGCGGCCTGCTGGAACGGGAGCAAAAAAGAATCCGAGCGGCGCTCGTTCGAAGGGCAGGGCAGTTCCAGTTTGTTCGAACTCGTCCATAAGGGAGGCGGCAGCCGGCAAGATGGCCTGCGCGGAATGGGCAAGTGCGTGCGAAGTGCAGACGCGGTTGGCGCCTCGAAGGGAAGACTCCGATTCTTCCATCTCGGGGCGCATGGCATGCAGGTCATCGCTGGCCGAAATTACAGGAAACAGAAGAACGAAGGCGCAGCCGAGGGCGCACACGAAGCCCACAGGATGGGCCGATGCGGGCGCGTGGTTCGTACCCGTCGTGGCGTTCTTTCGCTGCCAGAGAAAATAGGCTGGCACCAGAAGAGAAAGCCAACAAAGATTGAGAAAAAGCTCCATAGCAAATCAACAAGTGAGGCGCAATGCACTCCCGCCCACTTGGATCTAACTACCTCAAGATACTCAGGATAGCATACTGACTGCAAGTGACCTGAGTACCGGGTTAGAACTTCCACAGCAAAATCGCAATGCGGTGGCGAGATCGAGAAGTAGCTGCTGCATCCCGGCTACGGCAACCGAAACTTTCCCGTTGGGCAACGAATTAACAGAAACCTCTGACGGTGCCGCTGCATCTCTAGATGCTTGATCCGAAGGTTTGCGCCTCGGGAAATCAAGCACATGCCCCCACAATCTTCCGCAAGCGCTGCTGTATCGGCTCCCGCCCCCGCGAAGAATCCCTGGCTGGTGGCAGTCGCAGTCATGCTGGCGACGTTCATGGAGGTTCTGGACACTTCCATTGCGGCGGTTGCATTGCCGTACATCGCGGGCAGCGTTTCTGCGACCAACGATGAGGCCACGTGGGTGCTGACGAGCTACCTGGTCGCCAACGCGACCATATTGCCGGCGAGCGGTTGGTTCGCGCTGCGTTTTGGGCGAAAACGATTCTTGCTGGCCTGCATTTTAATTTTTACGATTTCCTCTTTTGCCTGCGGAGCTGCCACGAGCCTGGCTTTCATTTTGATCGCGCGGGCGGTGCAGGGCGCAGGCGGCGGAGCATTGCAACCGCTGTCCCAGTCAATCCTGCTGGAGACCTTTCCTCCTGAAAAGCGTGGGCTCGCAATGGCTGTGTTCGCGCTCGGCGTTGTGGTCGCTCCGGTCCTGGGGCCGACGCTGGGAGGATGGCTGACGGATACATATTCATGGCGCTGGGCATTTTATATCAACATCCCAGTGGGCGCGTTTGCCATGTTCATGATTTCGAAGTATGTGGAGGATCCGCAGTACATAAAGGAAGCGCATCCGGGAAAGTTCGATGGAATCGGCTTGGGACTGTTGGCTGTGTGGCTCGGATCGTTGCAGATCATCCTCGATAAAGGGCAGGAAGATGACTGGTTTGGCGCGACTTGGATTCGCTGGGCGGCTGCGATTCTGGTTACGAGCTTTGTGGCGTTTCTGATTCGCGAGTTTCGGCACGATAAACCGCTGGTGGATTTGCGTGTCTTCCGGCATCGAAACTTTGCAGTCGGATGCATACTGATCGGACTGTTTGGGGCCAGTATTTATGGACTGATAACGCTGCTGCCGCTGTTTTATCAGGAGTTGCTGGGCTACACGGCGCTAGCTGCAGGATGGGCAGTAAGTCCGCGCGGCATTGGCGCAATTTGCGCGATGCCGATCATCGGCTATCTCACGGCAAAGATGGATAACCGGTGGCTGATTGCATTCGGCTTCGCGATGTTTGGCGCGGCTAGCTTGTGGTTTGGCGAAGTCAATCTGGCGATCGGGCAGTGGTCGTTCTTGTGGGCGATTCTAATAAGTGGATTTGGGTCGGGATGTGTCTTCGTTCCCCTGTCGACAACGACGATGGCATTTTTGAAGAACGAGGAAATCGGCAATGCCTCCGGACTCTACAATCTGCTGCGCAATATCGGTGGAAGCGTCGGAATTTCTGTAGTAAACACGATTGTCGCTAGGCACGAGCAGATTCATCGCAACGAACTGGTCGCGACATTGAATCCGGGCAACATCACCGTCCAGGGATCGATTCAAGGGATGCAGCAGTATCTGAGCGCGCAAGGCGCATCTCCGAGTACCGCGATGCAGCGAGCTTACGCTTTGATTGGACAAGACCTCAGCGCCCAAGCACGATTGTGGGCCTATGTGGACGACTTCCGCTATATGGCGCTGGCGTGTTTCGGGTGCGTGCCGATAGTGTTTCTTCTGAAGAAAACAGTGGGGAAAAAAGGTACGGTGAACGCCGGGCATTAGTAAGCGAGAGCTTCTCGTTTTCCAAGACAGAAGTTCCAAGACAAAATTTCGAGTCAAAGTCTCGAATCAAATTTCAAGTCAGAACCGTCGAGCAAGATTTTGTGCCGGATTCCGGCTTACGGGCCTACTGTTACGTGCAACGGCTGGGGAGTTTGCAGGCGCTGGCGCAGGATGGCATTTTTGGCCGCGATTTCGGCGATGGCGTCGGCATGAATGACGTAGGCTCCGCTTGGCAAGGTGTTGCCAAAAGGAATTTTCGTGCTGTCGGGACTTGGCTTGAGATCGAAATGCTCGTATCCGATGGCGGTGGCGCGGCCGTTTTCGGCGACCGCCACAATGACGACCGTGAGATCGAAGGTGTCGGACGATCCGTTGGAGACCTGAACCGAACCGTCAATGCGGTTGTCGTGAACCTTCGGAGGCTGGTTCCACTCCAGCAGAAGGGAGGTCGCGATCACGACTTTGAACTCTTTGTTAATGGTGTGAGCGGGGCGGCCGGAGTCTTCGATTTTGAGAACCAGGGAAAATGTGCCGCTTTTCGTCGGTTTTCCGTGCAGCAGACCCTCGGGGGTGAGCGTGATGCCTTCCGGGAGTTCGCCGCTGGCGATGCTCCAGACATAGGGTGGCTGGCCACCGCGGGCGTGGAGTTGGGTGTGTATTTCGACTCCGTTCACCAGCGTTGGGAGTGAATCCTCGACGACGGCGAGCGGGGTTTGCGCCGACAGCATTGTGCCGCAGATCATCACAACGGCGGCCGTCCAAAGCGCTAGTTTGAAAGTCATCGTGGATCCGTCGAACATCCCCGCAGTTTGATTTTACCTTGGGCACGGCGTAAAAGAACTGCAAGATGCCTTATTGTTTTTCGCGCCCAACCGTTCGTCGTGTCTTCGTGTGTTCCCTGCTCTGCCTCCTCTTTATAGGGGTGGAAGCACGGGCGCAGGCTAGGGTGCCATCGCCTGAGCAGTCGCCCGTTGCGCCGCAGACTCCATCTCCTTCGCAGTCGCCGATTCCATCGCCGTCCAAACCCCAGGCCAATGCCGATGAAGGAGCGATCTTTGAACGGATCCTGAACCGGGTACGCTTTGAGAACGACGGCACAGAAGTGAGCCAGACCGAGGCGGTGGTTCGTGTCCAGAGCCAGGCGGGAGTGGAAGAGTTCGGCCAACTCGTCTTCGGATATTCCTCAGCCACCGAGAAGTTGGAAGTGGAATATGTGCGCGTGCGCAAGCCCGATGGGCGGGTGGTGGAGACTCCAGAATCAACGGCGCAGGATTTTGCTCCGGATGTGATGCGGGAAGCTCCAATGTATAGCGACTACCGGCAGCGGCACATTTCGGTGGCAGCGCTGGCGCCTGGTGACGTGTTGGAATATCGGACGGTGACGCGCGTTCTAACTCCCTTGGCGGCGGGAAATTTCTGGTATGAGTACACATTCCCCAAGGGAATTGCGGTCAACGAAGATCGTCTGGAGCTGGATGTTCCGAAGGATCGCGAGATTAAGTTGAAAACGCCGAAGCGGGCTCCGGAGACTCACGACGCAGGCGATCGACGTACGTACACATGGGTGGTGAACGATATTCAGCCGGACCGCGACAAGAAGCGAGATGAAGAAGGTGAGGAGACGGGGCCGGACGTCCAACTAACGACTTTCACCGACTGGAAGCAAGTTGCGCGGTGGTACGCGAAGCTGCAGGGCGATCGCATGACAGTCGATGAGAGTGTCCGCAAGAAAGCCGATGAGTTGACGAAGGGAGCAGACACGCCAATCGAGAAGGCGCGGCGGCTCTACGATTTCGTTGCGCTGGGCATCCGGTATGTGAGCATCTCGCTTGGGATCGGGCGCTACCAGCCGCATTCGGCGGCAGACGTTCTGGCGAACGGTTACGGCGACTGCAAAGATAAGCACACGCTGTTCTCTGCGATGCTGAAGGCGGAGGGAATTTCGAGTTATCCGGTGCTGATTGACAGTTCGCGCACTTTGGATCCGGATGTTCCGTCACCCGCGCAATTCGATCACGTGATCACGGCGGCGCGAGTTGGCCCTGGAGCGGGGTTGACGTGGCTTGATACGACTCCTGAAGTGACACCTTACGGACTCATTCTTTATCAGTTAAGAAATAAGCAAGCGGTGCTGGCGTCGGACGATAGCGAGGGCGGGCTGCAGAGGACACCGGCAGATTCTCCCATAAAGAGCTTTATGCATTTTGCGCTCGATGGAAAATTCAGTGAATATGGGGCGCTCGATGCCACGCTGGAGGTTACGGCGCAAGGTGATCGCGATTGGCCGCTGCGCGCGAATTTTCGCCGCGTGTCGCAAGCGCAGTGGAAGGAATTTGTAAAAGCGCTCTCTGCCGGATGGGGCCTGCCGGGGGATGTGGACGATATTCATCTCGATCCGATTGAAGATACGAGCAAGCCTTTTCATCTGAAGTATCACCTGCGTGAAGATGGATACTTCGTTGTGCCGTCGGCCAGCGTAAATTTTCGACCGATCCCGCCTCTGGGATTGCCCGCGATTCACACGGCGGAGAGGAGTGCAGATCCACTGAACATCGGACCAGCCGGTGAGATGGACTATCGCGTGCGATTGCAATTTCCAGCCAACTATGTAGTGCATACTCCAATTCCCGTGAAGATGTCTCGCGATTATGGAGACTACTCATCAACCTATTCGCTGAGCAAGGGAGTGCTGGAGGGCGAGCGCAAACTTGTGGTGAAGATGAATGAGGTCGCGGCTTCGCGGCGATCGGATTACGAATCGTTTCGGAACGCCGCGCACAGCGATGAAGACCAGTTGTTATCATGCACGATAGGGGCGCCGGCGGGAGGGACGCGGTCGCCGGCTGCGAAGATGGACGGAAGTCCGGCGGAACTGCATACGGCGGGAGTGCGGGCATTGCAGAGCAAGGACTATCGGACCGCGATTGACTTGCTGAAACGTGCTGTGGATGCCGATTCTAGCTTGACGAATCCGGGGATGAAAGATGGATGGTACGACCTGGGGCTGGCCTATTCCGGGGCCAATGATCACACGAATGCGATCGTCGCGTTTCGCAAGCAGCTCGAACAGGATTCACAGAGCAAGAACGCGAACGGCGAGTTGGCGATGGAACTCCAGCAGGCCGGAAAGAATGATGAGGCGATCGCGGCATATCGAAAACAGTTGGAAGCCACTCCGTTTGACAAGGCGACGCTGAAGAATCTCGGATTGCTGCTGGCGCAGGTAGGGCGGGATGCGGAGGCGCGGACTCAGTTGGAAGCGGCGGTGGCGATGCCGCCGGATGACCCTGAAATCAAGATGGGGCTGGCACAGGTGTACGGGCAATTGGGTGAGAAGCAATTGGCGCAGGATCTGATGAAAAGCCTGACTGGGGGAGCGACGGGCGATTCGGGGCAGGATATTTTTGCGGCGGCGCTGCGGAACGACATTGATCCGACGCAGACGGAAAACGATGCGCAGCAGATTCTTTATGACATTGGAGGCCAGTTCGATTCGGGTGAAATGGAGCGGCTGGGGCCATCGGCGTTTTCGTCGATGCGATTGGTGGCGCTGGCGTGGGCGCGGACGGGTTGGGCGAAATTTCAGCAAGGGGAAAATCTTCCGGCGATGCAGTTTTTGCAATCGGCGTGGCTTTTGAGCCAGTCGGGAACGGTGGCAAACCGGTTAGGGCAGGTTTTCGAAAAGCAAGGTCAGGCGGAGAAAGCGCGGCATATGTATGCGCTGGCAGTTGCAGCGGGCGGGAGCGAAGTCTCCGATTCGAGGGCGAGGCTGGGGCAACTTGCGGGCGGCGCAGCGGATGCGGCAAAAGGAATTGCGGCGGCTTCGGCGGAGTTAGTCGAGGCGCGGACTTTGAAGCTTGGAGCGATCACAAGAAAATCGGCCACAGCGCGCTTCAATCTTGTGTTTGATAGTTCGCCGCGTCCGGAGAGGGCCGAATTTGTGGACGGGGACGAGGGGCTGCGCCCGGCTGGGGAGCAGATGCGCGAGAAGGATTTTCCCGTGCGATTTCCGGATGTGTCGTCGGTCAAGATTGTGCGGAGGGCGCTGGTGAGCTGCGCGGCCGCCGGGTGCAGCGTGGAGTTGCTGCCGGTCGAGAATTGATGCCGTTGCGCTGCTGACAGCGGTTGTCTGTTAGATGTCCTTCGACTTCGCAACTTCGTTCGTTTCGCGAACGAAGCTGCCGCGCTCAGGATGACAGACTGTTTGGAATGACAGATGGGTCAGGGGCTCAGGAATGCGACTCGCTCGACGCTTTGCATCGACTCCGATAGTCTAGTGTGTCTCATTCGTACGAGGAGGTCCTGCGCATGCGGGAGGCGGTCGAACGGTTGTGGCCGGAAATTCAATGGATCGGGGACGCGAAGCTGCGCGAGCAGGTGACGCAGGTCTGGATCAAGGCGCTGGAACGGAGTCCGCTGAAGCCGGATGATTTGAATCAGATTCCGTTCACTCTGCTGGTTCCGAATTGCCCCATCACATTTATGGAGCACAAACGCTGCGTCGTGCACATCGCTCGTGATAGCGCGAAGGCCATGACGGAATTCATGGGACGGGCGCTTCCAATCGACGTCGATGTGGTCATTGGGGGCGCAATTCTGGCGGATGTCGGGAAGTTGCTGGAATATGAACTTGGTCCGGATGGAAAGAGCCGGCAGAGTGAGCGCGGAGAAGCGTTGCGGCATCCGTTTACAGGAGTTGCGCTGGCTATGGAGTGTGGCGTGCCTGATGCGGTTTGCCACATTATTGCGGCGCACGCGGCTGAGGGCGATCTGGTAAAGCGTACGACTGAGGCTTTTATTGTGCATCACGCGGATTTCATGGCATTTCTGCCATTTAAGAATCCGAAGAATGTGCGGACGGGTAGCAGGACTTAGGTGTCATGTCTTGGACCTTAGATCTCGGGTCCTGGATCACACGGGCTCGAGATTTGAACGACGGCTGAGAGCTGAAGGCTGAGAGCTACATAGAGGAGATGGCCTTGTCGACACCGAAAACAACTTTCAAAGAAACTATTACCGCGACCATGGCCCGCTGGGCTGCGGGGCTTATGTATAAACAGATTTCGCAGGACGCGGTTTATCAGGCAAAACGCTTCTTGCTCGATTCGGCAGGATGCGCGCTCGGCGGATACCGGCAGCACGACGTGACGATAGCGCTCTCGGTGCTGAAAGAAATTGCGGGACGCGGATCGGCAACCGTGATTGGGACCGGCGAAAAAATCGATGCTGTTTCGGCGTCGCTGGCCAATGCGCTGATGATCCGGTGCATGGATTACAACGATATTTATTGGAAGCAGGATCCATCGCATCCGTCTGATATTTTTCCGGCGGCCATGGCGTGCAGCGAACGGGCGAAGAGCGATGGCAAAGAACTGATTGTTGGATTTGTACTTGGCCACGAATTTGAAATGCGCTTGTGCGAGGCGGCGTTTCCGGGAATTCGTGAGCGCGGCTGGCATCATGCGACTTTGACGGCGTTTGTTTCGCCGATTGTTGCGGGGCG
>Ga0302278_10003273_pt1 | contig 17874 bp, 7 predicted proteins | sample III_Bog_N3_2_FD_194543 | JGI IMG/M metagenome (GOLD analysis project Ga0302278, IMG submission 194543) | Peat permafrost microbial communities from Stordalen Mire near Abisko, Sweden - III_Bog_N3_2 | ecosystem: Environmental > Terrestrial > Soil > Wetlands > Peat | place: Sweden: Abisko...
CAGATTCACCGTCAGCGTTGCCACGCCCGTTGCGTCAAGCGCTGTAGTCCCTAAGACTGCGCCATTGCTAAGGAAGCTCACTGTTCCGGTCGGCGTTACTGGTCCGGAGTATCGCACCACGGAGATCAGTGTCACCTGCTGTCCGCCGGTCAGCGACGTCGAGGACGCGGTCAGCGTGTCCGTCGTGGGGCGGAGTTGAACGGACTGCGTCAGCACCGGCGAGACGCCTGCGAGATCGAGCGTATCTCCGCCGTATGCTGCTGAGATCGCGTGCTGCCCGGTCGCGATCGAGAGGGCGGTAAAGGTCGCCGTTCCCGCCGCATTCAGCGGCACCGTGGCCAGCACGGTGGTGCCATCGGAGAACACGACAGCACCCGTGGGCGGCTTACTGCCAGCGTTCGATACGGTTGCCATAAAGGTCACCGCGTCCAGCGCCAGCGCAGGGTTCTCGCTGGACGAGAGCGCCACCGCTGTGGCCTGCACTACGCTCTGCGCGAGTACCTTCGAAGTGCTTGGGTTGTTATTCGCATCGCCGCTATATACGGCGATGATCGGATGCGGGCCAGGGGTCAAGCCGGAGACGACCAGCGTTGCCACCCCGGACGCATTCACGTTCGAGGCGCCAAGCGCAGTCGTGCCGTCCTGAAATGTAACTGTTCCAGTGACGTTGCCGCCAGTCCCGACGACCGTCGATGTCAACGTCAAGGGTGCGCTCGCGAGAGAGGGATTTGCATTTGAAATCAAAGTGACGGTTGTCCCGGCCGTCTGCACTGTCTGCACAAGCACGCTTGAGGCCGCTGCCTGATTGAGTGAATCTCCGCTGTAAGCGGCGACAATCGTATGCTGACCGACCGCCAGCGCACTGGTGCTGAAGACGGCTGAGCCAGCGCTTCCTACGCTGACCGTGCCCAGCACCGCGGACCCGTCTTTGAAGGTCACACTACCCGTGACGGCTGCGGACTGCGGCGAGGCGATGGTTGCGGTAAAGCTGACGCTGGCCCCGGCAATCGATGGGTTCGCGCTACTTATGAGCGTTACCGCCCCGGCCTGTAGCACCTGCTGGTTCAGCGCCAAAGACTGGCTCGATGCATCGTTTGCGTCGCCACCATATGTGGCCGTAATCGGGTGCGCGCCAAGAGTGAGCGTCGATAGGCCAAACACCGCCGTTCCTGCGTTCAAAGGCGCGGTGCCAATCACTTTGGTGCCGTCGGAGAAGGTCACCGTTCCTGTGGCAGCACCGCCGTTGGTGGTGATCGTCGCCGTGAATGTCACACCGGAGCCAAACAAGCTCGGATTCGCGCTCGACGCCAGCGTGGTGCTGGTGGTGGCGATCTGGACCGTCTGCAGGAGAGGGGTCGATGTGCTGCCATTGTCCCTGGCATCGCCGGCATAGGCCGCAGTCAGCGTGTCCTGGCCAACCGCGAGAGACGACGTGGTGAGGACGGCGATTCCCTTGGAGTTCAGCGTGCCAGTTCCCAGCATAGCGGCGCCCGAAAGGAATGTGACCGTGCCAGTTGGGACGCCGCCCGATCCGGTCACGACTGCCGTCAATGTCACCGGTGCGCCGGCGATCGAAGGTGTAAGGCTCGTCGTCAGAGCTGTGGATGTAGTCGCCGAGAGCAGCGTCTCGCCGATCGATGGCGATGCGCTCGCAACATAGTTAGAGTTTCCGCTGTAGCTCGCGCTCAGGGTGTGGGAACCCACGTTCAAAGAGGAGACACTCAACGTTGCAATCCCGGCAGCCGAGATCGTTGCCGTGCCGATCACGGTTGCACCGTCGGAAAAGGTCACCGTTCCAGTGAAGGCGCCCCCGGCCCCGGTCGTCCCGCTTTGTACTACGGTCGCAGTCAACTGCAATGCGGCGCCCGCGACGGCCGGATTGGATGCCGACGCGATCGCCGTTGTTGTGGCAATCGGCTGCACCGTCTCGGTGACGGTGGCGGAGCTCGATGTAAGGTTGTTCGCGTCGCCCGCATACGTGGCGGAGATGGCATGTAATCCGCCAACCAGCGCGCTGGTCGTCAGTGTGGCTGTCCCCGTTGCGTTGAGCGTCGCTGTCCCAATCGCAGCTGCGCCATCCAGAAACGTAACCGTCCCGGTTGGAATGGCGCCGTCAGTTCGTGAGACAACTGACGTAAACGTCACGCTGATGCCGGCAAACACACTTGCATTTGACGTCGCCAGGGAGGTCGTCGTCGCATCCTTCGCGACAGTCTGAATCAGCACGACGGACTGGCTTGCCAGATCGGATGCGTCCCCCGCGTAGTTTGCGGTGATATTGTGTTGTCCACCAACCAGCGCCGACGTCGCAAAGGCTGCGATCCCGCCGGCATTCAGAATTCCCGAGCCTAGAGCTGTGGCGCCGTCAGAGAATGTGACCGTGCCGCCGGGCGAGGTCGTGGATCCCACGGGTCCAGCGACAGTTGCAGTAAACGTCACCGTTGTGCCGGCAACCGAGGGGTCCAGGCTGGAGGTCAGCGCCGTGGTGGTGATCTGCTTGATGCTCTCCACCAGCGCTGGCGAGGTGGCCACGCCGTTCTGGCTGTCGCCGCCGTAGACGGCGGTGATGCTGTGAGACCCAGTTGTCAGTGTCGAGGTCGAGAAGGCGGCCACGCCGGTTGCGTTGAGGGCTGCTGACCCGATCGGCACAGTTCCGTCGAAGAAGTTCACAGTGCCCGTAGCCGCGACCGGAAGAGAGTTTGACACCACTGCGGTAAACGTAACAGCTATACCCAGCGAGGCCGGATTGGCGCTGGAAGTGAGCGTTACACTGGTCGGCTGCACCGCCAGCACCTGCCCCGAAAGATTGACGATGCCAGGGCTATCCGGGGCATTCGACATCACGGACAGGGAGCCAGGCACCAGCAGGCCCGTCACCGTCGGAGCAAATTCCACTCCCAGCACGCACGTTTGATTGACCGGCACCGCCTGCGAAATTGCGCAGGTGGTGCTGGCGGGGTCGAGCGCGGAGTTGCTCACCAGGTTAAACCCGCTAAAGTTGAGCGTCGCGTTCCCATCGTTCTCGATGGTCTGCGGTTGCGGGAGTGAGACGCGGTCCACGCGGATCGGCAGATAACTCAACGCCGCCGCATTCGACGCCACCATGCGGATCAGTTGGTGGAACATGTCCGCAATATAGAGATTACCGGGCCCATCGAGAAATAGCGCGTAAGGGCCATCGAGCGTCGACGAATTCGCTGCGATTCCGTCTTCGGTCATGCCGCCGGCGAAGGTTCCGGCGATCGTCTGGATGATTCCGCTGGCCGCGCCCACCTTGCGCACCAACTGGTTGCCCGAGTCCGCAACATAGAGGTTTCCAGCGACATCCACCAGCACACTCGCGGGCACGTTCAGTTGTGCCTGCGTGGCCAGACCGGCGTCTCCGCCATATCCTCGAGTCCCGGTCCCGACCACGGTCGATATCACTCCCGCCGGGTTCACCTTGCGGATACGGTTGTTCGAAAGATCGGCGATGTAAAGGCTGCCATCGCCTCCCAGAGCAATTCCCCAGGGATAATTCAACTGGGCAGAGGTCGCTTGACCGCCGTCGCCTGAGAACCCGGTCGCACCGGTGCCGGCAACGGTCGTGATAATTCCGGTCGAGAGATTGACCTTGCGAACCACGTTGTTGCCCGTGTCCGAGATATACAGCGAATGATCGCCGTCAAACGCAACGGCGCTGGGATATGCGAGAAGCGCCTGCGTGGCGAGTCCGCCATCCCCGGAGTAGCCGGACTTCCCGCCGATCCCAGCGATGGTCCAGATCAATCCCGTCACCGCGTTGACCATACGGATTGCGTGGTTTCCACCGTCCACGATGTAGAAGTTGCCCGCCCCATCCAGTTTGACGTCGGCGGGCGAATTCAGCAGCGCCGATGTGGCCGGGCCGCCATCGCCACCATATCCCGCGATTCCATTGCCTGCAATCGTCGAGATGACTCCCGTAGCGCCGTTGACCAGACGGACGCGTTGATTGTTTGAGTCCGAGATATAGAGATCACCAGCCGCGTCGGTTGCACCGCCCATCGGCAGGAATAGCGGCGACTGCGTAGCGAGTCCACCGTCCCCGCGAAAGATCCACTGACCGTTTCCGGCTGCTGTGGAGATCATCGCCGGGACAAAGACCGCCGTAGGGCCAACCCCCGTCGCACTCAATAGTTGGCTTCCAAGAACGCTGCCGTCGCTCGCCAGCAGCACCACCGCACCCTGCCGGAGTCCAGGATACTTCGCTTGGAAGCTCACTGCTACGGTGCAGGTCTGCCCCACGAAGTAAGTCGTGCCCTGCGCACAACTGCCGCCTGCCGCAAGCGTGAAGTCCTGGTTTGCGACGCCCTGCGTCAGCACGTTGGTCGCGTTCAGGCTTCCTGAGCCGGACATGGTTACCACGACGGTGCCGGTCTCTGCCGCGGCCCCAACGCTAACCGGAGAGGCAAATTTATAGGCGGGCTTCAGGGCCACAACCTGCGCAGCGGCGATTCCGGCCAGCGAAACGAGTGCGCCCAACAATATCGACCGCATGCGCAGTCCAGCTTTTATTCGTGGCAAATTGTCTCCCCGGTCACACTTCGTATCCAGTGTCCCCAAGGCCGTCTCCCAGGTTCGGCTGGCGGATGCAGGGCCGCCAACAAATTGCGGAAAAGGGTGGCGCATCCAGCCCGTTTCCGCCCCTGCAAGTTCATACGGGAATTGTGTGACTCCTTAACTAAGAAGTTAATCCTTGCCGGAGAGCCCGTCAGTACCACTTAGGAGCCATGCTGGCGACAAACGCGCCACTCGAGCGGGCCAATGTTGCAGCGGCGCGATCTATCTCGTTTTTCTCGCCAAACATGTTTGTCGGGGCGTCATTCTCCCGAAAGGAGGATTCCGCGGATGCAGAGTTGATCCTGGACTCACCGGGCTATGCTGCTCGACTTCGCAAACCAGTAATACCGTCGCCAACAATTGACGCAGCGAACCGGACGCAGCATGAAAATACTTAACAGTCCGTCCAGTGGGCCCGCTTCCGCCTGCTCGAAGCGAATGGAACTGCAGAGCGGGCACTGCCGCCGAGTCCAAAGTACGCGCGGAAGACGACCAAGCCAGCCTTGCACAGCGGAATCCATAATCTCTCCTTGATCAAGCAACGAGCGAGTTATGCACCGCTTGCGATTCCTGTGCTGGAATTCCCGTCCATCCAGTAGGGGAGAGCGCGGACACTGCCGGTAGCGAAAGCGATGCGTGAGTCGGCAGTTCCGTGGTAAAGGTTGATCGCATTTTCGTCCAGTCCGATCGTCTGGCCGCGGGGAAGGTCGCATGGAATCCGCTGGAACCGAGGGACTGCAACATGTTCTGGTCGTCCTGGTAGCTCGGTTGCGAGCGGCTTGAGTGTCTCACACCCGGCATCCGTCATTCTCTTGTTCTCACTCCCCACCGCCCAGCGAGCATCCATCCGATGCCTGGTTGCTGGCTCTCTTTGGGTACGCGCACAACTCCTAAATCAGGGTTCGGCTGTGCGGGGGAAATCCTGCGCGGCCGACTGCTCATGAAAGCGGTGCGGCACGACCGAGTTCATCGGCTGAACGGTCGCATAGTGGATCATGGTGTCGCAGTACACGCAGCTTGCCTCATGAATGACAAAATCTGCCGGTCCGACCGAAAGGGAAAAGGCGCGCAGGCATTCCGGACAGGTGATGAGGACATTCGCATCCGACGATTCGTCGCTCCTTGAAGGAGAGATCCAGATCGGGGTGGATGCACTTGATCCTAGGCGAACCTGGTTGGCAACGAGGGCTGCGGTCTCGACGATATTGAACAGACGGCCAAGACCAGTGGCTTTTTCGTGGAAGGCATCGGCGGCGATTCCCTGTGGAACTGCGTCGCCCGAAAAGGCTCCGCTGGTAGCAATCACATAGATCTTCGGGATTTTCCGCCGAACTACGGAGAGCAGTTCAAAACCGGACATGCCCGGCATGTTGAGATCGGAGAGCAGGATGTCCGGCACTTCTTCGCGAATCTGCTCGAGGGCAGAGAAGCCGTCTTCGGCAATGCGCACGGAGTGGCCCAGTCCAACAAAGATTTGACTGAAGAGATCCCGCGTCGAGGGTTCATCATCGACGACCAATAACTTCGCTTTCAGACTTGGCATGGCCCCTCCCAATCCGACTTAAATCCTCTGACTGTCACCAGTCTCGCGCATGACCTCCACCCTTGGCTGTACCAAATTGCTCAGTGGGACAACTTGTTCTTGAGCCTGGACATCGAAGCGGGTGCGGCGATGGGTATCGGGAATCTTTGGCCGTTAAGCATTGCGTTCTAGATGCGCTATCGTGCAGGACAGAGTTTGGATGCGCTCTGTGAACCTGGATTCGGCCGCTATATTCAACGAATCCCGGTTTCCGAAAGCGATTCATGTAGAAGCTCACCTGGAAGCGGGTCGTTCGGAGCAGCGCGCGGGGCATGAAAGGCACAATTCTGCGTCATGGGCCTTCATTGGCAGAGAAAATAGCGGGATCGAAGGGCAACGCGGATGCTGTATCCATCGATTTTGGCTCCGGGACCGCCCCATGATTAGCATTAGCTTCGCACCGAACTGGCTCCTAAACTGTGCAATATTGCTCACCTTTCGTGCGCAGTAACAAATCCCGCATTCACCTCGCCGATGAACTGCGAAACGAACCCAAATAAGCGCGTTCGCCTTTCCAGCGAGCCCATGCGCGGCTATTGACAGTATTCTCTCACTCGATCCGGGCTGTAGATGGTATCGTGCTTACATCCAAAGAAGTTTCGAATGATGTTCGATCGACTCATCGCTCCAACTTGGCGAGCGATGTTAATTTGGCCGCACTGAGGATCGTGATTTGTGAACGTCTCGCCCAATCTCAGAACCCCGCACCGCTTCAAGGAGTGTTCCTTCGTGTCCATCTCGAGGAGTATTTTCGACTCTGCCAATCGCCCTTCAGTCCTGCTGCTTGCATCGCTTGTGTTTGCCAACCTGGGTGGGAGCGCACTGGCGCAAACGGCTCCTCAACTGCTGCCCTACACGGTGAAGCTGATTGCCGGCGGAGCGGCGACGAGCCCTGCGAAGGGTGCGACGTGCCCCGTGTCTGGTTTCGTCTCGACCGATGCATTCGGGGATGGATGCCTGGCGACGGAGATCACGGTTGCACCTTCATCAACAGCGGGCACGGGGGCGCGTTATGTAGTCGCCGACAGGACTGGCGCCATCTTTTTCTCGGATGCCACCAACGGTCTTGTCCGGCGCGTCGATCCGATTACGGGAGTGGTGACCGCAGTGGCGGGCGGGGCAAGTTCCTCGCCGGCTTCGGGCGTGGCATGCGGCTCTCTCGTCTCCACTGACTCCGATGGCGACGGATGCCTGGGTACCGCGGTGAAGCTGTCAAAACCCATGGGACTGGCGTTTTCTGCCGCAGGCGATCTCTATTTCGTGGATTATGGCTTTGACGATATCCGCAAGATCGCCGCGACCGGCGGGGTTATCACCACGACCGGCGTTATCACCAATATTGCAGGCGGCTCGACCTTCGGCTACAACGTGAACAACACTTCCCTGAGCGGTCCGGTGATCGCTGCGACTCAGTCTTACTTGAATTTTCCATATGGCATTGCGTTCGACACAGCGGGAAACCTGTACGTCGCCGACGAAGGCAACCAGGCCCTTGAAGTCATTAATCTAACCAACGCCAGTGAAACCATTCAGGGCATGACTGTGCCTGCCGGAACCATTGCGAAGTTCGCCGGCTATGGCAGCCTCGCGGCCAAGACGCCGGCCAGTGGCGACTGCCCGGATTTCGTCTCCACCAGTGCGCGCGGCGGCTGCTACTTTGGACTGTTCACCGCCGGCAGCCCGGCGAACACATCCAACATCGACTCGGCGTACAGCGTTGCGGTCGACGCGTCGGGGAATGTCTACTTTGCCAACGAATTCCCCAACGATGTCGGCATTATCACGCCTGCCAACGTGATTAACAACTTCGCCGGCATCGAAAACAGCGCCGCCAAGAAAGCGATGCGCGGAGCTGCCGGGAGCTTCGGGGTCGGAAGCGTCTTTGGTGTCGCCATCGACGGGAACGCTAATCTGTACATCACCGATGCCAGCAGCGGCTTCATCTGGCGGGTTGACGGCTCGGCGGGTCACACCATGTATGTCTTGGCCGGGGGCGCAACCACGGTCTGCGCTGCCGCAATCGATGCCAACGGCGATGGTTGCCCCGCAACGCAGGCTAAGTTCGGCTCCAGCGGTTCGGGCAACTTCGCGTCGACCACTCTGCCCGGACCCGGGATCTTCGGGATCGCAGTCGATGCGTATTCCGACGTCTTCGTCGGCGACACGGAAACGGGGGTGATCCGCGAGGTGGCCTCCGGAACCCAGTTCGGGAACGTGGGCGCGACGCAAACCGACACCGTGGACGTGCATTTTGCAGCCAACGATTCGGCTGTGTCCGGAGGTTATACGATCACAACGGGTGCGGGAATCTTCTCTCTGGGAAGCCCATCCTGTACCGTCAACACCGATCTGACCACAGACTGCCTGGTTCCGATTACCGCGACACCCAGTGTACTGGGCCCCTTCACCGGCACATTGCAGGTGCAGTCGCAACTGGGAGGCATCAGCAGCTTTGCGCTGACCGGCAACTTCGTGCAGAGCCCCGTGACCCGGACGGTGGTATCGACGGCGAGTGCAACGTCGTGCAGCGGCAGCCTTACATTCGCGACGACGGCCCCAACAACGCTGACGGCGACGCTGGTTGCCAACGGCCCTTCCAATCCCACCGGCAATATCATCTTTTACGCCAATGGGACGGCACTCCCGCCGACTAGTGGCGTGGCGGTCAGCAACATTGGCACCGCCAGCGCTCCGGTATATGGTGCGACGCTCACGTATACGTTCTCGACTCCCGCGACGTACAGCATCACCGCGACGTACAGCGGTGACGGATACTTCAAGACCTCCACCACCAGCGCGCCGGCGAGCGTGACCACGGCGCTGCCGGCGTTCACGGCTTCGCCGATCGCTTATCAGCAGAACACGGTGTCCGCGGGGCAGACGGCGTTGTACAGTTTCACCCTGGCACAGACGGTGTACACCGGAACGATTTCGTTCACGGCGACAGGCTTGCCCGCGAACTCCGCCGTGTCGTTCAGTCCGACTTCCATCACCGCAAGCGGCTGCTCCACCACCAACACCGTCGCGCTCAGTATCCTGACGCAGCAAGGTGCCTCGGCACTGCAAAGTTCGGTCGGCCCGATCGGCAAAGGTCTCTGGGGCACTCTTGCTGCTGTGCCTGGGCTAGGGCTAGCGTTGTTGATCGGACTGCGCCGCCGGCGCGCTCCGTTGCGTTACGGCAACCTCTGGCTCGCGCTGGCGCTGCTGGTCGCGGCGTCCGGAACGATTGCCTGCGGCAACGGGGTGACGACCCTTCCGCGAACACCCGCAGGCACTTACACCATCACAATCACGGCGACGGGGTCCACTGGGACTTCGTCGACGATCACGGTTCCGCTCACGGTCAAGTGATCCGCATTCATCTGGATCTGGGATGAGCCTTCCGGGATCCACAACTATAAAAGCTGCAACGCACTCTTAGGCATGGCCTTCAGTTCAGGAGATTTACGGGATGCAACTCATCGTCCGCACGTCTGGCAAGCTTACCCGCATCGCGCGGTCAACTCTTATCGCAGTTCTTGTTGCGGGTCTTGGCCTTGGCTTCACCGTCGGAACTGCCGCATTCGCGCAGTCGGCGACCACTGGCGCAATCGGCGGCGTCGTCACCGACAGCGGTGGGGCGTTATTGCCTGCTACGACCGTTACGGTAAAGTCGATCGAGACGGGGCTTACTCGAACGGCCAAAACGAATGGGTCGGGCGAGTATCGCGTTACTGAACTGGAGCCCGGCACCTACGGCGCAACCTTCACCGCGGACGGCTTCGAGCTTTACAAGGAAGACGCCATCGTCGTCACCGTCGGAAGCATTTCCTCCGTCTCCCCTGCCCTCAAGGCCGGTTCAGTAACCAACACAATCGAGGTCACCGACCAAGCGCCTTTGATGCACACTCAGGACGCCGCCATTTCAACCACCATCGACCAAAATGCGATCGACAACCTGCCGATTAACGGCAGACGCTGGTCAAGCTTCGCACTTCTCACCCCGGGCGTAGTCTCGAACGGAGACGGCTTCGGCCTACTTAGCTTCCGCGGCATCAGCTTCCTGCTCAACGACAGTACCGTTGACGGCGCTGACAACAACCAGGCCTACTTCTCTGAGGAGCGCGGCCGCACCCGCGCCTCTTACTCTATCTCCCAGGCCGCAGTCCAGGAGTTTCAGGTCAACGCCTCGAACTACTCCGCCGAATATGGCCGTGCCGCCGGCGGCGTCATCAACACAGTCACGAAGAGCGGAAGCAACCAACTCCATGGAGAGTTGTTCTTTTACGACCGCGACAACGACTACGGCGCCTCTAACCCCTACACCCAACTCGTCACCCAGGTTCCCGGCACGACCAACTTCGTCGCCACCAATTACAAGCCCAAGGACTGGCGCAAGCAGTGGGGCTTTGGCATAGGGGGTGCGCTTCTTCGCGACAAACTCTTCTGGTTCTATTCCTACGACCAGTCGCGCCGTAACTTCCCCGGCACAGCCCGCGCATCCGATCCTTCGGACAGCTTCTCGCCGGCCGATTCCACGCTGCCCACGGGTGCGACCTGCTCCGGCGGAGTCTTCGCCGGGACCCCGGCAACCGGCGCCGTTGTTGGAGATCAGGCTGCGTGCAACCTGGCCAGCGCGCTCGGCCTCGGCAACGGCGCCGCCGCCTTTCAAGCCGGTGCTGCTTACTATGGCCAAGGCCTCGGTATCCTCTCCAACTTCCTCGGTGCCGTTCCTCGCGTGAGCGATCAAATCCTGAACTTCCCCAAGCTCGATTACCAGGTCAACGATCGCAACCGCCTCACCATCGAATACAACCGTCTGCGCTATGATGCGCCCGCCGGTGTCCAAACCCAGGCTTCCAACTTTTACGGCCGCGGCAGCTTCGGCAACGACTTCGTCAAGACCGATTTCGGCATTCTCCGCTTCACCACCGTTCTCACCAGCTCCATGGTCAACGAGTTCCGCGCCCAGTACGGCCGCGACTTCGAATACGAAACCTCGCAACCCCCGCTACCCAACGAGCTGCCCTTAGCGAACAACCAGTTCCACCTGCCGGTCGGCGTTCAGCTCGGCTACGAGTTCGATCTCAATGGCTTCGACATCGGCACTCCCTACCTCTTCCCCCGTACCGCCTATCCAGACGAGCGCCGCACCCAGGTTTCCGACGGCATCACCTGGTCGCATGGTGCCCACAACCTCAAAGCCGGTATCGACGCCAATCGCGCTTACGAGCACATCAACAACCTCTATCAGGGCGTTGGCTCCTACAGCTACGACTACAGTTGGGACTTCATCGCCGACTACCTCCACACAACCACCGGCCTTGGCGGCCCCAACTACGCTGCCAAGTTCTACAGCTTCACTCAGGGCATTGGCAATCCAAGCATCGCCTTCTCCACCACCGACTACGCCGGCTACGTCACTGACGACTGGCGCATCACACCGCGCCTCACTGTCACCGCCGGCCTGCGCTACGAGTACGAATACGTTCCACCAAATCCCTATGTCAACACTGGCAACATCCCCCTCAATCTTCCTGCTCTTCCCCAAACCGCCCAGAAGCCGGACGACCGCAACAACCTCGGCCCTCGCATCGGTTTCGCGTTCAACGTCTTCGGCGACGGCAACACCACCCTGCGTGGCGGTTACGGCCTCTACTACGGCCGCATCATCGGTGCCAGCATCGGCCTTGCCTACCAGAACTCCGGCTCCCCCAACGGCCAAGTCTCTGTAACCACGACCTCAGCCGGGTGCATCAATTTCCCGAATCTGCTTCCTTCTTCCGAAGTCGCCTTCGCCGCAGCTCTTTCCGCCACTAGCTGTAGTCTACAGAGCCCCACCGTCGCCTTTCTCGATAAGCACATGCAGAATCCCCAAGTACACGAAGTCGATCTTTCCCTCGAGCAGAACCTCGGCTGGAAGACCGTATTCGGAATCACCTACATGAGTTCCTTTGGCCGCGAACTTCCCTCGGTTTACGACACCAATGCCCCGGTTGGAACTACCAGCACCATCACCTACACCGTGCGCAACGACCTTGCGACCACCACCGGCGGCGGAGTCACCGGCACTGTTCTCCCCCGTGGCGGACATACCCCCCCACTCCTTCAGGGAAGCACCCACACCTACAAGTTCTATCCCGCCGCCGCAGCCCGTCCCAACCCGGCGTACTACAACATCTACGCCGTCCAGAGCGAGGTCAATTCCTCCTACAATGCGCTCAGCGTCCAGCTCAACAAGCGTTTCAGCGACAGCCTCTCGCTCCTCAGCAACTTCACTTGGTCCCACGCGCTCGACTACAATCCATATCTCAGCACTGGCTTCGGGTCCTCCTCCTACCTCCCAGTCGACCCCGAAGATCGCCGACAGGACTATGGCAACAGCAACCTCAATGTGAAGCAGCGCTTTGTCTTCGCCGCCCATTACAACCCGCACTTCAACCTTAGCGGCGTCAAGAAGATTGCCCTCAACGGCTGGGGCATTTCACCTGTCGTCCAGATCCAGGACGGTCTCCCCTACTCGGCAACTACCAGCGGAACTCAGACTGGCGCTGTCCTCGCCGGCCCGCTCGGCGCAGGCGGAGCAGCCCGTCTGCCCAAGTTCGACGCCGCCGGAAACCTCGAAACCGAACGCAACATCTTCACCCAGCCCGGCACCGCAGTCTTCGACCTCCGTGTAGGAAAGGACTTCAACCTCCCGGGTATCGGGACCAGCCAACCTCGCCTGGAAATCTTCGCCGAGCTCTTCAACGTCCTCAACCACCAGAACATCACCTCCGTCAGTAACGGCTCCTACACCATCTGCACCAGGCCCGGAACAGCTGGCGTAGCCGGCGGTTGCCCCTCGGGAGTCACCTATCCCAGCGGACAGGGCTTCCTCGTCTTCAACCCCAACTTCGGCACCAACAACAACTCCAATAGCAACATCAGCTACACTCCGCGGCAGCTACAGCTCGCGGCTCGCCTCCACTTCTAGCAAACCGCAATCTCTCGGAGCTATGTTGGCTTCCCCGGTATGCTTAGGGGATCCAACAGTTACGGCTGGGGTGGGACGGCCGTCAGCGGCGTGTCCGGCGAATTGGCGGGGGCAGGTTTGGGCAGCGGAGTGCGGCTGGGCTGAGCCTCAGTACCGGCCGGAACCTCCGGCACACCCAATATCCGGTTCAGGACGTGCGCCAGGCGCAGGCCGCCAAGCGCCAACTGTGCATCCACAATCTTCGACTCTTCTGCGACATATTCATGCGTAATCAAGGCCCCGTTCGGAGCAAGCGCCTCGACGGCGTAGTGATGCGAGATGTTGGCCCACGTTGTCGGCTCGCCACCGTCCAGCCGCTCCCAGTGGTTGTCCTGGATCTCTCTCAGTAGCCGGTCAGTATACTTCTGCTCGCTCAAGCCCTGCTCCTCGATCATCGAATCGTCCCACACGCCGTGCAGGTTGCAGGCAAAGGTGCCGCACACCACGCTGCCCAGAAACGTCACTTTGATTCCATTGCCTCCGCGGTCGTCGGCCAGCGCGTGGAACGGCTGATGGATGTCCCCGATCAGGTGCACCACAAATTTCAGCGCCTCGGCCCGCTCTGCCAGGCTCAAAGACTCGTCGCCCAGCCGGCCCTCGAAATACAGAATCCGGTCGGTCACGCAGTCGCGCCATGGCGATTTTGGATCTGTTTCGGAGACGGGACAGTCCCGCATGCGGTCGAACTTCGCTTCAGCGGAAGGAATATCGACGTAATGCCACTTTGCGGTCTCGGGATGGTCCGCACGATAGGCGTCAGCCCACGGGGCAACATCGGCTAGAGTCTCCTTGTGCAGTAATTCCTCGACTTGCGCCTTGGCCTGCGGCGTCAGGTAATGTTCCGCCACCAGCGCCGTCAGGCGATGCCCCTCGCGCCCCCAGGCCCAACCCTGCTGCGCAGTCACGCATAGAAGAAGAGCGCCCACAACAACGAAACGTGCTACTCGTTTGCAGCGTATTGTCCAACTGTTCGTCTTTTCGTCCATTCACTGCCTGCCTTAATTAGAATCGAGATTGCTGCGGTCGTGCAGTACCGATTGCCAGACCAAAGCGACGAGCCATACCGAGCCATCCTGCGCTCCCGGTCTCAAGGTTGGAGATTTCAGCGATTTCCGGAACGGTATGGAAGAAGAGGAAGAACTTGCCTGTGTCGTTCCCAGTGCGCGGTATCCATCGCTATGATCTCACCTCAGTCTGCGTTGCGCTGCTGGTCGTGTCGACTGCGCTCGTCGGCTCGGCCTGTCACGTCCATGCTCAGGTAGCATCCCCGCCTTCGGCGGCCGCTCCAGCGCCGCTTCGGGACGCCGCACCCGCGACCAGCCCCAAGGGGCCAGCCTTGAGCGTGACCGTGCGCCTGGTGGTTCTCGACGTGGTCGTCACCGACGCAGCCGGCAAGCCCGTGGACGGCCTCACCGCCGGAGACTTTCAGGTATTCGAGGATGGAAAGCTGCAGCGCATTCGCTCGCTCGAGCCTCCCTCGACCCACACCTTGCCGCAGGCCACAGACGCTGCGGGCACCTCGGCGGTCTTCGACCCGGCGCAGCCCGCAAGCTTCGGACGTTCGCCGGTGACCATTCTCGTGCTCGACCAGCTCAACACCCACTTTGCCGACAGCTCGTTTGCGCGCCGCTCGCTGCGCGACTATCTCGCCGGCCAGCCTGCTCTTCTGGCGCAACCCACTACGCTACTCAGCGTGGGCGACAACCGCTTCAAGCTGCTTCAGACCTTCACCCGCGATCGCGACGCCTTGCTCCACGCCCTCGCCGCTGCACCCACCGAGTACGCATGGACCCTCGAAGTCAATGGCAAAGCCGACCACGGTCCCATCGAACGCCTCAACCAGTCGCTGAGCGCACTGGAAGAGATCGCCCAGAACTATGCGCGCATCCCCGGCCGCAAAAACCTCATCTGGGTGGGCGGCGGCTTTCCCTCGCTCGATCCCCAAGCCGTCGATGGCGGCGACATGCAAGAAGTGAAGGACACACTCCAGCATGTGACCAATGTCCTGCTCGACACACGCGTCACTTTCTACGCCGTCGACCCCACCAGCCTCGCTCCCGGCATGACCGAAATCACCGATGCGTCCCAAATAGCCTTTGCCCAGGCAGCGGGCGATTCGCTTACAAGCAACGCAGACCCGCTCAACTCCGGCGAAGACTTCGATAAGCTCGGTCCGCTGACTGGTGGCCGTGTAGTGCGCGGCAGGAACGATATCGACCGGCAGATTGCGGCCTCGGTCGATCTCGGCAATACCTTCTACACCATCTCCTATACGCCCAGTTCCACCAGCGAAGCGGCCGCGCAGTACCGCAGGATTCGCGTGGTCTGCCTGCGCACCGGCCTCACCGCAACCACCCGCAGCGGCTACTACTCCGGCCAAACTCAGCAGGAGAAGTCAACCACTATCGCCGCCTACGATCTAACCTCGGCAGCGGAAAGCTCTATGCCGCTCAACGGCCTTCGCGTTACCGTGGAGCCCGACACGTCTCCAAACGCGCCTCCCGATACTTACATCGTCCACGCTGTCGTCGCCAACCTAACATGGAAGCCGAAAGCCGATGGCAGTGCCACCGCTTCGGTCTACGTCATGGCGGTCTCTCTCGACCCAAAAAAGAAAATGCTTACCCACACCCTGCACGGCATGACCGCCAACGCGAAACCGGGCGTCGACCTGCGCGATGCCGTCCGGACGGCCGACTTTTACTTCACCGCGCTGCCCGCGCCCAAGGCCAGCACCCTGCGTTTCGTCGTCCGCGATTCTTCCACCGGCCGCATGGGTTCTGTCGACCTGCCGCTGGCGAAGCACTAGACCTCACGCAAGTCCAAGGCAGCTTTCCCCAGCTTACTTCTCGGTCGACCTGCGACGGGCCTTCAGCCGCCGCCGAGCCGACGTGAAAAATGCTCCCGCGCAGCCAACGATTGCCAGCACCGCGGTTGGGTTCTCCGGAGAATCCGTACAACCCGACTGCGCATGAATAGACCGCGTGATGCATAGCAACACGATACAGCTAAGAGTCAACAGCAAAGGTTTCTTCATGTAGGTCCTCAGTAAAGCCGATGAACTATGGTTTCGTGGCAACAGTTCCGTTGGCCAATTGGGCAGAGATTGGCGTCACGACAGGTACCGCCGCACCGACGATCTCAGTCATTTGCGTATTACTCGTCGAGTTGGTGCTTGAAACCCACACGTTCCCCGAAGGATCGATTGCACATCCGCGGAGGCTGGTAAAGAAGCTGGCAGCCTTTTGGAACCCGCCGTTCTCTGTAGTCGTCGTGCCGGTTCCGGGTGTGGTACTTGTCGGCGAGAGAGCAACGCCGGTCTTGGTGAACTCGGAGACCCCGAAAAGCCCTGAGCTCGCAGCCGTATTATTCGCGATCCACACGTTACCAGCACCATCCACCGCGACCACCCGCCCAGTTGATACGCCGCCGGCAAATATCGCTGTCGCAGTTCCCGGGGTAAACGTCACGGTATTGGCAGCACCAGGAGTTGAACTTCCATAGGTAAGCGCCGTCAATGATGTCGTGTTGCCAGGGCCGGTGCTGGCCGATGCGCTTGTGCCCGCCGAATTTCCGACCCAGAATCCGCCAGTTGCATCGAACGCAATGCCATAGACTCCGGCATAGTTTCCGGCAGCCGTGATCGAGGTTCCTGTAGATGGATAAGTGCTACCACCAACGGTAGTGGTCGGAAACGCGATGATCGTGCTGCCACCGCTACCTGATTGGCCTACGACAACAGTCCCCTTCGTGTCGATCCCAATTCCGAAGGGGCTTCCCGAAGCCACCGTGGTGCCAATAAGCGTTGGTACGGTGGATGATGTGGCCGTTGAGGGCAATTCGTATAGGTTGAGGGCGAGGTTCTCAGTAAAGAACACATTACCTTTGCCGTCGGCCGCCATGGCGTAGTTCTTGGCCGTAGCCGTGGGGATCGTCGTCGTGGTTGTGCCGTCGAACTTGTATACGGCGGCTGTGGTATTGCTGGCAATCCAGACATTTCCAGCCGTATCGATCGCTGCGCCGCCCCTTGACTGAAAGACGGTTCCAGAGCAATTCAGCGGCACACCAGTGGGAGACATCTCGGTTAGCGCTCCGCTGGTGCCCGACCCGCCGTTCGACATCCAGACGTTGCCCGCGGCATCAATCGAGTTAGCATAAGGATAGTTGATGAAAAGGGCACCCGAGGAACACTTGGTCGCACCGCTGTTATAGACGAGTCCGATGGTCCAATCGGTGGGTGCAGCAGACAAGGTTGGCTGGAAAGGCGCACCTGCCGCCGCCGACAGCGCATACAGATTGCTAAGATTATTGGGGTTGGCGGCAACTGAGTCGGTGGGATTGGTCGCCATATAGTAGGCGGCCTGAAGCGTATCTACGGCAGTCGAAAATGTCGCGCTCGGTTGGCTGGTCACTGAAGGTGACGGCGGCGTGGCATTTGAAAAGAGAGTGCTACAATTCGCCGCAGCCGACGTGGCGTTGTTCACGCACGCGGCAAGAATATTGGCCATCTGGTTTATCTTTGCCGTCTCAGGCGTCGCAGTAGATACAACGGCTGATACGGCCGATGCTGCCCCATTGAGAGTAACGGAGGTGTTCGCCGCACCCGTGTTGAGTGTCTCCAGATTGGCAACTGTGGCAAAAGCGTTGATCAGCCCGACGCCCGCCTGGGGTGGGGTCGACAGGGTGTAGTCCCCGTGGGTCCCAATCGTCACCGTGG
>Ga0302278_10003282_pt1 | contig 17845 bp, 12 predicted proteins | sample III_Bog_N3_2_FD_194543 | JGI IMG/M metagenome (GOLD analysis project Ga0302278, IMG submission 194543) | Peat permafrost microbial communities from Stordalen Mire near Abisko, Sweden - III_Bog_N3_2 | ecosystem: Environmental > Terrestrial > Soil > Wetlands > Peat | place: Sweden: Abisko...
AAAACCATGCAGACATAGCTCATGAGGTTGACCGGATCGTTGTGAACCACAACGATCCACGGCTGCCCGAGAGCCTCCGAGAGGCTGGTTGCGGGATTTTCAAGAGTTTCCGGGCGACCCATGAAGAGAATGAAAGTTCGTCCCCGCCACGGCCAGTTCCCCCGCCGCAGAAAGCGTACCGATCAAAAATCGGGAAATCTCACGCCCGTCAAGTCCGGCCCCGATCCCCTCCTGCAGCAGGTAGGAGGCAATCATCACGCGGGGCGAAAAATGAAAGCCGGAGGATCGCAGCGCATGAATCACCGCAAGATGGCCCGGCGAGTCCCCCGCCAGAACCGCGGCACGGTAGCGTTCGATCAGACGATCCCCCTTCGGCGCAAGCAATCCCCGGACAAGTGCTTTTCCCGCGTCACGGCTTTGACTCCGGAAATTCACGGGTAGTGACGCATCCAGACGGCAATCCAGGGCGGTGATTTCAAAACTCCCCCCCTCCGAGGCCCGCTGCATCACTTCGAGCAGGGCCGGGTGAAGCACCGGGTGAAAAATCGAGGAGTTCCACCGAAGCACCGACGAGGCCACCGGTCCCCGGATCGAAAGCGTTACTTCCTCCAGACCATCCATCAACGGATTGCAGAGTTCAGCGGCACGGGCCACCACGGCATAGTCCCCCCTCCCTGAGGGCGGTTCTGGCTGCGTGTTCGGCTGGATCATCCCGATACCACTATCACACCTCATCCAATGCTGCTGCCAAAATCTCCTCCTGTTTTCGATGCATGATGGCCCGCTCTTTCGGTGTCAAATCATCGTAACCGAGGAGGTGCAGCAGACCATGGATGGCGCAGAGTGCCAGCTCGTGCGCCACCGGATGACGGAACTTCCGTGCATTTGACTCGGCGATCGGAGCCCCGATCAGGATCTCCCCGTGCTCGAAGGTAATGACATCGGTCGGCGTCGGGTCATCGAGAAACTCTCCATGCACCCGGGCAATCGCGGCTTCTCCAAGAAGTGAAATTTCAATCTCCGCCGGAATCCTGACCCCGCTTTTGCGAGGCTTCCTCAAACAAAGCGGCAGCGCGGCATCCACGATTCTCCGGACATCGGGCAAGTCAACTTTTACGGAGCGTTGACGATTCGACCAGAGAAGCTTGGGAAGCATAGGCGAAAAAAAGGGAAAAGAGGTCAGTCCGTGCATTGAGGCAAAAGTTGCTGATGGGTTCTCAACGCTGAGGGAAGTGTCTTTCTAAATCGCTGCACTGCACTACTGATATTGGAACGATGTCCCTTAGCAAGGCGTTCTTGAACCCACGCATCGGAGACCGTCGAGTGACTTTTCACAAGCCATGCCAGAGCCTGCTTCGTTTAGGAGACGCTCTGAAAGCGGCATCCGTCCTTAAAGAAAATATGGCGGTATGAATGACCGCCCCCTTTTCCCGACCTTTTCCCTTGCAGTGTTGATGGGGCTATTGGGGATCCGGCGGTGAAATCAGTGGCAGCTTGAGCCACGCAAGGCCGATGTCACGGTTCATATGATCGGTGCTGTTCCCGCCGGGTGCGTTATAGAGGACGGCCAACCGATCCCCGACCTTGAGAGCCGACGGCAACCCGATGCATGTTTTGCTCCAATGACAATTAGCCCCGTCCAACACGACCGCCTTGTGCTTCGCATCCCAATGGTTCAGGTCTTTCGTCCAGTAAACCCAGATGGAAACGGTGCAACCCACACCCCCGTCAATGTGGTTGGTGAATAAAAACCAGGTTTGGTTGGCAGACTCGAAATAAAGGCTGGAATTCTCACATGTCTCATTCCAAGGCAACATCGGCTTGGGATCGAAGATCCATTTGCCATTCAGGTCTTTCGTGCGCGCGATGCATACATTTCCATAAGGTTCCTGATTGGTTTTAGCGGCATAACCGCCGCCGGAGACAAACATCAAGTATTCGTGGCCGGATTTGATGATCATCCCAGGACTGGCGACGACGACAGAAGCTGCACCATAGTTCGTCGCAGAGATGTCACCGGGTCGAAACGGAAGCACCTCAGGCTGTTTGACCCAAGGTCCGCCAGGAGAATCGCTGATGGCTTTCATCGCCAGGTAGGGAGGCGATGGAACCCGTGCAGGCGCGGGGCTGGCGTTGGGTGCTCCCAGACAAAACATATGCCATTTCTTGCCGTCAAGATAGGTCGTGCCATACGAAGCCGACGCAGAATCGTCCTCGCCGGGTTTCCCCAGTTGCAGTACCGGCCCGAGCTTTGTCCAGTTGGTCAGATCCTTACTGGTGGCGAGGCAGGCCAGCCATCCTTTCGGCCCGGCGCCATCGTAATGCATGTAATAGGTGCCGTGATCTTCCCAAGCCCACACATCCCGCGCCCCTTGAAAGTCACACTGCCCCGGTCCATCCCCGTGCCGCAACACCACTCCTTGATCGCTGGCAGGCAGTCGATACGCGGCAGCGTGTCGCACGTCCGCATTTGGTGGGACGCTGACCGCAGGCACAACCAGACTTCCCGTTTCGGCTGAGAGCGGACCAAAAGCGAGGAACCAGAGAAACGGAAGGAGTAAATGGCGAGCTTTCATCATCGTCTCTATTTTTGGACTCTCGCTATTTTGAGTGGAAGGGTATGGGTCTTAAATGTGGGAGATTGAGTTGAATTTGATCAGAACAAGGGGGCGGTCATTCCTATGGACACATTTTGGATCATGCGTTTGACAATCTGCGCCATGTCCCTGCGTTGAGCATTTCAGCAACCTCTTTGAGGATCAGCGTGGTCGATTGACGAAGCTTTTTGGCGAACAGGGTTTTAATAAGTGACCCTTAAATAGCATCAGTTCTGATGCTGATTGGTGTAATACCATCCGCATTCTCTGGCAGGTGGCCTACGAGGCATCGGATGTGATGAGTTTCACCACGCGCTGGATGCCCTCTTTTGCGAGATCGCTCATCGGATAGCGTTTTTGGGAACGGAGATACCAGGCGAGCGCCGATCCGTATTCCTTTTTCTCCTCGTAGGATTGGGCTGCTCGCAGATCATGAACAAAATCCGGGGATTGCGTCGTGTATTCAGCGCGCAGTTGGGTCAGCTTGAGATCATCGGGATACTTGTTGAAGGCAACTTCCAGCCCCTCCCAGGCACCCGCGTAATCACCCCTCCTGGCAATCTCCTGGGATCGCATGATGGAGGTCTCGATGTCCTGCATCCGCGAGAGCACGTCCTTCAGCTTGCCCTGATTGTCGGGTGACTGGGAGATGGCCGCGATATACTTCTCCTTGTCGTCCCAGATCTGACGGAAATTTTTCTGTCCGTAAAGCTGCGTGAAGTCATTAACCGCCTGCACCTGCGGGCTGGCCTTGTCGGAGAGCTGGGTCATGTGCTGCGAAAAGTCCTGCAGCTCCGGATTGTTCGGCCAGAGTGAGGCGGCCCTGGTAATCTGGGTTTGAACGGAGGGCAGGTCGCCCCGTGCAGCCGCCACCTTGGCCTGGGCGACATAAAGACTGCTCGCGGTCTTCACGCTCTCCAGCTTGGCGCGAATCTCGGCATCATCGAAGCTGGGATTCATGGCCTTCATTTGAGTCGTCACCTCGGCAAGGGCATCGATGTTGCCCGAATTGGCGGCATTCACCAACCTGTTGCACAACTGGGCGTAGGCAAGGGTCTTGCGTTTCTCATCCACGGACAGCAGCCGCACGCTTGGCAGATATTCACCTTTGGTAAAGACCGCTGCAAGCTGACTGCTCGCACTCTCCAACTCGCTTTTCTCAAGGAGGAACTGGTATACCTTCACCCCCTCATTCACGTCGCGGATGATTTCATTGGCGAAGGCATCAAGCTGGCTGAGGCTTTTGAAGGTCCGGCTCGCCCCCTTCATCCCGGTGCTGAAGGCGTTCTCCAAGCTTTCCACGCTGAGATTTTCGATACCCAGGTTGAGTCCCGATCCCGAAAGAGCCGACGCGTCGCCTCCGACATTATTGTTATAATATCCGTTGCCGACACTCGCTCCGGCACCTCCTGTTCCCGCCCCGGCAGAGGCACCCACACCGTTATTGGGTCCGCCATTCTGGCTGCCTGAAGCAACGGCTCCCTTCGGATTGGCATCGGCGATTATCTTCACCTGACCGGCGGCCTTGTTGTAGCCAAGCCTGTCTGCCATCTGCTCAAATTCCTGAAGCGACTGATCACCGTCATCAAAAAGCGCCCGGTAGAACCGGTCGATAATGATGACATGCTGATAACGGCGTTGCACAAAGAGCTGCAGAATCAGGGATTGCAGGGCAAGTTTGGCCTGCAGCGAAGTGCTTGCGATTTGCTGCTGATTCCGCTGAATCGTCGCTTTGAGTGCGGCCACCTGATCCTTTGCAGGGTCAATGGTGGCATGAAGCAACTCGTTCTGATTTTTATCATTGTTGCTTTCTTCCGTCTTGCTGACAGCTTCCCGCGAGAGGGTGAGAGACTCAGCGGAATGGACATAATTGTATTCGGCCGACTTGAGCTGGTTTTCCAGATCCCTGTCCAACTCGGTCAGCTTCTGAACCTCCACGCGGGCATTGGCGGCGGCATAGACCGCGTCATGGATCGTCGTGCAGTTATTGGCGTCACTTTCGAACTGGGAGGCCAGGGGGAGAAGATCGAAGGCTTCGTCCTGATGCTCTTTCGTCGCATTCCCTGGAGCCAGCAGTTCCATGATCCGGTCAATGCGCTGCCGGTAGAGTTTGGCATCCTCTGATGTCTCGGCCGGGGCACTGAGAAATTTCTCAAACTGCACGGCAAAACCGGGATTATTCCAAAGGGAAAGGAATGTATTCGGCTTCATATCGACGATGTTTTTCTTCGCCTTCAGATTGGCCTCAAACATCGCCTGGCTTCCAATGGCCAGATTGTCAGCTGCCCCGGTCAGGGGGTTACCCTCCCTATACTGCTGTCCGGTTTCATGGATGGTCTGGGCATTGGGTATCGGCTGAGCCGGCAATCCGCTGAGGGAGAGGATGCTGAAAAGAAGAAAGCGCGAGGATTTCATGCTGTTGATTTTCATGGTTTGACTGCCTCCCTGACCTTGAGAAGGCCGTTTTCCACCACCTGCACCTTCATCAGGTAATTCTGTCCTTTCTGAATGGTCAGACTTCCTAGTTCCGGAGGGACAAGTATCGGCAGGATCTCGGCACCTCGCGCCGGGTCGGATGAGTCGAGCAGCACGGAAAAGAGCCGCCCCCTTGTCGGAGAATCACCCAGCGAGGAATCAATCTGCACATGAATCTTGTAGGTGTTGCCGCGCAGGGAATTGGCTTCGTTATAGTAGAGGTCGGGGTCAAGTGCCTCCACCGTGCGCATCGAAGAGTCGCCGAAATTCTGATGCAGACTGAAATAAGCCGCTCCAGCGACAATCAGGAACAGCAGGGTGATCAACCAAGGGGGGAGTCCTTTTGACTTTTTCTGGCGGGACATCAGTGAACCATCCTCCCGTTGCATCCAAAATTCAAATCGAATCCTAATGTGATCACTCTTCTGCCGGTGACTCCAGCCGCCGAATTCTTTTACCGTACCTCACCCCCTCCTCCCCCAATTCAGAGGAGTTGATCACCGGATCCCCAAAAAATCGATCCCAGATCCGTTCCAGGGAATGTGCTGCATGGGGTATCTTCAGGGAGAGTTTCAGTGCCCTTTCATAGAAATTCCTTTCTCTCCGGTGGGCCGCCTCCCGTGTCACGGCAAACTGGGCGCCGCCGCGAAAATGGAAAAGCTCCGGCGGGGGAACGCAGAAAAGTTCCTCGTAGAGTTTACCGGTGGAGAGTTTTTCCCGCGTGGGATTTTTGCTCCAGGGGACAAAAAGGCGTTCCCCGTACAGATCATCCGTCTCATCGAGAAAACCATACCAAAGAAAGGGCGCCGGACATTCCTTCCCCTCGGCGAGGGCTTTCAAACGCTTATGAAAATCAGGGGCATGATCGAAGGGGTGTCCCTGACAAAATACCGTGGTTTCTGCCAGATCCTCATAGTTTCGCACAAAATGAGTCAGGTAGGAATGGGCCTCACGGCCTTCGTTGGGAAGATCGATGATGCTTAACCCTTCCCGGCGATCCACTTCCCCGTGCAGCGGAGGGTTGGTGCCTTTGTTGTAAATCGTGACACTAATGGATGCCGGGACACGGCGAAGCCAGCGCATGTCTTCCTGATGGCGGGCAACGACCAACTCGATAAAAGATTTCATTGATGTCTTCCGGCGCATGGTTGCGCGGGATGATTTTATCCCCCGACACGGAACAGGAAACACTTTCTCGGACATGCTCTCAGCCCAGGCGTCCGGTGCGGTTGCCGATCAAAACGACCACGGAACGATCCTGCAGGGTTAGTGACAATTGATCGGCCAGCAGATCTTCGGAGCCGGGTTCCAGGAAGTTATCAGGTGACGAAAGGGAGGTGTCGATGACTCGCCGCCACCTCATTCCGCTGGGCAGCTTTGGCAATGTAAAGGTCAGGGGCTCATGCCACATGTTGAAAACGGCATAGATGAAGTCCCCCTCCGGCCCGAAATCACGCATCTCTCCGGCAATCAGAAAGGCCAGCGAACGGCTTCCGGGCATCCAGTCGGGTTTCCAGGGTTCGATGCCATGCCAGCTGATATCGGGGTAGCCGCATTTCTGGGTATCGGTTCCTGTGAAATATTCCGGCTGGCGGAGTTTGCTGTGACGGTTGCGAAAATCTGCCAGCAGCGAGACAAAGCGTTTCAAACCCGTTTCCTGTTTTTCGACATTCCAGTCGAGCCAGTTCCATTCCTCGTCATGGCAATAGGCATTGTTATTGCCATGCTGCGTGCGGCCGAGTTCATCCCCCATCGAGAGCATCGGAACCCCCTGGCTCAGGAAGAGAAGAGCCATCGCATTGCGCTGAAGTCTTGAGCGGAGTGCGATGATGGTCGCGTCGTTGGTCTCCCCCTCAGCGCCGCAGTTCCAGGAATAGTTGTCATTCGCGCCATCACGGTTCTGCTCACCGTTGGCCAGGTTGTGCTTCTCGTTGTAGGAATAAAGATCGCGAAGGGAAAAACCGTCGTGACAGGTCAGAAAATTCACGGAGGCGGTCGGTTTGCGTCCCGAAGCCGCATAAAGATTCGGGGAGCCGAGAATCCCCTGCACCATCTCCCCGACCACTCCCTCATCGCCCCGCAGAAAGCGACGGGCCGAATCCCTGAAATGACCGTTCCATTCCATCCATCGCCCATAGGCCGGGAAGTTGCCGACCTGATAGAGACCGCCCGCATCCCAGGCTTCGGCGATCAGATCGCATCCGGCCAGGATGGGATCCATCGCCAGGGCCTCCAGCAACGGGGGATTGCCGAGGGGGTGACCGTTCTGATCACGGCCCAGAACCGAGGCCAGATCAAACCGGAATCCGTCGATATGGAATTCCGCGACCCAGTAGCGAAGCGAGTCGAGCACGAAGCTTCTCACCACAGGGTGGTTGCAGTTGAGCGTGTTGCCGCACCCGGTGTAATTCGCATAACTCCCGTCGGGGTTGAGCATGTAATAGGTCTGGTTGTCAATGCCCCGGAAGGAGATGGTGGGGCCGCGCTGATCGCCCTCGGCGGTGTGGTTATAGACCACATCCAGAATCACGGAGATTCCGGCGGCATGGAGGGCCTTGATCAGATTTTTGAACTCAGCAACCTGGGTGCCGTAATGACCGGTGGCCGCATAACCGCTCTTGGGGGCAAAAAATCCGACCGTGCTGTAACCCCAGTAATTGCAGAGAAGTTCTCCGGTGAGAGGATTGACCCGGGTATTCTCGCATTCATCGAATTCAAAAATCGGCATCAGTTCCACGCAGTTCACGCCGAGGGATTTGAGGTGGGGTATCTTCTCGATCATCCCCTCGTAGGTTCCGGGGTGTCGCACGCCCGAGGAGGGATGCCTCGTGAACCCCCGGACATGCATCTCGTAGATCACCAGATCCTGCACCGGAAGATTGAGCGGCCGGTCATGGCCCCAGTCGAAATTTTCAAAGGGAATCCGTGCCCTGTGGGGATAGATTTCCTGTACGGGCGCCGTGCAGAGCCAGTTGTTCCGACTGCCGATTTCTCTGGCGTAGGGATCGAGCAGAATATTCGTGGAATCAAAGAGAAGCCCGGCCTTGGGGTCGTTAGGACCCTCCATCCGATAACCGTATTCCAGCTCTTCGTAGTCGAGATCATAGACGATCATCGCAAAGACATCGCCGATCTTGCATTCCGTCGGAAAGGGAATCTCCGTGTACGGGGCCGCCTCCCCCTTGCGAAAAAGCACCAGCGTGCAGGCAGTGGCATGGGCCGAGTAGATCGAGAAATTGATCCCTCCCGGCACATGGCTCGCACCGAAGGGCAGGGGATGACCGTAGCGCAGACGGAATCCTCCGTATTCATGAGTGTGGTGCAAGGCGGTACGCATCCCCTCCGGAGGCTAGCACGAGCTGTGCCGGGTCTGGAAAAGATTTCTTCGCGCCGGGAGCATTGAGCCATGAATCTGATCGCCTGTCTGGGGAATTTCGGATTCCTCAAACACCTCCGCCAGCCCCCTGATTTTTAAGAGAGTCTTTGAGTCGCGGGCGTGAAATGTCTACAAGGGGAGGTTGCCGGGCATGACTTCACTCCCTTTCCCAACCATTCTGGATCGTATTCTTGCCGATGTGCAGGAGGAGGTTGCTGCGGCCAAACGCGTTAACACCGAGGCCGATCTTCGGGCCAGAATTGCCGATGCGCCGCCAGTGCGCTCGTTCCCGGAAGCTCTTCAGAATGATTTTGGCCTGATTGCGGAGATCAAGCTGCGCTCGCCCAGCGTCGGGCCGATGCGTTCGAGTAATGCCTTGGATGCGCCGTCGGCCTACGAGGAGAGTTCCATCGTGCGGGCGCTCTCGATCCTCACCAATGAACGTCATTTCGGTGGGTCGATAGAATATCTCGCCAAAATAAGGGAGAGAGTTTCCAAACCGGTGCTCCGAAAAGATTTCATCATCGGCGAATATCAGATTCGGCAAGCACGGGCCTTCGGAGCCGACGCGATCCTGCTGATGGCCAGTGTGCTTGATGCCTCACGGCTGAAGGGATTTCACGAACTCGTTCTGGAACTCGGCATGGAGGCCCTCTTTGAAGTTCATGATGAGGAGGAGATCGGGATGCTCCCAGCGAGTACCCGGGTTGTCGGGATCAACAGCAGAAAGTTCAAAACGAGTGAAGGGTTTGAGGGTCTTGGGGCAAAGGGTTTTTCAGAAAAAGATTTCAGCACCAATCTGGAGGCCTTCCGTCTTGTGGACCGTCTGCCCGAAGCAACACTACGCGTGGCAGAAAGCGGAATTGCCGCCGGGAATATCACGATGGTGCGCGGGCAATTCCATGCCGCACTGGTCGGCACCTCGCTCCTCCGCGATCCGCGCGGGATTCGTGCCGGATTGGCCGATTTTGAAGAGGCCATCCTTTCATGAGCGACGATTTTTCCATTGATTCGGAAGGGCCGGACACTCCTTTCGATGTCTCGCTGAGACCGCCGCTCTTTGAAGAATTCTGCGGCCAGTTACGGACGATCGAGCGCCTGCAGCTCCTCGTGCAGGCAGCCCTTCAGCGTGAAGAGCCCTTGCAGCACATCCTGCTCAGCGGGCCTCCGGGACTCGGCAAGACGACGCTCGCCTACATCCTGGGGAATGCCATGGGGGCGGAGGTGCGCACCACCAGCGGCCCGACGATTGAGAAGGCGGGGGATCTTGCCGGGTTGCTGACGACCATGCCGCGCGGAGGCGTGCTTTTTATCGACGAGATTCACCGGCTGCAACCGGCCATCGAGGAATATCTCTATCCGGCGATGGAGGATTTCCGCGTCGATATCATGATCGACCAGGGACCGAATGCCCGCAGCGTGAGGCTGAATCTTGCACGCTTCACATTGATCGGCGCCACCACGAGGGCCGGGATGATCAGTTCTCCGCTCCGCTCCCGGTTCGGGATGAACTGCCGTCTTGATTACTATGAAGCCGAAGAACTCCGGAAGATCGTGCTCAGGACGGGGGGGCTGCTCGGCGTGGAGATTGATGAGGGGGGGGCACTTGAAGTGGCCCGCCGTTCCCGCGGAACACCCCGGATCGCCAATAATCTCCTGCGCTGGGTGCGCGACTTTGCCCAGGTGAGGGCAAAGGGTTTGATCAACAGGGAAACGGCTTCGAGGGCGCTTGAGATGCTCGACATTGATGAGGAGGGTTTTGATGAAATGGATCTGCGGATTATCGAGGCCGTCGTTCACAAATTCGGCGGCGGTCCCGTTGGGGTGAATTCCCTGGCTGTTGCAGTCGGTGAAGAGGCGGGAACATTGGAAGATGTTCACGAACCGTATCTCATCATGCAGGGATATCTCTCCCGCACTCCTCAGGGCCGCGTTGCGATGTCCAAGGCCTATCAGAAACTGGGGCTTCCCGCGCCCCGCAGTCGTTCGACTGATGCACAACCCGATCAGCTTTCCTGACAAGCGGATGAAAATCCCGCGCAGAGACGCAGAGGCACGGAGAAAGAGAGAAGTGCTTTTTGGTTCGGTAATTCCTTTGCGTCTCTTCGCGATGCCCGGTTTTTGATATTCAGGTCTCAGCTTTCAAGCTTCATCCTTTTCTCGTGAATCACCTCGCCGCCTCCGCCTCCCCGTACCTGCTCCAGCATCGCGAAAATCCGGTCGATTGGTATCCGTGGGGTGACGGGGCCTTCACCCGTGCGAGGCGTGAGCAGAAGCCGGTCTTTCTTTCGATAGGGTATTCGACCTGTCACTGGTGCCATGTGATGGCCCACGAGTCCTTTGAAAATCCAAGTATCGCAGCCTTGATGAACGAGCATTTTATCAATGTGAAAGTTGACCGCGAGGAACGACCTGATGTGGACCGGCTGTACATGGCGTATGTCCAGGCTTTGACGGGGAGCGGGGGCTGGCCGATGAGTGTCTGGCTGACACCGGAGCTAAAGCCATTCTTCGGAGGCACCTATTTCCCCCCGGAGAACAGACAGGGAAGAGCCGGATTTCCCTCAATCCTGAGTCAGATTGCCCAAGTCTGGCGGGAGAACCGCGAGAATGTGGAGAAGGAGGCGGCTCGCTCGCTTGCAGCACTTCAGGAGAGTGTGAAAGCCGGGACAGCCGGCACCTCGGATCCCGCCCGTTCGCTCACCCGGGCCGCTGAATATTTCCAAAGAATCTATGACGAGGCGTGGGGTGGATTCGGTTCCGCCCCGAAATTTCCCCGTCCTTCGGTGCTCTCTTTCCTGTTGCGGGAGGCCGTATCCGGCAATCAAGCGATTCTCCCCCTCGTGTTTGGAACCCTCGATCGCATGGCGGCTGGCGGCATCCATGATCATCTGGGGGGAGGCTTTCACCGCTATTCGGTGGATCGTGAATGGCATGTGCCGCATTTTGAGAAAATGCTCTACGATCAGGCGCAGCTTGCCGTGGCCTATCTTGAGAGCTGGCAGATGACGGGCCGCGCAGAAGATGCGGAGGTTGTCCGCGATATTCTCGATTATGTGCAGCAGGAGATGAGCTTGCCCGGGGGAGGATTTTATTCCGCCGAGGATGCTGACAGCCTGCTGAGACACGGATCTACCGAACATGCGGAGGGGGCTTTCTTTGTGTGGACTCAGGAGGAAATCGAGGCGGCGTTGGAAACAGGGGACGCCGCCCTTTTCTGCGAACACTTCGGAGTCGGACCCCATGGAAATGTGGATCCATCAAGCGATCCGCATGGTGAACTTGCTGGCCGGAATGTCCTGATGAGGCAACGGTCTGTTTCCGGGACGGCGGCACGGCTGGGAATTTCGGAAGAGGCCGTGGCTGAATCGCTCGCCCGATCCAGGAGGCTCCTGTTTGATATGCGCTCCAAACGTCCCCGTCCCCACCGGGACGACAAAATTCTCTGTGCCTGGAACGGCCTGATGATCTCGGCCTTTGCCAGAGCGGGGGCTGCCTTTGAAAATCATACATACTTGGAAGAGGCGAGAAAGGCCGCCTCCTTTGTCAGATCCCATGTGACCGATCCCACTTCCGGCGAGTTACGCAGAAGTTGGAGAGAGGGGAAAGTCTTGGAAACGGCGTTTGCCGAGGATTATGCCTTTCTGATCCAGGGGCTGCTCGATCTCTATGAGGCTGTCTGTGAAAGCCTCCTCTCGATTCAATGGCTTCAATGGGCAGTGGAATTGCAGGCCGTCATGGATCGCCTTTTCTGGGATGATGAGCATGGCGGTTACTTTGGCAGTCCTGCCGGTGATCCTCATTTGCTTCTCCGCCTGAAGGAAGATTATGATGGGGCCGAACCTTCGGCAAATTCCGTCGCCGCGCTGAATCTCCTTCGTCTTTCGCGGATGCTCGATGATGCGGAAGCCGGTAGAAAAGCGGAGCAGATCTTTACGCTCTCCGGTCGCATTCTCGAGGAAATGCCTGCCGCAGTGCCTCAGCTTCTTGTTGCCCTCCGGTATTCGCTCTCTCCGGGGCGGCAGATCGTAGTCGCCGGAACTCCCGGCGCTCTGGATACGCAGGCGTTGGTCTCAGCCGCACGCAAAGGATTTCATCCCGATCAGGTCGTCCTGGTTGCCGATGGTGGAGAGGCCCAGGCATGGCTCTCCGAACGAGTGCCCTCCCTTGCGGGGATGAAGCCGGTGGATGGGAAAGCAGCCCTCTATCGCTGCCAGAACTTCACCTGCACTGCACCGGTGACGGAAGTTTAATACCATCCCTCATCATTAAAAGCACTCTCTGGCTGGGTTTTTTGGCGCATGGCATTGTTGTCATCCCTCTGGTTACGAGTAGGTAGCCATCGGTCTTCTGCGGCGCTCTTCACCAAAACACCTGCGCCATAGAGTCCCCCTATCTCTGAAAGATGGTATAAAACCGCTCTTCATTCGAAGATGCAGACGGAGAGATTTTTTGTAACACGCTGTCAATCTTCGAGCTTTGGAAGATTTTTAGGATGGCAAAATCTCTTGTTCAAGCTTTGTGAATAACCTGTGTGAAAGTTAGAATAAACAGGCCGGTCAGAATGTGGAACAAGGGGGCTCCGCAAAGGATGCCGGGCACTTCTTACTAGAGGAAAGAGGTCAGACAGCGTGGAACATTCTCTGATCGAGACCTCATCAGGCTTCGTGAATGTGTCAATTTCGTAACATTCGATGAAATCAGGCTCTACGGGCGATAGTCCCTATCAAACGATGTTCCGGAGGGTGTGAATAACTTTCGCTATCTCACCGTTCCGCCTCTTCCGCGATCTCGCGGGCATAGGTTGCCGGGGCATTGTCCCCCCGGAAATCAGTGGCTTCCCGTTGACGGCTATAGAGACCGAAACGGGGTGCATACGATCCCCACTCGTAGTTATCCACGAGGGACCAATAGAAGTAGCCGATGAGGGGAGATCCCTCCGCCCTCAGTCTTTTCACGACAGCGATGTGCTGGCGCAAAAAGTCGCTGCGCCGCAGGTTGTCTTTCCTTCCATGGTGGCGATCCGGAGCAGAGCGGTTCGCCATGCCATTTTCCGCGATGATGATCGGCAGGTCGAAGCGTTCCAGAACATGAACGAAAAAGGAGAGTCCCTCGGGAAGGAGTCGCCAGTCCCACCACTTCGTCATGATGCTTTCCAGAAAACGTTCCACAAAAGGCGGGCGGGGTAGCAATTTGTGATCCCGGTGTTTGTGAAACAGATCGCTCCCCTTCGGCCAACGAAGGGCGTGGGCGATGAAGGGATCGTAGTAGTCGAAAGCGATGTAATCGAGGGGAGGGCCGGTTTCCGTCCCGTCATAGAGAACATCCAAAAGACGGCTCCAGGCAAACTCGAACAAGCAGGCTCGGGCGACAACGTGGTGCAGTTTTTTCAGCACCTCGCCGGACCAGTAACGAAGCCAGGGGCGGATGGGCAGCCGTGCCTTCTGGAAGGCCTCATCGAGTGACCATGACTGTTTCCAGAGGTAGGAAAAGAGGCCGTCACGTTGAATCCCGCGGGACGGAGCGAAAAGAAGATCGAGCCAGGACTGGTCATTCCAATAAAGATCGCTGCAATAGTTGTTGAAGCTCACTTTTGGGGAGAGATCACCGATTGCGCCCGCATCCCTGTAGATACGGTGAATGAGGCGGTAGGCCCTGACATGAGCCTCCATGAGATGCGACAAACAGACGATGGCCTGGGCGGGGCTGCTCCGTGTCTTTTCCCCCTTCGGGAAATTCCCGTTGAAATAGGTGGCCGTGGCGAGAAGGTTCGGCTCATTGATGGTGAGGAACCAGCGGGGAGGGGGAACGCCGTGGATGCCGGGAAGCGCTTTGAGAAAATACCCGACGGTTTTTTCCACATATCGAAGATAGTGATCGATTGTTGAGGCGTTCAGCCAGGCATCAACCCCCAGCCAGGCAGGATGTGTGAAATGGTGGAGTGTCACGAGGGGTTCAAGCCCCTCCTTGCGACAAGCGGCAAGGATCTCCGCATAGCGCGCTAGCGCGGCTTCATCAAACGGAGGGGGCTCGTCCGGACTCGGTTCTCCGTGCCCGGAGAGTTCGATCGTGGGCTGGATGCGTTCCCAGGCGAGACTCAGCCGGAAGGCATTCAGTCCGAGGGTGCGGCACAGGGTAAAATCCTCCTCGGCCCGAACCCAGAAGTCAGCGGCATTCCCAACCGGATCGACGCGGTGATCGCGCTCGGCCCAGGCCCAGTTGTTCTGCGGCTCACCCCCGGCATTGAGCCCCCCCTCGTGCTGATAGGCCGAGGTTGAGACGCCCCAGAAAAAGGGCTCCTGGAAACGCTGCGGGAGCTTTTGTTGGGATGGACTGGGCATCGGTTACACCCTGACAATTCGCGCAACGCCTTCGCGTTGGGACTTGTCGATTTCAACGGCTTCCTGAGGCCGCTGCGTTTCATCCAGAAGGGTTCTCGCAATCACCTGTGCCGCCTCGGGTTGCGCCCAGGAGAGTGCATTGCGTCTCATCGCTTGCAGCCGCCCGGGGTTTTCCAGCAACTCTCCCACTTTATAGGAAAGTGTGGTGAATTCATTGCATTTGATGGCCATGCCCATTTCGAGCAGGTGGTCGCTGTTGCGCTCTTCCTGTCCTGGAATCGGAGACACAATCACCATGGGCAACCCGCAGGCCATCGCCTCGGAAATGGTAAGACCGCCCGGTTTGCCGATCAGAAGAGTTGCCGCAGCCATCCAGCGGTGCATCTCCTCCGAATAACCAATGACCTTGATTCTGAGCAAGGGGGCCGGCGATTGGGCAACAATCTGCTCGAGCCGTTTTTTTAATTCCTCGTTATGCCCTGCCAGAAGGACGATCTGGGCTGGCTGGCGGAGATCCAGAAGCGCCTCAAGAATGATCTCGGCGGGACTGACCCCGAGGGCTCCCGCCGAAACGAGCAGTACCGGCAGGTCGGGATCGAGTCCCAGCTCCGTGCGAATCCTGGCCTGATCTTCGGGAGAGTGTTCGTGGAAGGCGGTATCGATCGGGATTCCGCTGACCGTGATCCGGTCGCCGGGAAGCCCGAGTTTCTGAAGGTGAATCTTGGTTTCTTCAAGGGCGACGAAATAACGGTGAAATGTCCGCGAGAGCCACATCGCATGAAAGTCGAGATCGGTCACCACGATGGAGAGCCTTGCCTGAAGCTTCTTTTCGGAAATCAGATGGGAAATCAGGGTGGCGGGGAGAAAATGGGTGCAGACGGTGATGTCGGGATTAAACTGGGTGATCTGTTTGATGAGGGGAGCCGTGTTCAGCCGGTCGAGCATCAGGCGCATTTGATCGGTTTTCCACGGCTCGTCGCTTGTCTTGTACCACCACCCGAGAAAGGTCGGTGCCTTCTCGACAAGCTGGGTGTACAACTTGGAATAGAAATCGCGGAACAGGCGGTTCGTATATTTCAGGGCATCGATGGATTGAACTTCCTCGACCCCTCCGATCTTACGGAATGCTTTCTCCAGAGCTGCGGCTGCGCGGACATGACCCGTTCCCGCGCTGGCGGAAAGAATCAGGATTCGTTTGCCGATGGTTGGTGACATGAGGTGATTTTCAATTTCCTGAGCCCACCAGCGTCAGGCGGGACACGCAAGCTGGAACTACACCTCGCACCACGAAACTCGTATTAAAGAATCTCCACCGGGCACTTGGGCAGTGCTTGCAGGAAGGCCTTTCCATAGGGGCGCGAGAGAATGCGGCTGTCCAGAATGACGATGGAGCCGGTGTCCGTGGCATTGCGGATCAATCGACCGACACCTTGCCTGAGTTTCAGGATCGCCTCCGGAAGGGAATAACTCTGGAAGGGATCCCCCCCGGAAGCCTGGATCTCATCCAGCTTGGCCTCGGTGAGGGGATGGTCTGGCGTGACAAAGGGAAGGCGGGTGATGATGACGCTCGAAAGGGCCTCTCCCGGAAGATCAACTCCAGTCCAGAAGCTGTCGGTGCCGAAAAGAACACTCTCCCCGTCCTGGCGAAAGGACTCGATCATCCGGGAACGGGAAAGCCCGGCTCCCTGAACAATCAGATTCCATCCTTTTTTGGCAAAGAATTTTTCCATTCGTGCAGCCACCGCCTGCATGGTCCGGTGACTGGTGAAAAGGACGAAGGCCCGTGCACGGCTCTCCGTGGTGAAATGCTCGATCCATGTCGACAAGGCCTCCTCGTAGCCCGCATCTCGCGGTTCGGGAATCTTCCGGACAAGATGAAGCTTCATCTGGCGCTTGTAATTAAAGGGGGAACCGAGTTGCAGGGAGCGAACGTCGGCGCCACCGATGCGGCCCTTGAAATAATCGAGTTCGGCCGAACCGACGGAGAGCGTCGCGCTGGTCAGGATTGCGGTCCCACCCTCACGGAAGAGAAGGCGTCCCAGCAACGGGGCGACGGCGACGGGGGCGGCATGGAGACTATACCAGGTCGACGTCCGCCCGCTCCGTTCCATCCAATAGACATGTCCCGGTTCACTCTGGGAGAGAAAATCGGCAAGGCCGGCCCGTGCTGACCTGAGGCGAGAGGCCACATCGTTGAGTTCGCCTTGAAGTCCTTCATCCTCGGTTTTGGCGGAAGCACTCCCAACCGAATCGGCAAGACGGGCCAGACCTCCTGGCAGGGGGCTTTTCTCGACGGCTTCGACGAGCCTGGCGGCCTGCTCACCGCGAATGCGAAACTCCCTTCCCTGTTTGAAGGCACAGACGCCCGCCAGATCCTCGAAGAAGCGATCCACTTCGGGAAGGAGGTCGGCCACGATTCTGATCGCCTCGGTGAGGCGAGCCTGCTGGAAGAGTCCCTTGCGGGTGCGGGGATTGTAGAGCCGCTGGATCGACTGGCGCAGTCCGTATTGAGAAAGGGTGAATCCAAGATGCCGCGAGGCAACCTGCTCCACGGTGTGCGCCTCGTCAAAAATCACGAAATCGTCGGGGAAGAGATAGCCGGCCTCTCCCTCTTCGGGATCGCCGAGGAGAGTGAAAAAGAGGGTGTGGTTGAGCACGATGATCTGTGCCGACTGGGCCCGGCGACGCGAGGCCTGATAGAAACAGCCGGAGTCCCTTCCGCAGGTCTTCGGCGTGCAAAGATGCTGCTCACTGCATACCTGGGCCCAGATCTGAGGGAGAGGATCGAAGGGAAGATCGCTGAGGGAACCTTCCGCTGTGGAGGCGGCCCACTCCCTGATACGTTCCAGATCGGGGCGCTCCTCGGTGGTGAAGAGATCGGCCCCCTGTTGCAGCGCCCTTGCGAGGCGGGTCGGACAAACATAATTCTGCCGTCCCTTCAGCAGGACGGCTTCAAAATCCAGCTTCAGAAGGCTGCGCACCAGCGGGATATCCTTGTAGAGCAGCTGTTCCTGAAGGTTGATCGTATGCGTGCTGATGAGGGCTTTGCGTCCGGT